>Ga0247727_10017245_pt1 | contig 11524 bp, 8 predicted proteins | sample WisWelCaveWW1625_FD_202498 | JGI IMG/M metagenome (GOLD analysis project Ga0247727, IMG submission 202498) | Biofilm microbial communities from Wishing Well Cave, Virginia, United States - WW16-25 | ecosystem: Environmental > Aquatic > Deep subsurface > Groundwater > Cave microbial mat | place... | reverse complement strand
ACCTTCCTCCAGCCAAACACGAAGTACGACGCCGAAGTGTTGTCGATCGCGGCAAACGGAAACAAAAACATCACCCAGGGCTCTTTCATCACATTGCCGTAGCGCTCGGAAGCACTTCGTGGCATGGGCTCCATTCGCGCGGAGGCGAATGGAGCTCCACTCATTAAATTCAACTGCCGTTCAGTTGTGGATTCTAATATGAAAAACAAACAAATTTCTTGTTTAGCGTGTATTTGCCTGATCACGGTTGTTTGCCAAAACAACGGTTATGCCCAGGTTTCAGCAGACACGGTAAAAGGCAGCCGCATCAAAAATTTTGTTAAAACCGTTGGCGGTGATATTTTGCGCGTGGCTACATCACCGTTGCGCATGTCAAAAAACGACGGCCTTCAATTATTGGCTTTGACTGCAGTAACGACGGGCTTCGTTTCCAGAGCTGACAGCCCGATCGATGAGGAATTTGGGATTGAGGTCGATAATTCATATTTGCTTCCCGCACGCGGGCTTGCCAGAATCGGCGAGGTCTATTATTACATTTCCCCGAAACGTTTTTCGACGGCGCTCACCATCGCCATGCTGACCGGCGGGCTGGCTTTGAAGGATAAGAAGCTTTTGGAAACCACGAGATTAATGTTCGAATCCTTGTTCATTACCCAATTGATCACCTCTTGGAGCAAGGACTTATTCGGCAGATCACGTCCATATACCGGAAAAGGCCCGCACGACTTCAAACTTTTTGCGTCTAACGGCGCGCAAGGATTAAGATCGATGCCTTCCGGCCACACCAGCAGCGCTTTTGCCATGATGACCGTTATTGCCAAGCGGTATAATCGATGGTGGGTGAAGATTCCGGCGTATACTTTTGCCGTCTCCGTTGCATGCCAAAGAATGAATACGCGCAGCCATTGGGCTTCCGATGTTATTGTCGGCGCAGGGATTGGGTATTGGGTAGGAAGTACCTTGGCGCATAGACAATCTGATAAGTCAAAAAGTTCCTCGGTCAGTCCTTATTTACATGGCAATCGTATTGGTCTGTCGATGAATTTCTGAATCCCCAAGTGGACCAGCCGCAACTAAACAGATTTATAACGCCTTGCTTTTCTTGCAAAAAAATGACTCCGAATACAAGCCCGCGGCGAGAAGTTCAAGTTCTTCTCACCCCATTTTCAGCTTCCTTACAGATTGGCGTCGTATTTTTATTCTTGTGCACTAGTTATTCTAGCGCGGCGCATTTTTTTCCAAAATCCGCATGTTGATATTCGGACTAGCGGTTTCGATTTCTGCTGCAAAAATACCGTCCGACTTGGCGCGAACGCCGGAAGATTTGCTGGTCGTTCCGGCTAAAATCAGGGCGATGCAGGGTAATCTTGCGCTCTCCGAGAGCATTGCGCCGGGCGTGAAAGAAATCGCTATATCTGCCAACAAAGTCATAAAGTAAGAATCGGCGATTAAATAACTTTCCCATTTGAACACGACTGTATGCGGCAAAATGGCAAAGTTATTTCAACAGGAGGTTGTTATGAAGCCATTTCACATGAAGCCGTTTTATTATTTGTTCACATTCCTTTGCTTTCACTCACTGGCAGTTGCAAAATGTCAGAATGGCGAGGGGAACAACGCCGCCAACAGCAGTGAGAGTTCCCCAGCGTTATCTGCTGCTGCCAGCGATGGTGTTAAAGTGAATGCGATTATTCTGGATGACACTAACGGCGGCGATCAGAACCCTATCATTGATCCCGCAAATTTCGTAAGTCCGATTGACAATCCTTATTTTGCTTTAACCCCGGGGAAGGTTTGGGTTTATAAAGGGACAGCCGAAAACGGAGAAACAGAAAGGGTTGAGAGGGAAGTTACACACGACACCAGGATGGTTCTGGGAATTGCCACAACCGTCGTGAGAGATCGGGTTTGGAAAGATGGCGAATTAGAAGAAGACACCTTCGATTGGTATGCCCAGGACAAAGACGGCAACGTCTGGTACTTTGGAGAAGATTCCAAAGAAATGGAAGATGGCAAGGTGGTTAGCACAGCAGGTTCCTGGGAAGCTGGCGTTAACGGAGCCAAACCAGGGATTATTATGAAAGCCAATCCTCAAGTGGGAGAGGTCTATCGCCAGGAACTCCTAAAAGGAGAAGCCGAAGACATGGGGCAAATACTCAGTCTCAGTCAATCAATAAGCATCGGTTTGGGAAGTTATAAAAACTGTCTCCAAACCCAAGATTGGACACCTCTCGAGCCTGATATCGTTGAGTATAAGTTCTACAGCAAAGAAGTCGGCAATGTTGTAATGGAAAAGAAAGTTGCCGGCAAGTCCGGACAGCTAGAGTTGATTAAGATTAAGAACGAAAAAGCTGCGGAATAATGTCCGGCAAAATCTCTATTATGCCAAGATCACTCGTTACCGGCGGAGCCGGGTTTCTCGGTTCGCACATTTGCGAGTCCCTGTTGAAAAAAGGCCATGAAGTCATTTGCTCGGCTGGCTACCGCGCGTGAGTTTGGAAGAAGGTCTGGAGCAAACAATCGCGTGGTTCAGGGGTCAGCCGGAATTTGCCAGATAATGATGAACAAATCCAATGAGGTACCAATGGGCAAGCTATCGAAGCAAGATGATGAGCGATGGCGTGAGAAGGAGATGGCTGACACTATCGTGGGGTATCTCGCGGAACATCCTCAAGCCTCGGATACTTTGGAAGGGGTTGCAGAGTGGTGGATAATGCGACAACAGGTGCGAACCGAGGTCAATACGCTGAAGAAAGTTTTACGCCAGTTGACGAAAAGCGGCGTTTTAGAAGAAATTGGGAAAGGTGATATTCCGCGGTATCGTTTGAAAGCCAAGGAAGATGACTTGCATTCATGAAAAAGAATACCTATACATTCTTGCATAACTGAAATGAAGCCAAAAAATGAAACCAAAAAGCTGGTGCGTTATCCTGAGTCTCGCGGTGGTTTTCGTTGCCACGCTCAGCGCGCAAGAAAACAACGTGGGAACAATTCGAGGAGCAGTCATTGACGATTCTACTGCAAGCCCCGTCGAGTTTGTAAATGTTGTCCTGCGGATGAAGCATGACAGCACCATCGTCACCGGGAAGGCAACAGACCGGGCCGGCAAGTTCAATTTTGCCGAGATTCCGGCAGGCGAATACTTCATCACCTTCAACCAAATTGGGTACAAAGAGAAAAAAACGCCGGTGTTCCGCATCGATCCGCAGCACCGGCATCTCAATCTCGGCAAAGTCAGGCTCATAGCGAACACGATGTCTCTGGAAGAGGTGCTGGTGACGGCAGAGAAATCGCTCTACAGCGCCACCATCGACCGGAAGGTCTACAACGTCGATCAGGATTTGATGAGTAAAGCCGGATCGGCAAGCGAGCTCTTGCAAAATGTCCCGTCGGTGCAAGTGGATATTGATGGCAACGTGAGTCTCCGTGGATCGTCGAACGTGCTGATTATGCTCAGTGGCAGAACCTCGCCGCTGCTGAAGAAGAACAGCGCGACGGTCTTGCAACAGATGCCGGCAAATTCCATTGAAAGAATCGAAGTGATCACGAACCCCTCTGCCAAGTACAAACCGGACGGCGCCTCCGGCATCATTAACATCGTGTTGAAGAAAAACACCAAACTCGGAATCAACGGCAACATGACTGCCAACGTCGGCAACCAGGATCGCTACAATGGTAACGCCAGATTGAATTATAATCCGGGTGTACTTAACCTCTATGGAAGTTACGGCATACGGAAGGATAGCCGGAACCGGATCAACACGGACAATCGCCAACAGACGGCGACAGCTTCTGCGCTCACGTTTTACAATGAAACGCTGAACTCATACGCCAAACCGCGCTCACACATTGTTTCGCTTGGAGCCGACTATCAGCTCGACGATAAAAACAAGTTTGGTGTTTCGGGCGATTATTTTTACAACAGTTTTACGAGGACGGAAAGCGCCGACAAACTTCTTCGCAACAGCGCTCGTGTTCCTATCAACCAATACCGCCGCAACCGGCTCGATTATGAGTTTGAAAAAGAGTACAGCGTCACCGCGTCCTTCGAGCACAATTTTCCGAAGGAAGATCACACCCTGCGGCTTGAGTTCAGCGCCGCCGGAGCGCCGGAACAGGAAGATAATCGCTACACCAACGTCTATCTGCTGCCAGTCGGTCCGAACGAATACGACAACACGTTGATCAAACAAGGCGACAACAACCGTCAGCTTACATTTGAATACGCCAATCCGCTCACCGAGGAATCAAACCTTGAAGCCGGGTACAGTGGAGAATTTATCCGCAACGATTTTGATTTCTTTGCCGAGCGCTTCGAGGCCAATCAACAGAAGTTTGTTACGGACATAACGAAGACCAACCGCTTTCTTTATGATGAGTCGATCCAAGCGTTGTATGCCACGTACAAGCAATCGTTCGGAGCATTCGGTTTCATGGCCGGTTTGCGGACAGAACATGCGTCCGTCAAGTCCAATCTGGTGACGCTGGACTCGCTCATGACCAACACCTACTTCAGCCTGTATCCAACCTTGCATCTCTCGCACAAGCTCAACAAGTTAACCGAGCTGCAACTCAGCTACAGCCGGCGCACGAACCGGCCCGAAGGCGATGAATTGAATCCGTTTCCGGAGTACCGTGATCCTCGCAACGTATCTGCCGGGAATCCCAAACTGCTGCCGGAGTACATACATTCCATCGAGTTGGGCTGTCAGTTTCAGAACGATGCCGTATCTATCCTGCCCGCGCTGTTTTACCGGTACACTTACAACCGGTTCACTTCGGTGACGCAAGCGATCAACGACACGACGCTGCTCACAACAAGACAGAATCTTGCAAACGATCAATCCGGCGGCCTGGAAGTGGTTGTCGCTGCCGACCTGGGCGCTCTCATGAAAGTTCATGGAAACGCCAATGCCTTTCTGAATAAGATTGACGCCTCGAGTCTCGGCTACGGCGACAAAAAGTCGACTGCGACCTGGAGCGGTAGTCTCACGATCGATATGAATCTGAGTGGGACCTCACGACTGCAAATCAATTCGAGGTACAATTCGTCACGGTTGACGCCACAGGGAGAACAATCACCGAGTTACGTGGTCAATACCGGATTTCGGCAAGAGTTGCTCGCCGGCAAACTTTCTTTGGTGCTGACGGCCGCGGATGTTTTCAAGACCTTGAAGCGTGAGTTTACATTGAACATTCCGTCGCTCCATCAGATCGTCGTCAACAAGCGAGATGCGAGAATTGTGTATTTAAACTTGACGTATCGCGTCGGGGTGCAATCGAAGAAATCGAAAGAAGAGCAAATGCATTACGACGAAAACCCGTGAAGGGTAAACAGCAGCTCACCGCGTTAGACGGCAGTCCCAGGCTGGACAAAGTATGCCCAAAATCTCCGTTATCATCGTTGCTTTGAATGAAGCCGAACATATTCACCATTGCCTCGCGAGCGTCAAATGGGCCGAGGAAATTATTGTAGTGGATTCCGGCAGTCAGGATGAAACCGTCACTATCGCGCGTGCAATGGGCGCCAAAGTGCTTTACAAAAAATGGGAGGGTTACGCCAAGCAAAAACAATTCGCGCTCGTCCAAGCGGCAAACGAATGGGTGGTCAGCCTCGATGCCGATGAAATTGTTTCGCCGGAGCTTCGCGAGGCCATACAAGCGCGTGTGGGTAAAGAGCCGGTCAATGGATATTATTTCAATCGTCTCAACCATTTTTTGAAGCAGCCGATCCAACACTGCGGCTGGTATCCTGATCAAGTGCTGCGCTGTTTTCTGAAAAGCCAGGCACGATTAACCAATGTTCAGGTACATGAAGGATTTATCGTGGAAGGTAATAAGGCTCTCCTCGAAGGCCTTTTGCTGCACTACTCCTATAACAGCCTTAGTGAATATCTGAATAAAATGAACCGTTACACGACGCTTGAAATCCAGGACAAATTGAATCGGCTCGCGAATAAACCCATTCGCTGGTATCATCTCGTCTTCAATCCACTATCCCGTTTTCTTCGCATGTACGTGGGCAAGCAAGGATACAAAGATGGATTGATCGGATTGGTCGTGTGCGTGCTCTCCACATTATATTTATTCGCGCTCTACGGTAAACTCTGGGAGCGTCAACAAGCCAAGTGAATATTCTCTTTGTCAATTCCATCCGGATGTGGGGCGGCGCCGAAGTTTGGACGCTCGACGTGATGCGCGCGTTGGAAGAACGCGGGCATGTGACGCATCTCATTTGCCGTCCGCATACGGATTTAGAAACCCAAACACGGCAAGCGCAGCTCTCCGTATACACGATGAACATGCACTCGGATTTCGGCTTGCTGACCATTTTCCGCATCCTGCGCTTTATCCGCGCTCACCACATCGAAGTCGTTTGCACCAACATGCAAAAAGAGCTGCGCTTCGCCGGAATCGTGGCGAAATTGCTGGGGATCCCCGTCGTCGCCTGGCGTCACATCGACCATTCGCTGAAAAACAATTGGCGTTACCGTTTCACTTATAATTTTTGCGCCACGCACATCGGCGCTAATTCTCACGCGACGAAGGACAGTCTGCTCCGGAATGCGCCGTGGCTGGAGCGTGAACGCATCGCCGTGATCTACAACGGCATCGATCCGGATTTTTTTGCCACCGGCAATGGCGCCAAAATCCGCCGCGCGTACGGCTTGTGCGCCGGCACACCGTTGATCGGATTTGTCGGGCTGTTGGATGAGCGCAAAGGCATTCAGTTTTTGCTCGAAGCGTTTGCGCAGGTGCGCGAGGAGATTCCGGAAGCCAGGCTGCTATTGGTCGGCGAAGGAAAATTGCGCGAGCATATCGAAGCCTTTCGGCAGCATCATAATTTCGATGGGCGGCTTTTTTTAGCCGGCTTTCAGCCGAATATTCCCGATTTCATGAACGCCTTCGATCTGCTCGTGTTGCCTTCGGTTTGGGAAGGGTTTGGCTACGTGCTCATCGAAGCGATGGCCTCCGGCAAGCCGGTGATTGCCACCAACACCAGCAGCATGCCGGAAATTGTTCGCGATGGCGTGGAAGGCCTGCTGGTGCCGCCCGCCAATGCGTGGGCGCTGTCCACGGCCATCGTCAAGATCATCAAAAATCCGCCGCTCGCTCATCAGATGGGCGAGAACGGTAAAAAACGCGTGCGCGAAAAATTCACGAAAGAACGCATGATCGAAGAAATCGAAGCGTTGTTCGCCGGTTTGATCAGGAGGAGCCATCATGAAGAATACGCGGCGCTATCACCGCGTTGAGGTGGTGCTGCTGATTTTTCTGGGCGTGCATCATCGGCTGGCAGCGTAACCTTCCGAAGAAACGCCGCCGAATTTTACTGCGGACATTTACAAGTAGCCCTTTTCTCCTGCCCAGTTCAACCATGCCTCGGACATTCCACACAAAACTTGACTTTGGGCGGAATCCGGCGTATCTTTTTAACACAAGTTAAAATGTCGTCATCTCGCTTCGGGCGGAAAACGTAGCGCAGTCATCTTGACTGCGGGGCTACTTGCTTCCAACCGAGGCGATACATTATGTCACTCGGTATTCAAATGGAACTGTCTTTTCTCAACTGTGCACGGAAACGCCGCAACTTCGGAACCACGCTCACTTGCTTTTTGCTGTTTGCCCTTTGCCGTTTGTCTTTCCCTCAAAACACGCCCGCCAACGACGATTTTTTGTACGCACAAAAATTGTTTAACGACGGTTATTACGACCTCAGCCTCTCGCAACTGCGCTTGTTCATGCAACGGTATCCCGATGCGCAGCAAGTCGCCGACGCGTGGCGATTGACCGGCGAAGCCAATTTCGCTTTGAAAAAATTCGTTGCCGCACGCGAAGCCTTCGAGACGCTTGAAATTCGTTATCCGGCGCACCCGGCCATCGAGCCGGCGCGCCTGCGCATTGCCGAATGTTTTGCCAGACAGAACGACCTCAAAAGCACCGCGCTCACTTATCAGCGTTTTGTGTTGCTGCATCCCAAAAGCGGCAAAGCGCCGGAAGCGCAATATCGCAGTGCCGAATTGTGGCTGCGCCTCGGCGAGGCTGAGAGAGCGCGCGAGATGTTGTATAAATTATTGGAAGATTATTCCGGCAGCGACTTTCGCTTGCCCAGCCATCTTTTGCTGGTGCAATCTTTCGAAAATTCCGGCGACAGCAAACGGGCGTTGGATGAAGCCGAGCGTCTGCTGCGCAGTTTTCCGCAAAATGATTTGACGCCACAGGCTTATTTTATCCGTGCGCGTTTGCAAGAGCAGCTTGGGCAATTTCAGCTTGCTGAAACGAGCTATCAAGAATTAGTTTCGCGTTTTGCGCCTGCGGAGGAGAGCAAAAAAACGACCGGCGCAAAATCGCGGGCTACAGCCCAACCGCAACCAATACAAAATGACTGGACGAGTCAAGCCTGCGCGCGCTTGGCTGAATTAGCCTATGCGCGTGGCGATTTTTCCAACGCCAATAATTTTTTGGACAAAGCCGAAACCTTTGCGCCGAAGGCAAGTGCGAAAAACGCCGTCGTTCTTCGCCGCGCCGAGCTGCTGGCAGAAATGAATGATTACAACCGCGGCCTCGAGGCGTTGGCAAAATTTGATCGCACCGATTCCGACTCCGTTCACAAGTTGATTTATCTTTACACCGTCGGCTATCTGCAAGAAAATTTACGCAACGATGCAGCGGCTATCGAAGCGTATCGCCAAGTGACGCAATTGCCGCGCGCGGTCGAGCTTCGCAGTGACAGCACGAATGCAAATCCACAGTACCGCCGCCAGCGGAGTTTCTGGCGCAGCGCCGCTGTGCTCAGCCGATTGCAGAAATATAATGAAGCATTGGCGCTGTGCCGCGCGTATCGCAGCGAATATCCCGCCGGTGAATTTCGCGACACGGTTTTGCTGCTCGAAGCCGGCATTCAGCGCGATGGCAATAATGATTATCCCACCGCGCTCAGGTTGTATCAGGAACTGCTGCAAAATTTTTCCGAGAGTCCGCTGGTTGACGACGCGCAATGGGGGATTGCCGACGTTTACGAGCGAATAGGGGAGAAGCGTTTGGCAAGTTTGGAATGGCAACGGTTGATGAAAGTTTATCCCGCCAGCGAGCACTTTTCCAGCGCGCAGAATCGGCTGCGCTTGTTGGAAGAATTTGAGCCGAGCAACTCATCGGAAAGCATGTCGAAGTTAACCCAACTCGTTTTGCTGCAAAGTCGAAATTCCAATGGCGGATTGGCGCCCAATGAGCTGGCGCTGCAATTAGCCAAATTGCATTTGGAACGCCGTGAGTTTCAACAGGCCATCAACTATTGCAAGCAAACGTTGCAAGAGCAGGATAACAGCCGCACGTGGCACGAAGCGTTGTTGCTGTTGGGAACGTGTTATTGTAAACTTGGCGAACACGAATACTTGCGTAATCAAGCCACTGATAACTGGTCACTGAAAACTGATCACTGGAATTCAGCTTGGTTTGACAGCGCAAAAATCAGCTTGCGGTTTCTCGCGCCGAAGCTTGATTCAACCGAGACGAAAGACCTCGCCAAACACGCGGGCGTACTTTTAGTACGCATCATGTTTCCACCAACGCCAGCAATTTTGGGCGCAAATGCAATCATCGCGCGCAATTCCGCAAATTTAGCGCGCGCCGATTCGATACTCGCGTTGCACGGCGATGAGGTGAGCCTCGATGATCTGCGGCTGTGGGCGACGCAAACGCGCAAACAATTGCAAGCCGCGAATTTGGCCACGCCCTCGCCGTCGCGCCAATTGCTGTTGGCGGATGTTGATTCATTGGAAAACTCGCGCATTGTTGAAACGCTGCAAAATATTGCCGCCAAAAACAATTCCGTTTTGCGCAACCTAGCACAATTGGAATTGGCCGATTGGCAATGGCAGCGTGGCGATTCGGCGAATGCTGTTCGCAATATTGCCCAATTGCAAAATTCCACAACGAAAGATCCCAATATCGCCATTGGACAATTGCGGCTCGCGAAATGGCTGATCCAAAGAAAAAACTTCGATCTCGCGCTCGACCAACTTTCAACAATTCAGAAACGCTATTTTTATAGCGCACTGGTTGACTCGGCAGCATTACTGCGCGTGCGGTTGTTGATCGCAGCGAATCGCTACAGCGAAGCCTTGCGGGAGATGATGCAAGAAGCAAAAGGCAAAGAGCAAAAAGCAAATCGATTATTGACGAACAGCGAATCATCGAGTCATAATGGACTCGATCTCACACGCGCGCGTGCGGCTGAGGCCATTGCGGCTTATCCGTTGGCGATTCGCGCCTATTTAAAATTTCTTCAAAGCCATCCGCAAGCGCCGGAAGCCGCAGAAGTTTTGTTGAAAACCGCGCGCTTGACGAAACAGATTGGCGCGATGCAGCTTGCGAACGATTATTATAATGAATGTATTCAGCGATTTCCGGATTCGCCGGAGGCACGCGAGGCGAAAATCAATTTGGCGGATATTCGCTACGACGCCGAAGATTATGACGGCGCGCGCAATCTTTTTTTAGAACTCGTAAAAGAGGCGCCAACGATTGAAAAAGCGCCGCCAACCAAATGGGAAACCCGCGCGCGCAAAGGCGCGATTCTTTGTCTTTATAAAACGAACAAAGCGGCGCCGGCGGAAAATGAAATTAGAACGTTCAAGCTGCGTTTTCCCGATGACAAAGTGAATATGGCCGAGATGCAATATGCCGCCGGTGAGTTTGCCGTTGAGCAGAAAAATTTCCCCGAAGCCGAAAAGATTTTCAAAAAACTGAGCGGCGATTATCGCAACACCCCCTCGGCGATTTACGGCGATTACGGCCTCGGCAAGGCACTGATCATTCAAAATAAATTTGAAGAAGCGCTCGAAGTGTTGACCGAAATTCCGCGGCGCTATCCGAATAATCCATTTCTGCCAACGTATTATATCGGCCTCGGCGATTTCTACCAATCGCAGCAGCAGTGGGATAATGCGATCACCGCGTTTACCAAAGTCACGCAGGATTCGGCGTTCGACAACAATTTCCGTTTGGCGACGCGCTATTTGATCAACGTGTATGATCGCCTCGGTCTGCATGACCGCGCGATTGGATTGAGCCGCCATTATATCGCGCGTTTTCCGGATGACGAGGTCACGTTCACGCTGCGCATTAAGATCGGCACGCTGTTGATGAGCTTGATGCAGTTCGATGACGCGATCACGCATTTCCGCGCGCTCAAGCCGCTGGCCGACGCCGAGACCGAACCGGAGATTCAATATTACATCGGCAAAAGCTATCTCAACGCCGGCAAATTCGAGCAGGCCATCGCGGAATTGCTCCGCGTCAAATTTTTCTCGAAGCCGACGAAACTGCCGTGGGATGTCACCGCGTTGTACGAGTCGGGATTGTGCTACATGCGCCTAAAAAATTACGACCGCGCGCGCCAACTTTTTCAGCAGATCGTGAAGGAGCAAGGCTCGGAAAGCGATTTCGGGCGATTTGCAAAAGTGAAGATTGAGGAGCTGGATGCGATGGGAAAAAAGTAAACCTCAAGCTGAGCAAGCCGGAT
>Ga0247727_10017244_pt1 | contig 11524 bp, 15 predicted proteins | sample WisWelCaveWW1625_FD_202498 | JGI IMG/M metagenome (GOLD analysis project Ga0247727, IMG submission 202498) | Biofilm microbial communities from Wishing Well Cave, Virginia, United States - WW16-25 | ecosystem: Environmental > Aquatic > Deep subsurface > Groundwater > Cave microbial mat | place... | reverse complement strand
CGTGAAAAAAAAACTTTATGGGAAATTGCAGAATTTTATACTCAAGCTTTTTATCAAGATTTAGAACTTTTAAATATTCCAAAAGAAAAATTTATTTGGACTAAAGCTACCGATTACATTCCAGCACAAATAGAAATGATAAAAATTTTAGAAGAAAAAAATTTAACTTATAAAATTACTGGTGGAGTTTATTTTGATACTTCTAAATTTCCAAAATATTCTGAATTAGGAAAATTAAATTTAGAAGGCAATGAAAAAGGTAAAAGAGTAAAAGATGATTTAGAAGAGAAAAAAAATAAGTCTGACTTTTGTCTCTGGCGATTTAAAACTGAAAAAGAAAATCTGGGCATGAAATGGGAATCACCTTGGGGACCGGGCGTCCCCGGTTGGCATATTGAATGTTCGGCCATGAGTCGCGCAATTTTGGGTAATCATTTAGATATTCACACTGGTGGCATTGATTTAATTCCTGTGCATCACACTAACGAAATTGCCCAAAGCGAATCGTCATATTCAAACCAATTGAATCAGGAAAATAAATTTGTAAATTATTGGCTACATGTAAATTTCCTAAATGATGTTTCTGGCAAAATGAGTAAATCTAAAAATAATTTTTTAAAATTAACTGATTTACAAGAAAAAAATATTCCATGTTTAGCTTTTCGATATTTACTTTTGATGACACATTACAGAAAAGAAATACATTTTTCTTGGGAGAGTTTAGAAGCCGCCGATAATGCTTATCAAAAATTATTAAAGCAAATTCAGAAAATAAAAAATCCAGAAAATTTAGCGGTTGAAGAAAGTAAAGAGAAAACTCTAGAGCTTGGAGGAAATAAGGAGATTGCAGAAAAATATTTAGAAAAATTTATAATAGCTATGCATGATGATTTAAATACTAGTGTAGCTTTGGCAACTTTATGGTCAGTTATAAATGATAAAAATTTAAAAAATTCAGAAAAATATATTTTAATTCAAAATATGGATAAATATTTAGGATTGGGATTAAAATAAAAAAATTCCTGAAGGGAGAAAAACTTCTCTCCCTTCAGGAATTCCAAAATCCTAATCTCTTGTGCTTTTATAAATGAAAACCAGAATCAGGTGAATGTTGACCACAATAAACCCTCGCGAAGGCCTTTATGGCACAATCACCATTCGCGGTATGTCCTCCTGATGTATCTACACTATGACAACCACACGACCAACTGGTGGTGGTTGTCATTACACCGCATTGACACGTCTCAAACCTCAGATGAGGCTCTTCTTTTTCCATAGTACATCCTCCTTTTTTAAATTAAACTAATCATGTTCTTTGTGGAAATTAATAATTCAAAATCTCCACATATAAACACCCCAATGTTAGATTAACAAAAATCTCAATAAAAATCAAATTAATAAAAGTAATGCACCTTATCCACAGATAATGACATAAAATAAAATTAGCAGCAAGGGAGAAAATTTTGTTATGATAACAAAGTAAAAATCATCTTTATGTTAACACCGCAAGATTTAATGAAACAAGATAATCAGAAAAAATTTTCTAAAAAAAATTGGAATAAAAATAATTTTTCTAATTCGAATAATAACTTTTCTGATTTTTCTAAAAATATTCTTTCGCCATTTGAAACTAGCGGCTCTTTGCGGGTGCCACCGCAAGATTTAGAAACTGAAAAAGCTTTACTAGGTTCAATACTTTTAGTACCTGATGCTTTTTATGAAATAAATACAATTGTAGAAAAAAATGATTTTTATTCTGAAAAACATAAAATTATTTTTGAAACTATTTTAGATTTAATTAATCATAAAGATCCTGTAGACCTTTTAACTTTATCTACGAAATTAAGAGAACAAAAATTATTAGAACAAATTGGTGGCACGGATTATTTATCAACTTTATTAGGACTGGTTGGCTCGGCAGCTAACATTGTTTATTATGCTAATAATATAAAAAAGAAATCTACTTTGCGTAAATTAATTATCGCCTCTTCACATATTGGAGAATTAGCTTTTAATGAAGAAGAAGAATTACAAAATGTTTTAGAAGAAGCTGAGAAAAAAATTTATGAAATTACTTCCAACACTAATGGTGATAGCCAGGTTTCAACTATGAAAGATTTAGGTGAAGAAGCTATTTCCAGATTCCTTCATTTGGCAGAAAACCATGACCAGGTTCGTGGGGTTCCTTCTGGTTTTCAAGATTTAGATAATAAACTTTCCGGTTTTCAAAAATCTGATTTAATAATTATTGCGGCGCGACCTTCGGTTGGTAAAACTTCTTTGGCTTTAGATTTAGCTAGAAATGCTGCCACTAAATCCAATGTGCCAGTGGTAATTTTTTCTTTAGAAATGAGTAAACAACAATTGGTCGACAGAATGTTGGCGGCTCATGCTCAAGTGGATAGTTGGAAATTACGTACTGGAAAATTAGATATGGGAGAAGAGTTAGAACGTTTACAACAAGGCATGCATGAATTGATGCAAGCTCCAATTTTTATTGACGATAAACCGGCGAATACAATTATGAATATGCGTTCCGTAATTAGAAAATTACATCATAATAAACCGGTAGGTTTAGTGGTGGTGGATTATTTACAACTTATGAGTACTTCTAGAAATTATGAAAATATGGTCAATCAAGTCACCGAAATTTCTCGTTCTTTAAAAGGCCTGGCTAAAGAATTTAATATTCCTGTCATCGCCCTTTCCCAATTATCTAGAGCTGTAGAATCTCGCGGTGGACGACCACGTCTCTCGGATTTAAGAGATTCCGGATCCATAGAACAAGATGCAGATGTGGTAATGTTTATTCATCGCGAAGATAAATATAATGAAAAAAGTGAGAAAAAAAATATTGTAGAAATTTTAATTGAAAAACATAGAAATGGTCCCACCGGAATTGTAGAAATGTATTTTGATGATAAAAAAACTTCTTTCTTACCAATCGAAAAAAATCAATTTGGAGATTTTCAAATACCACAAAATAATGCTCCAGAAATTTTTTAAAACAATAAATTTAAAAAAATCAATCGTAAAAAGTTGTGAATTCTGAGACTATCTAAGAAAATTTATCAAGACTTGATTTATATTTTTAACCAATTCTCCCGCGGCCGCGGGAGAAATATCCCATTGTGAAGACAAATAAAAAAACCAAGAATTTTTTAAAAGAAATTTCTCTAAAAAATTCTTGGCGTGTTGCCTGGGCCCTGACTAAAATTTCATCAGAGCCCAGTATCAATTGCTAGCATCTGAAGACTTATATTTGCTGTTAGGTGTCTAGCTGAGTTATTAATAAAAACAAACACTTCTTACCCCAATCCTTCTCTATATCACCACGATTCGATTTCTCAATTTTGCCCTTTTTTATTAGTCTCTCTTTACGGTTTTCATTCTTTCTGTTTTTATGCACATATGGCATATTTTCTCCTTTCGTTTTTTATTGAAATTTCAAAATTAAAAAAATGTGACACTCTAAATATTATAGCATAAATCTCAATCTATTTCTGTTTCAAAATCTTAAAAAGATATTAACGAATATGCTACAATTCTCCCAATGAATCCCACCAAAAAATTACAAGAATTATTTTTAAAATTTCCTGGCATTGGACCCAAACAAGCCGCACGCTTTGTATATTTCCTTTTGCGAGAAAGTGCAGATTATAAAAATGAATTGGCTCAGAACATTGAATATTTAAAAAACACAGCCCATGTTTGTAATAAATGTTTGAGAATTTTTGGAGAAACTAATTATTATCAGGAAAAAGATATTTGCGAAATCTGTCATGACAGTAATCGTGATGGAAAATATTTAATGATATTAATTAAAGAATTAGATATAGATGCAATAGAAAAAACTAATTTATATCATGGCAAATATTTTGTCTTAGGATCAACTTTACCTTTTTTAAATTCTCAAAAACCTAGTGAAATTTTAAATGTGCGAGAATTAGTAAAATTAATTTCTGAGAATTTAAATTCACAAAATCCAAATTCTAAAAATAATACAACAGAGAAAATTTCAGAAATAATTTTTGCCATTCCAGCTACTGACGAAGGAGAACATACTATTGATTATTTAAAAAAGACTTTAGCTCAAATTGTGGGTATTCAAAAAATCAAAATGTCCACTTTGGCTCGCGGTCTTTCCACAGGTTTAGATTTAGAATATGTGGACAAAAATACTTTCAATCAAGCTTTTCAACACAGAGAGTAATGTAAAAAAATTTCTGTAAAAAAACAAAATAGTACACTAATAAAATTTCTAGTTTTTATTTAAACTAATTAAATTCTTCAGTGATGCGAGAAAATAGTGAATTTATATAAACCATTTTCGCTCGCGTAGCGAGCGAAATCCCAATCTTTAGAAATCCCAATTAATCTCTAAAAAACTATTAGAATTTAAAAACAATCAAAAAAATGGCTTATGAGACCTGAATTTGAAAATAGGGCTGTCTATGACCATTTTTCTTAAAATAACGCGATTTAGCCTTATATTTGGCCACCAGGATAGTGTCTGCCTTGGCGATCTCCAAAATCTTAGCTTCTACCTGGCCACCGGTTGTGGGTGTACCAATATTCACTTTCTCATCTTTTACATCTAACAAAACTTCAGAAAAAGTCAATTTATCTCCCACTTTATAATCACCGATAATTTTTTCAATTCTCAGTTTATCTCCCGCCGCAACTTTATATTGTTTCCCCCCGGTTTTTATTACAGAAAAATTAGTCATATATTTGTAAATTGTTATTCCTATATCCTATCAAAAAAAACTATTTTTGGCAAATCACTCCTCCGTATTCACCTGTTCCAAAAGTTTCGGTTCCACGGAAAGATTAGAAGCGCCGTCAGTGATTTTATAAACATCTTTATCTATTTTTTTTAATTCTTTATAAGATGCATTGTAATGATTGACAGTAGTGTTCAAAGAATTACCAAGTTTCTGTAAATATTCTTCATATTTTTGAATATGTTTACCTAATTCTTCCACTTTCTTTTTAATTTCTTTAGAATTTTCTTCTATCTTGGCATCTTTAATACCAGAAATTACTAAATGTAAATAAGCCAAAATAGAAGTTGGCGAAACTATAATCACTTTTCTCTCTTGGGCAAAGTCTAAAAGTTTTTGAGTATTAATTTTTAAATTACCATTATCCCCAGCATTTAAATCATAATAAATCGCTTCACTAGGAATAAACATAAAAGCAAAAGACAAAGTATTTTCATGAATCTCGTCAATATATTTAGCCGTCTCTTCAATTCTTTTTTTAATATCTTTTTTAAATTCATCAGCAAAATATTTTTTATCTTCTTCATTATTAGCTTCCACACAACGACGATAATTATCAATAGAAAATTTAGAATCAATACATAAAATTTTATCTTTAATCATAATCACTGCGTCCACAATTGTACCGGTTTGAAAACTATATTGCATTTTATAAACTCCCTCTGGTAAAAAATTTGATAAAATTAATTGTAAAGATGATTCACCCCAATTCCCTCTTTGTTTTTGATTAGTTAAAACTTTTTCCAAATTAGAAAGTTGTTCAGTCATGGAAACTACTTGTTTACTCCCCTCTTTCACTTCAATCACAGACTGATTAACTTTACTTAAATGTTGATTTATGTCTTGAATTAATTTCTGCGAAGTTTCAAATTGAAATTTCACATTAGCATTCATATCTTTATGACCATCAAAAATTTTTCTATCCAATTCTCTTCTGGTCTCACGAATTTCCCCTGCCAAATCTTGTTTTAAATTTTTTAAAGTCTCAGCAATAATAATTAAACTTTCTTCACTTTGATCACTATTTTTATTAGTTATTTTCTTGTGTAAAAGAAAAATTATAATCGCAGCTGCAATAATTATCAAAATTAAAATAACAATTAATATTATAAATAAACTGTTCATAATTTGGATTATAACATGCGGGGCTTAAAAATTGCGCAAAAGATAATTTCTATGCTACAATAAATTTATTATTCTAAAAAACTATGCAACAAAAAATCAAAGATGAATTAAAGAAGGCTATGTTGGAAAAAAATATGGACCGAGTGGGAGTAATGCGAGGCATTAATGCAGCTTTTACCAATGAATTAGTAGTGCAGGGTCGACCACCCACAGAAATTTTAACTGAGAATGATTGTCTAAAAGTTATTAAAAAAGAAATTAAAAAAAGAAAAGATTCCATCGAACAATTTACTGCCGCCGGTAGAACAGATTTATCAGAATCTGAAACTATGGAAATGAATATTTTACAAGAATTTGTTCCAGCTCAAATGTCGCGCGAAGAAATTAAAAATAAAATTTCTCAGAAATTATCTGAATCACCAATTGATGTTTCTAAAAAAGCTCAATTCATTGGTCAAATGATGAAAGAATTCGGCGGGCAAGCTGATGGTTCCTTGGTGAAGGAAATTATAGATGAATTGTTGAAATAAAACTTGTTTATACTAAGGCTTTGGCACGGCAAAATAAAAATATGTCAGAAAGTTTTAAAAATAATTCAGAAATTATACCGGAAGAAAAAGTTATTGGTCTTAAATGGACCGGAGTAATGACATCAAGTCTCTTTCAAGCAATACATAAGCAAATAAATTCAATAAGAAAGATAGATACTGGAAAAGTTGTCAGTAGTATGAATCTCGCTATCAGTATAGCTGTGGACAATCTTTTTCCTAATCTGAAAGAAGAAGATAAAATCAATATTCGTAATGCATATGATGAAAAATTAAAGATGACTGATTTTAAATCACTAGCAGCTGGAGAGAAACCGGTAGAAGAATAGATCTCTTTTCAAAAATATTTGTAATTCATAAAAAATAGAAAATTTTTATCTACATTAAATAAATTTTATTTTTTTAATCTCTACTAAATGGTTGTGGAAATTTAAAATTAGAAAACATATTATAAATTCTTTCTCCAAAAGATTGTGGTTCTAAAGTAATTTCTTCTTCGTAAACATTGTTTATATTATTATTGAGATTTAAAGTCTGACTAATAGTGTCTGGAAAAGTCGGAACAAAAAATACTATAATTAAATAAATAGCCCAAAATAAAATAATGATTAAAATAAATTGCAATCCCTTGACTAAAATAGTTTTAACTAAATTGGACATAATTTTTAATTTTTTCTAATATCTTTTAATATTATTTTTATGAACTAAGAGAATTAGATGTGGCATTTTTTAAACCATTACAAGTTTCTGAATTCCACAAACCCAAACCTCTTTCTTTGGCTTGATTTTCTAAATCTTGAAATAAAGATTGATATTTGTAAGGTGTGTCATAAGTATATTCATAAGCATAACCATTGGCTATTAACTTTTTATTTAACATAAAATAATTAGAACCAATCCAGCCACTAGTTTTTACATAAATATAAGCTAATTGTCGACCATATTTATCTATCAGACTTTGTGAATCATCAATTTCTAAAGCCACTTCTCTACCTAAAGCTAAATTTTTAGCATAATCACTAGCCTCTTTGCCAAAACATTCCACAGGTTTTCTGGGATCCACAGATTCTGGAGTATTAATGCCAATTAATCTAATTTTAATTTCTTCTTTACCATTAGACATTTTACTACCATCTAAATTTTTAATTTCTAAAGTATCACCATCGATAACTTTAGAAACTTTATAATTAAAATCTAAACCAGAATTTAGATTTACATTATCTTTAACATCCTTATCTTCGGTAGAATTTTCTTGATTTGTGTCCTGATTTACAGAAGAATTATTAAATTTAAAATCAAAATGTAAATAATTTTCATTAATAGAAAAAAAAGTAGCTAATAATAATATAATGACTATTAATCTCCAAAAACCTAATCCACTACCATCTAATTCTTTCAAAGCCATATCTTTAAATTATACATGAAATCGATATAAATAAAAATAAATATTTATCACTTATTATTGTAAATAATTATCTAAATTTGAAAGAGATCTGATTTAATTCTAAAAAAATATTTTGGCCAAAAAACAAAACAAGTAACATTGCTGTTACTTGTTTTGTAATCTAGATTTTAAATTAAAAAATTAAGATTTTTTTGCAATCATGCAAACTGCAGCTGCACCAACTAAAACATAAATAATAGCTTCTAAGGTTGGCCATGTCCCAACAATTAAATTAATAATGTTGAGATTGGTGCCGGCTAACATACCGATACCGTATAGACCCCAGTTAACACCTCCGATTAAAACTAATATTTTTTGATATTTACAAGAATTACTCATATTTTTATTTTGTTAAATAAATTAATTTATTAAACCTAACTTATAATTCCACATTGATATTATCGCATTCTCGACAATAAAAAGTCAATCGAGTTATACACAGGTCAATTAATTTTCCGGTATACCTTTAGCTTGAATATATTTTTCTAATTCTAAAATTTCATTTTCTACAATCTGGTCCCAATTTTTATTTGGCTCTGAAGATTCTAAAGCTGTTAATTTAGCTTTAAAATTTATATAAAGAGGATAAACTAATTTCGGTTCTTTTTCTACAATAGAAATAAATTCAGTTTTTTCTAAATCTGATAAATATTGTAAACCATCAAAGAAAGCCCTCACTTCTTCAAAAGCTAAACCAGATTTAGTTAAAACATCTTTAATTTGTCGATTTAATTCTTCAGTGTTCATAATAATTTATATTTAGTATTTAGTATTTAGTATTTAGTATTTAGTATTTAGTATTTAGATTCTTCTAATCTCTAATTCATACATATTATGATATCATAAAGGTAGAAAATGTAAATACCAGATTTTATAACCACATTATTTTGTAAGATGCAAATGAATAGCAGCTTTGGAAATTAATTGATGATGTCTTTTTTGAGACTTAATAATATTTTCTAAAAATTCACGAGATAAATTTACATCTAAAACTAAATCATTCTTTCTTGCAGTATTTTCAGTTGACATATTTTTATTTTTTACTTTACTCTTAATTATTTTATTTTTTTAAATTATTTTGAAAATTATCAATTAATTATTCTAACTATAACTACATTTTTATTTTTAACATTCGTATTATACTAAATTGGAAAAAGAAAAATCAACTTACCAAATAAATTTTTTATGTTATAATTTCAATCACTTTGAAAAAGATAAAAATTGATTTAAAAATTTCTGAAACTCCCATTCTACAAAAAAGATTGTATCACAATATTCTAAAAAAAATATTTATTCTCCATTTTTGCGATAACACTTATTTTTGCTATAATTTAGTGAATGATTTAATGAATTGAAAAAATAAAAAATTATTATTATTGCCAGATCGTCTAATGGTAGGACAGCAGCCTTTGAAGCTGTGAATCTTGGTTCGATCCCAGGTCTGGCAGCCGAATTTTGTAAAAGAAATAAGTATTATGTCTAAAAAAACTTATCATCTCTGTTTATCAATTTTAATGCCGACTTATTGTCTAATACTCATACTCTTTGCGTATATTTATACACAAAATAATTCCCAAACTATTCGCGCGGCTGAAGAATTAATATCTGAAAAATCAAATCTCAAATCTAATCATATTTCAGATTTAAATTCAGCAACCACTACAAGTGACAAGGTGGAGGAAGTTATCAAACAAGAATCAGAGATTTTTATAAACAATTTAAAAAGTGAAAATCTCAATTCTGATAATTCTGTTTATATAAAAAATTTTCAATATCTGAAAATCATAAATAGTTGTGATTTGAATTTTATGCAAACTTCTTGTGTGAATGTCAGATCAGGACCTGGCACAGATTTTCCAGGTGTAATTAAGCTTCGTAATAATATAGTTGTAAAAACAAATTCACAGACTATCGGAGTAGATGGCAAAATTTGGCATCGTATTATCTTTGATGAGTGGCTCAGATATCCAGAAAGGGTAAGTGGCGATTGGTATATTTCCGGAGATTATGTAGAAATTTATAATTTAAATATTGAAAAAATAATTAATAAAAAAGAATTCAAGAGAAAATATAATCAAAAATCTGACAAGAAAAAGATTCTAGTGGATATTTCTGAACAAAAATTATATGCTTATCAAGAAATAAATGGAGAAATAAAATTATTTTTAGAAGCCATAATTTCATCTGGCTTAGATGATACTCCTACTCCAGTTGGAAATTTTGAAATATTTTATAAAACCCCTAGTCGATATATGCAAGGTCCAGTGCCTCCAGATTTAGAACAATATTATGATTTGCCAGGCGTCTCTTATGTTATGTATTTTTCTACAAATGGTTTAGCTGTTCATGGTACTTATTGGCATGATAAATTTGGGCAAAAATGGTCTCACGGTTGTGTGAATTTAAAAACTGAAGATGCTGAAAAACTTTATGAATTTTCAGATTTAGGGACAGAAGTAATTGTACAAGAATAAAATTTAAATTCAAAATCTTAGCTGTGAGACTTGGAATCGAACCAAGATTAACGGGATCAGAATCCGTTGTCCTGCCCTTAGACGATCTCACAAAATATGCTGATATTATACACAGAGAATTTAAAAAGTAAAAACGGTGTATATCTTGCAAAAAAAAATCATGCTATAATAAATTCATAGCAAAATTTGAATGCTAATTTTATAAATATAAATTAAATAAACATAAAAAATATATGATGATGGAAAATGAAATGAATAATGCTGCACAAAATACTACAACCGATCCAGAAGCAGCAAAAAAGAAAAAGAAAATAATAATTATTATAATTATTATTATAATAATTATAATACTCGGCTTTTATCTAAATGGATCAAATGTAGTTAATCAATAAAACAAATTACAGGCACTGAATTCAAAAATTTTTAAAAAATCTACCAAGCTAGGGTAGATTTTTTAATTTAGAAAAAATAAATTTCTTTCACAAATTATCTTTACACACCCTCCTCCCGTAATTCTTTAATTAAATTTTCGGCTTTATGAGATAATTTTTTTGGCATTTGAATATTAAGTTTAATCAAAATATCCCCTCTTAAATTTTTATTTTGTGAATTTGGTACTCCTTTATTTTTAATTCTTAAGACATCAGTCATATGTGAACCAGCTGGAATATTTATTTTCATTTCACCTTCCAATGTAGAAATATTATATTCAGCTCCTAATAAAGCATCAGAGAGTTTTAGGTTTTGAGTCATAATTAAATTCTGGCCTTCTCTAAACCACATTTTATGTGATGTAACTATTATTTTGACATAAAGATCACCGCTTTTACCATCCTTTACAGCTTCACCCATACCACTCATTCGTATAACCTCACCATTATTAATTCCAGTTGGAATATTAATTTTAATATCTTCTTTTTTATTTTTAATGCCTGCCCCACGACAATCCAAACATTTGTCTGTTGCAACTTGACCTTTACCCTCACATTCCGTACACATTTGTACAGATTGTATAGCTCCAAAAATTGTCTTCTTCACATCATGAATTTTTCCTTTACCAGAACATTTGCCACAAGTTTCCATTTTACTGCCAGATTTCATTCCGGTCGCTGAACAAGTCTGACATTTAGAAATTTTATTAATTAA
>Ga0247727_10017243_pt1 | contig 11525 bp, 9 predicted proteins | sample WisWelCaveWW1625_FD_202498 | JGI IMG/M metagenome (GOLD analysis project Ga0247727, IMG submission 202498) | Biofilm microbial communities from Wishing Well Cave, Virginia, United States - WW16-25 | ecosystem: Environmental > Aquatic > Deep subsurface > Groundwater > Cave microbial mat | place... | reverse complement strand
CAAAGCCGAAGGCGGCACCCGTCAAGGCTGCCGCCAGCACCTCCACCATCAGGGCCAGAGCGGCGCCCTTGGGCCCCCCGATTGGCTGCAGGGTGCCCTTCAGAGCGGCGGCGGCATCCGTCGTTGGCGCACCATGCTCGTCGACCGCCCAGCCGGCGGGGATCGGCTCGCCCTTCTGCCCGGCGGCCAGGATCTTGCCCCGCGCCACCTGGCTCAAGGCCAGGTCCACGACCAGGGGCGCCGCATTGGGCATCGGCGCGGCAAAGGCGATCGGGTTGGTTCCGTAGAGGGGCCGCCTGCCCCCCCAGGGCGCCATAGCTTTGGGCGTGTTGCCGAACACGAGGCCGACCAGGCCGGCATCGGCCAGACGCTCCACGTGATGCCCGGCAACGCCGAAGTGGTGCGAGCGCACGAAGCCCGCTGCCGCGATGCCGTTTGCTCTGGCCAAGTCCGGAAGGCGCGCGAGCCCCAGATCGAACGCCGGATAGGCAAAGCCACCCTTGGCGTCGATCAGCAAGGTCGCGGGCCGTGTTGGGCGCGCCTCGGGCAGCGCATGGCCATCGACCTTGCCGGATCTGGCCTGGGCCGCGTAGCTCGGCACGCGTGAGAGGCCGTGGCCGGTCTGGCCGTCGATTTCGGCCTGGGTCAGCGCCCGGGCGACCGAGCGGGCGTTGTTTTCGGCGGTGTTGGACGCCAATAGCGCGGCGGCGATCAGAGCCTCCAGCTCGGCGATGACAATGGACGTTGCAGCGCTCATAGAAGGTTCGCCGGCCCATGGCGGTCGATGTTCACCGCTGCGCCGCGCATGGGACGCTGTCGGTGGAAGCGAAGTAGGGCTTGATGTCGAGCAGCGGCGTGCCGTCGACACAGTCGACGTTGCGAACGGTGAGGACACCGCCTTCGATGCCGACGAGCTCGACCACCGCAAGCGCGATCGGGTTCGGCCGCACCGGCGAGCGCAGCGCGAAGGTGCCGCGTGGGCGGCCCAGGTGTGCCGGCACCTGCTGGATCAGATCGCGCCGCGCCTCGTCCATCCAGTAGAGCAGAACGGCGTGCGAATAGAGCTTTAGGTCGTGGAGGCCGGCGGCATAACGCGGATCAAGCTCGATTCGGCCGATGGCACCCGAAACGGCGGTGTTCTTTGGGCAGTCGTCGCGCGTCCTGAAGGGCGTGCGGATGCGGCCGATGAAATAGACGCCGGCATCGAAGGAAGCCGGCAGCTCGATGGTCACTTCCCCGGGGCGGATCTCGCTCTTTGCAGCCATGACCGTAGCCGTTGATGCGATAGCTGTTGAGGCGATAGGCTTTTGCCGGGACTTGCCGGCGCACGTCGCATGGTTTGCGGCGTTTGCGGCCCCGCGTCAAATGGAGTATCAAACGCGGCGCCTCTCCGCGCAGCCGAATGTTGATGCACCCGTAGCTCAGCTGGATAGAGTGCTGCCCTCCGAAGGCAGAGGTCACAGGTTCGAATCCTGTCGGGTGCGCCAGCCTACGCCAGAGCATGCTGCGGTCGCCCGCAACCGACGTTCGAATTCGGGACGCGATTCCTGCAGATTTCCTCGCTTCACGCCGTGACCGGTACCTCGATCAGCCCGAGATGTCGTGCCATCGGGCGAAAATCGCTGTCGTTGTGAAGCAAGGGTCTCCGGCTCTCGATGCACCAGGTGCCGATCAGCAAATCGATCGTCTTGCGGATTGTGATGCCGCGCTCGCGCAAGGAACGGAAATTGCGAGCAGCCACTATGGCAATCGCATCCCCGGCCATTGGCACAATTTCGAAGCGACGCAGAAGAGACTCGACTTCCTGAGCTGCCCGCTCGCTTCCTAAGCCCTGCAATACCTCGCAAAGCATCAGATCCCCAACAATGATCTCGTCGGCGCCGAGGACCGCGCGCAGGTGCTGGACATGGGGCGCGTTGCGGCCATTGAGGAAGTCGATCCAGACGCTACTGTCGACGACGATCACCCAGTGCCTCGCCCTTTGCGGCTCCGGGCAAGATTGCCGCGCCAGCGGTATTTACCGAAAGCCGCTTTGACCTCCTGCTGGCGTCGTAATCTGATCATCAACCGGAGGGCTTGTTCCACTGTCTGCTTCTTGGATGCCTGTCCGGAGACCTTCTGAGCTTCTGCCATCAGCGCGTCGTCGATTTCGATGTTGGTGCGCATTGACCGCGCCTCTGTGGTTATGTGTATGTTTCTATACTACAATACACATTCGATCCCTCGCAATGGTCGAATTGGTGCCGCATTCGGGGATAACGGGACGCGCTGCGAGATGAGCTGCCTTGTTGGCAGCAGGTCGGCCGGAGCTATCTCGCACTCGATGACGATGGGTTGGAGGCGGCGATTGCCGCTGATGCATTGACGCAGGTGCGCTATGGCGAGGGGCCGTAAGGCAAAGGGCGAGCTCAAGGGTAAGGCGCGACTGCGCTCGGAGATCGTCGAGGCGATGTGGGGCCTCAACAAGATTGGCGCGGTCAGCGATGCCGATGTCGAGAAGACCACGCTCAGAATGCTCGGGCGCGATGCGCTACCGTAGGTCGCCAAGTTGTCGCCGGCCGAGATCGTCAAGGTGCGTGAGCAGGTGGGCCTCAGCCAGGCTGTGCTGGCGGGCTTTCTCAACGTGGCGGTGAACACGGTGTGCCAGCGGGAGCGCGGCGAGCGGCGGCCGACAGGTGCGGCGCTGAAGCTCCTGCACGTCGTCAGGACCAAGGGACCCGACGCAGTAAGGTGACGAGCAGCAAGGCATCTCGCCGATACAAGGTACCGCCAGGATTACATTGTCACTTCAATAACATAGGTGTCCGCAGTTTCATCCTCCCCGGTGCGCCAAAACCGCCGAATCGGCATTGATTCAATTCAAGTTTTCCCGCCCTTCCCGAAGCTTCAAGATGATGCTTCCCCTTCCGGGCGAAGAGGCGCCACAGCGGGCAGCGCAAGAAGCCGCCAAGACCCATGTGATCTCTCCCCGTGCAGGTGCCCCGCATCGGGGTTGTCCAGCCGCGCCCAGCCGGCCGCATCCGCAGGAGTTCACAGTCATGACAAAAATCAGGATCGAGGTCTTCGAAGAGGGAGCACCGGCTGCCACCATCACCATCCCGATGTGGGTGGTGAAGGGCGCTTCGAAGCTGTTGCCAAAGATCGCCGGCAAGGCCGTCAAGGAGCACGTGGACCTCGAGCAGGTCGTCGCGCTCGCCAAGGACGCACCGGCGAACGGCACCCTGCTCGAAATAGAGGACCATGAGAACAACGACCGCGTCGTGATCTCCATCGTCGGCGACTAGAGCAGGATCGCATGAGATGGAAGCGCTGACGCACTTCCATCGTATGCGTGAATCCTGCTCTACCATTGAGTCTAGAGCGAGATTCACGTTCTCTGATGGAAGCGGCTCCGCTTCCATCACGAACGATCTCGCTTAGAGCAGGATCGCATGAGGTGGAAGCGCTGGTGCGCTTCCACCGTATGCGTGAATCCTGCTCTATCATTTGAGTCTAGAGCGAGATTCACGTTCTCTGATGGAAGCGGCTCCGCTTCCATCACGAACGATCTCGCTCTAGCCGCGCCGGAACATGCGATCGTCCCCTGTGGCGACGGCGGTGTTGAGCCGCGCAGAGCACGACGCTTGTGCAAGGTGGTGGTGAACGTAGTCCTCTCCCCACCGGGGGACGGGTTGCTGCCGGAGGGGAAGCGAAGCTGCCGAAAATGCTTGCTGTATTTCCCTTCTGGCTGTGTGATCAATCTCTTCATTTGCTTGTTGAATCCGAACCGAGCTCCTCCTTCCAGAGAGATAGAGCCCCATGCAGCGCCTCGCGATCGGTACCGCCGCAGCCTCTACCCTGTTTCTTGTTGTCAGCCTGACCCAGGCGGGAGCCCCACCGCTCTATGTGCCGCTCAGCGGCTTGCTGATGGCGGCAATCGTCTGGCTGTCGCGCGGGATTTCGAGTTTCTTGCGGATATTCGTGGCGATGTATGCGCTGGGCTATCTGTTCTTCACCCTCCTCTTTCATGCCGCATGGGCGGGAGCGCTGCCGCAGACCATCGAGAACCTCTTGCCGCCATACTTCATGGCGGGCGCCATAACCGCCTTTGCGCTGGCGGTGTTCGGCGCATCGCATATTCCTGTCATTCGCCTGATCACCTCGCTGGCCGACCCCTACTTCGAATCGAGGGATGCGGCCGAGCCGGGTCCATTCCGCTGGATGGGATCGACCGAGGGCCGCATCGGCATCGGGCTGGTCGCCCTGACCATCTTCGTCACCTTCGCGCAGGTGGCGATACAGATCAGGCTCAATCTCTTTTATCGCGATCTCTTCAATGCACTCGAGCTGAGGGACGGGCGCGCCTTCTGGATTCAACTGCTCGGGGTGTTCGTGCCACTTGCGGCGATGTGGGTGACAATCGTCATCTATGATGTGTTTCTCGACAGTTCGCTGCTTATCCGCTGGCGCCGATGGATGACCGCAAAGACCGTCAGCCGCTGGCTCAGCAACGGCACGCATTACCGCATGTCGTTCGTCGGCTCGGGGCCGGATAACCCCGACCAGCGCATCCAGATCGATGTGAACAGCTTCATATCCAACACCATGTCACTGTCCGTCCGGCTTCTCTCGCAAGCTGCGACGCTGGTTTCGTTCATCGTCATACTCTGGGGCATTTCGCGCGATTTCCCAATTCCAGGAACGGACACCGTCGTTCCGGGTTTCATGGTCTGGGTCGTGATCGGCTACGCCGTGACAGGCACGTGGCTCACCCACCTGATCGGCAAGCCGCTCATCAAGCTCGATTTCCGCCAAGAGCAGGTGGAGGCAAACTTCCGCTTCTCACTGGCGCGCCTGCGCGAATATGGCGAGCAAATCGCCCTCCTGAAGGGTGAGAGGGTCGAACAGTCGCGGCTCAAGACTTCCTTTGCCGTCGTGTTCGGCAATTTCATCGACATCCTGAAGCGCCGCATGAAACTGGTCACGTTTACCACCTCCTACAATCAGACAAGCGTCGTTTTCCCCTACATCCTTGCCGCCCCGTCGTACTTTGCCGGCGCGATCACGCTTGGCGCTCTGCAGCAGGTAGCGAGCGCCTTCGGGCAGGTTGCAAGCGCCCTCAACTTCTTCATCAACGCCTACACGACGCTGGCGGCCTACAAGGCGGTGGTCGATCGCTTGACGACCTTCAATGCATCGATCCTGAATGCAGAGCAGCTGGGCCAGGACGAATTCGACGAGGCGACCTCGGCCTCTTCCAATCTGCGTCTCGCCAATCTCGATCTTCGCCTGCCCGACGGCCGCCGCATTGCGCGTGTGGACGATCTGTCGGTGGCCGCCGGGGAACGCACCCTGCTCACCGGCCCGTCCGGTTCAGGCAAATCAACCCTGTTTCGCGCCATTGCAGGCATCTGGCCGTTCGCCAGGGGGCGTGTGGAGACCCCGAAGAACAAGTCCGTGATGCTTCTCCCGCAACGCCCCTACATTCCGCAGGGGACGCTGCGCGGCGCGGTGTCCTATCCCGCCGGTGAGGGCGCCTTCTCCGACGAGGCCATCCGCGACGCGCTGGCGCGGGTGCGACTGGCGCACCTGGCCGTCGAGCTCGACAACGATGATCAATGGCAGCAGCGTCTGTCCGGCGGCGAGCTGCAGCGGCTCGCAGTGGCCCGCGCACTTCTGGCCAAGCCGGACTGGCTGTTCCTGGACGAAGCAACCTCTTCGCTCGACGAGCCGCTCGAGGCCGAGATCTATGCGGCGGTACGCGCCGCCCTGCCCACCACGACGATCGTCTCGATCGGCCACCGCTCGACGCTGACGCAAATGCATGACCGGCTGTTTGCGATGGTGTCCGGCCCCGACGGCGTATTCACGCCGCGCGCAACAGAGAGGGCCATGGCGTAGAAGCGACCGGTTGAAATTTGCGGCGGGCGTGGACGGCTGGCCACTCCGGCGATGAGATAGCGGGAATCGATTGGTGCCGCGCGCTGACAGCAGAGCGGCGTGGCAACTCCTCCAGAAGGGAGCGATCTAGGGCGTGGTGAGGGCGGGCTTGCGCCGGCCTGCGAAGGCCTCTTCGAGGCGCGCCACTTGTGCCCGCGCCGGGCTCTCGGTCTCGCCGACGACGATCTGCATGGCCAAGTCGAGCCTGACGATGCGGTCGTTGAGCGCGAAGCTCGCCACGATGAGCCGGCGCAGGCCCTCAGGCAGCATGGCAAAGCCTTTGACGTGGGAGATCCGCCCCGGCGCCGCGAGGCGCACGCGCTCGCGCTTCCTGCGCAACTCCTCGGCCGTGATCTCGCCCTCCTTGTAGGCGCGGCGGATCATCAGCCAGGAGGCGAGCTCGAGCAGGCGGGTGGTCAGGCGCATGCTTTCGGTTGCATAGAGCACCGAAGCCGGCTCGCTGAGCGCCCTGGCCTCCTTGCGCCCCGGCCCGTCGAGATAGGCGGCGGTGCGCTCCACCAGGGCCTTGCCTTCCCGAAAGATCGCGTCGAATTGCTCGGAAGCGGCGAAACGCTCGCCGAAGGAAATGGTGGCGCCGGCGGCGCGGGGACGTTCGCTTGCAAGGACTCTCATGACACAACGGCACCAGCAACGTTGAACTGACCCACCCTCGCAGGCGAGGGTAAACAAGTCACTTAAAGCTGGTGCAAAAAGTTGACGGCATGTGGGCCGTTGCGGCGCACATGCAACACGAGCGCGCGACCCGTCATCCGGAAGCCGAGCCCCGGCCTCCGAGCCGGGGCGAGACTATCCGGGACCTCTATCAACGAACTGAACCTGCGACAGATCCCGGCTCGGAGCGCTGCTCGCGTGTCGCTCGCATCGCACCGGCCGGGATGACGGGTGGGTGCTATTCGGCTGGCTGCGCCTTGGGCGCTGGCGCCGCACCAGGAACCCGATGCGCGGCATGGTCGCGCGCCACGTAGGTGTAGACCACCGGGGTGACGAACAGCGTGAACAGCGTGCCGATCGTCATCCCGGCAGCGATCACCAGTCCGATAGAGAACCGGCTGGCCGCGCCCGCCCCGTGCGCCGTCAACAGCGGCACCATGCCGACCACCATGGCGGCGGTGGTCATCAGGATGGGGCGCAACCGGATGCCGGCGGCGCGGTGGATCGCATCGCGGCGCGACAGCCCCTCGTTCTCCTGCAGGCGGTTGGCGTAGTCCACCATCAGGATGCCGTGCTTGGAGATGAGGCCGATCAAGGTCACGAGCCCAACCTGCGTGTAGATGTTGACGGTGGCGAGACCGAGGTTCATCGGGAGCAGAGCACCGAACATCGCCGTCGGCAACGCGATCAGGATGATCAGCGGATCGCGGAAGCTTTCGTACTGCGCCGCCAGCACCAGATAGATGATGATGATGGCGAACAGGAAGGTGATGACCAGCGTGTTGCCTTCCTGCACGTACTGGCGGCTTTCGCCCTGGAAGTCGTAGGTGAAGCCGGCCGGCAAGTGCTCCGCCGCCTTCGCCTTCAGATACTCCAGCGCTTCGCCGACGGTGCGGCCGGGGAACGGCACGCCGGTGAGCATCGCGGAATTGAGCTGCTGGAACGTGGTCAAGGCGTTGGGCTGCACCGACTGCTCGATGGAGATGATGCTCGACAGCGGCACCAGCGCGCCGGCGCTGGTGCGCACCTGGTAGCGCTTGAGCCATTCGGCGGTCAGGCGGTAGTCGCGCGGCACCTGCGGGATCACCTGATAGCTGCGGCCGTAGAGGTTGAACCGGTTGACGAAGTTGCCGCCGAGCAGCGTCGCCAGCGAGCCGCCGATATCCTGCATGGTGATGCCCAGGCGGTTGGCCTTGTCGTGGTCGATCTTGAGCTCGATCTGCGGCGTCTCGAACTTCAGGTCGCTGTCGATGAAGATGAAGAGGCCGCTCCTTTGTGCGTCGACCTTGATCTTGTCGAGCACCTGCGCCAGCTGCGCGTAGTCGGCGGTCGTGGTGATCACGAACTGCACGGGAGGGCCGCCGATCGAGCCGGGCAGCGACGGCAGCGGAAACGTGAACACCTGCGCATTGGCGATGCTGGAGACGGGCCCCTGCAGGCTCGCCAGGATCTGCTTCTGCGAGCGCTTGCGCTCGTCCCACGGCTTGAACAGGATGCCCGAGAACGCCTGATGCACGTCGTTCATGCCGTTAATGGTGAACACGTGCGCCTTCTCGGGCACGGTGTCGAACACCTTGCCGAGCTGCGCTGTTGCCTGCTCCAGGTAGTCGATGTTGGCGGCCTGCGGCGCCTTGACGATGTTGAACAGGATGCCCTGGTCTTCCTCGGGCGCGAGTTCCCTCTGCGTCGTGATGTACATGATGCCGGTCGCCGCCATGACCGCGACGAGCACCAGCAGCGTGACGGGCCTGCGCCCGAGCGTGCGATCGAGCCGCCGCTCGTAGCGGCGCCGGATGCTGGCAAAGATGCGGTCGAGCAGCCGGCCGAAGCGGCCCGCGCCCTGATGGGGTTTCAGCAGCTTGGAGGCCATCATCGGCGAGAGCGTGAGCGCGATGATGCCGGAAACGATGACGGCGCCGGCGAGCGTGAACGCGAACTCGCGGAACAGGGTGCCGGTGAGTCCCGAGACGAAGCCGATCGGCGCGTAGACCGCCGCCAGCGTGATGGTCATGGAGATGACCGGGACAGCGATCTCGCGCGCACCGACGATGGAGGCATCGTACGGCCGCATGCCCTCCTCGATGTGGCGGTGGATGTTCTCGACCACCACGATGGCGTCGTCGACGACGAGGCCGATGGCCAGCACCAGCGCCAGCAGGGTGAGGAGATTGATGGAGTAGCCGAGCGCCAGCAGCGCAAACATGACCCCGATCAGCGACAGCGGGATGGTGACGATCGGGATCAGGGTGGCGCGCAGACTGCCCAGGAACAGGAAGATGACGACGATGACGATCGCCGCGGCCTCGAACAGGGTGGTCTGCACTTCCCTGATGGACGCCTCGATGAACTTGGTGGCGTCGTAGGCGACGGCCGACTCCATGCCGGTCGGGAGCTGGCGCTGGATGTCGGGGAACGCCTGCCGCACCTTGGCGATCACGGTGAGCGGGTTGGCGGCCGGGTTGGCGAACACGCCGACGAACACCGCCTTCTGGCCGTCGAACACGGAGGAGGAATCGGAGCTCTCGGGCCCGAGCTCGATGCTGGCGACATCATCGAGCCGGATCAGCGCATCGCCGCGGGTCGCCACCACCAGCTTGGCGAACGCCGCCGGATTGTCGAGCGAGGTCTCGGCATTGATCGTCGTCTGCACGAAGTCGCCCTTCACCTGCCCGGCTGCGGTGATGAAGTTGTTGGCGGTAAGCGCATTGCGCACGTCCAGCGGCGTGATGGCGAGCGCGGCCATCTTGTCCGGATTGAGCCAGATGCGCATGGCGAACGTCTGCCCGCCCAGGATCTGCGCGTTGGCGACGCCGTCGATGGTCTGCAGCCTGGGCTGCACCACCCGCGTCAGATAGTCGGTGATCTGCGACGACGTCATCACCGGGCTGTTGAACGACATGTACATCAGCGCCACGGGATCGCCGGTCTGGCGGGTGACGATGGGGTCCTGCGACTCGCGCGGCAGCACGTTCTTGACCTGCTGGATCTTGGACAGCACGTCGGCGACCGCACGGTCGGCATTGGCGTCCAGCCGCAGGTTGAGCGTGATCCTGCTGACATTCTGCTGCGAGGAGGAGGTAAGCGTGTCGATGCCCTCGGCGCTCGCGACCGCCTGCAGCATCGGCGTGGTGATGAACCCCCTGATGACGTCGGCGTTGGCGCCGGGGTAGGCGGTGGTGATGGTGATGGTGGTGTTGGTGAGCTCGGGGAACTGCCGCACCGGCAGATTGAACGCCGAGGCGAGCCCGACGAGTAGGATCAGCAGGCTCACGACGGTGGCGAGCACCGGGCGCCGGATGAAGATGTCGGTGAACCTCATGGCGCCGCTGCCTACTGCTTCGGCCGCTCTTCCGGCCGGGCCAGCGGCTGGGCATTGTCGATGCGAATCGCGGCCCCCGGATTGAGCTTGAGCTGGCCGGTCGTGACTACCTCGTCGCCGGCGACAATGCCGGAGACGACCGCGACCCGGTCGTCACGAGCCTGCCCTGTCTTGATGAAGCGCCGATCGGCGATCAGCTTGCGCTCGCCGCTCGCCGGCTGTGGCTCCACGTGCTGGGCTGAGGCTGGCTTCACCACGTAGATGCTGTCGCCGTAGAGACTGTAGGTGACGGCCGTGCGCGGCACGGTGACGACCTCGTGCGGCTCGCCCACCAAAACCACCACGTTGGCGAACATGCCAGGCAGCAGCTTGTGCTTGGCGTTGGGCAGGCTGCCGCGCACGAGCAGCGTACGGGTGTCCTGGGCAACGCGCGCATCGAGCGATTGGATCTTGCCCTTGAACACTTCGCCCGGGAAGGCATCGACGGTGATCTCGATCTGCTGGCCCACGCGCAGCTTGCCGATCGTCTGCTCCGGCATTGGGAAATCGACGCGGATCGGATCGAGCGCCTGCACAGTGACGAGCGTCATGCCCGGCGAGACGTACTGGCCCCGCTCCACCTTGCGGATGCCGAGCCGGCCGGTGACCGGCGCTTTGATGGCCTTCTGCGCGATGACCGCCTCGATCTTGTTGACGGCTGCCTGGGCCGTGTCGCGCTTGACGCGCGCCGTATCCAGGTTGGCTTCCGACGTCACCCGCTTGGCAATCAGGTCGGTCTGACGCTGGAAGGCCACCTCCGCCTCGGCCAGTGTCGCCTTGGCGCTGGCGAGATCGGCGAGTTCCACCGCTGTGTCGAGCTGTACAAGGTTGCTGCCGCGCTCCACTTCGCTGCCGCTTTCGGCCGAGACCTCGGTGACGATACCGGCGACCTGCGAGCTCACGTCGACGCCGTGCGAGGAGATGAGGGTGCCGATGGAGGTCAGTTGCTCGACCCACCTTTCCTTTCTCGCAGCCTCGGACGTGACAGTCGCGGGCGGAGGCACCTGCGCCGCCATGATCGTCTTGATCATGTTCGGCTTGAAGGCGAAATTGAACCAGGCAATCCCGCCGACAACTGTAGCAGCAACGGCACCGGTTATGATGAAGCGGAAGATCATGATGGCGGCTGGGGCAGGGGTGGGACGATCGGCCTAACATGGGGCGGCCTTCGGATTAGACAAGCGCCGAGTGACACATATCAGCAATCCGAGCAACCGGTGTGGTTCTACTCGCACGACTGACGGGCGCTTGCCGTGCGGCTCGAGCCCTCAATCGCGACGTTTTTAGCGTCACGTCCGCAAGTGTCAGCAGCATGGCGACAACCTGTGCTGACGAGCCCTACTTTTCGCGCCGTCGCGACGCGTTCTGAGGGTCGAGGAAGCCGCTCCGCCCCACTGCCGTGCCTTGCAACGTGCAGCCGTACGCGGTGTTTAGCGTTGGCTGAGCACGTGTCAAGGCACAGACTGCGCGGTCGATAAGGACACCCGGAACAATAACCGCTACGATTTCTGCGGGCGTCGTGGTCTGACGGTGTAGTTCCAGTCAGGATGGAAGGTGTCGCCGGTGATGTCGAGAC
>Ga0247727_10017242_pt1 | contig 11525 bp, 7 predicted proteins | sample WisWelCaveWW1625_FD_202498 | JGI IMG/M metagenome (GOLD analysis project Ga0247727, IMG submission 202498) | Biofilm microbial communities from Wishing Well Cave, Virginia, United States - WW16-25 | ecosystem: Environmental > Aquatic > Deep subsurface > Groundwater > Cave microbial mat | place... | reverse complement strand
AACCCTCATCCCACACGCCCCGCCGCCCTCAATGTAGGGGAGACCTTTTGCCCAAAAACTTCATTCTGAACCGAAAAGTTCAGAAAAAAATCGACTTTTCACCGTGGGTTGAGAAAGTCGGGCTAGCGATCGTCAGTTTAGATGTAATATGAACAGTATCAGACTCTATGTGTGCAGGACAAAAAAAGTTACCGGGAGAGAATTACCCGTAGCTCGCGTGTCTATCGGTGTCAGAGAAATTGGGACTGTTGATTTCGGCGAGAAAGCCGCGTATGCCGGTAATTTTTTGTCCCGCATCACATTCCATCCATGGCCTAATCGCCCCGGGATGGTCTATCTTCCACATTGATCCGTATTTCTTCCCCATTACACCGAATCTCCGGCACATACATGGCATGACCAACAACAGGCAGGGCATGGAATTGACCGGGTACTTCCGCGCGCAGGTTGTAACGAATCTCCCAGACACCTTCCGGTAATTTATCAATGAACAAAGCCACCTTCCGATCACGTAGTTCCTGATACACCCACCGACTCCGGCTGGTATAGTCCTCAGAGTTCGAAGCCGAAGGTTCCGGGTTCAAAGTCGGAGAACGTGGCGCACGTTTTCTTCCCGATTTGACCGCCATCGGCGCAGCCTTCGCGCTTTTCATTTCCTTTTCTACGCTCTCCATTTCGTGTTCCGCGCTCCCCATTTTTCGTTCGACCGCTCCGGACTTGAGTTCGCGGGCATAAAGCAATTCGCCGCTGCGAACCTCCACAGCTTCCAGACCAGACGGCTTGAGATCTTCAAAAACCAGATATTCGTAATTGTTTTTCGCCTCAATGGTGATCACCGACTCAACCCGATCTCCGCTTGTAACGGTCTCATTATCGTTGAGAGGTTGCCTGTCGTAAACATAACCCTTGAGCAAGGTCGGACGACCCACCCACTTGTAGTACTGTCGCCGAACAAAGATCTCATTTCCGGCAGCAGGGATCGGCTCCTCCAGACTGAAGAACTTCGCCTGTGCCGCAAAATAGATGGGACCGCTGCCACCTTTTCGCCGAATACGAATTTCATTGGCGCCATCCACAATATGCTCACGATCGATCGTAAACTGGCTCGGTGCGCTCAAGGCATCCTCTACTGTCAGTTTCTTACTGACAACCTTGTGGCCATTGACCAGAAGTTCATATTCGAGCTCGGGCTTCAATTCACCACTTTGTCGCAGATAATCATTCAAGGTAAGAACTGTGATGGCGGTGTCACGCGTATTGCTCCATTGGGCGCCACGACGATTTTTGACCAGCCAGTTGGTGACAGGTTCAATGAGTTTGTTCTGTGGATCGATGGCCAGCAGCGCGCGTAATGCAAAGGATGTCGCCTCGACGCCACCATCCGACCAACGCCAGTAAAGGCCATCTTCACCCCAATGGGCTGTTCCTAACACAGTTCCGGGTTCAAGGTTCCGGGTTCCGGGTTGAATCAGGATCGAAGTGTCCGGATTGGCATCGCGTTTCACACCGTTTTCCAGATTTGCGACAAGCGTCTTCGCTTTGTCAGCGTAGCCGAAGTGATGAGCGCTCAAAGCCAGAAGCGCACGGGTGTAGGCATTCAGTTTTTCGCGGTTCATCCAAAGATTTTCGAATGCCTTGACTTGGAATTTGCCAACCTGTGTTCGTTTGGATGATGCATGATAAACCGACAATGCGTGAAGCATCCATGCCTGTTGGTCGTAATTCGTCTCTTCCTCAACGATTTCCTTGTCGAGGAAATTCACTCCTCGATCCAAAACATCCGACCTTACTCCTGTTCCGGCATCACGCGCCAGAGTCAGTCCCCAAATCACGTAGGCCGTCATGAAGTGATCGCTTTCGCCTTCTTTCCACCAGCCCCAGCCACCGTCACCATGCTGGAAATCGTACAGCCGGTTCAACCCTTGAATCACCATTTCGTCAACCGCCCCTAACCCCTCCTTGCCAAGGAGGGGACTTGGGAGGTTTTTGCCCTGGGAATGTGTTTTTCCGGCATGCTCCTGCTCGATGCCACCAAAAACCCGGCTCATGATATCCTCCGGGTGAAGGCCAAGGTCTTTGAGCGTTTTGGCTGTGATCGCAGCCGGTAGAAAACGGCTCATGGTTTGTTCGGTGCATCCATAGGGATAGCCGATCAGATAAGGCAGTGCATCCAGCATGGTGACAGCCATGCTGGGCGCAATCTGCACGGTCAAGACGGTGGATTCTGGTTTCCGTTCCTTCGGAATATCAAGCTTTACCGTGATGTCGTCGCCTCGCACCTTGCCGGATTTGGAAATAAACTTTTCGATGCCATGCTCATGAACCACGTAAGTCTTCTCCATGGCGTCTGAATATTTGCCGCCGCGCCCCGTCACCTTTAGCTTTGCCATGCCGGACTTTTGGACCGATGCCATCCAATCCACACGAGCTTCACCATTGGCTTCGACATGGATAGGTCCCTGTTCCCCCTTGATGGGCTTGCCGCCCTGAACCATGCCTGTAATGACAATCCCCTCTGCATTTAATGACGGAGTTACCGACATGGCTTTCTCGGTATTATTGTTAATGATCGCTGAGATGGTAACCGTATCACCCACCACAAAGAATCGTGGCGCCTGCAACCGGCAGATGAGCGGTTGTTTTGTTCGCGTACTGGTGGTGGCAATGCCGAATTGATTGCCGGTGGTGGCAACACGCGCGGTGGCTTTCCAGCCTGTCAGAGAATCAGGATATTTGATCTTCACCGTGGCCCTGCCCTTCCCGTCAGTAACCACATCCGGCTGCCATAAGACGGTTGAGCGAAAATCACTGCGGACCTGGACTGCGGGCTCCTGACCGGCCATGCCACCTTCACTTTTCTCAAGACTGCTCACTTTTCTCTTCTGATCGGCCAACTTGCCACCTACCTCAAATACAGCAGATTTCATGGCTCGAGTAGCTGAAGACGACGGCATCGCGGCATCCATTCGACCTTCTTCTGTCCGTGTCATACCAAGAGCCGCGAAACCACCACTACCGGCTTCTCCATTATAAACTCTCTCTTCATTGGCGGAAAAATCATCAAATTCCATATCGCGTCCAAGGTTGTCCTTCATTCGACGTGTACGAACATTTCGTTCGTCCACCAGTTGATCTTTCTCACCCTTAACCAGTTTCGCGTAACTTTTCTGCTGAAAGGTGCTTTGGGTCTGAATATGCTGTTGACGTTTGGTACCGTAGTAAAACTGGCGCGGATCTCCGGCGTAGTCCTGCTGGATGTAATAAACCGATTCATCCACCAATCCCAAGGCCACCTCGGCGGCCACGGGTTTGTCATCATAATCCCGTGTGGTAACGGTCAGCGTGCCTTCCTCCTGTGGTTGATACTGTTCCCGGTCCGGTTTGACATCCACCTTCAGAAAATTCTGGACCGGCGGAACAACCACCTGCTTGGTGTCTGCAAAAAACTGCTGATCGCTTACCATGGCGGCGCTCAGAAAGATGTTGGGCACATGCTTCTCTTCCACCGGCACTTCGATCAACTTGACCGTGCCCGTCATGTGGACAAGCTGGTAACTGTAAAGATCCTCGCCTTCAATGCTGAAAAGGACATACCGATCATTACTGGGAACGCTCAACATCACCGACGCCTTCTGACCTGCGCGGAATGTATCCTTATCCACAATGATTTCCACTCCACCGTGGCGATAACCCAGTTCGGTGGTGGAATTATTGGCGACCCATACGGTCGTATCCGCTCGAATCGGCGCGCTATCCTTGTCTGTGCTCGTCCATGCGATGCGATAATACCCTTCACGTTCCGGCGTAAATAAAAACTCGGCTACCCCTTCCGCATTGGTCTTTACAGTCCGTGTGAGGATTTCATCATGCTGATAGCCGCGAAATTTGAGCTGCCACGATTTGTCCCCGGGTCCAGGCAGTGGTGGTGGAAATATCCCAATTTTCTCACGCATGGCTTTCAGCTCATCGCCTTTGACCTCTTTACCATCTGGATCGATCCAGATTTCGTACCAGTAATCACGAGTGACCTTGATGATACCCTCGGCCGTTACGGGTTGTTCATTGGCATCCATGGCTTTGATATCAATTTGAACCTTGTCCTGAGGACGGTAGAGATTGTGCGCAGCGTTTGGATAAACATAATAACGCTGCCGTGTGACACGGACGGTATCGCTCCCCGTAATTTCGCGACGCGAGGCATCCGTGACGCGCGCCTCGACGCGGTATTCGAAATCCTGTGGCGAGTTGCGTGGTGTATCGAATGACAGAGTCGCTTTACCGGCGGCATCGGTCCTGATCGTTTCACGCTTGATGACCTGACCTTCTCCACCCCAATAGCGCTGACGCTGAGGTGTCATATCCTCATAAAACCATGGGAAGGGATGTGGCGTATGCCACCAGTGATAGAAAGGGTTCTGGTACACCAGCACTTCCACATTGGCATTGGCCACCGGACCGCCAAAGTAATAATCGGCTTCAATTTGAACCTCAACTTTCTCACCCAGACGAAATGCCTTCTTTTTTCCATTTTCCTCGGGTGTTTGAATGCTGACCTTGAACTCCGGCAATTTATATTCCTCCAGACGAAACAGGGTTGCGTTGCCAATATGATTCTTGCGACCCTGATCCAAAAAAGTGACCTGATACTCGCCCAATGGCATGGCTTCGGTAAGTTCGAGTGAGCCCCAGGCGCTCCCGAAGGCATTGAGTGTCACCTTGCCTTCCTTCACCTTCGTTCCACGCGGGTCGTTGATCTGAAATTCGACAATCTGCTCAGAAGGTGTTGAATAAACGGACCCGTTGTATCTCCTTGCGACAAACTTCCATTTCACCTCCTCCTTGGGACGATAAGCCGGACGATCCGTAAATGCGTAGATGCGCCAAGGTTGATCTCCGCGATGGTGATAATAACTGTTGCCGAGGCTGAATGCCTGACGGTCATTCATCGCAGCGCCGACAAAAAGCTCGACGTTATTTCGATTACGAGTCGTCAAGTCAAAGACACAAAGACCGTTCTCGTCAGTTTCCCTGGCGTATTCCTGCCAAAGCCATTGACGGTCATCGTAGAAACGTTCCCAAAGTTTGACACGCGCTTTGGCAAGGGGCGATCCATCAAGCGCATTACAAAAATAGACAAGCGCCTGCTTACCGGATGTCTTCAACACAAGAGAAACATCCGTCACAAGGATCAGATCACGGGCGCTTTGGCCGTTTCCTTGTGCCTCAAGAACATACGCCCCCACAGGAAGCCTGTCATCCAATCGAACCATCTCGTTCCCGGGTTTGTAATCGCCCTTATCTTCAGTGCTCTTCGACCACGATTTGACCTTCTCAGCCTGGGAAAGGTTGATCTGCTGGATCCAGGCATTGCTGCCCGCATCCTTCTTGCCGGAGAATTGAACATCGCGGGTAACGTCCACCTTGTAGAGCACAAGGCCGATGTTTTTCGTATTGCGCCAGTCCAGGTGGAACTGGACTTCCGAATCCGGTAGAAAAATATTGGAAACACTGACATTGACCCTGGATTTGGTGATGTTCTCGATTTGCTGTTTTGCCTGGTCATAATAACGAGTTTCGCCTTTCTCATGTTCCTTGACTAAGCGCCGGAAAAGCTCAAGGGCCTTGACAAAGTCGGGTTCCTGCCGCCACTGACCATTTTCCATGGGAATCGCGCGGCCATTGTTCACGAGCCATTCCGCATAGTTACAAAGAGCATCGTCGTACCAATCGGTTGATTTACCGGGCTTGAGCGCCGCTTCGAATTCCTCCGGCACACGCTGACGCTGATTCCAATCGCCACCATGGTTTTGAATCGTCATGGCGATCAGGTAATGAGCGTGCGCCTGCTCGTTCCCGTTTTTTGCAATTTTGAGAACATTCTCCAGAATATCCAGGGGCAGGATGTTTCCGTAGTACCCGTAGTAATAATAATCCTCTTTTCCCGGCGGTTGAGCGACGGTCCAGACAATCTTGAGATAACGCTTCCGTGCTGTTTCCACATCGGCAGCGCCACCCCACCAATCCAACGCTTGCTGATAATGTTGCCAGGCTTGTCCCCAATTCCTCACGTCACGGCGGGTCCACCAGAAATCGCCAAGTGACTCCTGTGCTTCGACCCAAACACGGTCACGATCCTCAAGTCGCCGGATATCCCGGACCAGAACTTCGAGTTGTTGCTGTGCCTTATCGTATTTGGTGGAATCGGCAGTTTGAGTGCCAGCCTGCGACCGCCACATGGTATCGGCCACACGGAAATCCACCCATCGTTTATTCTCTTTGGAAAGTTCCAGGGCGCCTGTCTTCAGGTAAATTTCGTGAGCTTTTGTGTGGGAGCCGTCCGCATAAAATTTCTCAGCCTCAGCCTTCAGTTTTTCATATTCTTCCTGTTGTGCCCAGAGGGGGGTTAGGAACAGGATGGACATGAAAAGTGATACAGAAATTGGCTTCATAAATATCTCCTTTCTATCATTAGACGGTGTATCCGTCAAAATACCCCCGCTTATCTCTTACGGAAAACTGTCACTGTGGTTTTCGTATTGATCAAGGTTTCATTGCCTCCATATACAGCGATTCTATCGAGCACCATTCCTTATCGATGGCCAACCCTGTAACCTTCGATTCTCCGTAGCGGGAACGTAAAATGCCGGTAAAACCAGCCTCGGTCAACTTCATGCGCAATGTTTCTTCGTCATAAGCAAATTGGTGTTCTCCACTTTGTCGAAACACGTCATTTACAAGCTCCATAAGCGTTTGAACACAATCCTTACCACGAAGTTTCTCGGCTTCATTCCAATCATTTGAACTATAGACTTTGCAAAACTTCTCCGCATCGGGAACAACAATGCGTAATATACCACCGCTGCGAAGAAGCCGGAAACAATCTTTTAAAAAGGGGAGGGCTTCTTCGTGATAATCCAGATGTTCAAACATATGTTCGCAAAAAATATATTGAACTGATCCTTCACGAAGTGGAGAAGGTATCCGTAAATCCCAAACAAAATCCACACATGGAGTGGGTATGGCATCCACATTGATCCATCCCTCTTCTTTACCAGCATAAAAACAACCCAAATTTAATTTGAGATCAGTTCTTTTGCGCAAGTTCCAAAGTTTAAGATGAAAGCGGGGAGAAAATTGCTGCAGTAGCATTCTCGCCTTGATGAGAAATTCCCAGCGAAGGGCTTTCCAGACACGTGTAGGAAGAATGCGCGGCATAAGATCACCAAATTTAATTTTCGATCTACTACAGCGGCCCTTGTCTCAACGAGATTGGCTCGTTGGCGACCATCTACAGTACCACCCGGATTTATCGGCAACCTGTCAAAACGCCACGTCCAAGCCGACACGGATGTGGTAGGAGCGGTAGTCGGCGAATCCTTGCATTGAGTCGAATTCCACCTGCACGGTGATATCCTCCGTGGGGTAGAACGAGAACCTCGGACCCAACGTCCAGAAGTCATTATCGCGCACCGAGGAGTTCGGAAAGACATCCTGGATTACCATGGTGCTGTGACCGAATGCGGCGCCGACTGTGAAGAGTTCGTGCGCGTCGTAGCCCAATCTGCCACCCCAGGTAAAGATCCCCGTATCCAGACTTTTCTGCTGTTGGTAGTCATCGAAGACATGGGTATAGCTCGTCGTGGTGCTCCACGCCCACTTGCCCGTCCGATCGCTGATGCCGACAAACATCGTGGATCCGTGCGAATCGCGATCCAGATTCTCCTGCACGCCGCGCGTCAGGCGGTGATCGGCAGTGACAAAATTATAGGAGATACCCGCATTCATCAGATCGAAGAAACGCCTGGCTGTATAGAACGAGACGCCGTCGGCATCCATGTGTTCGCTGGTCGCTTGACTGTTCGACGCGCCACGGTATGTGTGGTTGTAAATAAAACCCACGATCCAGCCATCATAAACGTCGAAGTCCAGACCCACATCCGCGCCGATATCATCGCCCGTGAAACCACCGGGGGCAGTATCCTGCCAGTTCCGTTCGGAGAGGCCGAGTGAAACGACCGGATTCTTGAATTGCAACCCGCGGGCTTTGCCGGACTGGCCCGTCAGAGCCTCGCCCATGGCCCCAACCACCTGACCAGCCATGCTGACCGCCGGGTTCGCCGTCGCCTGGACAGCGTTGGCGGTCTGCTCCTCCGCAGAGACCTGCGGAGATGAGGATGAGGGATCGGTTGGGGGTGGCAGCGAGAAGCTGAAACACGGGGTTTGGGTGAAGAGAACGAAAAAGAGGCTTGCCACAACGAGTCGGGTTGTCTTCATAGGATGGAACGGAAGAGCAAGGCTTGCCATCTCAGTGCAATTAAATCAACACAAAAACATGACACCCGTCGCAAATTCCCAGGATCGGATCAAACGCAAAGGAGGTGATCGGGTGGGATCGAGTCATACCCCCTCGCCCGTTTCCGGTCCTGCCGGTCATGCACCCTCCGCCGAAGGCGAGATCTCGCCCAAGGGCGGACATGCATTGATCTTCATCAGCTCGGCATGCATCATGACGGTCGAGATCGTGGCCGGCCGCCTGATTGCACGCCACCTCGGGAGTTCCCTTTACACATGGACTTCGATCATTGCCGTCATCCTCGCCGGCATGAGCCTCGGAAACCATCTCGGTGGACGGCTTGCCGACCGGCACCGGGCACAGGCTATCCTCGGATGGCTCTTCATGGGGGCCTCCATCACCTGCCTCTCCGCCCTCTTTCTGAACCATCTCTTCACGCTCCATACACCTCTCGTGGGGTTCAGCTGGCCGTGGCGCGTCTTTCTGTCTGTGCTGGTGATTTTCATGCTCCCAGCCCTGGCACTCGGAATGATCACGCCTGTCGCAGCCACGCTCGCTCTCCAACAAACGCGACAACTGGGACGAGGCGTTGGCTTCGTCTACGCCTGCGGCGCCGTCGGCAGCATCGCCGGCACCCTCGCGACGGGCTTTTGGCTCATTGCCTGGCTGGGCGCCCGGGGAGTGGTCCTGGCTGTGGCGCTCCTGCTCGCCAGCACCGGTTTCCTCCTCGGTCCGCGGCGCTGGATCCATCTGGCCTGGACTCTCTGCCTCCTGGCTATGCTGGTGTGGTCACGACTTGAATCGGGCGAGTTCCGCGCTGCGGCCGAAACGATCGGTCTCAACGAAGAATCGCGCCTCCATTTTTCACGGGAAAGCCACTACCAACTTGTGCGTGTCCGGGATTGGCTCAGCGCCCCGGATCATTCGCGCGGTTTTCGAGAGTTGATGCTGGATGACAAGCAGCAAGGCCTCACGGACATGACCGACCCTGGTCACCTGGAGTACGGCTATGAGCGTCTCTGGCGGGTGATCGCCGAGCATCTTTTCCGCGACAGACCGGTCAGATCGGCGTTCTGCATCGGCGGCGGCAGCTACACTTTTCCACGCTGGTTGCTCGGCCACTGGCCCGGCGTGACCGTGGATGTCTCGGAGTTGGATCCGGTCGTTGTCGAGGCCAACCATCAGGCCCTGGGGCTGTCTGCCGACACGCCCATCCGGACCTTTGCCGCCGATGCGCGCAATGTGCTGGACGACATGCCGACGGATCGCCGTTACGACCTCATCATCGGCGATGCCTTTCGTGACCTGGCCGTGCCATTCCATCTGAGCACTCTCGAGTTCACCCGGAAGGTCGCCCAGCACCAGGAACAGGAGGGAGCTTATCTCGTCAACCTCGTGGATGACTTCCGTCATGGACACTTTGCCGGCGCCTATTTCCAGACCGTGCGGCGGGTCTATCCGCATGTTTACGCTTTCTGTATCTATCCGAACGGCATCACGGGGGGCGGGGCAAACTTTGTCATTTGCGGCATGAACCGGCCGATGGAGGTCTCTTCCTTCATCCCGGACGGCGGGACTGATTTCCATGCTTTCGCTCTGACCCCCGATCAACTCCACTGGCTTGCCCGACAGGCCGGCGGCCGGATTCTCACCGACGACAACGCGCCCGTGGACTTTCTGTTAAAACCCGTCGTCTGCGACTACCGAAAAAGAGCCAGATGAACCTCTTCTCAATCAATGTCACTTTCGTGATGTAGTTGATAAATGATCCCTCTCTGTCCCAAATGTCACGTCGGCCTGATGATTCTCAACTTCAAGGAGATCGAGGTCGATTTCTGCCAGCAATGCCGGGGGGTGTGGCTGGATGCCGGTGAACTGGAGGAATTGATGACTATGACCGGAGCCAGGGCCGATGATCCTCTGCTCCAGCTTCAAAAGCAGGAAGGCGCGCCTTCACGGAATCGCAAATATCTTTGTCCACGCTGTGACCATCTGCTGCACGAAATTACGGTACCCAAGTCGGAGGCGGGTGGATTAAGGCTGGACCGCTGTCCTAGCAACCACGGGCTTTGGTTTGATGACCAAGAGTTGAAGCAGTTGCTTATGATGTTTCCAACTCAGAATGGCGCCAGCAAAACCATTGACTATCTCAACGAATTATTCGGCACAGCCGCCTGATTTCTCATCGGTCCGAAATCACCCTGTTCACAGCAACGAACAAATCCTTCGGTGACAGTTTTCAGCTCCTCCCAGCGTCCCCGGATGTTTTCCGCCTCTTTTTTGGATATCGTATTATCCACCGCAGCACCGGCGATGACGGCCAGCATGTCCGCAAATTCCTGAACAATTTGATTCGTGGCCGGCATCACCGAATAAGGGTGGGGCTTGCTTCCCTGCGGGTTCTTGATGAAAAACCCACCGGCGTGTTCACAGATCCATTGGACAATCCGTCCATCGTCCGTGGAGTCAAGAAGCGCTTCGATTCGATCCAGGGGATTGGCGGCGGCGCTGCCGGTTTCCGTGGCCGGCTGCGCCCACTTATAAATCATGGGCACCGAAAGACCCATATCCTCCGCAATTTGTTTGACATTGCCACTTTGGAAAACTTCTCTCAATAGTTCATGGGAGTGCATGGATACGAAAATGGTAACACCCCCTCTGGTTTGCAAGCAGAATTCGATTATAAAGGATGTGGAACAAAAAAGTCACCATTGGCAGTAGACCTCCCCATTCCCCTCCTTGGCAAGGAGGGGCTAGGGGAGGTGGTAACTTTTTTGTCCTGTACCCATTATAAATAAACCGCATTTTTATAAATGACCTTTTGCCCATTATCTGGCAGATAGAAGGGCAACCGAGAAACACTATGAGCCCAATCATCATCATTCTCCTCATTTTACTGGTACCCATCTTCCTTTTGGCAATATGGGTCATTGGCGTCTACAACCTGCTGGTTCAACTGCGGAACCAGATCGAAAATGCCTGGGCGCAGATCGATGTACAGTTAAAGCGGCGTTATGACCTGATTCCCAATCTGGTTGAAACGGTCAAGGGCTATGCCAAGCATGAACGCGAAACCCTGGAGCGCGTCATTGCGGCTCGTAATATCGCGATGAACGCCAAAACCATTGGCGAACGGGCTGAAGCTGAAAACATGCTTTCGTCCACACTGAAATCGCTCTTTGCCGTCTCGGAGGCTTACCCCGAGCTGAAGGCAAATCAGAACTTCCTGAAG
>Ga0247727_10017241_pt1 | contig 11526 bp, 10 predicted proteins | sample WisWelCaveWW1625_FD_202498 | JGI IMG/M metagenome (GOLD analysis project Ga0247727, IMG submission 202498) | Biofilm microbial communities from Wishing Well Cave, Virginia, United States - WW16-25 | ecosystem: Environmental > Aquatic > Deep subsurface > Groundwater > Cave microbial mat | place... | reverse complement strand
GTGCTGATGATCGAGCATCGCACGGAGGGCTCTTTCGGCCTCGTCGTGAACAGGCCGACGCGCACGCCGGTGGGCGAGCTGCTGAAGTCGATCGAGATCGACTGGCAGGGCACCCACGGCGAAGTCGCGTGGTCCGGCGGGCCGGTGCAGCCGGAAACCGGCTGGATCCTGCACGAGCGCGTCGACGGCCTCGACAGTCTCGGCACCCGCGAGATCCAGCCGGGACTGTGCATCACCTCGGCGCCGGACGCGCTGCGCGAGCTGGCCAGGCATCCGCCGCGGCGGGTGCGCTTCCTGCTCGGCTATTCGGGCTGGGGTCCCGCGCAGCTCGAACGCGAGCTCACGGAAACCGCGTGGATCAACAGCGACGTCGATCCGGACTTCCTCTTCGAGACGCCGCCCGAGCGCATGTGGGAGGCTGCACTGCGCCGCCTGCACGTGGCACCGGAGGCTCTGGCCCCGGCGCACGGGATTCACTGAGGAGCGCGCGAGCGCGACCGAGAACTGGCCCGCGGGTTTCCGCTGCGCGTCCGCGGCTTCCTTCCGCGGGTGACGCGCTCTGCGCGCCATAGCTGATGGAGCCAATTCTCGTCTATGGCGCGAGCGGCTACACCGGCCGCCTGGTGGTGCGGGCGCTCGAAGCAGCCGGGCGGCCTTACGCAATCGCCGGCCGCAATCGCGCCGCGCTCGACGCTCTGTCCCACGACCTGAAATCGCGGCCCGAGGTTCGCGTCGCCGACGCGAGCGACACGGCGTCGCTGCTGCGAGCCTTCGGCGGCATGAAAGCCGTCGTCAGCACGGTCGGTCCATTCCGCCGCTGGGGCATGCCGGTGGTACGCACGGCCGTCGACCTCGGGCTGCACTACGTCGATACGACCGGCGAGCAGGACTTCCAGATGCAGGTGCACGACGAGCTGCACCGCCGTGCGATCGCCACCGGCGCAACCGTGATCACCGGAGCGGCCTTCGAGTACACCTTCAGCTACCTCGGCGCGGCGTTGCTGCACGAACGCTGCGGACCGCTGCTGACGATGAGCTCTTACCATCTTGCCGGAGGCTTTCGTCCGACGGCCGGCACGGCTCGCAGCGCGCTGGCGATGCTCGGCGGGGAGCTGGTCGCGTTTCGCGACGGAAGGCTGGTGCCGCTGCCGACGCAGCGGCGCGCACGCGAGCTGCGCTTTCCCGGCGAGAGAGACAGCTACTACGCGATCGTGATCCCGGGCGGCGACGCGGTGATGCTGCCGCTCGACATTCCGCCGCTTCAGTCCGCGACCTGCCACATGCTGCTGTCGAAGAGCGCGGCGCGTCTGCTTGCACCGCTCGCTCACGCCCAGCCGTCCTGGAAACGGTGGCTGACGCCGGCGCGTCTTGGCCGGCTCGATGCGCTGATCGCGCGCCGGCACCGCGACCCGAGCGAAGCCCAGCGGCAGGGCGTGCCCTGGAAAGTCTTCGTGCACGGCCAGTCGCCGAGCGGCAGCCACCTCTTCGTCGCGACCGGTAGCGACGTCTACGCGATATCCGGCGTCGCGGCGGCGCAGACCGCGAGCTGGCTTGCCGATGGCCGCAGCCGCGACGCAGGCGTCATGACGACGGGCCGCGCGCTGCCGGCCGTCGAGTTCCTCGATGCCCTGAGGCCGCACGGCGTAGGCTGGGAGCTGCGGTGAGACCAGGTCAGGGTCGCTTGTCCGATTCCCGCAGCGCCGCGAGCACGGCGAGCGCGTCGCGCAGCAGCCGTGGCTCGTGCGTGCGGATCAAGGTCGCTCCCCGCTCGATGGCGTAGAGCTCGGCGGCCAGAGAAGCCGCTTCGCGTCGCCCGGGATCGCGGCCGGCGAGGCGGCCCACCACCGATTTTCGCGAGACCGAGATCATCACCGGCAGCCGGTACCGTGAGCACAATCGCGGCAGATCGCGCAGTACCGCGACGGACGGCTCGGGATCGGCGCCGAGAAAAAGCCCCATGCCCGGATCCAGCACCAGCCGGCCTCTGTCGATGCCCGCGCTGACGAGCGCTTCGACGCGTGCGTCGAAGAAACGGTCGATGCTCGCGAGCACGGCGGCCGGCTCCGTGTGCTCGCGCGTCGCGCGCGCGGCACCCGTGATCGAATGCATCAGGATCAGGCGCGCGCGGCAGGCGGCCAGCTCGCCGTAGAAACCGGGCTCGCAGAACCCGCGGATGTCGTTCAGCCAGCTCGCTCCAGCCCCGATCGCGTAGCGCTGCACCTCGATCTGGCACGAGTCCACGCTGACTGACGCCCCGCTGCCCGTCAGCGCGCGCAGCACCGGCTCGAGACGCCGGATCTCTTCGGCCACCGTCACTGGCTCGGCCTCGGGATGGCTGGAGGCCGCGCCGGCGTCGATCACGTCGGCGCCGTCGCGCAGCATCTCGCCGGCGTGATCGATCGCGGCGGTGGGTTCGAGCCAGCGCCCGCCATCCGAGAACGAATCGCGGGTGACGTTGAGGACCCCGAAGATCGTGACGCCGGCGGTGGACATGCCGTCACTCCGCCGCAGGGCGGGCGAAGACTCAAGCGCGGCGGCTCAGGCCTTCGTTCGCGTGACGCCGAGCAGGAAGGCGCCGCTTACCACCAGCAGCGCGCCGAGCACCGAGCGGTGATCGGGAATCTCTGCGAAGAAGAGCGCTCCCCATGTCGTTGCGAACACCACCTGCAGATAGGTCAGCGCCGTCGCGCGAGTCGCAGTCTCGAACTGCAGGCCACGCGTGAACCAGACCTGGCCCGCCTGCGTCGCGACGCCGACGCCGACCAGCGCGAGCCACTCCGTCCCCTGCGGCAGCACGGCCGAGTGCAGCAGTGCCGGCAGCGTCGCCGGCAGGGTCACCAGCGGGAAGTAGAAAACGATGACGAGCGGATGCTCCAGGGCCGTCAGCCGTTTGACGCCGACATAGGCGATCGCAGTGAACAGCGCGCCACCGACGGCAATCATCAGGTCGAGCGGATGCGGCGCCGCCGCCACGGATCCGAACAGGAACGACGGCTTGGCCACCAGCACGACGCCGGCCAGACTGGCAAGACCCGCCACCGCAATGCGCAGCGTCGGCGATTCGCCGAGCATGACCGTCGCGAGCACCGCCGTGAAGATCGGGTAGAGGTACTGGATCACCGTTGCATCGGCGAGCGGCATTGTCGCGACCGAATGGAACACGCAGGACAGCGCCAGGTAGCCGAGAAATCCGCGGAAAAAGAGCAGGCGCCGGTGCGTGCCCCACGGCGAGACGCCGGCGCGGCGCAGCAGCAGCCAGCTCAGCAGCAGGCTGACGGCGGCGCGCGCTGCCACGACTTCCTGGCTCGGCAGCCGCTCTCCGGCGATCTTCACGAACGAAGTCATGATGCTGAACGCGAACGCGCTCGCGACGATGTAGAGAGCGCCGCGGCCGACCTGCCAGCCGAGCGCCGGAGCGCGCCCGGCGATCACCGGCGCGGTGTCGCCACCGAGGCCCTCGGTGGCGACTTCGATCTGCGGCGTCCCGTCCGCCGCCACGGGAGCGCTCACGCCACTTCGCCGCGCGCGACCAGCACGACCTTGCCGGCCACCTCGACCGCGAAGCCGGTGCCCGCTGGCTCCGCAGCGATGTAGAGGCACGAGGGCCTTCCGCACTCGTAGCCCTGCTGGACGCGCGCGCGCACTTTCGGACTGCCGAAGTAGCTCTCGGCCGACAGATAGGCGGCCAGGCACGCCGAAGCCGAACCTGTGGCCGGATCCTCGCGGATTCCGAACGCGCCGAAGAACATCCTCGCCGAGACGTCTCCGCCCGGCTCGTAGGCCTCGGGTGCGAACGCAAAGACGCCGAGAATCGTGCCGGGAGCGGCCGCCGGCAGCGAAGCCGGCTTTGCCGCGCGCAATGACGCAAGATCGCGCAGTGGAACGAGCACGAACTCGATGCCGATACTCGCACGGCGGCAGGGATACCGCGGATCCAGTGCATCCGCACCGAGCCCGAGATGCGCAGCCATGACCTGCGCATCCATCACGACGCCGAGCTCGGGGGAACGCGGCCGCATGCGAACGAGCGCGTCTTCGAACTCGACCGGCACTTCGCCGATTCCGAGACGCAGCGTCAGCGACGCAGGCGGCGGCGCACCGCAGCAGTACTGCCGCAGCACCCAGGCTGTACCGAGAGTCGGATGTCCGGCGAAAGGCAGCTCCTGGGCCGGCGTGAATATGCGCACGTCAAAGCAGCCGTTCGCCGCTGTGGCGGACGCGAACGTGGTCTCCGAGAAGTTCATCTCGAAGGCGAAAGCCTGCATGCGGTCGGCGGACCAGTCGGCGCCGACAACGACGGCGAGCTGGTTGCCGGCGTAAGGCTTCTCGGCGAACACGTCGACGATGTAGAGCGACGCTGCACGGGAGGAAGGCGTGTGCATCGGTGCATCCTGCGCGATGCACGGCGCGCTTCCAAAACGCCGCGGGCCCGGGACGATCGGATCGTCCGGGGCCCGCGGCTCACGGAGACCGGTCGAAGAGACGGCTAGGGGCAGTCCACCACGTCGGCCGCATCCACCAGGCCGTCGCAATCGTTGTCGAGGCCATCGCCGCAGTTGCCCGCTTCGACTCCGGCGGGACCTGGCGTGCAGGTGACCGGATCACCGTTCACGTCGCACTGCGCGACGGTCACCTCGCAGATGCCCAGTCCGCAGGTCTGAGAGCCCGCCGGCTCGACGCCGCAGGTCGCGCTGCAGCAGTCGCCACTCGCGACGTTGCCGTCGTCACAGCCTTCGCCGGCCTGCTCGATGTCGTTGCCGCACAACGGCACGTCACCGATCAGCAAATCCGACAGCGTCGAGAGCTCGAGCTCCAGGCAGTCCTTCAGGCACTTTCGATCGAGCGTGCCGCCGGGGATGCAGGCGGACGCGCAAGGCTCGGAGACATCGGGAACCACCAGGCCTGTGCCCGTATCGGTCATCTGTGCCGTCACGCAGTTGTCGATCACCGAGAACTTGGCCTTGGAGTCGGTCACGGCCTGCGCGCGGCAGGCTTCATCGTCGAGCAGCAGGTCGATACAATGTTTCTGCACAAGCTGGTTGCGCTTGGCGACGAAGCCAGCGGATGCCTTGCCGATGTAGTTCTGGCACTTGGCCTGTTCGCCGACCACGTCGAGATCGATGCTCACCGCGGTCATCGGATCGACCTGCTGGTTCATACCATCGTGGGAGAATGCGACAACGCCTTCTGCGTAGTTCGCCGGATCGCAGTCCACGGGCTCGTCTTCGGCGGCCTTGCACTTGAGCGAACCCTCGGCACCGCCGAGCGTCCACAGCGTCCGGTTGCACTTGGCCCGGGCCTTCATCTGTTTCTTCGTGTACTTCAGGCAGTCCTTGCTGAGTCCGGCCTGGGTCTTGGACTGGCGCAGCTCGATGTCGTCGGGAACCACCACCGTCGCACTGGCGCCGATCTCGATCACGGTTACCTCGACCGTCACGGTGCCGTAGGCACTGACGTTGGCGCCATCGTTGCCGCTGGCCTGCAGCTGCACCCTGCAGTTGCCATCAGGGTCCTGGCCGCCCATGCCGCCTTTGCTGATCTCGATTCCGACGGAGAGGGATCCGGTGTCCGGATAAGCGCCGCCGGCCGCGACGTCGGCGGTGTCATTGGCGACGATATCGCAGTGTTCGCCGTTGCCGGTGGGCTGAATGCCCGGCCCGGACGAAACGGTGATGTCGGTTTCCGTGATGCCGGGGATCGGCGCAACGAAAACGACGTTGCCCTGGAAAGTGACGGTGCCGCTGATCGTGGTGGCGAATGCCGAAGGGCTCGCCGCCGTCACCAGCATCGCCGCCATCAGCAGACGAAAAGCCATCGTTTTGCGTGAGTCATGCATGGGAACGCTCCTCCTTCCCCCGAACAGCGAGTTTCGCACCGTGGCGGACCCCTGACAATACGGTTTTCCGGCCACCGGCCAGGGTGAGCCGCCGCTGCGCTGACCGATCCGGACCCGCCGTCAGGCCCCGAAGAAACTGTCCCAGGGCAGCAGCATCGTCAGGCCGACCGCCGCCTCGACGACGATCGAGACCAGGTTGCTGCCGGAGCGGCTGTTGTCGCGCACGTAGGAGAACGAGCGCGCCGCCGCCGCTCCGATCCAGCCGACGCCGACCACACGAAAGACGTCGGGACTCTGCGCAACGATCGCGAAGATGCCGATCGACAGGAAGATCCCGCCGTAGGTCGCGCGGATCTCGGAGATTCCGCGCTCGCCGTCCGGTTTGAGTCCGACCAGTTCTGCGGCGCTGTGCGGCCAGAACAAGCCGAACACACCGAGGCCGAGCGTGATGAGTGCACCAAGAGTGTTGAGGCTGACTGGAAGGTTCATCGGCTGCTCTCCCCGTGATGGACATTGCCGGCAACGAGCCGGCTGCATCCGTGTAACGGGTACGCGGCGGTGGCGAAAGCGCGCCCCGCGCCGGCCGCCGCAGGCCGCTTGAGGCCGGGCCCGAACCGCGCGATAGCTTGGCCCCGCATTATGCGCGGGCGCCGAGAGTGGGTCAGCTGCGAGGCGGACGTCCGAAGAGCGAGCGGAAACGTACTTCCAGTACGTTGTAGCGAGCGATCGGGCGTCCAACGAAGCAGATGGCCCGCTATCGGCGGCCGCGCCCGCAGGAGCACAACGCAATGGCCAGATACGCCTACGATCGTCTGACAGCCCTCGACAACTCCTTCCTGATTCTCGAAAAGCCCAACTCCTACATGCACGTGGCGGCGACGATGATCTTCGAGGCGGGTCCGCTCGAGACCGCCGACGGAGGCATCGACGCCGACGCGATCAGGCAGGTCTTCGCCTCGTCGCTGCACCTGATCCCGCGCTACCGCCAGAAGCTCGCCTACGTTCCGCTGACGAGCCAGCCGGTGTGGGTCGACGACGACCGCTTCAACCTCGACTTCCACCTGCGCCACTCGGCGCTTCCGCGGCCCGGCTCCGATCTCCAGCTCAAGCGCCTGTCCGGCCGCATCATGCAGCAGCACCTCGACCGCCAGCGTCCGCTGTGGGAGCTGTGGGTCATCGAAGGGCTTTCGGGCGGACGCTTCGCGCTGATCTCCAAGGTGCACCATTGCATGATCGACGGCATCAGCGGCGTCGACATGCTCAAGATCCTGATGAGCCCCTTCGAGACCCAGGACGTTCACGAGACGCCGCAGTTCATTCCGCGCCCGACGCCGTCCGGCCTCGAGCTCGTGCGCGACGAGATCGCCCACTGGGCCAGGCTGCCGCTGGAGGCGGCGCGTGGCGTGGGCAGCCTGATCGCGGCGGCCCAGGACACCCAGCGCGAGCTGCTGACGCGCGGCCGCGCGGTGGCCGAGACCCTGGGCGTTTCGTTCCGCACCGCCTCCGCCACACCGCTCAACGGCGAGATCGGACCGCACCGCCGCTTCGACTGGCTGACGATGAGTCTTGCCGAAATCAAGGCGATCCGCCGGGGGCTCGGCGGATCGCTCAACGACATCGTGCTGACCATCGTCACCGGCGCCGTGAGGCGCTTCCTGCAGCGGCGGCTGGTCGATCCGCGCCGCATCGACTTCCGCGTGATGACCCCGGTCAGCGTCCGCACCGAAGACGAGCGCGGCTCCTTCGGCAACCGCGTGTCGGCGTGGACTGTCGACCTTCCGGTCGGCGAGGAGGACCCGCGCCGTCAGCTCGACGCGATCCGCCGCACGACGTCCGAGCTGAAGGCCTCCAAGCGCGCGGTCGGCGCCGAAGTGCTGACCCAGGTGGCCGAGTGGACGCCGTCGACCCTGCTGTCGCTGGCCGGCCGCAACATGACGCGGCTGTTGCCCTTCAACATGGTCGTGACCAACGTTCCCGGCCCGCAGTTCCCGATGTACATGCTCGGATCCAGGCTGCTCGAGACCTTCCCGCACGTGCCACTGGTCGACAACCTCGGGCTCGGCATCGCGCTGCTGAGCTACGACGGCAAGCTGTGCTGGGGCTTCAGCGCCGACTACGACCTGGTTCCGGACCTGGCTGCCTACGTGAAGGCGACCCGCGAATCCTTCGAAGAGCTCCAGCAGCTGGCGGCGCGCTCGCAGCCGCCCGCGCAGGCCGGTGCTGCGCCTCGCAGCGAAGAGCGCAGCGGCGCAGGCCGCCCCGCGAAAACGGCGCGCAGCTCGGCGCCGGCAGAAGCCGTTCACACCAACGGCTCGACGCAGCTTTCATGAAGAAGCCCGGCGCAGGATTGAGGGACAGCGCATCGATTCGCACACTGCAGTCGCGGGTGGCTGTTCTTCGCTGACGGGCTGAGACAGACTTTAGCGAGATGGCAGCGCTTTTTACCTCGGATGAGCTCATGCACGGCGCGGCGCCGATCCTGCGCCTGGCCTCCGGGGCCAGGCATTCCAACGCCGTCGAAGGTTTCATTCACCCGGACTTCTGGTCGGCGGCGCGACTGTTCAAGTCGTTCATCCCGTCGCCCGGCCCGGGCGGCGCGGCGCTGTGCATCTACCACCGCGGCCGCAAGGTCGTGGATCTGTGGGGCGGCACCGTCGATGCCGAAGGCAATCGCTGGAACGCCGAGACGGCTTCGATCTCGTACTCGACCACCAAGGGCGTCGCATCGACGCTTCTTCACGTCCTGGTCGACAAGGGCCTCCTCGACTACGACGAGCCGGTTTCCAGACACTGGCCCGAGTTCGCGTACTCCGGAAAGGACAAGATCACGATCCGCCAGGTGATGTGTCACGAGGCCGGTCTCTACGACATCCGGGGCATGATCGATCACGCGCGCCGCATGCTCGACTGGGAGTACATGGTGCGCGCGCTCGAGGCGGCGCATCCGATTCACGAGCCCGGCAAAGCGCACGGCTATCACGGTCTGACTTACGGCTTCCTGGTCGGCGAGATCATCCAGCGCGTCACCGGCAAGCCGTTCGCGCAGGTGCTCGACGAGGAAATCAGCAGGCCGCTCGGCCTCGACGGTCTTTTCATCGGCCTTCCGGCCGACCAGGCGCATCGCAAGGCCAGGCTCGCGCTGGCCGGCCCCAGTTCGCACAAGGGCGGCGCCGAGCGCACGCGCAGCTACCTGGCTGCAATCAACCGCTGGCTGCAGATGATCGGCGTGCCCGTCGACCTGCGCGAGGCCGAGCGCGCGCTGATCCCGCACGGTATCGACGAGCTCGACTTCAACTCGGATGAGTTCGCGGCGGCCTGCCTTCCGTCGGCCAACGGAGTGTTCACCGCGCGGGCGCTCGCGACGATGTACGCGGTTCTGGCCGGCGGCGGCGAGATGGACGGCGTACGGCTGATGTCGGAGAAGACTCTGCACCGCGCCTCCACCGTGCAGAACCGCACCATCGATCGCGTGGTGCCGTTCCCGATGCAGTGGCGGCTCGGCTACCACCGTCCCTTCACGATCGGGCTCGGTTTCATGGTCAAGCACGGCATCGGCCACTTCGGCTTCGGCGGCTCGGGCGCCTGGGCCGACATGGATCGCAATCTCTCGGTTGCCCTCACCCTGAACAGCGGCGTGGGCACGCCGTTCGGCGACCTGCGAATCGTGCGGATTTCGACGGCCGCGGCCCGCTGCGCCGACCGTCGCTAGGTCGAACTCAAACGCTAGCGCGTCTTACTTGCCGCGATCGCAACTGACGAGTCGACCGCGACTTGGAAACGGGCTCCGGCGTGGGACGTTCCATCATCCTTTCGATCTGCGCAGCCAAGGCATCGGCGAACGCCGGAGGATAGCGCAGGCAGCTTTTTTGCAACCTACTCAAGAAACCCGTGGCAGCTCTCGACGAGAGCGGTTTCGTAGGAAAGTGAAGGAACGAGGCGATCGGTTCCGAAGTAGTCGCGATGGGCCAGCTTCCGATCGCAACTTCGAACCGCCTTCGCTCGTGGCCATAGGCCGCGCGAGGCCAACGTCCTTGCTGTTCTAGGGGTACTGCCAAACGAACGCGCGGCTCAGGCGGAGAAAGCAATTTCCTACCTATCCATCTCGCCACATCGACCGTTACCGCATTGCCGACTAGAGTCCATCGATAGCCGGGACGCACCACACGCTCTGCGGGTCGTGTCCAATCCACGGGGAATCCTTGCAAACGCTCTGCGTCACGAATGTCCGGCGTAACAATTTCGCCACGCTTGAACCAGATCGCCGGCGGCGACGGGATCCCAACACTCGATCCGCCTTTCAGGGTCGGAACGGAGTCGGCTGCCCAGCCCAGTCCTCGAAGTCCCTCGGTCCAGTAGAAGCCGAAGGCGGAAGCCGCCTCGTCGCTGGGCAAGCGACACGCAACGTCATCCGAAAAGAGAACATGCTCGGGCGCATGTCGTCGCGACGCCAACAAAAAAACCCGCTCACGACGATGCGGCAAGCCGAAAGCTCTGCTGTCAATAATTCTGTATGCCCAGCGGTAATCGAGTCGTTCCAGTTGCTCGACGACGTAGGCCATTGCGGCCCCGCGACCCAATTGGAGCATGAATGGAACGTTCTCGAGGAGAATCCAGTCGGCGCTGCTCTCTCCCAGCAATCTGAAGACGTGGCTCACAAGGCTGGATCGTTTCCCAGCTAGACCGCGCGTTGCTCCGGCCTGGGATAGGTCCTGGCACGGGAAGCCCGCCGTAACCAAGTCGATGCGTCGCGGCAATCGCTCTAGATCTCGAATGTCTCTGACCCGTCGAACGTCAGGAAAATGCGCCGCTAGAACTTCATTGGCAGCCGGATCGATCTCGCAAAGTAACTTGGTGGAGTGTCCGGACCGCTCCATGCCCAGCTCGATGCCGCCCACCCCCGCGAATAGGCCCACCACCGTGAGCGGCCGCGTCGGACTGGTACTACCCTTTCGCACTCGTTCCCTCCTGGTCAAAGAAGCGACGCAGGCGCCGCGCGAGTCTCGCCGGGTTCTTCAGCTCGCACTCCCAGACGGTCAGCACTCTCAGGTCCATTGCGCGAAGCTCAGCTGCCTTTCGGCGATCACGATCTCGGTTAGTGGCAATCTTCGGCGCCCAAAAGCCAGCGTTCGATAATGGAATCCTGCCGTGTGGTCCTCCCTTCGTCTTGCTGCAGTCTGCATGGCCGTGCCAGAAACACCCGTGAACGAAGATAGCCCAGCCGCGCGCACGATTCGACAGATCAGGAGAGCCCGGCAGCGATCTATTATTCCTTCGGTATCGAACGCCTCCGGCTTTGAGTATGAGTCCCACCTGGATCTCGGCCGGCGTGCCGGTCCGACGAACGGCGCGCATCATCTCTGATCGCTTTCGCGCGCTGACAATATCCGACGAAGTCAAGGCGGACGGCTGATCCTTCAAACGGTCCTGATAGGCAGCCGATCCCCGCTGGTCAACGTCGGCATTGTGCGGAGGGACCTGCTGGCCCCATCGCTGCGGAGCGAAACGCACAGCGCTATGCCAAAGAACGCATTGAGGGTGGCACGTCGAGTCGCTACGCTGGCTCAGGTCGGTCGATGGCTTGTTGATTTGCAGCACCATTCCCCCCTTGGTTTCTCAGGAGCATTCCCCCCTGTTCCCCTTGGGGTGTGACCGTGGTGGTTGTGCCTAAACGACGTTCTCCTGTCCACTCC
>Ga0247727_10017240_pt1 | contig 11526 bp, 8 predicted proteins | sample WisWelCaveWW1625_FD_202498 | JGI IMG/M metagenome (GOLD analysis project Ga0247727, IMG submission 202498) | Biofilm microbial communities from Wishing Well Cave, Virginia, United States - WW16-25 | ecosystem: Environmental > Aquatic > Deep subsurface > Groundwater > Cave microbial mat | place... | reverse complement strand
ATCGGTTTTTCGATCTGAAGCTGATCGAAAATTTCAGCCAGATCGTCAAGGCAATACTCCATCCGATAGCGAAGCGGATTCGCCGGGGTGTCCGACTCGCCGTGGCCGAGCATATCTACCGTCACCACCGAGGACGTTTCCCCGAAGAGGGCGAGGTGGGGGTTCCAGTTGGCGGCGCATCCGGTGAAGCCGTGCAACAACACCAGCGCCGGGTTGGGCGCAGTGTCCGCCCCGGCTACTTCAATGTTGAACCGTGTTCCATCCGTAACGGCGATTCGCATGATGATGATGATTAGACCCTTTGGGTCTCAAAGACCCGAAGAGTCTCTGAAACGGCCGGCCAGATTGCCCGATGCAGAGTCACGTTACGCGCCCGCTCGGTTTGCACTTCAATGATCGTCAAGCCTTCAGCCTGCAACCCCTCTTTCACTGCGGCTCGAAATCCCGTCCAGTCGTTCGCCCGCCTGAAGGTCGCGCCGTACAACTCCGCCGCCGGGCGAAAGTCCAGACCGTGTGGCGCGCCAAACAACTGCTCGAAGTGCTCCGGATGCGCGGCCTGTGGCAGAAACGAAAAGATGCCGCCGCCATCATTGTTTAGCAAAATAATCATTGCCTTTAGTTGATGAAGCTTCGCCGCCAACAGTCCGTTCAGGTCGTGATAAAAGGCAATGTCGCCAATCACCAGCACCAGCGGCCCTTCGCTAACGAGGCTCGCCCCCAACGCTGACGATACCACACCGTCAATGCCATTCGCGCCGCGATTCGACAGAAACCGGATCGCGCGATCCACGGACGGAAAGAACGTGTCGAGATCGCGCACCGGCATACTGCTACTGGCCCACAACGTTGAACCATCGGGCAGACAGGCCGCCAACTCGGAGAAGACGCGGCCTTCAAACAATTCGTCGTTCTCTTCTATTTTAGCCATTATCGCCTGCCGCGTTCGCTGACCCATCACGCGCCATAGTTCGAGCCAGTTTGTAGTAGCGGCTTTAGCCGTCACCGGCCGGCTGAAGCCATCACCACGAACACTACCTGCCAGCGCCTCGCAAAAGAGTCGTGCCTCAGCCCGAATCACATCCGACGCCAATCGCGCCGGGTCGTTCCAGCCCTCGTCTACTAGAATCTGTCGCGCATTGGACTGTCGTTGAAGATACTGCAAGACCGGCTTCGAAGTCGGCATTGCCCCGAAGCGCAATACGGTGTCCGGCGTGAGTCGATCCACAACCACAGAGTCGTGCAGGAATGCATCATAACTATCAATCACATTGCACCGCTCGTGCCGGCCACAGCGCACTTGCGAGAGCGGGTCGGCCAGAATAGGATAGCCCAGTGTTTCACTCAACCGCGCCACAGCCGTGGCAAAAGCCGGATCCGTTTGAGGGCCGACGATGATCAGGCCGCGTTCCACTCCTGACAACTCTGCGCCTAATGCCGCAATCATGGCTGGATCGGGGACGCGAGGGGAGGCCGTCACTGCCACATAGGGCTGGCCCCCGGCCCGGCCTTCGTACGCTTCCCGATCTCGCTCGTCGAATGGCGCCCCGCCAGGTTGCGGTACCAGGGGTTCGCGGAAAGGGAAATTCAAATGGACGGCCCCGGCCGGAGCGGCCATCGCTTCAGAGACGGCTCGACCGGCGAGGGTGCGGACGTAGCGCAAAACATCGGCTGAGGCTTCGGGCAGCGCCATCTCCACAAACCATTTGGCGTACGACCCATACATCTTGATTTGATCAATCGTCTGCGGCGCGCCAGCCTCGCGCAGTTCGTGCGGGCGGTCTGCCGTCAACACGATCAACGGCACGCGGGCGTGATGGGCTTCGACGATGGCGGGGAAAAAGTTGGCGGCGGCAGTGCCGGAGGTGCAAACCAGCCCGACCGGGAACCTTTGCGCCTTCGCCAATCCCAAAGCAAAGAACGCCGCCGAGCGTTCATCTAAATGCATCCACAGCTTGAATGAGGGATGGTCGGCGAACATGAAGGCCAGCGGCGCCGAGCGGGAACCGGGGCAGAGGCAAACGTGTTTGACTCCAGCGCGGGCCAGTTCGTCCACAAATGCGCCCACGTAAAGGTGCGCGGCGTTTTCCATCTTGAGGGTCATACAAGTTCAAACGATCAGGGGATATGCTGATGCTTATTTTGATCTGCGTACATCCGTAGATCATCTGCATCATCAGCATGCGAGTTCATTCAGGCGAATGTCCGGTGAGAGCCATCAACATCGGTTTCAGTTTAAGTTCGGACTCGGCGTATTCGCGCTCCGGGTCGGAGTCGCCGACGATACCGCAGCCAGCGAAGAGGGTGGCCGTGTCCGGGTGCAATAGCGCCGAACGCAGGGCTACCGCAAACTCGCCCTCGCCCTGATCATTCAGCCAGCCAATCGGCCCGGCATACCAGCCGCGGTCCAATTCCTCGCACTCACGAATCATTTCCAGTCCGCGTTCGCGTGGGCGGCCCCCCACTGCCGGCGTCGGGTGAAGCCGTTGGACGAGATCAAAAATGGTGTGGCCCCCGTCCAGTTGGCCGACGATGGGTGTGCACAGGTGCTGGATATTGTCCAGCTTGAGGAGAGACGGCTCACGGCCCCATTGTAAATCAAAGCAGGCTTCATCCAGCGCTTCGATCATGGATTGAACGACGAGGGCGTGTTCGCGGCGATCTTTGGCGCTGTCCATGAGCGCCTGCCCTAGGTGTTCGTCTTCTTCAACGGTCTCACCGCGGCGGATCGATCCGGCGAGGCTCATGGTGAGGACTTCGCCTTCATGTAAACGGAGGAGCCGCTCCGGGGTCGCGCCCAGGAAGCAACGCTCACCCTGAGCAAAGGCAAAGACGTAACAGCCAGTGTAATTGGCCGAAAGATTCTGAAGGGCGCGCCCGAGGTTGAAGGATTTGGAGGAGCGTAGTTGGACGGCGCGGGCCAGCACCACTTTTTCCAGTTCGCCCTCGCGGATGGCTTGCGCGGCGTCGGCGACATCGGCCTGCCAAGCGGAGGCCGGGCGCAATTCGTGGGCGGTGGTGGACGGGAAAGCGCCATTGTCGGGGCGGCGGCGTCCCCGACGAAGATCTGCGTGGAGCTGGTCGCGCAAGGTGATCAAAGTCCCGGCTTCAGTCTCGGGGTCGCTGTCGGGAGCGAGGCGGGCGTTGTAAGTCAGCCAGGCTTCACCATCGCGCCGAGTATAGGTGAGCTGAGGCAATACCAGCCGCCCATGAGGGTAGCCTTGCCACAACGGCGTCGCCGGGGTGTCGGCGTCGAAGGCGAAGCCGCCGAGGAACACCGGCCCCACACCGGGCAGGCTGAAGGGGGCCTCGATGTGGGCCTCGGCCATTAAACTTTGCCAACTCTCGGCGGCCTGCTCAAAACGTGAGGGTGTTTCGGCGCACTCGGTGGTCTCAATGGCCCGCACCACACCCAGGCCGAGGATGGCAAAGCCCTCGCCGGGTTGTGACCAGAAATGGCGGGCCGTGATGAGTGGACAGGCGCACTCAAAAAGTTGAATGGGATCGAATTGGCCGATGGGTTCGCTCAGGCTGACGACGAGGGGCCGGGCAAGCACCTGCGCCTGTTCGTATCCCTCGCGGAAAAAATGTTGCAGTTGTCCGAGGGCGAGGCCGCCCTCCGGGAATGCGGTCATGGTCATGGGCTTCACTAATGAAGTTTCAGAGAAAATTGTATCACTTGCTGGATTTACGCAATTTGGTCATTTGCAGCACCCTGAGCGGAGCGCGGCGGCCTCTTCGACTACGTGCGACGGAGTTTCGCCGTCGCCTTCCGCTCAGAGTGCCGCCGTGCGCAGTCGAAGCCTGCCCTGAGCCTGCCGAAGGGGGTGCGTCGCTCGCGTAAGTCGAGACTTGCAAGTTAGGGCGTCGAAAGGCACAGCCCAGCCTGGGCTACCGTAGTGGGCCTTTGGCCGCCTTGCGCGGGACATTTTTATAAACCTTCGCCAGCGTATCCATGAACAGCGTATTCTGGTCGGGCTTGGGCCAAAAGGTGACGGGGGGCAGGTGCGCGCCCAGCCCGGGGTCGGGCTGAATGGTTTGGGGGTCGGGCAGAGTCGGCAACCCCGGCGCGGCCCAAAATTCATCGGGAGCGGCGGGCAATTGAGCAGAGGCGGCCTCAAAGTCCTTTTGTCGTTTTGCTTTCAATCCATCCATGTACTGCCGCAGGATCGACTCGCCGCTTAGCCCGCGCCAGATCAGCAAATAGGCCGGATAGACCGCCAGCGCCCGGAAGAAAAATTTAATCCCCAACTCGGTCGCCGGTTGCGACTTGCCCGTCGTGGACACCGCCACCGTTTCCCAGGCCGGGATGACGCCCACTGCCCGCAACGCCGACTGGTCGAGCACTGCGCCGCGGACGATGGCCCGGAGCGGCGACTGCTTGGGATGGGCCAGCCATTCCAGCGCCGTTTGCCGGTGGGCCTCGGGCAGAGGCGGGGCAACAGCTTTCAAGTAATGGTGGCCGCCGCCACTACCAGTGTAATAAACTTCAAACGTGGAGCCACTCAACCGGACTCGTTCCACCACATCGCGTGATTGATAATACGACGTGTAGTAACCGCTCGTCGCCGAGGGCTTTTCCTCGCGGGAGAGGTCTGCCGCAAGTTTGGCCGACAGGCTAAACTCTTCGACAAAAAAGCTGTAGGCCAGGCGGTGCAACTGTGAGGCCAGATGGTTAAGCGGCCACGCTTCCCACGAGTTGATCTCGCTCCGGCCCGAGCCAAACATGAGCACGTGCGGCGAACTGCGAAACTCGCGGCCAAGCTCCGGCTCTTCCTGCTCGAATTCGGCCAGCAGGGTTTGAAGAGTAGAATTTGTCAACATCGGTCAATCATCCACCGCGTCGCGTCGCAGAATCAGCAGATCGCGCAGTTCTTCGGTGCTCAATTCAGTCAGCCATTCTTCGCCACTGCCCACAATGTGATCGGCCAGCGCCATCTTCCGCGTGATCAGATCATCCACCCGTTCCTCCAGCGTGCCGCGACAAATAAACTTATGCACCTGCACCGTTTGCGTCTGCCCGATGCGGAAGGCGCGGTCGGTGGCTTGATTCTCCACCGCCGGGTTCCACCAGCGGTCAAAGTGGAAAACGCGGTTGGCGCGGGTCAGGTTGATTCCCGCGCCGCCGGCTTTGAGCGAAAGCACAAATAAATGCGCTTCGCCATTTTGGAAGCGGTCAATCAGCTCGGCCCGCTTTTTGGCCGGAGTACCGCCATACAGAAACAGGGTCTCGCCGAATTTATCTTGCAAATACTCGCGCAAGAGTTCGCCCATCTCGGCGTATTGGGTGAAAATCAAGACGTGATCCTCTTCAGCCAGCGCCTGCTCCAGCATTTCGGCGAGGCGATTAAGTTTGCCGGATCGATTCTTGAGCGCGCTCTGGTCGCCGAGCAAGTGGCGAGGGTGATTGCATACTTGTTTGAGTTTGGTCAGAGTCGCCAGAATGATACCGCGCCGTCGGATGCCGTCGGACTCTGCGATCTGGCGCAGGGACTCCTGGGTCACCGCGCGATAGAGGGCGGCCTGTTCTTTCGTCAGGCCGCAGTATTCCTTCATTTCGTTCTTCGGCGGCAAATCCTGAATGATGGTCTTGTCGGTTTTGAGGCGGCGGAGGACGAATGGCCCGGTGAGGGCGCGCAACCGGTTGGCAACTTTTGCATCCTGCTCGCGCTCAATCGGCCCGGCGAAGTGGCGCTGGAACGATTCAGCGGAACCGAGATAGCCGGGATTGAGGAAGTGCATGATAGACCATAAATCCTGCAAGCGGTTTTCCACCGGGGTTCCCGTCAGCGCCATGCGATAGCTGGCCGTCAATTCCCGCGCCGCCTGCGACTGCTTGGCGCCCGGGTTCTTGATATTGTGGGCTTCGTCCAGCACCACGCCCCCCCACTCCACCGCCCCGATAAATTCGGCATCGCGCGGCAAAAGCGCATAGCTGGTGATGACGAGATGCTGTTCACCGGCGACTTTGGCGAACTCATCTTTCTTAAACCGGCCCGAGCCATGATGGGCGTAGCACTTCAACTGTGGCGCAAACTTTTCGGCCTCACGCACCCAGTTGTTCACCACCGTCGTCGGGCAGATGAGGAGGGTCGGTTTCGTCAACCGGTCTTCGTCCAAATCCTTAGTCAGCAATCCCAAGAGCTGAATGGTCTTGCCCAATCCCATATCGTCCGCCAGACAGGCGCCGAATCCGTACTGGCGCATGAAGTTCAGCCACGACAGGCCATTGAGTTGATAAGGGCGCAGTTGGCCGACAAAGCCCGTCGGCTGTGACACCCGCTCAAAGGGTTGACGGCCCATGAGTTGTTGCGAAATGGCCTCCAGCCAGCCATCCACCCTCACCGACTCTACCTCCAATCCTTCCCACTCGGTCGGGCCGGAGAGAGTCAAGCCCAAGGCATCGCGCAGAGCCAGCTTGCCTTTGGATTTCTGATGGCGCTGAACAAGTTTGAGCGCGGCCTGCACTTCTTCCGGGTTGACCTGCATCCACTCGCCGCGCACCTGCACCAACGAGGTCTTCGATTGCGATAGGGCCATAAACTCGTCGTAGGTCAAAGCCCTATCGCCGACGGCAAGTTGCCAATCAAAATCCACCAGGGTACTCATGCCAAACAGGCCAGAGCTTTCTTCCTGCTTGAATGCCAACTTAGTTTTCAGTTTGGCGCGGCTCTTCCACCATGTCGGCACGAGTACCCCAAAGCCTCGCTCGCTGAGTCCGATGGAATGTGTTTCTAAAAATTCAACCGCCTCGCCAATGGCCAGCTTCAACCCGGTGGGGTAAGGTTCATCGCGAACATTGGCCAGCGGTGGATAGGCGGCGACCGCTTGCGAGAGTCCGGCGCGCAGGGTATCGGGCATGTCGGGGTGCGGCGGCGATTCCCATACTTCGGTGGCGGCCCAAAGTAGATCGGGTTGGTCTTTGGGCTGAAGGTGAAAGGATAGAGTCCAATCGGGCGTGAATGGGTCGGCAGCCTCCAACGTGGGCGGCGGCTCCAACCGCAGCGCCAGCCGGTGCGGGCTGGCGAGGTAGTGTCCCACCGGCAGGGCCCATTCCCGCACCGTCTCGCCAAAGGCGCGCCGGTCTCCGGCAGATGGCAAGCCATTCACGTAAAAATTTTTGCGAGGGAAGAGATCCATCCACCACTGGTCGGCGGGGAGGAGAGCTTTCGGACGGTTATAGTAATTGTAGGGATCGTAGAACGGGCTTTTGCCCGGAGTGTAGCCCTGACTGACGAAGGCGTGGCCGAGGCTGGAAAAGAAATCGTTGAGGAGCGCCTCAGCGGGCGGCATCGGTTGCGCCAGCGCGCGGGCCGAGGGCGGCAGGTGGGCGGCCAATTGGGCGGCGGCGGTTTGCAACTCGGCGGCGGTCAACGAAATTTGCCAACGGCCCCGGCCCTGTTCGTCGGCGGCAGGCACAAACTGGCCGCGCACGAGGGCCAGCGCGACGAGTTGCGCCGCGCGTTGCCAGAATAGGAGGCTGGGGCCGAGGGTGACGGCGGCGAGATTGTGATGAGGCAGTCGTTGCAGAAACTGCAAAGCAGTCTCGGTCGAGAGCAGAGAGGTTTCAACCCGCCAGGGACGTAGCGTTGAGGGCGGCGTTTTTTTAAGTTTTTTTAGCGACGGCGCTTTGGCGGCCGGGTTGGTTTTGAGTAAATCTTCCGACGATGACAGGGGCCGGCCATTGAGGGAGGGCAGAGCCAGTGTCAGAAAATTCTGGTTGGCCGAATAGAAATCGGGGTGATGGTAGTTGAACGTGAACAGCGCATAGTGGATATTGCGGCTTCGCAGGGCAAAGGGATGCTCAAAAGGGGATCGTTTGCGCTTGGCCCGGTTGCCCTCCCCCCACAGGGCCAGCACCCCGGCCTGCCCGCCAGTGAGGCCTGCCGGAAGCCAGATTGCGTGCAAAATTGTCGAGGTCATAAACGGAGGAAGTATAACACGCAACGCGGCGCTGTGGCGATAAAATTCCCGTTATGACCAAGAACCCATCGAATACCTTCTTATCCAATTTCGTGAGCGTGGCCGGATGTGTGCTGGGGATTTCATATCCGGTGCTGGCCTTGTCCATCAGGGTGCGGGCGCTCTACCAAATCTTCGTCCGCGATGACATTGCCAACAAACTGGGGCCGACGCTCACAGCCATCGCCGCGGGGTTATACCTCATCGCGGCCATCGGATTCGTGTTGCGCCGAAAATGGGCGTGGCGCATGTCAGTCGGGGCGCTGATCATTGAAATGCTAGGCGTGATCGGTGTTGGGGCGTTGAGTTTTATCGCGCCGGAGATGTTTGAGTACACTGTCTGGCGGCCTTCGGGCAGGATTACGGGTTTTTCCCCTTCTTCCAGCCTCTGCTCGGCCTGCTGTGGCTGCTCTGGCCGGGGACGTTGAGGGCCTATGGCATTTCCGGCGGCGCGGCCACATCCCGACCGGAATCAGGATTAGGCAGCCGATTTGATTTTGCGGCGACCCTTTATGGTTCGCCCCGCAGTTGCACTGCGGGGCGGCGCGCCTCAAAACTCCGAAGGGCGCGACGAACCGAGTGAATGTTCCGTCGGCGCGAAGAAGACCAGGATCGTCAACTCCTCAGCGATGGTGTGAAAGCGATGTTCGGTATGGGCCTTCACGTAAATGACCGAGCCGGGGCGTACCGCCCGATCCTCGTCGCCCACCCGTATCCGGCCATGTCCGCTGACAACGTAGTAGACCTCATCCTCGGTATGCGGATGCTGAGGGTCTTCGCCGCCGGCGGGCAGGACGTAGAGACCCATACTGAGCGCCTCTACTTTTAGAAACTCCAAATAGAGTTGCCCTCGCTTATTGCGTTCGGCGACCAGTTCTGAAAACTCAAATGCGTCCATGGGTAAAGGCCTCCTGAGAAAAATAGTCTGTTAAGCGACACTAAACCGAACATGCACCGGGTCGTGGTCAGACGCTCGCGGCACTGGATCGGGTGACGCCGTGACGCCAGGCGTGCCCACGCCTGAGGCGTAAGCCCATCGCCGCGATAAAGAATGTGGTCAATGCGCCCACTCGGTAGGCCTGGCAAATCGTACAGGATCGTGTCTTCGTCAGTCGCAAAAGCAACGTCATGCGAATCACGCCATCCATCGGCAATGAGCGAGGCATAATTTGCGTCGGCAGGATTGAAGTTAAAGTCTCCTGCGAAAATGAGCGGCAGGCCGCGGACGACAAAGGCAGTGAGTTGCTCTCGACAGAGTTCGATCATAGGCCGGAGGCAGCGATGATCAATGTGGGTATTGAAGATCATAAACTCGCGGCTTGATGGGCAATGCTGCAAGCGCGCCCATAGCACGACACGGGGGCGACGTTGCCGAAGCCGATGGAGGGGCCGGTCGGGCGTTGGTGAAAGCCACCAGTGATCAGAAGCTAGCAAGTCAAAGACCTCGGTTCGATAAAACAGAACGATTTCGTAGGGACTTGGAATTTGGGGCAGGCCGAGCCTGGCATACTTCGCTTGCCACGTCGAGAGAAGGTCGGGGTCAGGGTCGGTGACAGGCACAGTCAGCGCGGTAAATTCGGGCAGTTGCGCCCGCAAAAATTGCAGTTGGCGCGGCGTGACCTCCTGCAGACCAATCAGGGCTGGTTGGGCGTTACGCAAAACCTGAGCATACAGCAATTTGCGTTCTTCCCACGTTGGCACACCGGGCGGAGTCAGAAAGTCTGCTGAAATGTTAGAGGTGATGACGCTGATTTCCACTTCTCTGGACTCTGAAACGTGAAATAAGCCACCCAATGGCAGTTTACCGGAAGTCTGGCAAAAGATTCCCGGCCTCGGCCTCCACAGCTCGCAGGATATCACCATTCAAGACCAGCCTCCGAAGACGTTCAAGGTCGGGGTGAAAGAGGCGGTCATGGGCGATGAAGGGTACTTCACGGCGGATGCGGGCCTGGGCGGCGGCTGAGGCCGGTGACAACCGCTTGTCGGGATGAGCTATTGCCCGAAGATCGATGGCTTGCGCGACAGTGAAAAACTGGATCGCCAGAATGTGAGCGACGTTGGCGACGATCTGACTCGCGTGGCGGGCCGCCGTCAGCGCGTTGGCGTTCACATCCTCCTGCCCTGCCGAGGTGGGAAGCGAATGGACGCTATCGGGGTGGGCCAGCGTTTGGTTTTCGAGAACAAGTGAGACGGCGGTGTAGTGCGGCATCATCAGCCCGGAGTTCAGCCCGGCGGCGGCGGGGTCGCCGACCAGCATCGGCGGCAGGCCAAACGAAAGTTTCTCGTCGAGGAGGCGGTTGATTTGTTGCTCCAGCATTGCGCCGATCTCGGCCATGGCGATGCTGAGATAATCCATCGCCATCCCGATCAGTTCGCCGTGAAAGTTGCCGCCGGAGATAACTTTGAAGGAGTCGTTTTCGCGGAAGAGCAGCGGGTTGTCGGTGGCGGCGTTGATTTCGTTTTCGATCCAGCTGCGCACAAAATTCAATGTGTCGTGAGCCGGGCCAACGATCTGCGGTGCACAGCGTAACGAGTAGGGGTCTTGCACGCGGCCCGCCGAGTCCACGAACGTGCTTCCGGCGATGAGGCGGCGAAGGCTGGCGGCGATGAGGCTTTGTCCGTCGTGCCGACGCGCGGCGTGCAAACGTTCGTCGAAGGCATCCGACACTCCCAGCAGAGCTTCGAGCGCGAACGCTGTGGCGAGGGTACTGTCCGCGATCAAAGTTTCCGCGTCAGAGACGGCCAGGGCGGCGACCGCCCCGGAAAACGTGGCCCCGTTGCTGAGGGCCAATCCTTCCTTTGCGCCCAGAGTCAGTTGGGCGATCCCAGCGGCAGCCATCGCCTCGGTCCCGCTCATTCGCCGTCCGCGATAGATCGCTTCGCCGCTCGTTTCATCTTCCAACATCACCAGCGCGAGATGGCACAACGGCGCGAGATCGCCCGATGAGCCGAGTGAGCCTTGCTGAGGGACGACGGGATGCACGCCAGCATTGAGCATGGCCAGTAGAGTCTCAACGACAATGGGCCGCGTGCCGGAGTGGCCGATGGCGAGGGTGTTGGCGCGAATGAGCATGGCGGCCCGCACCACCTCTTCGGCGAAGGGGTCGCCGACGCCAACGGCGTGGCTGAGGATGAGATTGCGGTTGAGTTGCGCCGAGTCGGCGGGTGAGACGGAGCGATTGGCAAAGACGCCGAAGCCAGTGTTGATACCATACACCGGCGGCGCGTCGGGGGTGAGGAGTGACTCGACGAAGGCGCGGCTGGCTTGCACGGCCTCGCGCGCTGAGGGGGCGAGTTGAACGGGGCGATGCTGGCGGGCGACGGCAACCACGTCGGCGATGGTGAGCGAGTTTCCATCAACGTAAAGAGGATCAGACACAAGACGCTCCGGGCAAAAAGATTGAGGCGAGTGTACCATGAGTGATGCGGGAGAGATGATATAACTCACCTTACGCAGCCAGCCGAGCGGGGTTGAGTTCCCGCAAGGCGGCATAGGCTGATTGGATGGCACGCAGATAGAGTTTCGACTTGAGAGCAAAGTGATTGAGTTTGGTGTCGCCTTTGAGC
>Ga0247727_10017239_pt1 | contig 11527 bp, 8 predicted proteins | sample WisWelCaveWW1625_FD_202498 | JGI IMG/M metagenome (GOLD analysis project Ga0247727, IMG submission 202498) | Biofilm microbial communities from Wishing Well Cave, Virginia, United States - WW16-25 | ecosystem: Environmental > Aquatic > Deep subsurface > Groundwater > Cave microbial mat | place... | reverse complement strand
CGGCGATGCCAATCTAGATGCGGATCAGGATGGCTATACCAACATTGAAGAACACATCAACGGCATCTTTGAGCCGGCAGACGGAACAACAGGTGATGATGGCAAGGGGCCGAACCTTCCTGATGGTTTTGCGCTCCATCAGAATTTTCCCAATCCCTTCAATCCAACGACAACGATTGGGTATATGCTGAACGAAAACGCCTTTGTCACTCTGGAAGTATTCAACCTTCTGGGCCATCCAATTCGCTCACTAGTCAACGCTCCCCGCAACGCGGGCTACAATGCCGCGGCATGGGATGGAAGGAACGCAAACGGCGGCCCAGTAACCAGCGGAGTCTACATCTACAGACTGACCATCGCAGAGCAAAGCGGTGCAGTCATGACTTCAGCGAAACGGATGATACTGGTCAAGTAAACACAGACGCTTCTTCTTCAAAGGCGGCACTAACCATTGGTGCCGCTTTTTTTGTCTATCCTGCCTTTGTTTCGTACGGACTACCCCACCAGGCAAGTCCGGAAATGGGAGTATGATTCTTATCACGAATCAACCATGAGGATTTTCGTAACATGCTTTGATATCTGAAGGCGCCCCGTTCTGAACCCTATTGTATGTTCACCTTGATTCTTCGCGGGTCGTTTTCTATATTTACATATTCGGTGGTTCCTTGCAGATTCCGAATCAAGTGATGTACGAAGGATGTTCGCTCTGCTGACTGGAAATCAAGGAGTTTTCGCCAAAGTGAGACTATGAATTCAAAAACCGGTGTAAGAAACAGTAATAATAGAGGAAGCGCTTCCTCTGAACCCTTTGCAGGACTCGCACTTGGAGACTACGTAGCAACTGTAGTGCGGGGAAAATGGAGAGTGGCGACCGTTTTCCTTATCGTGCAGGCGATGGTCATCCTCCTGACTCTCCTAATGAAGCCGACGTATGAAAGCACTGTATCACTCCTTGTTGATACCCGGCAATCTGCATCGGTTCTTTTCCAGGATGTGCGGACACTGGGGATGAGTGTCGATATTATTCAGAATGAAATGGCGATCCTTTCATCCCGGGCCTTGTCTGATGCCGTGGCGGAAGATCTCATCCGGCAGAAGTATCTGGATTCTGCAAAACAGGTCCTGCTTCCAGTAGTCCTTCCACTAGAAGACGATACTCTCAACCCGGATATTGCCTCCGTACCGACGGTCGTTGGCCGACTTTCCCGTGGAGTCACATTCAGTTCCGAACGCGAATCCTATGTGATCTCTGTGACTGCTGCGAGCGTGAATCCGAAGGAGGCCGCAATCATAGCGAACACCTACGCTGCGGCCTACCTCAACCGCAACGTTCTTGCGAGCCGGGCGAAGTCCCGGTCTTTCCGTGAATTCCTTGGGGGACAGCTCCAGGAAAAGCGTGGGACGCTCAAACAGAAAGAGGACTCCCTCCAGCAGTATATGCAAAGAAGGGGTGTCGTCTCGATAGATGAAGAAACAAAGCAATTGATGGAACAGATGGCGACGCTGGAAGCCGGACGGGACGCCAATGACATTGAAATTCGATCGTTACTGTCTACTCTGGCCTCGTATAAAGGGCAGATCGACAAACAAGAAAAAAGTATTGCGAAGACAATCGGTGAAGCGAGCGATCCATACATTCGCATGCTTCAGGACCAGCTGGCACAGCTCGAAGTGGAACGCGATATCACCATTTCGAAGAACCTTGCCACTGCTTCGCAGTCGGTGAACACTGATCGGATCAAGGAGATCGACAATCAGATTACGGATCTCCGAGACAAGCTCCAGAAAAGGACTGAAGACTACATCGGGAACCTCCAACCCTCGGCACAGCAGGGGGGCGTTCCGGGCGATCCGACCGGTTATCTGAAGGAGATCAAGCAAAAGTTTATCGAAACGCAGATCACCATTCAGTCGTTGCAGTCGAAACGGGATGCACTCAACGAGGCGTTGGGCCAGTATGAACGCCAATCCCAGCGAGTCCCTGCCAAAAGCATTGAATACGCCCGGCTCATTCGGGAGAAAACAAGCCTGGAGGCGCTCTACATGCTCCTCGAGGGAAAGTATAACGAAGCAAACGTAACGGAGGAGTCCGAGGTCGGGTACGTTGAGGTGATCGATCCGGCTTTCATTCCCCTCGAACCATCAAGTCCAAACTTGACATTGAATATTGTTCTGGGCATCGTCCTTGGCTTGGGCCTTGGTCTTGCATATATCTTTGTACGCGAATTTGTTGGGGAGAAACTCTATTCTCCCGAAGACCTCGTGCGAAGAGGATTCGTGCCCTTGTCGATCATAGGCAAGTTTGATGAGAAAGAGAAAGCATCGGGCGAGAAAGGTGCACCAACCGGACGTGAGTACGGATATCGCGTCTCATTTACGAATCCGTCCTCTGCAACGACCGAGGCCTTCCGCCACCTCAGGACAAATCTTCTTGCAACCAATCACGGGGTTGCACCAAAGAGCATCATGGTGACGAGCTCGGACCCCGGAGAGGGAAAAACAACCGTTGCATGCAACCTTGCAGTGATTTTTGCTCAGGGAGGCAGAAAAGTGCTGCTCGTGGACGCGGATATGCGTGAACCAGCCGCCCATATCGCTTTCGGCCTCGATTCGAAGACGGGTCTTGCTCAGATCCTTTCAGGGAAGTCTGGGAGCGATCCCCTCATTCGGGAGACCAAGGTCGCGAACCTTCACGTCCTCTGTGCAGGTCTGTCAGCAAGAAATGCGGCTGAGTTGCTCGAATCCCCTGACATGAAGTTTTTTGTAAGCCAGGTTTCGGAGCGCTACGATGTTGTCATATTTGATTCTCCGCCCGTGCTTGCCGTGAGCGACCCTCTCATACTTTCGACGTTGGTTGAAGCCGTGATTGTGGTCGTCTCAGCCGGTCACACAACCCACTCGGCGCTGAAGCGCACAACGGACATGTTGATCCATGTTGAGACGAAGATGATTGGCGTAGTGCTCAACAACTTCGATGCCCGCCAGGCGTATGGTTATTCTTCCACGGCGTCAGGATATGGGTACTATGGCTACGCGGAACGGTATGGAACCAATGGAGAAGGAAAACAACAAAAGGGGGCAAAAGCTCCTGCTTCGACGTAAGAAGCACTCACTACTATTTCAGCAACAATATCCGTCAGGAACTCAATGAATCGAACCCGCTCCCGGAATCTTGTTCTTGCTCTCGCAATTACCTTGCTCGGCCCGGCAAGACTTGCTGCACAATTGTCATCAGGCGCGCTGAGCTCCGATATCCTCAGACCCTCTTCCGCCTCTTACTACTTTATCTCCAAGCCGGGCGAGTTGTCCATGCAGGTGAACATCTGGGGATTCGTTCAGAACCCGGGACGGTATGAGGTCCCGACCGCTACAGACCTTGTGAAACTCCTCTCGTATGCGGGTGGGCCGAAACAGGATGCGGTACTTGATGAAGTGCGGGTTACCCGAAGTATCACGAAATCACGGGGTGGAAGTGTGGAGGAGTTTTATGTGGATCTTGACAACCTCTCGGAAGTGGAACCTGCAAGCCTTGTTCTTTACCCCGATGATACGATTTTCATCGACCATTCAAGCTGGGTAAATATTCGAGACCTGTTTACTATCCTCACCACGGCGGCGCTCATTACTACTGCCACTGCTGCGGTCATCAACGCGACGAACAATCCTCGATGATCCAACCTGTTCCCGGGGCAAGCGTCAATCCTGGGCAGGATGGTGGGGGGGCAATGCACTATCCTTCAAGCTCTTGTGGCCTCCACGGATACTCCCAAAGAGACGAGCGGCGAATCCCACCCATTGTTTTCAATCAGGTTGCATGACCGGAGTGAAAGGGAAAATCATTCTGCTGTTTGCAGGACTATGTTTCTCGTTGCTCATCGCGGAGATTCTTTTGAGATCATTTGTGTCCCAGGAAACCAAACGCCTTGCAATGTACGACAAGGATCTTGGATGGAGAGGGGTTCCACACGGGGAAGGGCGATACATCAGGAGCATTGATGGCATCGACGAGCAGTTTCGATATAATGGGGAGGGGTTCAGGGACGAAGACTTTCCTTCGATAGATACCCCGGGGTTTCAAGTGATTCTCCTGGGAGATTCGTTTGTCGAAAGTCTGGAGGTTCCGTACGAAGACTTATTCCACGAGAAGGTTGAGGAGGAGTTGAAACGGTTGGTCAGCCCTTTATGCGCCGTCGTCAACATTTCCTCGCAGGGCTATTCAACCGCCCAGGAGCTGTTGGCCTATCGAAAGTTCAGGCCGCGTCTGAACCCATCGGTTGTTCTGCTCGCGTTCTATGAAGGTAACGACTTTGAAGACAACATGCGGATGGCTCTTGCCTCTCTCGGCCGGAATGGCGAAGTGCAGTTCCCTGCGAACGAGGACTCGTGGCTCGACACACAGGTTCAGGTATTTCAGCGTTGGATGTACGAATACTCTCATGTTGTTTTCTTTGCAAAGAATGCCATCGAGAATCTCTTTCACCAGAGGATCAGTCAGGCTGACAAGGAGGAAAAGCGTGTCTCGGCCGAAGAGAAGTACCGAATGACCTGTTCCCTTCTCCGAGAAATGCATGGCGAAATGCGCCGGACCAATGTTCCCTTTGGAATCGTTCTCATTCCGTCCCGGAAAGGGATAGAAATGAATAGAACAGAGAGGCTCGAAGTTGTGGCGAGTGCCTGTTCCGACTTTGGCATTCCCCTTCTTCGACTCGACGGGGCGCTCACGCCCGATCAATATTTTGAGGTTGACGGGCACTTTACTGCTGAGGGTCATGAGATAGTCTCAAGACACATCATGGAATTCCTGCAACTTTCATTTGGGGTTGGTCCCGGGGGCACCGTTCATTGAGTCTGTCACTGAACATAGTAAATCCCATTGAGATCGAGGAGTGGGACGGCTGGATGGTCTCCAATCCTCAAGCTACGATCTTCCATTCGGCGAACTGGGCAAAGGTGCTGTTTGAAACGTACGGTTTCCGACCGATGTATTTTTGTTCCGGCCAGCCGGCGGCCCCGGCGGTCGTCCTCCCGTTCATGGAAGTTTCGAGTCGCATTACCGGGACGAGGGGAGTCTCACTGCCATTCTCCGATCAGTGTCCCCTCCTGATGCCTCAGGGAACGGATTCCCGTGAAATCAGGGAGGAAATCCTCAACTACGCGCGGAAAGCCGGTTGGCTCTTTGCAGAGTTTCGCGATGATACAATGTTTGACGGGAGCGAGCCGGCAGCCTGCCGTTTCTATTCACACGAAATTGAATTGGGCATTGATTTCTCCGAGTACCTCAAGAGCATTAAACATGCAACCAGATCGAGCCTGAAGAAAGCGCAGAAAGAAGGCGTGAAGGTAGCGGTCAGCACTTCACCCGATGCGATGGAAACGTTTTACAAGCTGAACTGTCTGACAAGGAAGCGTCATGGGCTGCCTCCCCAGCCGATTGAATTCTTTCGCAAGATTCAAGAGCACGTCGTCTCGAATGGCTTGGGTGTTATCATGACAGCCGCGCTCCAGAGCCATCCGGCTGCTGCGGCCATTTGCCTTCACTTCGGCGGTAATGCCATCATGAAGTATGCTGCGCATGATCTTGCCTACCAGTCGGTAAGGCCGAGCAACCTGCTCGTATGGGAGGCGATCGAGTGGCATTCCAGGGCCGGCATGAAGGTTCTTTCGTTCGGCCGTTCTGACATGAACAATAATGGGCTGCGGCGCTTCAAACTTGGATGGAATCTTACGGAGAGAGTGTTGCAATACTACAAGTTTGACTTCAGAGCAAATCGGGTCGTGGCGGATCCTCATCCGATCCTTGACTGGAGCCCGAAGGTTCTTGCGATGATGCCTGTTTCGGTGCTCAAGGTGTTGGGACGTCTGCTCTATAAGCATATGGGATAGTGCCGTTCCAACAAGGGAGTATGATGTTTTGGATTTTCGATGCTACATTGGGAAGGTGGTTGATTCCGCGCCTTTTTTTTGAAGGTCCGTGCATAAGAACGACAACGTGAGAACAATTCTTCAAATACTGGCTTTCTTCTTTCCGCATCCTGTCAATGTCTGGCTGCACCGCCTCGCATCGGCAAAGATCGGAAGGCACGCTCTTATTCATCCGGGTGTTCTCATTCTTGCCCGGTCGGTGGAGATCGGTCCGTCAGCGAGGATCCGATTTGGAACCATGATCAGTGCCAGGTCGTTCAGTGCCGGCGAGAAAACGCTGATCGGATACTTTGTTCAGGCCAAAGGAATGTCGGATCTGAAGATCGGCCCCGCGTGCGTGATCGGTCCGCAAACGATGATCAATTGCGATTGCCCGGTCACTCTCAACTACTATTCGGGTGTGGGTCCGCGCTGCACATTGTTCACGCATGGATCGTTTCTCCCCACCACAGAGGGATACCGGACAACGTTTGGTTCAATTGAGTTGAAGGAGAAGGCATGGGTGACCATGGGAAGCACGGTAGGCCCCGGCGTCACGGTCGGGGCGGGGACAACGGTCATGCCCGGGACGGTGCTCCTCGAGAGTGTCGGACCAAAGAGACTCGTTTCGGGAAATCCGGTAAAGCTGATGAACATTCCCTTCTTTCCTTCATCGAAGAACAAGACACTGGAGGAACTCGCGGCTGCAATCCAGGAACAGTATTGCATCTGGGCGACAACGTTCGATGGGTCGGGGGCGGTATTCAGCAATGGTGCGCTGACCATTACGCACTGGGGACGCAGGATCACAGTTTCACTTGGTGAAAACGCCGACGTTGCTCTTCTGACTCGGCCTGGTGAAACTCGGAAAGGGATGTACTTCAATCTTGCAGATCTCAGGACTGACGAGAGGCGTCACGCCGCCAAGTCGAAATTCGAAGGATTCATGAGGCTCTATTACGGACTGACATTCCTATCCGCGTCGAAAGATTTGAAATAGGTTGGGGAGGCACCTGGTGAAGCGTCCCCGATCAATCCTGATGTTGTTGGAGAACCACTTCCCGGAGGACGTCCGTGTCCGCCAGGAAGCGTACACCCTTGTGGACGCCGGTTACCGCGTCACGGTGATTGCCCAGTTCCTGAAGAAGGGGGAGAAATTTCACGAAGTGGTGAATGGAGTGAGCGTCTACAGGATTCCGCTCGTGAATGTTTTCGAGAAGGGTACCCCAAAGCAGAAGGTCCGTTCAGCCGCATACTTTTTCCAGGCCATGATCCTGCGCGTGCGATCTGTTGTTGGATACCTTCTGGAGTACGTGTACTTTACCGGTGCGTGCTTTGCACTGAGTGTGGTGGTTGCTTTCCGGGAAGGATTTGACGCGATCCATCTTCATAATCCTCCCAATTCCCCCTTCATTGTCGGATTATTTTTCAGGCTGCTCGGAAAGAAGTTCGTGTTCGATCATCACGATCTCGCCCCGGAGCTGTATCTGTCGCGAGTGCGGGTGGAAAAAAGTTTTATTCACAAGGTCCTGCTTCTCGAAGAGCGCCTTTGCGTCCGCAGCGCAAATATGGTGATTGCCACAAATGAATCGTACAAACAGATAGACATCGAGAGAGGCAGAAAGAAACCGGAGAGCATTTTCGTGGTTCGGAATGGTCCCGATCTGCGCGACAACATCTTTCAAATCGTTCCCCCGGATCCGGAGATGGTGGCAATGGGCAAGAAGATTCTCGTGTATATCGGCGTGATGGGCCCCCAGGATGGCGTCGACTACCTCATCCGTTCAATCTACAAGCTTGTTCACGAAGTGGGGAGACGGGATTTCTTCTGCCTGATCATCGGCCATGGCGAGGAGCTGGAGTTCCTGAAGAAACTCTCGGCAGGATTGCGGCTGGAAGAATACGTGCGCTTTACCGGATTCATTCCGAAGGCGGATCTTATCCGGTATCTCTCCACCGCAGACGTCTGTCTGGACCCCAACCCCTCCAGTCCACTGAACGATCACTCGACCTGGGTAAAGGTTCTCGAGTACATGGCTTTTGGAAGGGCGATCGTCAGTTTTGATCTCAAGGAAACGCGATACTCTGCAGGAGACGCTGCAGTATATGTCAAGCCGAATGATGAATTGGAATATGCACAGGCTATCGTGGCGCTTATGGATGATCCGGATCGAAGAAGGAGAATGGGCGAATTCGGATACAAACGGCTGAGGGAACATCTCTCCTGGCAACATATTTCAAAGAACCTGTTGGCAGGCTATCAGTGGCTCTTTGAAAGTACATGACCAAAAAGGAAACGTAAATGAAATTCGAACATCATCATTTAGTGGAGAAATCGATATGAAGGTGCTACTTACGGGCTATGCGGGTTTTCTTGGCCGCCACATTGCCGGGGTGCTGGCCGCGAAGGGATGGAGCGTAAGGGTGATCATGCACTCACTGGCGGTGCGCAAGCGTGATTTCAACAAGGATTTCGAGATTGTGTGGGGGGACCTCGCAGATCCAAAAACAATCGAGAGAGCAGTCAAGGGTGTCGACGCGATTGTCCATAGCGCGTGGGTGTGGCCTCATTCAACAGGAGGAAACGACTCGATCAATACGGACATTGCGAAGAAGATGTGGGAACAGGGTGTCGCCGCCGGAGTCAAGAAACTCGTCTTCTTGAGCTCCGTGGCGGTATACGGAATGGCGAAACGGAATTCTCCGATCGATGAGGGGCAACCGGTGGCATCGGGGAAGGACCTGGAGCCGCCGTATCCGCGTCACAAGGTTGAGGCGGAACAGTATCTCCTGGAGCAAAGCCGTTCCCAATCGGCAATGAAACTTGCCATCCTCCGTCCTGGGGTGCTCATTGACGACGTCAAGGGCCCGGCGCGGATGATTTCGTTGGGAAAAACAACCCTTGCCCTTGGGTTCGGAACGGGACGGAATTCACTCCCGTACATCTCAGCGCGCGATGTGGCCGATGCAATCATTCGCTGGCTCGAATCCGGGAAGGCAAACGTGGTATACAATGTCACACCAAGTAAGTCGATCACGAGCCGCGAATGGTACAAGCGCTGGGGGGCGAGCCGAAACCTCACTCCGCGCCCATTCTTCGTCCGGCCTTTCGTGATCCTTGGCGCCGGGTTTGGCATTACCATGCTTAAGCGGGTCATGGGAAAGAAAGGATCCATGCTTGGATTCAAGTACGCCATGGCGAGCGCGACACGCAACCTACGCTACTCCAACGAACGGCTCAAGTCAGACCTCGGCTGGGAAGACAAAGATACGATGAAGTATTTATCGAATGGCAGGTAGCCGGCAAGGGAGAGTAGAATCGGGACCCATGAGCGTCCTTATTCTCCATCGGGATTCGCGAATGCTCGGCGGAGTCGAAAAATACTACCTGAAAATTCGGGACAAGTTCACGGAGCCGGTGGAGTTCTATACCCTCGGTCGAAGGCCTGGTGAAACCGGAATCGTTTCACAAGCTTTCCGGATGATCGAGGATTACGGACGCTTCATTCTGGTTCTTCTTCGCCGCCGGCATTCTCTCATTCATATCAATCCGTCCATCGAGTCAAAGTCGTTTGTTCGGGAGGGGATTTTCCATCTTCTTGCCCGGGTTCTGCACCGGAAGACACTGGTGTTTTTCCGCGGCTGGCACACCTCGTTTCAGGAAAAACTTGAGCGGCATCTCTGGGTGTTTCGGTTTCTTTATGGCGGGGCCGATGCGTACATCGTGCTCGCGGACGATTTCCGAAAACTCATCCGGCAGTGGGGCATCACCGGACCGATCTACCGGGAGGTGACCATTGCGGACGACGAGGAGCTGAAAGGATTCGACATGGCTGACGCGCTCTCCCTGAGGGAGGAGACGCGTGATTACAGGATTCTCTTTGCGGCGCGGGTAACGCGCGACAAAGGCATTTATGAGCTGATCGACGCCGTTGGTCTCCTCCAGAAGACACATCGTGGCGTCGAGCTGATCGTTGCAGGCGATAGTGAAGAGCTGGATGCTGTGAAGGCATACGCAAGGGACCGTGGGGTCATGAATTCGGTGTTTGCCGGCTACGTGACTGGAGAGGAAAAGCACCGGCTCTTCAAGACATCGCATATTTTCTGCATGCCGACATACTACGAGGGGTTTCCCAACGTCGTTGTTGAAGCCATGGCTGTCGGCCTTCCTGTCGTAACGAGGTCAACCGGCGGTCTCAAGGATTTCTTTGTCCACGGAGCGCATGGGTTCATCACTGAAAGCAAGGATCCTCAGGTTTTTGCCGGATTTCTGGAGCAGCTGATCACCGATGGGGATCTCTACAGAAAGATTTCGCTTCACAACTATCAATACGCTCAGGAGAATTTTCTCGCATCCCGGGCGGCGGAACGCCTGCAACGAATCTACAGGTCGGTGATTGATGGAGTTCCGCTTCAGGCCGGACTTCAGTCGTAAGGCGATCATGGAAAAGACAATCGGAACAGGAATGAATATCTATCTTGAAAGAGCACAATGTCTTCAACAACACTTGCATGAGACTCACGGCAAAGGGGGAGCGCTCGAAGGGTCCGACCCCGGCGTGAGACTCAACGCCAGGTTCGGCAGGTTCATCAAGGGCTATCTGCGGTTCCTCCCCTGGGGGGATCGGTATTACTACCTTCAGGCGCAGGGGTATTGGATAGCGGCGAATTGGATGCTCTTCGACCTTACCGGGGAAAAGAGATACAGTCAGATTGCAACGGACGGAAGCTACCGGATCCTCGAGCGGCAAACCGATGGCGGATACTGGCGGTATCCCTTTCCCGAATGGGGAGGGCGCATCGCAACTGTCGAAGGTTGCTATGCCGCTTTGGGCATGCTGCACACTTTTCGAAAAAACGGCGATGAACGGCTGTCCGCTGCTGCTTCACGCTGGTATGCGTTTCTGAAGAAAGAAATAGGGTTTCGAGAAGAAGGGGACATGCTCTCCGTGCAGTATTTTGCCAACATGGACGAGCTGGCAACAAGGAAGTTTTCCGCGATTCAACTTGGGCGCTGCCCGAACAATTCAACGCTCCTGCTGATGATGATTGCGGAAGCATACGATGCCACAAAGGACAACACGTATCTCGAGCATCGCGACGGCCTGGTCAATTTCCTGAAGTTCGCGCAGCGTGCGGATGGGAAGTTCCCGTATCTGGTCCAGTATAAGGAGCATCCCGGAAAGGAATACTACTTGTGCTATCAATACAATTCGTTCCAGTTTCTCGATCTTGCCCGATACTATGAGATCACCCGTGATGAGAGGATGAGACCCATCCTGGAAGGATTGGCTCGCTTCATGCGGGGAGGAGCTGCTGCCGATGGGAGCTCAAAGTTTGACAGCTTTCACGATACGCCGTTCATTCCCTATTATACTGCTGTTCTCGGTGCCGCCCTCATCCGTGCAACGGATCTCGGGTTCGGGGATTTCTCTGATCTGTACAGCCGGGTGTATGCCCGCCTGCTCGATGTTCAGCGCAAAGATGGAAGCTTCACTTTTTCCCACAAGGACTACGGATTTCTCTCGGATGGCCGGAGCTACCCGCGGCCGCAGTCCATGATTCTCAAACATCTGCTCGTCCGCGCGGAGTTCGAGCGGAGAAAAAACAGTCAGCAGGTCGGCGT
>Ga0247727_10017238_pt1 | contig 11527 bp, 9 predicted proteins | sample WisWelCaveWW1625_FD_202498 | JGI IMG/M metagenome (GOLD analysis project Ga0247727, IMG submission 202498) | Biofilm microbial communities from Wishing Well Cave, Virginia, United States - WW16-25 | ecosystem: Environmental > Aquatic > Deep subsurface > Groundwater > Cave microbial mat | place... | reverse complement strand
TGCAGGCGCCAGGGTGGGAATTCGCGTTCTTGATGGGACCGGGGCGCTCGTTCAGGAAACAGAAGTGCCGTTTGTAGATCCCTCCGCAAATCCTCCTGAGGCGGCAGGTTATTTTCAGACAAAACTTCCTGCAACTCCTGGAGATTATTCGATCGCTCTAGCAGTGGTGGGATCCGGGAAAACCGGAGGCATAAAAAAAACACTGAGTGTTCCTGATCACAAAGGCAAATTTTCAATCAGTTCGGTGATACTTTCGAAAAAATTCAATCAGTTGACGGAAGCCAAGCCTGAAAAGACGCCATACACCTTTGGAAAAATTAAAGTTGATCCCACGGTCGACCGTTTATTCACAAAGGCCGATGATCTCATCATCGTTTATGAAGCCTACAACTTTCAGGTGGATCCGGCAAAAACAGATGCAGCAAATCCCAATGGCATGCCGAATCTGGAAGTGGTCGTTTCATTCCAAAAGGACAAAGAAAAACCGAAAAGTAGCCAGCCTGGTCCTGCAAACGGTCTGGTCACAGGTAAGAAGATGACCGTGCCGACAAGTTTTCCTCTGACCGCATTTCCTGCGGGTGAATGGAAAATCACTTTAACTATTACGGACAAGGTGTTGGGACAATCCGTAACCAGAGAATCCAATTTCACGATCAAATAGAGGCAACTATGCGACTCGTTCGACTGACATCTATCTGGGTTTTGCTGTTGGTCGTAAATGCTCACGCAGCAACCGGGCGGATTCGCGGAACAGTTAAAGATGTGAACGGAAAACCTGTTGAAAAAGCTGTGATCACATTGACTTCTCAGGGAGAAGTCAATCAAAAGTTCACAGCCGAAACGAATGCGAAAGGAGAGTACGTTCACATCGGCGTGGTTCCAGGATTGTACCGCGTAACAGTAAGCAAAGAAGGTTTTCGTCCGGTCGAATACGATTACATCGATCTGCAGATTGACTTGAGTGATCGTGGATCAAAAGCCGATTTCAAGATGCAGGCCATTGTTGAAGAGAAGGCCGATACGCCACAGGAAACACCCGGGGTGAAGCAGGCCAAAATCGGCATTGCCCTGCTGCAGGAAGGCAAAGTGGATGACGCCATTGTTGCTTTTCAAAAGTCTCTGGAACTCGATCCGTCTCTCGCAACAGTTCATTTCAATCTGGGAACCGCTTATCAGCGAAAAGACAATGCTGCACAGGCCCGATTCCATTATCAGGAAGCGATTAAGGTCCGACCTGATTTTGGAGAAGCGCAACTTGCACTGGGCAATACTTATCTGGCCGAAAGAAATTTCGGAGCGCCTGCCGTTGATGCTTTAACGAAGGCAACAGAACTGCTTCCACAGAGCTACGATGCTTTTTATAATTTAGGCACCTGTTACGCCAACGCCGGAAAATATGCGGAAGCGGAAAGCGCGTTCAGAAAGGCCGTCGAGATCAATCCGCAGGAACCTGTTGCGAGATATCAGCTCGGAATGGCTTTGCTGGGCCAGTCTAAGAATGAGGCAGCAAAATCTGAGTTCCGCAAATACCTGGAGTTGAATCCGAATGCCGCAGACAAACTGGAAGTTGAAGAACTGTTGAAATCCATGTAGGCGGCCGGCGTTACAAAATATTTTAGTGAAAAACGATGCCATTTGCGCGTGTGAACAAAATTGACCTCTACTACGAGATGCATGGATACGGGGATCCGGTTTTTTTGGTCCCGGGCCTTGCGTCGGACGCGGCCACATGGACCACATTTGTTCCTGAATTCAGCTCGGATTACCGGTTGATCATAGTGGAAAACCGCGGGTCCGGACGGTCCGCGAAGCCGGCAGGGGAATACAGCACGGCCCTGATGGCTGAAGACGCCGTGGCTTTGCTGGAGCATCTCGGGATAGAACGGGCTCATGTGATCGGCAAATCGATGGGTGGGATGATTGCGCAGATGATTGCCGCACGCTATCCCCAGAAGGTGCGATCGCTGGTGCTGGCCTGTACGCTGATGAAACACGATGCCTACGGACAGGAACTGCTGGATCTGGGGAGGATTCTGGCTCAGAAAGCGGGACTGTACGAGACGTTTCGTCAAGCGTTTCTTCTATCTTATTCGAAGGAATACTGTATGACTCACAGAAGTCGACTGGAAGAAGCGAAAAAATTCCTGACTGAAACTGCTTCGGAGGAAGTTTTGCGCGGCTACGCCGGCCAGTCTCATGCCTGCGAAAATCATGACAGCCGGATTCCGGCAAAGCAAATCAAAGCTCCAACACTCGTACTTGTCGGCAAAGACGATATCATTACCGGGCCGGAACATTCGCGTGAGCTGGCAGCCGCAATACCGCGATCTTCACTGGTAATTATGCCCAGGGGCGGTCATGGATTCTGGCGGGAGTTTCCGGATGACGTGAATCCCATCGTTCGCGAATTCCTCCGGCAACATTGACATGACCGGAATTCTCATCACCTTCAATCTGGCTTCTGCGGTTTTTCTTGTCTATGTCCTGATTCAGGGAATACTGATGATTGATCCTTCGGCAATCCGATTTCACATCATCATGGCCCTTTCCTCCACGGCTCTTTGCGTTTTTGCCCATTGCCTGACGATGATGTATGTCGTGGCTGTGGGACGTATGATCCGCGAAGCCGTCGAAAAAAAAGTGCTGGATCAAAGCTACGTATCACAAACAAAGTCCTATCGAAAAAGTATTTTTCGCGCGGCTACGATCGGGATGCTGTCCGTCATGACTCAAACGATCCTCGGTGGCGGTGTTCACACGGGACTCCTGTCGCCGGCTTTTCATCTTGCGCTGGGTTTGTTTGCCGTAAGCATCAGCGGCTATGCAACGTTTCTCGAAATCCGATACCTGATTGCCAACCATCTTCTAGGCCATCGTGTTGCTCATGAATATGAAAAAGCCGGGTGATTTGATTTCCGTTCATCAGGTCCGATCTCATCAAACCATCAGTAGTCAGTCTGGCGATACGGGCACATTCCGACTACGATTTTTCCAATGTGAGCGGAACGAGCATCAGGAGCTCTGTTTGCAGGTCGATCAAAAGGAAATACGTCCGATATCATCGGAAAGCGATGGCGCCTGGTGGCCAGGTATATCAGTAGGGGAGTGCTTGCTCGGTCGATGTGGCAACGAGATGGAGTGCAGACTCTGCCTCCGCCGAAAACAAGTGTCGTTATGCCAGAAGAACAGCACTACAATTACGTATAGCAGGCATTAGATCTTCCTGCAACTGAGCGGCTGATGAATAACGCGCCGTTGGATTTTTTGCCAGACATTTCCCCAAAATTTCATCCAGGCGCTTCACTTCATTGGAATTTCCACCTAAGTGAAAAGGTTTATGAAGAATCGATACCAGCAATTCCTCGGATGTCTTTCCCTCAAACGGACGTGAACCGGTAAGAACCTCGACAGCCATGACTCCTATCGAGAAGATATCCGTTCGCTCATTCAATTCCTGCCCTGAAATTTGCTCCGGAGACATGTAGTGGAGTGTTCCCAACACGGTACCGGGCACCGTGAGGCTGTTTGGATTTGAAATATCGGCCAGTTTGATTTTCGCTAATCCGAAATCCAAAATTTTCACGGTCGATTGATTTTTTACACCTTTGGCGATGAATACATTTTCCGGTTTCAGATCTCGATGAATAATCGAAGCTCGATGCGCTGCCCCGATCCCTTCCAGCAATTGGTCGAACCAATCCGCCGCGATTAAAGGATCGACCTTCCCCGTTTGTTTTAAGACTTCACGCAAAGTAGACCCCTTTACAAATTCCATTGTTAGAAATGCGCCTTCCGTGGGAATCGCACCGTAATCATAAATGGCGATGATGTTGGGGTGATTCAATCTTGCCGATGCTTGCGCTTCACGTTCAAAGCGCCGTAGCGATATTCTGTCTCCAAACAAGCGCCCCATCATTACTTTGATGGCTACTGCGCGGTTCAATCTCAAATCAGTAGCCTCGTACACGGCCCCCATTCCTCCTTTTCCAAGGAGTCGGTCGAGACGGTATCTACCTTCGATTGTGCGCTCCACGGGCAAAGAAAAGTTCAGTTCGCTCTGATCTTTTGCGCAAAGTTCATGTGAGCTGTCGTAGCATCCGCCGCACTTTGGGCATTCCTTCAGCAAGTTGAACTTCTGATCCCCCAAACGTGAAAGAACTTCTTGCTTGATCTTTTGTTCTTTGTCCATCCTCTCTTTTAACAGCTCGACCTCATACAAAATGGCGATCTCCGCGGCGAGAGATTCCAGTAATTTAATATCCTTCCGTGAGTACGGCTCCTCAGACTTCTTTTCGCCGAGCAAGAGCAAACCGACAACCCGATCATCTGTGCCAAGAAAAGGAACGATGAGATGAACACCAAATGTTTCAAACCATTCTTTTTCTGCTTGAGGCAGACCATGTCCGGCAAGGGAGGAAAGTTCTTGCGGATTTCGAAGTTTCTCCAGGAGGCGGATGATTTGGAATTCTTCCGGAATAGAAATTTTATGGTCGTGGGTTTGTGTCTGCGCATCTTCGTGATGATTCACCCGCTCCAGGGAGACGCCCGAGGAAAAGCGAAGGCTCAAATGGCGCTTTTCGAATTCGAGATAAAAAAGATACAGGGATTTGGGATGCAGCGCCGAGGCGAGCCGGGCGCTTACCAATTCTGAAATCGCATAGATGGTGTCCAGTTTTTTGATTTCTTCGATAAGGTTGGCTAAAATTTTCTCTTGATTGTAATTTTCACGAAAGAATTTTCGATCAATCGATTCGGTCAGTCGAGTCCGGAACTTCAATCCAAAGGAGGCGGCAACCGCGAGATAAAAATAGATGGAATTATGGAAAAGGATTCGCACAAGAGTCTCATTCCGGTTGGTATAAATTGCATAGGCCAGGGCGATCAGCGGAAGAGAAAGTAAAACGCGCAGCACGTTCTTAGCCAGCAAATATTGAACACTGCGCCGGATGACGACATGGATGTCAAATAATCGATGTTTCAGAATGGCATAACCGAGCGCAAGAGAAGGAAGAATACCGGCCAGATCGGGTAGATAGTTCAAAGTCTTTCGTGTACCCGTTGAAAAAAGATCTACCTGCCAGATGCTGCGCCAGGCAAGTTCCAAAAGAAAAATAACGGCAAAAGGCACAACAGCTGCCAGCATCGCATAAACGATCCATTGAATTCGCCGCCGCTGATCAGGTTCTTTCAGCACACGGTAATTGCGAACGAGGACTGCGAATATGAATACGGGTGCAACTTGCCAGGTAAGGCTGTTAAAGCGATAAGGCCAGACATTTATGAATCTGAGAAGGTCGTAATGTTGAAGAAGAATTCTGATGCTTACTTGTTCCGGCTGCAGAAGAACGACCCTCATAACAACTTCTGTCGCTGCCAGCAGGGCGGTCCAGGAGAATAGAAATATTCCCACGATGGACCACAATTTTCCTTTCGGGGCGCCTGGAGGAAACCGGTAAAAGAAATAATAACCAAATGCCATCGACATGAAGCCAAGGGCGCCGATGATGTAACAAACGCTGAATGCAAAGGGGTGAAAGAATTGCGCGATCGGCGCGAGAGCGTAATCGATGGTAGAGATCGCGTAAAAAATGAAAGTGATGCAATAGATGCGGGTCGTTCGCTGTTCGGCTTTTAAGATTCCGATCAGAAGTCCGACAATCCAAGCGGGAATACTCACCATTATACGGGACAAAGCGGATAGAACGTATTCATGATCGTGTGCGGTCCCGACAGCCTTGAGTTGAAATTGGAGGTCCTCGGTACCGCGCATCACACGAATTGTGTAAGCATTTCCGGGTGCAATGGAACGCAATTTCACCCACATCAATCGGACGCCGGGTTTGCTGATCCGTGTATCTTCGTTGATCGCGATAATCTGGTCGCCGACCTGCAATGCGCCGGCCGCCGGTCCGCGGGGATCTACTTCACTGATGTAGTAGACGCTTTGCCCTTTGGCATCGTATTTCCATCCATAATCCTTGGTTAGATTCCCGTACCGGTAAATCATCAAACCGGCAAAACAGTAGAAAGCAAATGTGATCGCTGCCAGCAAGACAACAAACCAGAAGAAGAGTGGCTTCCTGGAAGAAGTCGTTTGGTGTTCAGACCGCAGATCCGAATCCATACAACAAGTTTAATACAATCCAGATCGCTGGTCTTTGACAGATCACAGTCAGCTCGCAAGTCTTCCTGTTTCAAGATCCATCAATACAAAATGCCATGTGATATCATCGGAAAGCGATGGTGCCAGGTGGCCAGGTATATCAGTAGGAAATACAGAAGTGGATCGAGCCATCGGTCTGGATCCGTTGAACGCGTGGCCGTGCTGGATGCGCGAGTATTGCCTCAGCGTGGCCCGGCGCCATGATGAGGTCATCGCGCAACAGAAAAGGACGAAAGAACTCGATCCGTATCTTTATTACCTGGACTCATGGGTAGGCCTGGCCTATCGCGAGAAAGGGATGTACGCCGAATCAGTCGCAGAGTATCAGCGAATCCAGCAGCTTACCGGAACCCCAATCGCCGGCCTGGCAATTACCTACGCCAGAATGGGGAAAACTGCGGAGTCGCAAAACATCCTAAACGAGATTCTCCAGTTGTCAAAGCGGAAATACGTAACCCCTGAACACATAGCGGCGATTTATGCCAGTCTTGGGAACAAGGAAGAGGCCTTTGTCTGGATGGATAAAGCCTACGAGGCGCGAACCGGAGCACTGCCTGTGACTTTTGCATCGCCGATATTCGATCCTCTCCGTTCGGACCCACGGTTTACGGCCTTGCTCAAAAAGATGCGCCTCGATCAGCCGATTTTATAGATTAAAGGGATGTTGATGTCTCATTGATCTGTTATGCTTCGAATTCGGATTCACTGAATCTGTACTGACTCTATAAAGACGGTATCACATAAGGACATGGACCAAAACGAAATAAGAATTCTTGAGCAACTTGACGCAATGTTGCAGGAGCCGGAGATAGCGGGACGCATCGAGAGCATTGCCCAAAGGGTTCATGATCGTTTTCTGGAAAGCTCAGAACCCCTGGCGTGGGAGAGCATTCCGCTGGAAATCTATCAAGGGCGGCTTCCGGAATTCATCCGATCCAGTTGGATCTTCATCCTGCGTGAGGGTGAGGCCAGCGGAGCCGAACGTCATCCCAACAGTCATCAAAGAGTGATGGCCTGGCGCGGATCCGGCGACTTGCAGATTCGACAATCGACTGATTGGGAGTCCCACGTCTTAACGGACGATTTCAAGCTGGATCCGGGGAAGCGATGGGCAACAATTCCTGTAAATGTCTGGCACCAGGCTGTGGTCGGACCCGGCCGGCACTGGATCGTAGTTTCATTTCATACGGCCACGGAAAAGGAACTGATCGAAGAACGTCCGGATGACCCGGATGCGGAACGCTTCAAACAACGAGTTTACCGAGAGTGCTGATGGCTAGATCGAGTTTATCGTTCCACGGATGCGCGCAATTGATCCGAATGCAGTTTCTGTACAGTTGTTTTGGTGAAAAAAGGGAACCGGGAGCGATGCTGATCTTTGCTTCCAGAGCCTTTCTGTATAGCTCCAGCGTGTCTACTGTTTTGGGGAATTCCACCCACAAAACAAAGCCTCCCCGTGGCCGTGTCACGCGCGTTCCATTTGGAAAGTAATGTCCGATGGCTTCGGTCATTTTCTGTACCTGTGAACTGTACGCGCGGCGAATCCGGCGCATGTGATGATCATATCCTCCGGTTCGAAGCATTTCTGAAATGGCCAACTGTGTCGGGATTACGGTGGAAAGGCTATTCATCAACTTCAAGCGTTTCACTTCATCCTTGTAACGCCCGGGAGAAGTCCAGCCCACGCGATATCCCGGTGATAAACATTTGGAAAACGAAGAACACAGCAAGACTTGTCCGTTCGTATCAAAGGCTTTGCACACGCCTGGACGTTCCTGATCGAAATACAATTCTCCGTAGATGTCATCTTCAATCAAGGGAATCTGTTTTCTGAAAAGTAGTTGAACCAGTTCTTTCTTTTTGGCCTGGGGAATGCGGCTTCCTATCGGATTACTGAAATTTGAAACGATCAAACATACCTTTATCGGATTTCTCTGGATTGCGTTATCGAGCATTTCCAGACAGATGCCGTCTCGCGGGTGTGTTGGAATTTCCAGCGCTTTCATTTTCAAACTTTCAATGATTTGCAGGAACCCGTAATACGTCGGCGATTCTACGGCTATGACATCACCCGGACCGGCAACAGCGCGCAAACACAGATTAATCGCTTCTGTGCATCCGAACGTCACCACAATATCTTCCTCGGAAAAGGAGCATCCCCAATCGACCGAACGTCGCGCGATCTGGTGCCGCAAATCCGGGCTTCCCTGGATGACTCCGTACGAATGTTCTTCGCCATCCGACTCGCGCGCGATTCTGGCCAGAATCCTGTTCAAACGTTTGACCGGCAAAAGTTCTTCGCTTGGAGTCGCTGCACCCAGGGGTACAATATCCGGCCTGGCAATCGCGTCATGAATGCTTGCGACCAGCTCGCTGACATTCACTTGCGATGCAGATAAGGACGGTTTACTGATCGCCGGCTCAGGCAACAAAGGCCTGGGTTGCAGGCGAACGTAAAATCCGGATTGCGGTCTTGCTTCGATCAGTCCTCTGTCTTCCAGCAAGAAGTATGCTTGAAGAACAGTGCTGATGCTGACCCTTTCCTGAAGACTCATGCGTCTGACCGAAGGCACTTTCTCCCCCGGTCGAAATGTTCGCTTTTGAATCAGCCCGGCTATCTTCTCTGCAATACGTTCGTACAAAAACGGATCCAGATGAGTCGCCGCCAGTTCATGCATAGCTTGAATCATACGCTCCGGAGAAGCACCTGTACAGATTCAGCGTTTATTCAATTGTACCGGTACAGTTTCCGAATGAGTTCTCTCGACCGCGATCCATAGCTGATTCCTGACTATTGTTTGTCCGGCTCAGGTAATGGTGGCGGTATTTTGTTTGATTCGACGCGTTGCCGGATTTCGAAGAATTCGTACACAATCACACCATCCTCAGTCAACTTCATCTCTACATAATTCTTTGACACCAGTTGTTTGATAGCTTCTTCGGCCTGAGCGACACTCAATGATGTTTGCGAGACAATTTCCGGAATCGAGAGAGTCCCACCTGCTTGCATGGCCAGTTTGAAAATCTCTTTGTGGTGTTTTTCGGATGTTTCAAGAGCCCCCGCTTTTTTTCGTGCAAAGTGACTTCGGAACAGCAGTAATCCGCAGCTAAGGGGCACCAGTCCGAAAACTAGATAGAATATCAGGTCAACAGCCGGCCCGTAGTCTTTAGTGCCGCCAAAACCAATGAGCAATCCAAGGAGCCCAACGCTGAAAAGGATAGTGCCTGATATGATCCTCAACATGAAGTTACCATTCCAGGAGGAAAATGATCACAAGCCTGCGCTTCTTACGCCAGTTTATCATTTTTGCTGCGTATGGAACACAGGAAATCCATTATGTTGAGCGGCGGAGCTCGCGCGAAATGTAGAAACTGCAGGCCCCGCGGGACGTGGGCGGTACAAAACAATTTTCAGAGCTTACAACAAATTTGTCGTGCACCCGAGCATAGCCGGGGATACGTCGCTGAGAAGTACGGGTATAATGTTGCGCTATGGATCAAACGCCGATCGTGGACAAGTTTTCGGATTTGCGGAAGGTTCAAGACCGAAGTGTGCTCTTTGTAGATGGACGAGGCGCATCCCATCGCTATACACATAAAGAGCTTTTGGACACGGCACAATCATTTGCCGGTGGATTGTTGAAGTCGGGCGTGAATCCGGGAGAACCGGTCGTGCTTGTCATGACAAATCCCGAAGCGGCAGTGATTACAATTCTGGGATGCATGATGCTGGGATGTCCGCCGACCCCGGTTTATCCGCCGCAGAATCTGCAGGCCGTTCCCGGTTTTCTGAGTTTCGTAAAGCATGTTGCTGACCGGTCAAACGCAACCCTGATCATTTCAGAAGGGCAACCGCATATCTTCCTGGGCGCAATCCCTCATGAAACAAAAACGATCAGAGGAGTACAAAAATTTGAAACTATTTTTGCCGGCAATACCGGCGGTGACCTTCCAAAATCGATTTCGAATCCTGCGGCATTCCTGCAATTCACATCGGGAAGCACATCAACACCCAAAGGAGTGGTCGTTTCGCATCAGGGACTTGCAGCAAATCTGTGGATGATTCGCGAAGCATCGCAGATGGACACTAAGTCCTGTGTCGTGACATGGCTGCCGGTCTATCATGACATGGGATTAATCGGGACCGTGTTGAATGCGATCACAATGCCTTGCAATCTGGTAGTGCTTCCGCCTCTCGCATTCCCGAAGCGTCCGGGATTGTGGTTGGAGCTCATCAGCGAACATCGTGGAACACATACGGCCGCTCCGAACTTTGCTTACGGTATATGCGCCCGCAAGATCCAGGACACCGGCAACCTGGATCTTTCCACGATGACAACTTTTATTTGCGGAGCCGAACCCGTCATTCCTGCGACAATGGATGACTTCGTTGAGCGATTTCGCTCCGCCGGATTGCGCCCCGGGGCAATGGTTCCTGCTTACGGTCTTGCAGAGGCTACTCTGGCCGTTACATTTACGCCTTACCTGCGTGGAATGGCCGAAGATACTGTGGATCGAAACGCTCTGTCCGCTCGTGGAGTTGCTACAGTATTAGACGGAACGAATTCACATTCCGTGCGTATCGCCTCTTGCGGCGTTCCCATGGCGGGGTTATCGGTTCGAGTTGCTTCTGAATCCGGCACTGCTGTCCTTGAACGTCAGGTCGGTGAAGTCCAGATTCTGGGCCCTTCGGTAACTCCGGGTTATATCGGAGATGATGACGCAACACGGACTTCACGGACTCCCGACGGATGGCTGAAGACCGGCGACCTTGGATACTTTTCGGGCAGCGAACTTCACATTTGCGGCAGGATCAAGGATGTGATCATTGTGCGAGGAAAGAATTTTCATGCGCATGATCTGGAGATCGTTGCGTCAGATGTTCCGGGAATCCGAACAGGGAATGTTGTTGCATTCGGCGCTACTCACCGTCAAAGTGAAGTCTTGATCATAGTCGCTGAATCACGGTTAGAGGACGACCCGCAGCTCGTCCGCAAAGTGCGAAATCACCTGACAGAAACCATCGGCGTCTCGCCCGATGAAGTCATTGTTGTTCCACCGGGCACTTTACCGAAGACGTCAAGCGGCAAGCTCAAACGGCTCGAAACAAAATCGTTGTATGAAACAGGCCGGTTGTTTCGAAAAAAAAGCAAGACAGCCGGATACATCGAAGCATTGAAATCGCGTCTCGGATTCCTGCGCAAGCGAAAATAGAACATTCGTTTAGTTCTGAGCAGTGAGAAGCTGTGAAAAAATAGGCAAAAACGGGCTTGACTAGCGTTATCGCTAGCTATATAATTATACTTGATTGAAGGGGTGTAGCTATGGGGTACGTTACGAGAGTTCAGGTGATAGAAAGGAAGA
>Ga0247727_10017237_pt1 | contig 11527 bp, 9 predicted proteins | sample WisWelCaveWW1625_FD_202498 | JGI IMG/M metagenome (GOLD analysis project Ga0247727, IMG submission 202498) | Biofilm microbial communities from Wishing Well Cave, Virginia, United States - WW16-25 | ecosystem: Environmental > Aquatic > Deep subsurface > Groundwater > Cave microbial mat | place... | reverse complement strand
AAGGCTGATCAGGGATGAACTTAGCATGCTGATCTACGACAGGATAAACAGGATGGAGATAAGACAGTTACCAGATTCGATCAAGGCAAAGGTCGATGAACTTAGAAGCAAGGTTGCAAAACACGCAGAGTTCAGGGGATATATGGTTACAACAAAGTATCCGCCGTGCATACAGCACATACTGCAGGCATTATCGAAGGGAGAGAATCCGCCACACTCTGCAAGGTTCTTGCTTGCAACATACATGCTTTCAATCGGTAGAAATGTAGATGAAGTTTGTGCGCTCTTCGAACCAGCACCAGATTACAACGAACGCGTAACGAGGTATCAGGTCGAACATCTTGCAGGGATCAGGGGAAGCAGAACGAAGTACTCATGTCCGTCATGTGAAAAGGCTGCAAGTGAAAATCTCTGCTACAAAACGGAAGAATGCAATGGAATAATTAACCCGGCGCAGTTTGGTAGGAAGAGGGTGTGGAAGAATGAAGGAGCAAAGTCTGAATCTTCTTAAGCAGGCTTTCAAGGAATTTTATTTTAAGAACGACAATTATATAGAAACGCCAGCAAGGATAGAGGAGAGAGAGTTTGGTTACATGCAGTTTAACGATGGAATGATCAGGCATCTGTCATTCAAGAACAAGAACGAACTCCAAGCACTTTTGTTGAAAGAAATTCCTTCAGATGTTTACTGTTCATGCGCGTATTATGCCAGCCCAACATTACCTATGCAGGAGAAGGGTTTCAGAGGCGCCGACCTGATATTTGATATTGATACCAAAGAGTTGAACCTTACATGCGTGAAGGAACATGAATTATGGTTATGCAACGACTGCAGGAACGTCATGCCAGAGAAACAGAACTGTACTAAATGCAACAGCACAAAAGTAGAAAAAACATTACTTCCATGTGACAACTGCGTGAACGCTGGCAAGGCAGAGGTAAAGAAACTTGTAAAGATCCTCAAGGAAGATCTGGGAGTTGCCGATCAGGAGATCAGGGTTTACTTTTCCGGCAACAATGGTTTTCATTTGCACGTTTACAGCAAGGAGATGGAAGAACTGGATTCACCAAGCAGGGCAGACATTGCAGACTATGTAATAGGGAATAATTTGCTGCCAGAATCTTTCGGTGTAAAGAAAAACGTAAACAGTTCTGTCAATGATGTCATTAACAAATTCCCCAATGCAGTAGATTTTGGCTGGCGTGGCAGGGTAGCGAGCAGGTTGATCAAGAACGAGAAAGCAAGACCAAGAGTAGTAAGAACTATACTGAAGAACGGATATGTGCAGTTCAAGATGGAACTAAATTTAATTGCAAAAGAGGTTGGTGCAAGGATAGATCCCAAAGTGACCATGGATGTTCACAGAGTCTTCAGGCTGCAGGGAAGCCTGAACAGCAAGAGCGGGCTTGCAAAGGCGTCCTGCAACGACATCGATGGTTTCGATCCCTTCACAACTGCATGTGTTCTGGGAGATGAGGAAACCAGTGTTCATGTAACGTACTCTCCAAAGTTCAAACTCAAGGAGAATATCTTTGGCCCATTCAAGGATCAAGATATTAAACTGCCGACATATGCCGCCGTATATCTCGTCTGCAAGGGTTTAGCTGACGCTTGAATTATTTCCTGATTAATTCTAAAGATATTAATTGAAGATTATTTCAAGTAAGATCGGACTTGTGGGATCCTTCGGACGATAGACCAAGGCAAGATATTGGAAGATATATAAGGATAGGATTATTCGCACTGATAGGCATAGTTATCTTTGGTGTCGTTAGCAACCAGTCTGTAAACATATTACTCAATGTTGATGAATTCAGTGATCTCTTCAGCAAGCCCATTTACTACGCTATAATTTCTGGACTTATTCTTGCGTCTATCGCATTGATCAGGGTGGATATCAGGAAGCGAGAATCCTTGGTCTGGTGGATATTCGCAATGGGCATATCTTTCTTGAAGAGAGGAGGTTTTGAGCAGACCCAGACTCCTGCAAAATATCGCGATTTCAAGTTAGGAAGGGTAAATTTTGCGATCTGGCAGCTAACAAAGGTTCTGTTGCTTGCACCTCTGTTTACAAACCTGATGTTTGGCATAGCAACCCAGTACGTGCTTAGCGGTAACGAGTTGAATCTTTCATCACTGCCTAACGTGTTTTATCTACCGTTTGTAACATCTCCTGATCCAAATATCGCAAAAGAACTGGTAATACCCATGGTTCCAGCGCTAACACTACTTATTCCGCCGTTGCTTGGCGTAATCGGGATCAGACTGATGCTTTACGTTGGATTGCGCAATCTTGCGCACATAGCATCTAGTTACATAGCAGATCAATCAGAGGGCAGACCAAAGTTCTTGTTTTACATGTCCATAGTTGAGATGATCATAGGTGCTGGACTGTTCTGGTCTTCTTTCAATATGTTCTTCACCGCGCACATAGACTACAATACAAAATATGCGATAGTTGGAACTGCATTGCTAGGTGCCGCTTTCATTGCATGGTCGATTATAGACAAGGGAAGATCGAAGGTCATAATACTTCCCTCAAAGAAGAACGTCTATGCTAGGTTGCTGACAATAGTCTCCATAGCGGTAGTAGTCGGTTCCATAATGGCTGTAAACACCAGCATTGCTGATGCCAGAAAGATAGAATACCTCGGTCCCTACACTGCTCAGCAAATAGCCGTAAACAGATATTTCGCGGAGCTGGACAAGATCACTGAAATTAATTATGACGTGCATCTATTTGCCACGCCCTCAGGTGATATTGATGACTTGGTAGCTGAGAACAAAGACCTGCTCAGCAAGATACGGCTCTGGGACTGGACTGCAGCTTCGGCAAAGATCCAGCCAGAAATCGGACTTATACCTTATGTCAAGATCTACGACTCTGATATACTGCGATTTAATGATACTCAGTATTGGAGTGCAGCGATGATGCCAGTTCTTCCGTCAAGCGTTACGGCAGAGAACAGGTGGTACAACGAACATCTGGTTTACACACATGTGCCAAACGGTTTCCTGATGCTGGATGCCCATAATGGTGGAATAGTTAACAGCGACAATTTCTTCGACCAGAGAAGGATCTATTATGGCGAGGGCGGCTTACTTGAAGAAACATGGTCAGCTTTTCCGGTAGACAGAGAAGTGAGTGACGAACTGGACGAATACTTTTATGATGGCAATGGTGGCATACAAGTATCGCCTCCTTTGAGCTGGATGTTTGAGCCCAACTTCCTTCTATCATATCCGGATCAAGCCATACACATAATGAGGTTCAAAGATATACACGACAGAATGAAACTGCTCTACCCGTATTTCGAGTTCGACTTTGGTCAAAGAAGAGTAGATGTTCTGCCAGTAACAGATGGTACAAACACTTACTGGTTGATGCCGCTTATTGTCAGGCTAGATACAGCACACGTGCCTTGGAGTGAGGGCAACGCTATGTACAGGCTTGTTGGTTATGCTTTGATAGACACCTACGCTGGAAAACATACACTGATTATCAAGGGAGATGATTTCTTCACGAAGATGTTTACCGATGAATATTCTGAACACGTGACAAGAGAAATTCCTGTCTGGCTGCGCAATCAGATACGATATCCAGAGGAACTGTTCTGGTGGAAGGTACAAATGTTCAACTATTATCACGTTAAAGATCCATCTACGTTCATAGTTGGAAAAGAGTTCTTTGAGATACCTGATACAATTTTGCCATATTACATATATTCAAAGCCTCCTGGCTTTGACAAGCCAGAATATCTAGGGATGTTGTCGCTGGAACTCAGGGGAGCACCTGCCAAGAACCTCGCAGGCTACATGGTTGTGAGGAATGACTACCCGCGTGACGGAGAACTGATATTTTATGAGATTCCATTAGAATCGGAAACAAGGGTACTCGGTCCTACTGCGGTGGAGGAAGCACTTGAAAGGGATCCAGATTATGCACAGAAGAAGACGCTGCTGAGGAATCCCAGAACTGGTGACAACATAATTTATAGAGTCGGTGATCGGGACGTGTACTTTATTCCAATTTATACTGCTGGTGCGGGGGGCGTGGTCTCGCAGCTGGGCATGGTCGCTGCTGTTGGAGCTACGTTTACTGGCGAATATCATGTTGGTCTGGGCCAGAACGTGGAGGAAGCGTTCGAAGCTTACTTGGTAAAGCTATCTGGAGTTACTCCGACAACACCAACGACTCCACAGCTTGATCGTGATACCAAGGTAAAGAACATAGTGCAGCTATTTGAAGTGAAAGAACTCGAAGTTGTAAGACCATCGGCAATATCAGTTCCGCTAACATTTCTAGAGGAGGAGGTGGAGTATGACAATGAAGGAGACTTTGAAGATGTGAAGAAGAGTGTTGATGATTTCATTAACAAGTGGATAACGGAAGGAGGCGCAAAACGTGTCTTGATATGGGATCAGGGCAAAAATGTTAACTTTGGTATTGTCACAGTTTTCGACGGTATAACTGAAGCGCACTACATAGCCGTCAAGGTAGGCACCTAGATGCTTTTAGTCGTTGACAATTCATCATCATACTTCAACAATCTTGTAAGATGCCTGAACGAGATCAATGCTAAACATGAAATAAGAAAACATGCCGACCTTGATGGCTGCAGCGTAAACAATTACGACGGCATAATACTTTCTGGTAGAACTGACAACCTGAAATCAATGAATGTCGCAAACATGCGTCTTGTGAATCTAGCGTATGAAAATGGTAAACCCTTGCTGGGCATCTGTTACGGTGCGGAGATCACGGCTCTTGCATTAAACGGCTCGCTGCGTCGGTTGAATGATAGAATAATCGGAGACCATACGATAAACGTGAGCAAGAATAATTCGTTAACAGACAAGAAGACACTTAATGTATTCGAAAGTCACGGCTATTACATTGCACGTCTGCCGCGGGAGTTTGAAGGGATTGCAGATTCAAGTAACTGTGGTTACGAGATCGTGGCACATAACAAAAGACAGATCTTTGGGACACAGTTTCATCCAGAGAAGAGCAAGGACGGTCTCGAGATCCTGAATAATTTCGTCAAACTAACAAAACATTGAGATAATAACCTCATTGCTGAAAGAGTTCACCTCGAATCCTCTCATGGTTCATAACAATCTCAGCACAACAAATGCCAGACTAGATGTCATTGAGGTGTAAGTTGCAAAAAAGACAGATTTCGACAGATAGCTTTTTAAGAAGATAATTTGCTCTACCTATCTTGATCATATTGGGCGAATTGGAAGACAAGGTCGCAAATTTGGAAGGGGAGATAGAAATGCTGAAGAAAGAGGTAGAAGTGCTGAAGAAGGCCTTAAGGGACAAGATAGCAAGGTACGAAATATCGCAGATCAAACGCGGTAAAGATGTGCGATCAATCGTGGAATAATTCCTTTTCCTCTTTAATCAGTAATTTTGTATCAGGCCTTTACTAATAGTAATATTGTTCTTATGGATGATGATAACGGTACGGGATTTTCCATGCTGTGCCAGACGAATATTTCGGCAAAGTAAACTCCCTCCTCTTCCGGAAGCCACGACAGGCTTGGTGCAAATGACATGTCTGGCGTCATAACACCATCCACCCAGTTGATAGTTACAGGATATCCATCCTTGTCTTTGATCTGTACTATGTAGGTAAACTCTTGCTCTGTAGACAATTTATTTTTCAGATCGGATTTGATCCAGACACGTTCTCCCGGTGCGGCACTGCCTACAGTGCTACCTGCTTGATCAACAATAGAAAGTTTCGATACACTTACCTTGTTTCCAACCTCTAAAGGATTGTTAACATCCTGCACACCAAAAGGTAGTGTTGAATACTGGTCAGACTCTGCAAACAATGTAAAGGTCTGTATCACTGGAACCCTTTCATGGATCTTCAGTTCAAAACTTGCTTTGCCATTTGGTTCAATCGTAGTGGGCTCTGGAGAAGTAGAACTGTAACCGATAACTCTTCCACTATCGTCGTAGAACGTTGCATGTACTTTTGTATTTGCTGCAGCATCTTCCCCCAGATTACTTACCTCTCCCATGATGCTTACTTCGCTGACACCGTCTGAAAATTCGCCCGTAGAAACTATCTGCAGCATGACAGGTTTGTTCTGGGCTCTTGCGAAATTCAAGATCTGTAGTTCATAGCTAGTTATCGAATCAGAATAACCTGCGCTGCCAACGATCATGAAGGGCGATTTCTGGCCAGCAGGTATTACAGTCGCTGCGGTTACGGCCTCGCCTGAATCGATGACCTGACCTGATTCATCCATGAAGCTTACCTTGACCTCCACGGATTTAACAGGATCCTTTCCATCGTTTACTATCTCGCCAACTACAACTGGTAAACCATTGGAGTTGGTGTAACTCGAGTAGTTCAAGACCTGAAGGTTTGAAGCGCCATAAGCAGGTGCAATAAGCAGAATACCAAGTAACACTGGTATGGGTATTATTCTCATCATATGCGTTCATTAGAGAATCGAATTAAATATTGGTGAATTAAAATTTGTTGAGCGTTTGCTTGCGGCAAATTAAAGTCCATTTCACTCGTGAGAGATCAGAATAAACCATCAAACTCAGATACTGTCTTTACTTTTGCTTTGGAACCCACCTCATCGAGCTTCGTGTTAAGCCAGTTCTCAAACTTCTCATAATGTGTCCAGCCCTTTGCGCTCATGAAGCTCTCGTAAACCTCTGCCATCTTTACTATGAAGTCTATATCGAGAGATATTTTGAAGAATGTCCATCCAAGGTATTTTGACGGTTCACCAATCTCTAGTGCACTCTTACCGTGCAGTCCCCATTCCACCTCGGCTATTATACTTTCGATTCTCTTTCTGTCAGATTCGTAATCTAAAGTGCTTATTTCGAAAGTTTCTTTCTGCAAAGTCTGCAATACATGAGAGTAAAATATACTTAAAGCTTCAAGCAATCAGCTATACTTTTATTGAACGCAAATACACGCTAGTTTGAATTGGCTGCAAAAAAAACTACAAAGAAGGGCATTATATTGACTGCAGCTATTGTCGGAGGCATTGTGGCAGCGAGTTTCCTAGTATATCTCATACCGAGTTCACCCACTAATGATGTAGCTAGAATAGCCGACCCGGGCACCGAGCTTGCTTTTGCCTTCGACAGAAACGAGGCTATCGTTGATGAGTTTCAGTCAGCGTTTGATATGTGGGAAGATGATGAGTTGACCAGAGATGAGTTTGATGAGCGTGCTGGTATTGCCGTCGATCAGGTAGATGTGCTGATGCTCGAGCTTCGCAGAAGCAGTCCTCCAGAAGAATGGGCACAGAGTTATGTTCTTTACATTCAGGCCTTGGACAATTACAAGGCATATTTTGAGAGAACCAAGGAGTATGTGAGTGTGGCAAATTCCGATCCAAGCAGGGGAGAGACATTGCTTGACTCCATGTCAGAACTGTTAGCGAAAGCAGACGATCTCGCACAGCAGTCAGAGGATGCCATGCCTTCCTGATGCCCTAGGTAACAAATATTATTACGCATGTCAGATGAGAAGGGTACATGACCACTCTTACCTTTTACGGCGGTGTCAATGAAATTGGCGGCAACAAGATCCTGCTTGAAGACAAGGATACAAAAATACTCATGGATTTTGGCAAAGGTTTCAGCAAGAGATCCAAATATTATGAAGAATTCCTGAAACCTCGCTCGTCAAACGGTTTGAAGGATTTTCTCACAATGGGTCTTATTCCTGATATCAAGGGCGTATATCGTGATGACCTGTTTGAGATGGCTGGCATGAAACCCCAGAAACCTGATATTGACGCAGCCATAATAACCCATGCGCATGCGGACCATGTAAACTACTGTTCGTTCCTGCACGAAGATATTCCTCTGTACATGGGAAACACATGCCATCTGATACTGCAGGCACTGGAAGAACGCGGTAACAGGGACATCGAGGATGAGATTCTTAACTTTAAGAGAAGACCGATTCAGAGAAACGGCGAACCTGTCAAACGACAAATCAGGACCTTCAGAACTGGCGACAAGCTAAAGATAGGCTCGCTTGAAGTGGAACCAGTTCACGTAGATCACTCAATTCCTGGAGCATATGGTCTTATAGTCCATACAAGCAGTGGTGCAGTTGTCTATACTGGAGATATAAGGCTTCACGGAAGCAATCCCAAGATGACGAAAGACTTTGTTGAAAAGGCCAAGGAAGCAAAACCAATCGCACTCATTACTGAAGGTACGAGGGTGAAGGAACTCAATGATGGGGCAAGCGAACCTAGAGTAAAACAGAGCTGTTCCAACGTTGTTGCCAATACAAACAAGTTTATTATTGCGGATTTTAGCTTCAAGGACGTTGACAGGTTCAGAACGTTCTACACCTTAGCCAAAGAAAATAATAGAAAACTTGTCATCCCTCTTAAGGAAGCATTTCTTTTAAAGTGGTTGAGCAAGGACAAGATTTTGAACGTACCAAACCTGAACGATGATAATATCGTAGTTCATATACCAAAGCAAAAAACCGGAACATATGCGGAGCAGGACTACGGAACGAAGGAGCGAGAGTTTCTTAATCTTCCAAACGCATGGAGGGCTGACAAGATAAAGGACAAGCAGTGCAATGTCATATGTGCCTTCAACTTCTTCAGTATAGATGAATTACTTGACATAGGTCCAGAACCACACAGCATCTACATTCACTCTGCAAGCGAACCCTACAACGAAGAGATGGAGATAGATTCCCAGAGGTTGCAGAGCTGGCTTGAATTATTCAAGCTGAGTTTGTTCCAGAGTCACTGCTCTGGACATGCTTTTGGCGATGATCTGTTTGATGTTGCAAGACAGATCAATGCCAAGACAATCTTTCCTGTACATACAGAATGTCCTCAGAGCTATCATATCGTGGCTAACGATCTTGTGATCGTGGAAGAAGGTAAACGATACGATTTAGGCAACACAAAATAGTAGTTATAGTAACAAGAATTGAATCCAACAATAAAATACTATCCCTTCAACTCTTGCTCTAACTTGTCTACTTTCTGCACAAGTTCAAGGTTCATGGTTTTCAACTTTTCAACTTCCTCACGCATCTGAGTAACCTCCTTTGGTGTCTGCATTGCTTCTCTTATTGTCAATATACTTTCTTCAGCAATCCTTCTTACTCTTGGATCTATGTCATTGTTCGCAACCCATTCAATTTCAGGAATACCTTTCGGTTCTTGAGCTTCTACAAACGCCTTTACGGCGTTTATCCTGACACGGAACCATGGATCCTTAAGCTGCTGATTAAGATATTCTATTACCTTATCATTATCCTTCGCAAACTTCCCAAGTGCCAGTGTTGCTGCCTCTCTTACTCTATGATGTTCGCCCAACTTGGAATGTTCCATTAGAACATGTGTACCTATCTCGTCCTTCAATTCACCAAATCCTGATAATGCGTTTGCGGCTATAACTTCGTTGAAGGATCTCACGCGCAAAGCCTTGAGTAGTAATGAAAATGCTTCCTTCGATGTTGACTTGCCCAATGATAAAGCAGACTCTGCCTGCACAAAGTAACTCTCATCGTCCTGAAACAATGGCTGCAGCGCCGAAATACTCTCCTTCTTCTTGAATTCCCCTATAGCCTTAACAACCGCTCTCCTTGCTTTCGGATGTTTTATGCTCAAAGCATCAACAAGCACCTTGTATGCATTGTCTGTCTTCATCTTCGAAAGCGTTCTTGCACACTCAGCAGATACTCCCCAGAATGAGTCTTTCATCATTACCTCCTTCAAGGCATCAACAACGTCATCAGAACTGAAGTTTGACAATGCCTTGGTTGCGTAAATACGCTCAACAGTGCTCCCGTTCTTTAGCTGCTCGACAAGCATCTGTTTTGGAGCCTTTACATCCATTCTCTTCAATAGCTTATTGTTGGGATCAACACTGAACCACAACGGTTCCGAATCAAGCGGGATCTGCAAAGTATGTTCCTTAGAGTCAATGTTGAACTTGAACTGCTTCTTGCCAGTACTTGTTGTTATGTTGATATCTAACGGGAATATGTATATCGGTGTACCATCATCAGTATTCTGTGTCTGTGATAGCTTTATTGTTGCTACTTTTGACGCATGATCAAAATCATATTCTATCTTGAGTTCTGGATGTCCTGGTTTACGCAGCCACTGCTCGAAGAACTGCTGCAAGCTCAGACCAGAAACTTCCTCAACACATTTTCTTAGATCATCAGTTTCTGCATTTTTGTTGCTGAATCTTTCAAGATACAACTTCACAGCTCTCCTGAATATGCTGTCGCCAACAAGGTTCCGTAAAACATGCAGAACACACGCACCCTTCTCGTAGGTATGCCTGTCAAACAGATCGTCAGGATGCTTGTACACGTTTGTAACTATCGCTCTTCTGTATCTCTTAGAAGCCTCGTCAAAGTATTCCTCTGCGAGCTGCATAACATAATAGTTGAATTCATCGTCACCCCTGCTGTTCTGCCAGTAAAGCGCCTCAAAATACGTTGCAAAGGATTCGTTCAGCCATATGTGCTGCCAGTCCCTGCATGTAACTAAATCGCCAAACCACTGGTGCGCGAGTTCATGGGAAACTAAATGATCACTAGTAAAATCCAAATGTGCCTTCTTATCGTGAAGCGTATCCATTGTAAGTGTAGTTGCACTCACATTCTCCATGCCTCCATAAACAAAATTATCCACAGTTACCTGCGAATATTTGTCAAAGGGATACTTTACTCCAGTATACTCTTCGAAGAACTTCATCATGTTTATTGTATTGGAAAAGGAAAGTGACACTTTATCCACCATATCTTCAGGAACATAGTAAAGAAGCTCGATGCCATCATACTTCTCCTTTATCTCTTCAAACTTTCCAATTACCAATGACGTAAGGTATGCGGGATGCGGGTGCTCTTCCTTCCAATGATACTTTACACTTTTACCTTTTGTAACATTCACAAGCTTGCCGTTTGATATGACAACAAAATCACTGGGTACCTCTACAATCATTTCGCTTGTAAACTTCATATCTGGATGGTCAAAGCAAGGAAACCAATACTTTGATTCTGACGCCTCGCCCTGTGTCCATGCCTGCAGCTGTTTGTTGGGATAGTCCTTGTCAGGTTTGACAAAAAAGAATCCTCTTCTGGGCTTTGCGTCATAGTTGATCGAAATGCGCACCTGTTCATCTTCGGTTGCTGGTGTTGGAAGCTCTATGCGCACCTTCTCTTCAAGAGCTTTAAACTGCAGGCCTTTACCATCAACATGCACGGATCTTATATTGAGCTCTACAGCATCAAGAATGACGTGTTGCAGATTATCTTCTATTGGTACGATATCAAGCGTCTCCCTGCATTCTATGCTTCTTTCATCAAAGTTCGGCTTAATCTCCAGTTTTAGATGCTTTATAGCAAACTGCTTTGTAGGCGTGTAATGGGGTTTACTACCAGCTAGTTCAAATTTCTTGCTAGTTGCAGTAGACATAACTCAGAATTCCTCTTTAATGTATAATAAATATTTGGAAAATAATTGATTGATGAG
>Ga0247727_10017236_pt1 | contig 11527 bp, 10 predicted proteins | sample WisWelCaveWW1625_FD_202498 | JGI IMG/M metagenome (GOLD analysis project Ga0247727, IMG submission 202498) | Biofilm microbial communities from Wishing Well Cave, Virginia, United States - WW16-25 | ecosystem: Environmental > Aquatic > Deep subsurface > Groundwater > Cave microbial mat | place... | reverse complement strand
GCCCCGAGGCGAACGAGTCGCCGCCGCCCACGCGGTCCCAGATCTCGAGCCCGTCGTAGGCGCGCGACTGGTGGAGCTTCGCGCCGGCGTAAAGCACCGCGGCCCAGTCGTTGACCCCGGCCGAGCGTACCGCGCGCAGCGTCGTCGCGACGGCCTGGAAGTTCGGGAACGCCGCGGTCGCCTGCTCGATCATTTTCAGGAAGTTGCCCGGGTCGAGTGCCTTCAGGTTCTCGTCCTGGCCTTCGACCTCGAAGCCGAGCGCGGCCGTGAAGTCCTCCTCGTTGCCGAGCATCACGTCGACGTAGGCGGCGAGCTCGCGATTCACCTGCTGCGCGCGCTTCTTCCCGCCGATCGACTTCCACAGCGAGGCGCGGTAGTTGAGGTCGTAGGAGACGATCGTGCCGTGCTTCTTCGCCGCAGCCATCGCTTCCTTGGCGACGAGCGGCGTCGTCTCCGAGAGCGCGGCGAAGATCCCGCCCGTGTGCAGCCAGCGCGCGCCCTCTTTTCTGAGGAGTGCGTCCCAGTCGATCTCGCCGGGCTTCATCTGCGAGGCCGCGCTGTGGCCGCGGTCGGAGCAGCCGACGGCCGCGCGCACGCCGAAGCCGCGCTCGGTGAAGTTGAGGCCGTTGCGGACGCCACGGCCGACACCGTCGTCCGCGGCCCAGCGCACGTGACTCTGGTCGACACCCCCTTGCAGCAGCAGGTCCTCGAGCAGCCGCCCGACCGGGTTGTCGACGAAGGCGGTCACGACACTCGTGCGCAGGCCGAAGCAGCGGCGCAGGCCGCGGGCGACGTTGTACTCGCCGCCGCCTTCCCACACCTGGAACGAGCGCGCGGTGTGGATGCGCGTGTCTCCCGGGTCGAGGCGCAGCATCACCTCGCCCAGGCTCACGAGGTCCCAGCGGCAGTCGGCGGCGGGTCTTGGCAGAAGGCTCATCGACCTTTCACCTCGAAGAACACCTCGAACGGCGTGACGCGTGCGGCCGACGGCGGCTCGATGACCAGCTCGTAGCCGCGCGCGTCCTCGCGCCCCGCCTCGATCGAGCCGGGCTGGCCGGGCGCCGTGACGAGCGTGCGGCCGCTGCGCAGCCGCGCCCCCGTGGGGCTCGTCAGCCGTCCGCGGAGACCCGCCTTTCCGACGTCGAGGCGGAACGCCGCGTCCTCGGCCACGAACGGTTGGTCGGCGTGAAGATACCAGAAGGGCGCCCGCTCCTGCGAGGTTTCGACCTGGTCCAGAACCCTGAACCGGCCGGGTGCCTCGAAGCGCAGCTCGCGCCGGAAGCGCTGGACTCCCGCGGCCGGCGCGTAGGCTGGGGCGAGCTCCGCCACGATGCGGGCTGCGCCGGGGGCGAGCTCGGCTGTCTCGATCCGGACGCCGCCGAGTGCTTTGCGGTCCATGCCCTCCCAGGCATCGTGCTCCTGCTCGAGCCCCTGACCGTGGCCGCCCACCACGATCGTGTTGTGATGCCGGGCCCGCGGCAGCCCGGCGTAGCCGGTGTCGCCCACGAGGTACTGGCCCTTGGCCCAGACGATGAAGCTGCCCGCGTCGGGGTGCGCGTGCCCGGTGCTCGGACGCCACTCGGGAACGCGTGCCAGCAGCCGGGCCGCTCGATGTCCCTCCGGCGGGCCGGCCTTGAAGGCGAAGGCGAGGGCGCTTTCGTCCCAGGAGCTGCGGAAGAACACGACGCCCGAGTCGGCGAAGTGGTGTCGCAGGGGGAGCTCGGCGAGCGGTGCCGCCTTCAAGCCGGGGTCGCGCCACAGCAGCGTCCAGTGCTCCTCGAGGCTCGTGTGTCCGAAAGCGCGGCAGCGCTCGGCCACCGCCTGCGTGAGCGGGTCGCCGAGGCGCGCGGCGACGCGGAAGAGCAGGTTGGCGTTGCTCTGCAGCGTGCCGCCCGGGAAGACGCGGGCCGTCTCCTCGCCCTCGCGCGCGCGCGTGAGCGGGCCCTCCCAGGCGTCTCCGAAGTCGAAGGCGTCCTGGCCGTTCGGCAACAGCACGTGCGCGACGTAGAGCGCCCAGTGGCGGTAGGGACCGAGCTGCCACAGGCTCTCGCCCGTCGCGTGCTCCCACGCGTCGGCGAAGTGCAAGAGCCACGGCGCCGAAAAGATCCAGTACTCGATGCCCTCGTAGTAGTAGCCGTCGGGTGAGAGCAACCCATTGGCCCGGTGGTGGTGGGCGTAGGCGGTGGCCGCCCAGCGCTCGGCCTGGGGCGACTCGCCGATGAGCGCGAGCGCCGTGACCGCGAGTCCGGCGGTGGGGATGAAGTTGTGGTTCTGCGTGAACGGGAAGCGCGTCTTGCCGGCGCGCGGCGTGAAGTAGTCGTGAACGAGCGCCGCGTGGCGCTCGAGCGAGGCGCGCAGCTTCCGTCGCTCGGCCTCGCTCAGGTCGTGGTAGAGCAGGTCGTAGGCCCAGCCGATCGCATAGAGCAGGTGGCCGGCGGCGAGGTCCACGTTTGGCTTGTTGTAGCTGTAGCCCCAGGGCTCGTAGTCGCTGGCCGCGAGCGTCCATTGCTTCGCGGCCGCGACGAGCTCCGGTTTCCGCTCCACCGCCGCAGCCAGGCTCACCGCCGCGATCGCGTGCGCGACGTTGTTCTGGGAGCGCCGCGCCTGCGGTCCCGGCGGCGGCGGCGGGTCGCCCGCGAGCGCGACGAGGCCCGCGACGACCTTCTGCCAGTCTTCGCGGCGCGTGGTGCGGGCTCGCTCGCGCAGTGTCTCGAGGCCGGCGGCGGTGACGAAGACGCGCGGGTGCACGCCCACCAGCTCCGGCTTGAGGCGAACGGGTCGCCCCAGCAGATCGGCGAAGGCCGGGATCGTGTCCGTCGCCTCGGCCGCAACCTGGGGTCCGGCGGAGGGCGCGCGTTGGCCGCTCGCGGGCGCGGAAAGCGGACCCGCAGCGACTCCGGTGGGCGGAGCGGCCAAGAGCGCGAGGACGATCGGCACGACTGAGCTCAGCATCAAACCTCCAGACGCCGCGGCCCGGCCCGGCTCACGGCGCGCCCAGCGGAACGCGCTCGATGCGTCCGGCGAGAAGCCAGGCCGCGAGCAGGCCGAGCGGCCCGAGCAGCCCCGCCACGACGAAGACCGGCGTGTAGCCGACGAGGTCCACCACGCGCGCGGTGTTCCAGTTGTAGAGCACGCTCGCGAGGGCGGCCGCGGTGCCGCCCAGCCCGGCCACGGAAGCGACCGCGCGCCCGGGGAAGAAGTCGCTCGGCAGCGTCTGCACGTTGCCCATCCACACCTGGAAGCCGAAGAGCACGACGCCCATGAGGCCGAGCGCCGCCCAGGGGCTCTCGGCCCGCACAGCGAGGATGCCCGCCGGCATCAGCAGCGCGCCCGCGGCCATCACGCTCTTGCGGGCACGGTCGACGCTCCAGCCACGCCGCATCAGCTGGCCCGAGGCCCATCCCCCGCTGAGCGCGCCGAGCCCCGCCGCGAGGAAGGGGAACCAGGCCGATGCGCCCACTTCCTTGAGGCTGAAGCCGCGGACCTCTTGGAAGTAGCTCGGCAGCCAGAATACGTAGAGCCACCACACGGGATCGGTCAGGAAGCGCGCGACGATCACGGCCCAGACCTGGCGGTGGCGCAGAAGCTCACCCCAGCCGGGACTCCCGCCGCCGTCCGTGGCGGCACTTCCGTCCTGGCCCTCGTTGATGTGAAGGCGCTCGGCCTCGGTGAGCCACGGGTGCTCGCGCGGCACACGATAGAGCGCGAGCCAAAGCGCAAGCCAGACGAAACCCAGAAGCCCGGTGACGACGAAGGTGGGCCGCCAGCCCCACGTGAGCGCGAGCCATGCGATCACGGGCGGCGAGACGGCGCCGCCGACCGCGGCGCCGGTGTTGAAGATCCCCATCGCCAGCGCCCGCTCGGGCGAAGGGAACCACTCGGCGATCGACTTCGCGGCCCCGGGCCAGTTGCCGGCCTCCCCGAAGCCGAGCACGAAACGCCAGAAGCCGAATGCGAACACGCCGCGCGCGAGCGCGTGCGCCATCGCAGCGAACGACCAGACCACGATCGAGACGCTGAAGCCGGCGCGCGTGCCGACCGCGTCGTAGAAGCGGCCGGAGACCATCTGGCTCGCCGCATAGGCGACCAGGAAGGCGTTCTGGATCGTGGCGTACTCGGTGTTGCCGAGGCCCAGCTCGTCGCAGATCGGCTTTTTCAGCACCGACAGCGTCTGCCGGTCGATGTAGTTGATGACGGTGGCCAGGAAGATCAGGCCGACCATCAGCCAGCGCAGGTTCGGAAGCTTCATCGCGCGCTCGTCGGGCGGACGCCGGCCCGTGCTTCGCCTCGTGTCGCTCGGACGACGTCTGGCTTCGGGTGCACGCTGGAATGCTCCAAGGCCGGGGTCGGAGCGGGGCTAGCGCATGAGCATTCCGCCGTTCACCTCGATCGTCTCGCCGACGAGGTAGGCGGATCCCGGACCGCACAGGAAGGCCACGACGCGGGCCACTTCCTCCGGCGTGCCGGCGCGCCCGAGCGGCACCGTCTTCTCGGCGGCTTCGAACGACGCGGGCGCCGTGAGCCGCTGGTGGAAGCCGGTCTGGCCAATCAGGCCGGGCGAGACGAGGTTTGCGCGGATGCCTTTCGGTGCGAGCTCCTTCGCGATCGCCTTGGTGAGCGAGATCAGCCCGCCCTTGGCCGCGGAGTAGGCGAGCGCGCCGGGCCCGCCCCCGTTGTGGGCGGCGACTGAAGTGACGTTGACGATCGCGCCGCTCGCGCGTTCGATCATCCCCGCCGCGGCCGCCTGGGTCACGAAGAAGGCGCTCGAGAGGTTGAGATCGATCACCTGGCGCCACAGCGGCTCGGGCATCTCGCTGAGGCTCTTGCGCTCGACCAGGTCACCGGCGTTGTTCACCAGTAGATCGATCCGCGAGAAGCGCGCGACGACGGCATCGACCAGGCGGCGCGCGTCGTCGCTGCGCGAGACGTCGGCCTGGAAGGCGGCGGCCTTGCGGCCGAGCGCCTCGATCGCGCGGACGCACTCGGTCGCCCCGGCCTGGTTCCGGTGGTAGTGGACGGCCACGTCGGCGCCCTGGCGTGCCAGCTCGAGCGCGGACGCGCGGCCGATGCCGCCGCTCGCCCCCGTCACCAGCGCGACCCTGTTCTCGAGCTCCTGTGACATGCGGCGGTCCTCCCCCTGGTTTCGGCGTTGTCAGGCGACGATCGGCGCCGCGAAAGCCGGCATCGTGACGAGCGCCACGGCGCCTCGCAGCCGCGGCAGGTCCTGCTGCGGCACGATACGGATGTCGACCTCCCCGCGCGCCGGCGGAAGCGTGCGCTCGGCGAGGGCGGCGCGAACGGGGGGCTCGACGAGGTCCCAGGCGGTGGTGATCTCGCCGCTCACGTAGATGCGCGCGGGGTCGACCACGTTCACCACGGCGGCGAGGCCAATGCCGAGGTAGTGGGCGGTGGCCGTGATCGCGGCTACGGCCTGGCGATCTCCCTGGCGGGCACGGGCGATCACGTCCTCGATCGTGAGCGCGGCGAGCTCCTTCGGGAGCTCGTGTCCGGGCACGAGCTCGCGGCCCACGTACCGCGACAGCGTCGCCAGGTTCGAGACGTGCGCTTCCCAGCAGCCGCGCGCGCCGCAGGCGCACATCGGGCCGGCGAGGTCGAGCGGGATGTGGCCGAACTCGCCCCCCATGTTGTGGCGGCCTCGGAGTAACTGCCCGTTCGTGACGACGCCCACGCCGAGACCGTCGGCGACGCTCAGGAAAACGAGGTCCTCGGGGGCGGCAGCGTCGCCTCGCGCCGACCAGGCCTGGGCCAGGGCGCACGCCTTGCCCGAGTTCTCCATTGTGACCGGCAGCCCGAGCGCCGCGGCGAGCGGCTCGCGAAGCGCCACGTCGCGCCAGCCGAGCCGGGGCGCGAACAGCACGCGGCTGCCGCTGCGGTCGACCATGCCGGGCACGACGACACCGATCCCCTCGCAACGGCCGACCTCGGGATGCTGGGCCAAGAGCCCGCGCACGCGGCGCGCGAGTTCGGCCACGAGGCGCTCGGGATCGCGCTCGGTCGGGAAGCTCGTGGTTCCCACGAGCGGCTCCCCGGCGACGTCGGTCACCACGACCTGTGAGCGCGTGGGTCGGAGGTCGACTGCCACCACGCAGCGACGGCGCGAATCGATGTAGAGGAACTTCGGCTTTCGCCCCCGCGGTACCTCGCCGGTTGCCCCTTCGTAGACGAGGCCGTCCTCGAGCAGGTCGTTGATCAGCAGCGTCACGGCCCCGCGACGCGTGCCCATGAGCCGGGCCAGGTCGGCGCGAGAGATCGGCTGGCGGGAGCGGATCAGGTTGAACGCGATCTGTCGGTTGATCTCGCGCGATGTGCCGCGACCGGCCAGGCGGAAGTTGTCGGGGTTGATCCGTCTCACGGCACCGGCACCAGTTTGTCCATCTAAAGGACTAATATATGCTGGACGGGTTGGTGTCAACGCCGGCATCGAAGGACGGGATCTACTGAAAGGCCGCCCTCGGGGAAGCCGCCGCTGGTGGGTGAGTAGGGTCGACTCACCGCCGGGGGTGGGCATTCACGAGATCGATGCTCGCAAGGTCTACCGCCGTGTCGGGCGCGGCGCGCTCGAGATCCTCGGGTACCGCGTCGAGGAGCTGTTGGGGCGGCCGGTCGTCGAGTTCATCGTGATGAGCGAGACGGCGCAGCGGGCCATCGACAAGAAGCTGACGGGCGCGTCGGAGCTCAGGCCGTTCGTGCGGAGCTTGATACGAGCCGACAGGTCGTCGATCACCTTGCTGCTGCTCGATCGCCATCTCAAGGACTCCGAGAGGCGGATCGTGGGCATCCGGACGGCGTTCGCTCCCCTCAAGCTCGAGGGATAGCGGGCGGGCTGCGGCTTCAGACGATCAGCATCGCGTCGCCGTAGGAGTAGAAGCGGTATCTCCGTCGCACCGCTTCCCGGTACGCCGCGAGCAGCCGCTCGCGCCCGGCAAAGGCGCAGGCAAGGAGCAGCAGCGACGAGCCGGGCAGGTGGAAGTTCGTGACGAGGGCGTTCACGACCCGAAAGCCGTAGCCGGGCACGATCACGAGGCTCGTCTCGCCTTCGCGGGCGTGCAGCTGCCCTCGAGCGTCCGCGGACGTCTCGAGCGCGCGCGTCGCGGTCGTGCCGATGGCCACGATGCGCCGCCCCTGCTCCTGCGCGCGCGTGATGGCGGCGGCCGCTTCCTTCGGAATGACGTACGGCTCGGGGTCGACCCGATGCTCGCGAACGTCGGCGACCTCGACCGGACGGAACGTGCCCGGGCCGACGTGGAGCACGAGCTCCGCGCGCTCGACACCTCGCGCTTCGAGTCGCGCGAGCAGCTCCGGCGTGAAGTGCAGGCCGGCCGTGGGGGCTGCGACGCTGCCGGGCTCGCGGGCGTAGACGGTCTGGTAGCGTTCCCGGTCGCTGGCACGGTCCTCGCGGCGGATGTAGGGCGGCAGCGGCACGTGACCGTAGCGCTCGAGCGCGTCCTGCAGCGGCAGGTCGTCGGAGATCAGGCTCACGATGCGGAGGACGTTCTCGGCCGCTTCGGGCCCTGTGCCGCGGTCGGGCCCCGTGGGCTGCGGCCCCGGGCGGATCGGGTTCGCTTCGACGCGCGCGCGGAAACCGCGTGCGATCTCGACGAGCATGCCTGCGCGCAGGCGCCGGCCTGGACGCAGCATGGCGTCCCACAGTCCATCGTGGCGTCGGCGCACCAGCAGGATCTCTGCCTGGCCTCCCCCCAGGCGGCGACCGAGCAGGCGCGCGGGGAAGACCCGGCTGCGGTTCGTGACGAGGAGATCTCCTGGGCGGAGCAGATCGGGCAGCTCACTGAAAAGGCGGTGCTCGAGAGCGCCGCTGCTGCGGTCGACGACCAGCAAGCACGACGTGTCGCGGGCTGTCAGCGGTTCCTGAGCGATGAGCTCAGGGGGCAGGGCGTAGTCGTAGGACTCGATCCGGTAGTCCTCCCGGCTCATGCGGGCCACCCGCCGTCCACCAGGCGGGCCTCTACGAGAAGAGCTTCCTCTGCGGGCCCGCGGCGGGCGCCGCGTCGGGCACCGCGAGGCCCAGGTGCTCGTAGGCGCGGCGCGTGGCGGTCCGGCCTCGCGGGGTGCGATCGAGGAAGCCGTGCTGCAGCAGGAACGGCTCGTAGATCTCCTCGATCGCGTCGGGCTCCTCGCTGATCGCGGCGGCGAGCGCGTTCACCCCGACCGGGCCGCCCCCGAACTTCTGGATGATCGTGAGCAGGAGCCGGCGGTCGACCTCGTCGAAGCCGTGGGCGTCGACCTCGAGCAACTTCAGGGCGTCCTGCGCCACGGTGGCGGTGATCGCGCCGTTGGCACGGACCTGGGCGAAGTCGCGGACGCGCCGCAGCAGCCGGTTCGCCACGCGCGGGGTGCCGCGGCTGCGGGACGCGATCTCGCGCGCGCCGGCGTCGTCGATGACGACGGCCAGGATGCGCGCGGAGCGCGTCACGATGCGGTGCAGGTCGGCCTCGGTGTAGAAGTCGAGCCGGTGCACGATCCCGAAGCGCCCCCGTAGCGGCGCGGTGAGCAGCCCGGCACGCGTGGTGGCGGCGATCAGCGTGAACGGCTTGAGCGGGATCTTCATCGAGCGGGCCCCGGGCCCGCTGCCGATCATCAGGTCGAGGCTTCCGTCCTCGAGCGCCGGGTAGAGGATCTCCTCGACTTTCGCGTCGAGGCGGTGGATCTCGTCCACGAACAGGATCTCGCGCGGCTCCAGCGCCGTGAGCAGCGCGGCGAGATCGCCCGCGCGCTCGATGATCGGACCGGCCGTGCCCTTGATCGGGACCTGTAGCTCGGCCGCGATCACGTGCGCGAGGCTGGTCTTGCCGACTCCCGGCGGCCCGAACAGCAGCACGTGGTCGAGGGCTTCTCCACGCGCGCGCGCGGCTTCGATTGCCACGCGCAGGTTGGCGATCACGTGCGCCTGGCCGATGTACTCGTCGAACCGGCGCGGGCGCAGCGAGACTTCGAAGCCGAGGTCGTCGTCGATCGGACGTCCGGTGACGAGACGATCGTTCACGGGGCTCTAGCTTAACAGGGGCAGCGGACAGGTACGGTCCACGCGGGACGAGAGGCTTCGAACAGACGCGGAGAAATCGCCGCTCATCTCCTGGACACGACCTGGAGAGCGAAGCGGAGGAGGTCCTCGAAGCGGCCTTCGCCGTGCTCCCGCATGGCGCGCTCCACAGCCCGTTCCGCCTCGGGACGGGAGTAGCCGAGGTGGACGAGTGCGGACAAGATGTCGTCCGCGGCGGCGCCGGGCCCGGTGGGCGCCGCCGCGGCCGAGGGAAGGTCCTGCATCTTGTCCTTGAGCTCGAGCACCAGCCGCTCCGCCGTCTTCCTCCCGACGCCGGGGATGCGGGTGAGGCGCAGGAAGTCGCTCGAGCGGAGCGCCGCCACCAGATCGGGGGCTTCGATCCCCGACAGGATCGAGACGGCCAGCTTCGGGCCGACCCCCGAGACCGCGATCAGGCGCTCGAACAGCGCCTGCTCGACGGGCGTGAGGAAGCCGAAGAGCGCGAGCACGTCCTCACGGACGTGGGTATGCGTGAGGAGCGTGACCTCGGCGCCCGGCTCGCCGATGCGGTAGAAGGTGCTGAGCGGGATCGTGACCCGGTAGCCGACACCGCCCACGTCGACGACCGCCTCCTGCGGCTCCTTGCGCAGGAGCCGGCCACGGAGTTGGGCGATCACGGCCGGCTCCGCGGCCACGTGCGGTGCGGCGTCGGGGTGGGGAAGTTCGTCACCGGATCGCCTCCGCCGACGTGCGCTGGCAGGCGAAGCACAGGGCCACCGCGAGGGCATCGGTCGCATCGCCGGGCTCGGCGTCTTGGCCGAGCTCGAGCAGGCGCGTGACCATGAAGGCCACCTGGCCCTTCTCGGCTCGGCCGAAACCGGTGATCTGCTGCTTGACCGTGGCGGGCGGGTACTCGTGAACCGGCACACCCCGCTCGGCGCCGGCCAGCAGCACGACGCCTCGGACGTGCCCCAGAACGAGCGCCGTACGTGTGTTCACGGCGTGAAACACGTCCTCGACCGCGAGGGCGTCCGGCCGCAGGCGTTCGATCAGGCCCGAGACCCCGTCGTGGATGTGGCGCAGCTTGTCGGGGAGCGAGATCCGCGGGCTGGGCGCGAGCGTCCCCCGCTCGATCAGGCGGTGGCGACGGCCGTCGCTTTCGACGACCCCGTACCCGGTGCGGAGCGAGCCGGGATCGACGCCAAGGACGATCAAGGGACGGGCGGCCTAGCTCGCGGCCGCTTCCTCCATCTCCTTCTCGGAGATGCGGGAGTTGTCCCAGACGTTCTGCACGTCGTCGTGGTCGTCGAGCGCCTCGACGAGCTTCAATAGCTGCTGGGCCTTGGCGCCCTCGAGAGCGACGTTGTTCTCGGCGAGCTTCTTGACGTCGGCCTCGTCGGGCTCGATGCCGGCCTTCTGGATGGCGTCGCGGACGGCCTCGAAACTCTGCTGCGTGGTGTAGACCGTGAAGCCCTGGCTCTCGGACTGGATGTCGTCGGCCCCCGCCTCGATGGCGATCTCCATCAGCTTGTCCTCGGTAATCTTGTCGGCCGCGATCGCGATGACGCCCCTGGGCTTGAACATGTAGGCGACGCTGCCCGCGCCGCCTAGGTTGCCGCCGTGTTTGGAGAAGATGTGCCGGATCTCCGAGACGGTTCGGTTGCGGTTGTCGGTCGTGCCTTCGACGAGAATCGCGACGCCGCCCGGGCCGTAGCCCTCGAGCTGGAGCTCCTCGTAGGTGGTGCCCTCGAGCTCGCCCGTGCCCTTCTTGATGGCGCGGGTGATGTTGTCGGAGGGCATGTTGGAGGCCTTGGCCTTGTCGACGGCCGTCCTTAGGCGCGGGTTGCTGTCCGGGTCACCCCCTCCGATACGCGCCGCGATCGTCATCTCGCGGATCAGCTTGGTGAAGAGCGTGCCGCGCTTGGCGTCGAGCGCGCCCTTCTTGTGCTTGATCGTCGCCCATTTGGAATGTCCCGACATGGTCCTTCTCCTGCTCGGTCCTCGCGGAAGTCTAGCACCGGCCTCCGGCTCGCCGCCTCAACAAAAAAGCCCCGGTCCAATCGGACCGGGGCCTGGGGATCGAAATATGAGGAAAGTCCCGGCAACGTCCTACTCTCCCACCAGGTCGCCCTGACAGTACCATCGGCGCTGGAGGGCTTAACGGCCGTGTTCGGAATGGGAACGGGTGTGGCCCCTCCGCCAAGGTCACCGGGATGAACTTATCAAGCCGAACGCAACCGAAGATCCTTGGGCCTTGCAGCCGGGGGCGCGGTGTCCGGATCGGCTGGCCTTCTCGAAGCGCGGAAAGTCGTCACACAGACTACTGGTTTACGGGCAGTGTAAACACCATGGTCAAGCCTCACGACCGATTAGTACCCGTAAGCTCAGAGCCTTACAGCTCTTGCACACCGGGCCTATCAACCTGGTGGTCTACCAGGGGTCTTTAGGCAGGTTATCCTGCGGGAGACATCATCTCGAGGTGGGCTTCACGCTTAGATGCTTTCAGCG
>Ga0247727_10017235_pt1 | contig 11528 bp, 10 predicted proteins | sample WisWelCaveWW1625_FD_202498 | JGI IMG/M metagenome (GOLD analysis project Ga0247727, IMG submission 202498) | Biofilm microbial communities from Wishing Well Cave, Virginia, United States - WW16-25 | ecosystem: Environmental > Aquatic > Deep subsurface > Groundwater > Cave microbial mat | place... | reverse complement strand
CGGATTGACCAGCATACTGCCAGACTTTGGAAAATTTCTCGGTAACATTTTGTGGTGATGCAACCTTTCCTCAAAGTAACATTTTATCTTGATGCATTACGCTTGCCCAACAGACCGCTTTATGCTAGACTGTTGCTACCTTATTGCAAGGAATGATTCGATCATGAGTGAAAAAATCCTTATCATTGACGACGACCTCGATACTCTGCGACTGGTGGGGCTCATGCTCCAGCGGCAGGGGTATCAGATCAGCGCGGCAACGAACGGGCAACAGGGATTGGACAAGGCATTTGATGAGGACCCGGACATGATCCTGCTCGATGTGATGATGCCCGATATGGACGGATACGAAGTCACGCGACGCTTGAGGTTGAATCCGTCTACGATGGAAACTCCCATCCTGATGTTCACCGCCAAAACCCAGCTCGATGACAAGGTGATCGGCTTTGAGGCGGGCGCCAACGATTACCTCACCAAACCCACACATCCCTCTGAATTGCAGGCGCGCGTGAAAGCATTGCTGGCGCGTGCGAGTGAGAAAAAAGGAAGCGCCACCTCCGCCAGAGACGAGAGCCGGAGTTTCGTGATCGGAATCCTTGGCGCGCGCGGCGGTCTCGGCGCTACAACGCTGGCTGTCAACCTCGCGGCAGGGTTGCACACCCGAACAAAAAGCGACGTGATCGTTGCGGAAATGCTCCCCGGGCGCGGCGCGCTCGCGCTTGAACTGGGTGTCTCTGCCAACAAAGGGTTATCCGACCTCCTGAGCACCACCAAACTATCAGACATCACGCGCGAGAACATTAAGGAATCACTCGTGCCGCATGGGTCGGGATTAAAATTACTGCTTGCATCCGACCGCCCGCGCGACATGCACTTGATCGGTCAGAATGCAAATTATGAATCGCTGGTTGCCAAACTCAGCGGGCTCGCGCGCTTCGTTGTGCTTGATCTGGGAGCCGGGTTGCAGCCCTTCACGCAGAGCGTGCTCTCTCATTGTGATGAAATGCTGGTGGTGCTGGAAGGCAACCCCAACACGATCATCAACACCAAGGCATTGATCGAAGACCTGGTTGCCTTTGGCGTCAATGCAAGAAATGTCAGCGCCATCCTGAATAACCGCATCCGCTCTGATACGCAATTGCCCACGAACCAGGTGCAGGCGAAACTGGGTCACGAGATCATCACCACGCTCACCCCTGCGCCGGAACTCTTTGTGCAAGCCACGCGGATGCAAACCCCTGCCGTCCTTTGCCAGCCAGACAGCCTGACCACACGACAGGTCAATAAAATCGTGGAGTTCATGGCAGAGCGCGAGGCGCTCCCGCGATGAACCTGGCAGACAATGCAATTAAGACTGCGCTTGAGGATGCGGCTGAGTTATTCCGCAAAGCCAAGCGCGTTGTTGTATTAACGGGAGCCGGCATTTCCACCCCGTCCGGCATACCCGATTTCCGTTCGGAGGGATCAGGCTTATGGTCACGCGGTGAACCGATGGAAGTCGCTTCCTTAACTACGTTTCGCACATCCCCCGAAAGATTCTTCCAGTGGTTCCGCCCATTGGCAGGTCAGATTTTCAACGCCCAGCCAAACCCTGCGCACGCGGCGATTGCCGAGTTTGAAAACTCCGGTATCGCAACAACCATCGTCACACAAAACATTGACGGGCTTCATCAAAAGGCGGGGTCGAAAAAAGTTTTGGAACTGCATGGCACGATACGAAGCATGTCCTGCACGCAATGCTATCAACGATTCGATTCCCATCCTTTTCTACAGGCATACATTGACGATGGAACGATCCCTTTATGCGCAAATTGCAATGGAATCCTGAAACCGGATGTGATATTGTTCGGGGAACAGTTACCGCAATCGGCTTGGATGGAGGCGCAGCGCGAAACGCATCAGGCGGACCTCATGCTGGTCGCGGGTTCCTCGTTGGAAGTCCTCCCCGTCGCGGGTCTGCCGATCCAAGCCCTTGACCGCGGCGCGCATTTGATCGTCGTCAACAACACACCCACCTACGTGAACGTCCGCGCCGATGTCGTCATCCTGGACGATGTCGCCGCCATCCTACCTGAAATCATCAAACGAGCGATCCATGGCTGAAATCAAAACCCAAACTCTCGGTAGTTACCTGCGCGTGATCGAAATTTCACGCGACCTGGCATCCACCCTCGACCTCGATACCCTGCTGGATGACATCGTCAACGCGGCGGCGGATATTACCCACGCAGAAGCCGCGTCCATCTTGTTGTACGATGACACGGCGCGTCAACTGTACTTTCAAGTTGCCACTAACATTGACGAACCCACCATGCGCGGACTCGTCATCCCGCTCGAAAAAAGCATCGCAGGCTGGATCGTGACAAACCGCAAATCGGTGCGCATTGAAGACGCACACAAAGACGAACGGTTTTTCAGCGAAGTGGAGCAATCCATCGGCTATTCGACCAAATCCCTGCTTGGCATCCCACTGATCACAAAAAATAAAGTGGTGGGCGTGCTGGAGGTGGTGAACAAGAAACGAGGCAAGTTCACCGACCCCGACGAATCCATGCTCACCGTGCTGGGCGCACAGGCGGCTGTGGCAATCGAGAACGCGCGGCTGTTCCAGCAATCAGACTTGATCCAGGAGTTCGTGCATGAACTTCGCACACCGCTGGCATCGTTGAGCACTGCCACCTATTTATTGCTCCGCCCTGAAATGTCGCGCGAACAACGCGATCAGATCGTCAATAACATCCACAACGAGACCCTGCGCTTGAATTCACTGGCGTCATCCTTCCTCGATCTGGCGCGGCTCGAATCGGGACGCGTGCAATTCCGCAAGACGCGTTTCAGCGCGGCAGACCTGCTGTACGAAGCCCGCGATGTGATGATGAGCAAGGCACAGGAGACGAACATTCAAATCAAGGTGGATGTGCCCAACGACATGCCGCTCATGGAAGCCGACCGCGACAAGATCAAACAAGTGTTACTTAACTTGTTGAGCAATGCCCTCAAATATAACCGCCCGAACGGTTCGATCATCATTACGGGCAGTTACACAGATCCAGAAATATCCATTGTGGTTCAGGATACCGGCGTGGGCATCCCGGAAGAATCGATTCCCCATTTGTTCGAAAAGTTTTATCGCGTGCGTGAACATGAAGGCAAGGCAACCGGCACAGGCTTGGGGCTTTCGATCTGCAAGCAGATCATTCAGGGTCACAACGGGCGCATTGAAGTGAAAAGCAAGATCGGCGTTGGAACTTCATTCGGCATTCATCTCCCTCGCGCGCAGAGGACATCGCCAAGAGATTAATTCCTGGAGTGCAGAAGCTTGCTCCTGCGATTCTCGACAGCAAGCTGTCGGACTCCAGAGTTAAGGCTTTATCAACACTTTGAGCACGCCCGATTCCGCGGCGCGCTCAAATGCTTTTAATCCATCTCCCAGCGAAAATTCGGCGTCAATCAACAATGTGGGGTCAACCTGTTTCGATTCCATCAACCGCAACGCGGGCTCAAACGGACCGCAACGCGAACCGATGATGTTGACTTCATCCACCACAATGGATGAAAAGTTGACGTTCATCTCCCCCTTATACGTGGACTTTAATATCAGCGCCCCTCGCGGACGAATAGCCTGTCTCGCTAAAGAGAAGCCGCTCGCTGACCCGGTCGCTTCCACCACGGTGTCCCATCTCCAGGGTTGCACCTCCTCTTCCGAAATGATTCGTATCCCGCGCTTCTTCAACAATTCCTGTTGACGTTTGTGCCGCGCAACGACTCGCAGGTCGCAACCTGTCAGCGCGAGGGTTTGGGCGATGAGTTGCCCGAGCCGCCCCGCGCCGATGAGCAGGACTCGGTCATTTGGCTTGATGTTGATCTGCTCCTGAATCTCCAACGCTGCGGCGAGGGGTTCTGTGAACACAGCCATCTCGTCCGGCACGGAAGCGGGCACGCGATGTAAGTTGGCAAGCGGCAATGTGGTAAATTCTGCAAACGTCCCGTCGCGGTTGATAATTCCAAGCACTGTACGATTCTCACAATGAGTGGGACGCCCGTTCAGGCACTGTTCACATTGATTGCATACAACGTTTATATCTCCCACCACGCGGTCACCTACCCTCACCCCTAACCCCTCTCCCTCAGGGAGAGGGGAAGAAATCACATCTCCAACAAACTCGTGACCAAGAACACCCGTGTATGGATAATATCCCTTCACCAGTTCAAGGTCGGTACTGCAAATCCCTGCCTTGCGGATTTTGGTCAAAACTTCATTCGGTTTTTGCGGTTGGGGAATATCTCGCAGTTCGATCTTGTTATTTTCAAGCCACAGAGCGCGCATGGGAACTCCAATCCTAAATGGTTTTGGTTAGATGTGTACAGTTGAAAAATAACACTTTGAAATATATCTCTGTTATGCTACACTATGCAAGGAGGGCATCATGGCGAAATCGAATAAGTCCGGGTCACAGGTGATTCAGGGCGGGATGAATATCAATATCAAGGGTAACGCCACAATCAAAGGCAGTAAGATTGCCGGGAGAGATGACGTTGAAAAAAATGTTACCAACGTAAACATCTCCTTTGCGCCTGTATACCATGCCCTGAAAGAAAACGCAACTGTTCCGCCGAAGACCAAGATAAAAATTGAAGCAAGCGTCAAAGAGATCGAGAAAGAAGTTAAAAAAGGCGAAGCGGCAAAGGTTTCGTTCATTCAGCAACGACTGGAAAACATCGAGAAAATGGCTCCCGATATTGCCGATGTAGTGATTGCCACCCTGCAAAACCCTGTAACAGGCATTAGCGTTGCCTTGAGGAAAGTACTTGGGAAAGTGCGGTCAGCAAAAGCAGAATGAGATGAGATAACAGCATGTCTCCAAACAAACCGTCAGATAAAAATGAAGGTGGCTTCAACCTGGAATCTGAAAGCGCAGAAATTCGGGAAAGCAGCGTTGCCGGCCGTGATGTTGTTACAAGCAGCACAGGCGTTTCAGGTGAGGAGGTTAAGGGGATTATCGAAACGTTGTTAAAACACTTCCCGCAGAAATATCTGGATAACCCTGGCGAATTGGATAAGACCCTCAGCGAGTTTCAGCTGTTCCACGAACAATTGCATGAATACAAGGAATTACACAACGCAGTCAATGACATCCAGATTGCATTTGGCCAGTTCAGGGTGGAGATAGAGCGGGCAAATTCCCTCCGATCACTGCCCAAATTAAGTGTTTTGCGCGACCGTTGGCGACCCGTATCCATGAATGTGATTACCTTGTTAAACTGGTCCCAAACGATAAAGAATATCGGAAAGCCTTTTCAAATCCTAGAGGATAAAAGCAAGTCCGGTGAGGATTGGGCGATTCAATTCAGCGAACTACAAAGCCGCATTAACGAACACCTTGGGATAAGTGATCAATTAGGTGTAAGTGGATTCTCGAAGAAGGAGATAGATTACCCCAGCCAGATGCAAATTATCGCTTATAAACAATTTGGAACGGAAATCTCCTGGTGGGAAACGCTTTCGGAATTGACCAGTTCATTCGATGACATTACCAGCCATCATATGAATTCAGCAGACAAACAACTGCGACAGACCGCGCAGGAATTGTTCAACCTTTCCAATAAGGCGCTGTTAAAATACTAATCGAGGAAACCATGCCTGAACTCAATTTTATATACCTGCAAAATCAGCATGAATACCTGCTTCAAAAACAACAAAAGGTAATGAAGGGGGAGCAGCAGTCTTTCACCAAGGAAGTCCGCGGGTATATCGAGCAGGCGAAACAGGCGGGGAGCATCATCGCCTCCACCCGCGAACGAGACCAGCTCCGCGCCAACCTGCGCTATTGGGCGAATTACATTTACAGTATCGAGAAGACCTTTCCCGATACTGAACTTGCGCCGTCTACAGTGACGGGCGGTTCCTCGTTCTGGACGAGCGGGCCGGGTTTAACCACCCTCGTGTTTGGACTTGTGCTTTTTATTGGTCTTGGAAATGTTTTGTTTGGTCTTGGAAACGCTTTGTTCCGTGACAACGGCACTACATCAACTCCCACAGAAACTTCCTCTGGCAATTTAGTGGCAACACAGGTAGCGTTAGGCACATTGACCCCCGGAGCTACTATCCCGGAGGCAACACCTACTACGTTTTCTCCCGGATCAAATGTCGAATTGTTAATCCCAGAAAATGACGGAAGTGTCGAACGACTAGTCACATTCAGTGGCGCGTACACAAACATGAAAGCCGGCAATTCCATTCATATGCTGCTCGTCAGAAGTGACAGGTTATACCCCATCAAAGATTTTGTGACGATACCTCGCGACTCCTCTTTAGGCGAATGGGAGTTGCCCGCCACACTTTACTCGATGCCGAAAGAACTGGAAACCACAGAGAGCCTCACGGTTGTACCGGGAGCCTGTTTTGATGATGCGTGCCGCGAAAAATTGGCAATATCTGTCGAAGGGGGCGTCCCTTCGAGTGAACTTACATCCAATTATTCGTTTGCCCTTTATCGAGATTCATTGCGAGAAATCCATCGAATTGCCTATCAGGTCATTACCGAAACGATGGTGGTATATTCGTTATCTAGCGGAGCCTCCTATGATCTTCACCTTGTCTCACCGGATGGGAGCATTGTCAGGCAAATTACCGCCACCTCTGAGTACAGTGAGATATCCCCAAATCTTTCTCCTGATGGCACAAAAATTGTTTATGTTCACAAAGTTGAGGCGACGCAGACGTATTCCATCCATATTATGGATAGCAATGGAGAAAACGATGTTGAAATAACGCCCGGAACAAAAAATATACTCGAAAACCCTCAATGGTCGCCTGATGGGAGGTATATCTCTTATGCAATGGGCGACGAACCATCGACAAGTCGCGCCTCATGGTTTATTCATGTGTATGAAATCGAAACTCAAAGAGATAATATTCTCCGGGATGAGCCGGAAGATTTGGTCCAACCCTATCACACCTGGCTTCCCGATTCGACTGGTATTATTTTTGAAGCCAGGCCACAACTCTCAGGTACCACAGGCTTCGACATGGCTTTGCTTGGTTCTTCGGACCTCCCCACTCCCTTCTTCGATTCTAACGAAGACGATATTCAGCCCCGGGTCAAACCCATAGAAAATGGTTATTTGATAACTTTTACGACCGTTCGGAACGATAAAAAACACGATATTTTCGGAGCCTTACTTTATCCAGATCGCCAATTTCCATTCGATGGGTTTCAGATCAGACTGACGAATACACGCGCGGGAGAATTCGTCAGAGGCTTAGAATCTGCGTCAACCAACTTTCCCATTCCCGATCCTGATCCCAACTCTAATTCAATCTATTATTTAAGGAATAACAACATTTACAGGCTTGAATTCAATATCGTGGATGGCAAAATAGAACTACTGGAAGGCAAAATATCTGACGGTGAAAGATATGGGGACGAGGTCATTCATCCGCCGGATGGGCAGGATATTTTCGGTTACGATGTCGGCTATATGGAAGCCTTTTTCCCCATCTTCATCATTCCATAATCCCCTGTGTTACCCCTCCGCCACTGCCCACTGATCGCGGCCATTGTTCTTTGCCGCGTACATAGCGGTGTCTGCGCGGTGGAGGAATTGCTCCCAGTTTTCATGCCCGATCTTATATTGCGCTACACCGATGCTGATCGTGATAGACAAAACATGATCGTTCGATTCCACCTGCATTCCGCGAATATATTGGCACAACCGCGACGCCTGCTCGACCGCGGCTTTCACTTCGCTGTTCGGGAGCACGATCAAAAACTCCTCGCCGCCATAACGACCCAGCGTATCGGGACTCCGTATTTGCCCGCTGAGACGCGCGGCTAGATTGCGAAGCACCTCGTCGCCTGTCAGATGCCCGTAGGTATCGTTGATGGTTTTGAAGTGGTCAATATCCACAAGCGAGATCGAAAGCGGAGTCCCATAGCGCGTGGAGCGGATGACCTCCTCCTGCAAGTCCACAACGATCTTGCGGCGGTTCGGGAGGTAGGTAAGCACGTCGGTATTCTTGATCTCGTGCGCCTGCGCCAGCACCGCTTTCAACTCGATCTCTTTGATTTCCAGCGCGCGTTTTGCCTTCTTCAATTCAGATTCCATGTACTGGAAATCGCCGAGAAGTTTGTTGTATTTTTCGGGTAAGTTCTCTTTATCTGGCACCGCGCCTCCCAAACTGACGTTCGAGCAAATCCACCGAAAGATGGATCATCGTGGGTCTGCCATGCGGACAAGTGCGAGGCGAGTCGCAGGCTTCGAGATCGGTGAGTAAAGCGCGCTGTTCTTCATTGGTAAGCGACATCCCAGCCCTCACCGCCATCCGCTTGCAGACGCGGGCGGCAAGTTTCTTCTCGATCTCGTTTTGCAACGGGGTTTCATCCTCTTCAAAGTCTTCCACCAACGCGCGCAACGCCGCGGAGGGATCGCTCCCTGCAAACAATACTGGCATCGCGCGGACTTGGAATGTGTTCGGACCAAATTCTTCCACATCGAAGCCGAAGTGTTTTAAAACGGGTAATTGGGTAATTAGTAATTGAGTAGTTTGAGGAGGGAGAGTCACAACGGCTGGCGTAAGGAGGGATTGCGACACAATCTTTTTCATCTCATGCTGTGCCATCAACTTCTCAAATAAAACGCGCTCATGTGCGGCGTGCTGGTCAACGAGATACAACCCATCGGGTCCTTCCGCCACGAGATACGTCGTACCGATTTGACCGATCAATCGCAACAACGGTATTCTTTCAAATGTTATCTGCTCGCTATTACTGCCTACTGCGTTCTGCGTACTGCTTACTGATAACTGGTCACTTGTCTCTAATCTCTGGTCTCTAGTCTCTGATATTTCCTCATGCCCAATTACCCAATCCAATCCAACGAATGAATTTGATTCAGATGGCACAGTACGCGTCGTTCCCCACAGACTAGGCGCGACATGTGGGACAGGTGAATATGCCAGCAAAGTCTTGCGTGCGGATCGTTGGACGAAACTGAAAACTTTATCCTGGTTTTGGAATCTCACTTCGGCTTTGGCGGGATGCACGTTCACATCCACTTCTTCGGGATTGATCTCAAGGAACAAAGCCGTCATCGGGTAACGTCCCACCATCAACAAGGTGTGATACGCCTGCAAGAGCGCGGTACTGAGGGACACGTCGTGCACCCAACGTCCATTAATGAAGAAGGTGATCTCTTTGCGGTTGGAACGCGTCAGGGAGGTTGGGCTGATAAAACCGGTTAATCGGTATGGCTCCTCCTCTGCCATGATCTCGAGCATTTGCTTTGCCACATCCACGCCGTAGAGCGCGGCAAGGATGGCGCGCCGGTCACCATCACCGGAGGTTTGCAGGGTGACATTTTTACCTTCAGATAATTTGAATCGTTTATCAGGGTAAGCCAGCGCATACCGCGTGACCAATGAGTCGATGGCGCGGCGTTCGGTGACATCTGCCTTGAGGAATTTCAACCGCGCCGGGACGTTGTAAAACAAATCCTCCACGCGGACGGTGGTGCCCACCGTAGTACCGACTTTAGTCGGTTTGCCTGATTTGCCTCCCTCCACTTTCAGGCGCGCGCCTTCTTTTTCTTGATTCACGCGCGAGGTGATTGTCATCCGTGAGATGGAGCCGATCGAAGCCAGCGCTTCGCCGCGGAACCCAAGCGTGGAGATGGAAAAAAGATCCTCGGAGCGAACCAACTTCGAGGTCGCATGACGCGAGGCGGCTAAATCCAATTCGTCGGAGGGGATGCCAAGTCCATCATCCGCGACTTCAATCAGTTTCTTCCCAGCATCTTCAACATTAATTGTGATCGTTTTCGCGCCAACGTCCAGTGAATTTTCCAGCAACTCCTTGACCACCGACGCAGGACGTTCGATCACTTCGCCCGCGGCGATCTGCGACGCAACCTCGGTGGAGAGCAGGCGAATGGGCATGGCGCGATTATAACCGCTATCATTATTGTTTCAGGAGCATTGAATGAACTATGACATTTATTGCTTGACTCAAGTAATATTTTCATTTACTATGAAAAACAAATCAAAAAGGTTCTTGATGCAGTTGAACTGCATCAAGGCAGGCGGCAGTGCAACTGCCGCCTAAACTCTCGTGATCTGCTGACTATGAAAAACAAACCTTGTGGGGGAGAGGGACAACAAAATGAAAAATAATATGGAGGCTTATGTTTTGCAAACATTTATTTCAAGTCTCAATCAGTACAACAGATTTTCAATGATGATGAAACCAATTCGGCGCCAATATTTCTGGATCGTTCTTCTCGCATTCCTAGCCGCCTGCGGAAAGCAGACTGTTGCCCTGCCAACTGCGACACCGATCCCAACCGTCGTTTCGCCAACACCCATTCCTACAGCAACATTAATACCTGTCACCGTCACTCCATCTCCATTGCCAACACAGCCAATCATCCCTGTTATCACGCCTGACGCGATTCAAGTGGAAAGGTGGAAGGAATATCAAACGGCTCTAGCGAAAAATGTTCTTGCTCACCTTCCGCCAGAAGAAGTTTTATGTGAGTGGGAAATTTTAGGTCGATCTGGCAACGATGTTTACGTGTGGGCAGTATGCAAAGGTAAACTTAGTAGCGCCAGCCTGCCTGCTATCATTCATCTTGATAGTGAGGGAGCTGTTCTAAGTGTGGAAAGAGCCACAAATTGGAGTAGGGATATTCCTAGGCTGTTCCCACCAGATGTGCGCGAAAAATTTGCTCACTATCAAGCTGGAAGGGCAGGGGAATTAATAGAGCATATTGAGTGGAGGCGAACACATCCAGAAGAACCGCCTTTGATTGTTCTTTTGGCAACACCGATACCGACTCCAACGCCATGAACTTAGTTTTAGTCAAAAATTTCCCTGAATTAATTCAGGGAAATTTTTTGTTAATTCGGACCAATAATCAAATATAATCCTGGAATTACCCAAAATGAAACGCTTGTTATTCACTATCCTGCTGGCAGCGATGACTGCCTGCGCTCCTGCGGCGCAGCCTCCAACAATCACATCTGCGTTCGCGCCATCACCAACAGCCACTGCCACGGCTTTACCCGAGTTTTCGCCAACCCCTGATTTATATTATCTGTATACCAATGAATATTTACGGTCACAGTTATACGGGGGCGGACAGATCGAGTTCCTGGAAGTCATCGGGCAGAACATTTTCTTCACGCGTTATTTGATCCGCTACTTCAGTGATGGGTTGAGCATCTACGGCTTTGCAAATATTCCAAACGAGGGAGGACCGCACCCCGTCATCATCGCGTTGCACGGATACATTGACCCAGCCGCTTATAGCACACTGGACTACACTACTCATTATGCCGACGCGCTTGCAAACGCAGGGTATGTCGTTCTGCATCCCAACCTGCGCGGCTACAAACCATCCGATGACGGCGAGAATCTCCTCCGTGTGGGCATGGCGGTAGACGTGCTGAATTTGATCGGGATCGTCAAAACACAAAGCGGGACGAGCGGTGATCCGTTGCAAAACGCGAATCCGAATCTCATTGGGTT
>Ga0247727_10017234_pt1 | contig 11528 bp, 6 predicted proteins | sample WisWelCaveWW1625_FD_202498 | JGI IMG/M metagenome (GOLD analysis project Ga0247727, IMG submission 202498) | Biofilm microbial communities from Wishing Well Cave, Virginia, United States - WW16-25 | ecosystem: Environmental > Aquatic > Deep subsurface > Groundwater > Cave microbial mat | place... | reverse complement strand
ACACAGTAGGTCGGCATACGCTCCCCGCCGTGGAATTTCGACTTGTGCGTCCACTGCCGCAATACACCCTTGTCGTCGAACGTCAGCACGTATTCGTCGCACCATAAGCCTGGTGCAGTTATGCGGCTCCCCGACTGCTCTTCCCGTACCTGATAGACCCAGACAGTTTCTCCTGCTTGCGCGGAGGCGAACAGTGGTGAACCCAACTCCTGCTTGATCTCGTCCTGCGTGGCGCGATCCTGTGCCAACTCGAGGTAGCGCGTTTCTTTCGGGATAAACAGCGAGCAGCCCTGGATGGGCACCAGCAAACTCAAGAGAAGGACTGGAAGGAGTCTGTTCATCGTCCACCTCCTTTGTGCGGCGAGCACTATGCTTTATTGTACACCACCCACGGGGAGAACACAGGGGGCCGAACCTGGAAGAAGAACCTGGGGGTTGGAACCGTTGGCGAGACCTACTCGATCTTATCCAACTTGATCCTCAATTCTTTGAGCTGGGCGGGATCGACCGGCGAGGGAGCCTCGGTGAGTGGACACTGAGCCTTCTGAGTTTTGGGAAAGGCGATCACGTCGCGAATCGAATCGGCGTTACCAAGCAGCATGATCAGGCGGTCCAATCCGAACGCAATGCCGCCATGCGGTGGCGCGCCAAACTCGAGCGCTTCGAGGAGAAATCCGAACTTCGCCTTCGCCTGGTCTTTGTTGATGCCGAGCAGATCCAGAATCCGCAATTGCACATCGCTCCGGTGGTTCCGGATGCTTCCCCCGCCGATCTCGCTGCCGTTCAGCACCATATCGTAGGCCTTCGCCCTGACTTTCAACGGCTCCGAATCCAGAAAGGCGAGATCCTCATCCATCGGGGCGGCAAAGGGATTGTGCATGAAGACGTATCGCTTCTCTTCCGCCGAGTAATCCAGCAAGGGGAACTCGGTCACCCACACAGGCTTCCAGGCGGCCGTATCGATCAGCTTCAACTCCTCGCCCAGCAAGAGACGGATACGGCCCAGCACATCATGGACCACGGACGGCTTATCGGCGCCGAACAGGACCAAATCGCCGGGCTTCGCGTCCGGCAAGGCTGCAAAGAACGCCTTGGCGTCCAGAAACTTGGCGATGACCGATTCCAACTGGCCTTCAGCCGTGATTTTGAGCCAGGCCAGTCCTTTGGCCCCGAAACTCTTCGCTGTTTCACCCAGCGCGTCAATCCGCGTCCGCGAGAGCGTCGCGCCACCCTTCACGATCAGCGCCTTCACGATCCCGCCTTTCGTTGCCGCATCCTTGAACACCTTGAACTCGCTCGTGGCGGCAAAGGCGGTCATGTCATGCAGCGGCATGTCGAACCGGAGGTCCGGCTTGTCGGACCCATAGCGGCCGATGGCATCCGCATAACGCATGCGCGGAAATGGCGTCGGAAGCTGCACGCCGCCTGCCTCTCGGAACACAGTCACGATCATCTGCTCCATGAAGCTCATGACGTGATGTTGATCGACAAACGACATCTCCAGATCGATCTGGGTAAATTCAGGCTGCCGGTCGTTGCGGAGGTCCTCGTCCCGGAAACAGCGCGCGATCTGGTAGTAGCGGTCCATGCCGCTGACCATCAGCACCTGCTTGAACAACTGCGGCGACTGCGGCAGCGCGAAGAACATCCCCGGATTGACCCGGCTCGGCACCAGATAATCCCGCGCCCCTTCCGGTGTGCTCTTGGTCAGGATCGGCGTCTCGATTTCGAGAAAGCCTTCCTTGTTCAGAAACCCCCGCACCGCCTGCGCGATGTGATGGCGCAGGGCGACCAGCTTCTGCATCTTCGGCCGGCGCAGGTCGAGATACCGATACTTCAGCCGCAACGCCTCGGTCACTTCGGCCTCGTCCTCGACCAGGAACGGCGGCGTCTGCGATGGATTGAGCACCTCCACGGTCTGCACCATCACCTCGATCTGCCCGGTCGGAAGCTTTGGATTCTCGGACCCGGCCGGACGTTTCGAGACCGTGCCTTGAATCGCCACGACATATTCGCTCCGAAGCTGGTGCGCCTGCTCGTGCGCCTTCGCATTGATTTCCTGGTTGAACACGACCTGGGTGAGGCCCCGCCGGTCCCGGATATCGTAAAAGATCACGTTGCCGTGGTCGCGCCACGTGTGGACCCAGCCGTTCAGGACCACGGTCTGGCCGACGTGCGCGGCAGTCAATTCGCCACACGAATGTGTGCGGATCTTCATGTCGACACCCGCTTGGAAGACGCAGCCCTCTGCCGGCTCGGGCGGGCGTTCCGCGCCCACTTCGCCCGTACCCGCTTCAGCCGTGCCTGCCTGGCCCGCGCCTGCCCGTCTCCCGGCGCTTCCTGCCGCTCCCGCGCCAGCTCACGCACGGCATTGGCCTCACGGTCCGTCAGATAGCGGTAGTGCCCCGTTGGAAGATCGCCCAACGCAAGCGGTCCGAACTTCACGCGCTTGAGCTTCAGCACCGGATGGTTCACGGCATCCAGCATGCGTTTCACTTGATGCTTGCGTCCTTCAAAAATCGTGACCTCCAGCCAGGAGTTCTCGGTGGCCTTGCCGACCTTCTTGACGATCGCCGGGCCGGTGCGACCGTCATCCAGCATGATCCCCTTCTCCAAGGCATCAATATGCTCGGGGGCCAGCATGCCCTTCACCTTGATCAGATAGGTCTTCGGGACATGGTGACGCGGATGGAGCAGCAGTTGCGCCAATTCTCCGTCATTCGTCAGCAACATCAAGCCTTCGCTGTCGAAGTCCAACCGGCCGACAGGAAACACCCGCACGTGGACACCGGGAAGTAAATCCGCGATGGTCCCCCGACTGCCCGGATCGCTCATGGTGGACACGATGTTCTTGGGTTTGTTCAGCATCACAAATGTCTGCGGCGGCGCCGGCTTCAGATGACGCCCATCCACCTTGACATGATCCTTTTCAGGGTTGACCTTGGTGCCGAGTTCGCACACCACCTGCCCGTTGACGGTCACGCGCCCCTGCACGATCAGCTCTTCCGCCTTGCGCCGGGAGGCCAGGCCCGAATCGGCAATCACCTTTTGCAGTCTGACGTCCACGTTATTCCCATTCTATGGTGCTGGGCGGTTTGGAGCTGACGTCATACACCACCCGATTCACGCCCCGCACTTCGTTGATGATCCTGTTCGAGATCGTGCCCAGCAGCTCGCCCGGCAGCCGCGCCCAGTCTGCCGTCATGCCATCCAAACTGGTCACTGCGCGAACGGCAATGACATGCTCATAGGTCCGCTGATCGCCCATCACCCCGACGGTCCGGATCGGCAGGAGCACCGCAAAGGCCTGCCAGATTTCGCGGTAGAGCCCCGCGTTCTTGATCTCCTGCGCGACGATGGCTTCCGCCTCTTTCAGGATGTCCAACCGCTCCTTGGTCACGGGCCCTAGAATACGGATCGCCAATCCAGGCCCAGGGAACGGCTGGCGCCAGATGATGTCATCCGGCAGGCCCAGTTCCTTGCCCAGCACGCGCACCTCGTCCTTGAAGAGTTCCCGCAGCGGTTCGATGAGCTTGAGCCGCATCTTCGTCGGAAGCCCCCCGACATTATGGTGTGTCTTGATCGTCGCCGATGGGCCCTTGAAGCTGACGCTTTCGATCACGTCTGGATAAAGCGTTCCCTGGATCAGGAACTTTGCGTCACCTAACTTCAACCTAGCTTGAGCCTCGAATTGTTTAATGAATAGCCCCCCGATGATTTTCCGTTTGCGCTCCGGATCGGTCACGCCCTTGAGCGCAGCGAGAAACGATTGCGAGGCGTCAACAAGATGCAAATTCAAATGAAGCTGTTGAGCAAACGTCTTCTTGACTTGCTCCCTCTCGCCCGTCCGAAGCAACCCATTGTCTACGAATATGCAAGTAAGTTGGTTGCCGATCGCGCGATGGGCCAGGACCGCCACCACGGAGGAATCCACGCCTCCGCTCAAGGCACAGATGACCTTCCCCTTGCCCACCGTCTCGCGGATCTGCGCGACCGCCGTGTCCACATAGGAACTCATCGTCCAGGTCGGCTTGCACCCGCAGATCTCATGGACGAAGTTCTGCAAGAGCCGGAACCCGCCGGCCGTATGCGCCACTTCCGGATGGAACTGCAGGCAATAGAACCGCCGGGCGGCATCCGACAGCTTCATTGCGGCCACCGGCGAGTTGTCCGTGTGCGCGATCACCCGGAACCCCTTGGGCATCCGCTCGATCCGGTCTCCGTGCGACATCCAGACGGTGGTGGCCCGGTTCTCACCCACGCCTTTGAACAGATCGGAATCGTCGTCGATGAGCAACTCCGCCCGGCCATATTCCCGACGGGACGCCTTGGCCACTTCGCCGTCCAGCAGATGCGTCATCAACTGCATGCCGTAGCAGATGCCCAGCACCGGCACGCCCAGATCGAAGAGTTGCCGCGGGACATGCGGCGCCTTCCGTTCATAGACGCTGGCCGGCCCGCCGGACAGAATGATGCCCTTGGGCCTGTAGGCTGTGATCGTGGCCAGCGGGACGGTGCAGGGGAGAATCTGGGAATAGACGTGGGTTTCGCGGACGCGGCGGGCGATGAGCTGGGTATATTGCGATCCGAAATCGAGGATCAGGATTCTGTCATGCCAGAGTTCCATGAAGACGTTAACCGTAAACCGTTACGCGTGAAACGAGGGAATCGCAGGAGGAATAAAGAGGGAAGCGATGAACGGTTCACGGTTCACGGTTTACGAGGGTCACTCCCCATCCGTGCGGTAGTTCGGCGCTTCTTTCGTGATGATCACGTCGTGGACGTGGCCTTCGCGAAGACCGGCCAGCGTCTGCCGGATGAACCGGGCATTTTTCTGCAAATCGGAAATCGTCCGGCAGCCGCAATAGCCCATGCCCGAGCGGACACCGCCGACCAACTGGTAAATCACGCCCGAAAGGGTCCCCTTGTAGGGCACCCGGCCCTCGATCCCTTCCGGCACCAGCTTGGACTCCGCGCGGCCGGTCTGGGAATAGCGGTCCTTCCCGCCCTTCTCCATGGCCCCGAGCGAACCCATACCGCGATAGACCTTGTAGGTCCGCCCCTGGAAGAGCACCGTTTCGCCCGGCGATTCTTCCGTCCCGGCGAGAATGCCGCCGATCATCACCGCAGACGCGCCGGCTGCCAGAGCCTTGGTCATGTCGCCGGAGTATTTAATTCCACCGTCGGCAACGATCGGCACGCCGGTCCCTGCCAGCGCCGCAGCGCAATCGGCGATGGCGGTCAACTGCGGCATCCCGGCCCCGGAGACGATCCGTGTCGTGCAAATGGACCCAGGCCCGACACCGACCTTCACGGCATCCACCCCGGCCTTGACCAGATCCTTTGCCGCCTCTGCGGTCGCGATATTGCCGGCGATCACATCCAGGTTGGGATATTTCTTTTTGACGACCTTCACCGTCTCCAGCACGCTGCGCGAATGGCCGTGCGCGGTATCCACCGCCACCAGATCCACGCCGGCCTTCACCAGGAGATCGAGCCGCTGTTCGGTTTCCGGCCCAACCCCGATGGCCGCCCCGACCCGCAAGCGCCCGTGCGTGTCCTTGCAGGCCTGCGGGTATTTGATGCGCTTCTCGATGTCCTTGATCGTAATCAGACCCTTGAGCTCGAACTTCTTGTTCACGACGGGCAATTTTTCGATCCGGTGTTCATGCAGGATTTCGCGGGCCTTCTCCAAACTCGTGCCTTCCGGCGCCGTAACCAGTTTGTCCTTGGTCATCGCCTGCGACACCTTGAGCTCCATCCGGCTTTCGAACCGCAGGTCCCGGTTGGTCAAAATGCCGACGAGCTTGCCGTTCCTGGTGACGGGAATGCCGGAGATGCGGTACTTGGCCATGAGCTGCTGGGCTTCGCGGATCGTGGCATCCGGCGCGATCGTAATGGGATCCAGAATCATCCCGCTCTCGGACTTCTTGACCTTGTCTACTTCGACCGCCTGGTCTTCCGGAGAGAGCAGGCGATGGAGAATGCCGATGCCGCCTTCCCGGGCCAGCGCAATGGCCAGGCGCGCTTCCGTGACGGTGTCCATGGCGGCGCTGACGATCGGAATGTTGATCGACACGTGGCGGGAAATCTGCGTGCGGGTGTCCGTTTCACCGGGCAGGACTTCGGATTTCGCCGGCACCAGCACGACGTCATCGTACGTCAACCCGACTCGGACTTCCTTCTCCAGCATGGGAACTCCGTTGCTACCGCTGCTGCGCTTCCGCCGCCTGACCGGACAGCTCCGCGGCTGCGTCGGCTTCTTCCTTCAACCGTTCGCCGCCCTCGTCCGCCGGCAGGAACTGCTGGACGCGGGTATTGGCGCTGTCCACGACAAACACGCTCCCCCGCGCATCCACGGTGATGCCGTAGGGAAAGTTAAACTGCCCGGCGCCGTTGCCGAACCCGCCCCATTGCGTAATGAAATTACCTTCGCGGTCGAACTTTTGCACGCGCTGATTGCCGGTGTCGGACACGAACACATCGCCCTGGCTGTCCACCACGATGCCCCAGGGCGACCGGAGCTGCCCCGGCTCCTGCGCGCGCGGATCGCTGGCGTGGCCGGGGCCGATCCCCCCGCCCCATTTCGTGATCAGCTGCGGGAGCACGTTCGTGCTGGTGTCGAATTTCTGAATGCGATGGTTGCCCATATCCACGACATAGACCCCGCCGTCCGCGGAATCCACCGCCACGCCGCGCGGGAAATAAAACTGCCCGTCGTTGGTTCCGAAGCTCCCCCACTGCATGATGAACTCGCCGTTGGCATCGAACTTCTGGATGCGGAAGTTGGCGCTGTCGGCGACGTAGATGTAGCCGCGCACGCGATCGCAGGCGATACCCCAGGGCGAGCTGAACTGCCCTTCGGCGTTGCCGCGCGAACCGAACTTCATCAGATAGCCGCCCAGCTTCCCGTCGAATTTCTGGACGCGGTGATTGTTGGTATCCACCACGTACACGTCGCCCCTGGCGTCGCAGGCGATGCCGGTCGGGTTGTGAAAGTTGGAATTGGCGGAGCCGAAGCTGCCCCAGAGGATGATGAAGTTTCCGGCGTTGTCGAACTTCTGGACCCGGTTATTGCCGTTATCCACCACGAACAGGCTGCCCTGTTGATCGATCGCCATGCCGTACATCGGCGCCGAAAACTCGCCGCCGTGCAGCAGCGAGGCGCCACGGCCGGGCTTCCCCCACCTGGAGACGCAGAGATAGCCGGACGTGTTGACCAGGATGCTGGTGCTCGCCGGGACGGAAATGTTGTTGCCGACGTCCTTGAACCAGATGTAGATGGTCTTGGGACCGTCGCCCGGCGACAGCGTGCAGGGAATCGTCGCCCCGAACGTGGTCACCGGCTCGACCTCGACCCAGCCCGGCATGGTCGCGCTCGGCGCCATGGGACTCTCGGCGATGTAATAGGCGGCCACACCGGTATCCACATCGTTCGCCGAGATCGTCAGGATTACGTCGGGCGTGTTGGTCATGAAGGCGCCGTGGTTGACGACCGCGTAGGGGTTCTGCGGCGCCGTGATGTCGATCAGAACCGGCGTGGCGGTCACTCCCTCGGACAGCACGCTCTCGCCGCCGTCCTCGTAGACCGCGCTCAAGGCATAATAATAGGGGTTGCCGTTCGTCAGGCTGGTCTGGACATAGGGGCTGGACACGCCTTCGATCTTCGTGCCCGTCTGCGTCGTCACGCCCGGCGACGTATGGAAATAGAGGTTATAGGACACGGCGCCCGGCACATCGAGCCAGCTCAAGGCGACTTCCGTGTCGCCCGCCTTGGCGACCAGACTGCGCGGCGCCGGCGCGTCGGTTGTTTCCTGCGGCTTGTTCTGCAACAGCCGGTTCAATTCTTCTTCGGTCGGCGCATACTTCAGCACGCGGTTATTGCCGCTGTCCACGACATAGACGTACCCCTCGGCATCCACGGCGACGCCGGAGGGGAAATTCACCTGCCCTTCCGTCACACCGCGATTCCCCCACTGGCAGAGGAAGGTGCCGTTGCCGTCGAATTTCTGGATGCGATGGTTCCCGCTGTCCACCACGTAGACGTTGCCCAGCTTGTCGCAGGCCACGCCCCAGGGCGCCTTGAACTGGCCGGGGCCGTTGCCTTCCTTCCCCCACTTGGCCAGGTAACTGCCGCGCGCATCGAACTTCTGAATCCGGTTGTTACTCTCGTCGGCCACGTAGATGTTGCCGACAAAGTCCACCGTCACGCCGCGCGGGAAGAAAAAGGCGCCGTCGAAGCTGCCGTCCCGGCCCCATTTGAGCACTGGCGTGCCGTCCGATTTGAATTTCTGGATGCGCGAATTGCTCGTATCCGAGACGTAGAGGTTGCCTTCACGATCCGTGGCCACGCCCCACGGCACGTCGAACTTCCCCATGTCGGCGCCACGCCAGGCAAACCCGAATTTTCCCCAGGCGCGCGTCACCGTGCCCTCCGCATCGAACTTCTGAATGCGGTTGTTGCCGCTATCCGAGACGTAGACCTCGCCTTCCGGGCCGATCGCCAGCCCGCGCGGGTAGTAAAACTGGCCTTCCTGCCCGCTGGGCTCGCCGCCCCATCGCGCGAGAAACTTGCCGTCCTTGTCGAATGTCTGGATGGAATGGTTGTCCGTGTCGGCGACGTAGATATGCCCGTCCTTGTCGAGCGCGATGCCGGTCGGCGCCTTGAACTCGCCGTCCTCCACGCCTTCCTGGCCGATCGCCTGCACGATCAGGTAGGGAGACGGAATGGCCATCACCTCGGCCGATTCCAAGCTCTCACCCTGCGCCGTCACCACCGTCACGACATAGTAATAGCAGGTGCTGTTGGCCAGATCGTCATGCACGTAGGGCGAGGTGGCGCCTTCGATGCAGTTGCCCTTTTCTTTTTTCACACCCATGACGGGCTTAAAATCGTCCGGACTGGCGATCGGACGGGTCAGCTCTGAAAACTTGATGCTGACGCCTTTGTTCGTCAGGAAATACAGATTGTAATACATGGCTTCCGGCACGGGATCCCACGTGATGGTGATCCTGCCATTACCCGGCTTGGCCGCCACGTTGGCCGGCGCGGGAGGGAGCTGCTCTGCAGTCGTCTCGCCTGCACCCCATTCGTCGGCATGCCCCTGAGCGAGGAGCTTCTTGCGATTCAGCACGTCTTGTTCGTCGAATTTCACTGGTCGCACTCCCCTATGGCCTGATGGAAGAAAAGCTCAATACGGCGGATGTTTCAAGCACTTATGATGCCTAGGGCAATTTAACAAACGGTGCTCCGCCAAGTCAATAAGTCACGCACGATCCGCCGCCGATGCGGCCGATTGTTCGCTCACAGTGAATTCGTTAAGATGCCTCACATCATGCGCGCGAAACTCTATCTCACCAGACCGTTTCCGGACCAGGTGATGACCGTCATCCAGGAACGGTTCCAGCTTACTATTTCGCCGGCAGACCACCCGCCGTCCACTGCCGAGATACTCGCTGGTGTCCGTGATGCACAGGCGGCAATCTGCACGTTGAATGAACGAATGGATGCCGCGATTCTGGCCGCCGCGCCGTCGCTTCGTGTCATCGCCAACTATGCCGTCGGCTACAACAACATCGACATGGAGGCGGCCAAGGCCCGCGGCATTGTCGTCACCAATACGCCGGACGTGCTGACCAACGCCACCGCCGACATCACATGGGCGCTGATCCTGGCCGTCGCGCGGCGAGTCGTCGAGGGCGATCAGCTTGTTCGCCAGAACCGGTGGACCGGATGGTCGCCGACCCAGATGCTGGGCGTCGATCTATCGGGCAAGACGCTCGGCATCATCGGGATGGGCCGCATCGGGCAAGCCGTCGCTCGCCGCGCGGGCGGATTCGAGATGAACGTGCTGTACTGGAGTCGTAGCGAGCGCCCGCTGCAACCTGCCAATCCTGCATGGCAGCGGGTCCCGTTCGAAGAACTGCTGCGCCGTTCCGATTTTCTCAGCCCCCATGTGCCCCTGGCACCTGACACGCATCATCTGATCAACGATGCCGCGTTGCGGCTCATGAAACCGACGGCGGTTCTGATCAATGCGGCGCGAGGACCGGTGGTGGATGAAGCGGCACTGGTCGCAGCCATCCGCGAAGGACGGCTGGCAGGAGCCGGACTCGACGTTTACGAACGGGAACCGGAGCTCCATCCGGGCTTGCGCGAACTTCCGCAGGTCGTGCTGCTCCCCCATCTCGGTTCAGCCACAACGGAGACACGCATCCGTATGGGCATGATGTGTGTGGAAAACGTGCTGGCAGTTCTGGAAGGGAAACCTGCTCCCAACAGAGTTGCTTAGGAGGGGTGGCGAAGGGCAAGCCCCTCAGGCTGTCCTATCATGCGTTGGAGTCTCTCGGCTCCTAAATACCCTACTGTTGGCCCCTGCGCCTTATCGGACCAGCGGAACGGCGCAGGGACACCCTCTCCGCTCTCTCACATTACGTTCCCGCTATCGGCCAAGCCTTCGTGGCTCTACCCTTCCACCCCGCTTCATATAAAAAAGAGAAGGCCGTTCCATCCGAAGCCTTGCTTGAATGGAACGGCCTTAGCCGCTTCGCTCCACGCGGATAGTCATTTACGATTTTTCAAGATGGAAAGACTACCGACCATTTCCCCTCCTTCCACGAAATCACACTCCCTGAGCGGAAATCCGTGTTAGCAGTAATAACTCATCTAGCATGGTGAAGACTAACTGGGGTGGAGGCATATAGGTTTTGTTCCCGTCATCAACAAGCGCTGTATATCTCAGCGCATGATTCTGATGCTGGGAATGCAGACCATGTATCAGATTGACGGTGCTAGGGGTAACTGACACACCCAGATTTTGCAGCTGTTCCAACAACGAATCGAGACTGTGGCGATAATCATGCTTCCTCAGAACTTCTTCACTAACCCCCCTTTTTAATAGGGCCGACTTCAGCAGTAGCTCTGCTGCATGAGAGGTTAGGAAATAGAATGGAATAGCTGTTAGTTTCGCCGGCGTCCCATCACTGTTTAACTCAAGAGTTTTGCTTAATTTCTTCGCGCTTTCCCAAAAGTTAACCGCTCCAAGACGGTAGATGCTGGCCAAGTAGATATTATCCGTCATGCTTTATTCCGTTCACTCCTAATCTGGCAGGCTATTGTTAGGCCACAAGGAAGAGGGGGAAATGGTCGGGAGTCTTTTTACAATCCAGGCGGCTCAAAACGGCCGTCTTCTCACCCGCCTAGGATAGGCTGGCAAAGTTTGTAGGGCAATCACTACCGAGCAGCCCACTGAACTTGGCGAAGCGTTAAGGCGACAGGCTTGGACGCGGCCTGTCGCCTTTCTATTTTTTATTTGTCGGTGATCCAGAGGGTGGCCTGGTTGTTCCCTGACTGCGCGCGTCCAACGAGGGCCTTCTGAGGCCGCGCGTTGCGCGAGCAAGGGGGGAATAACCAGGCCACCCGTCCTTCCTTCGTCAGCCACCGCTAACGTGCGGCGGTTTTTTGGCCGCCGCTTTTGCTCCATTCGAGCCGCTTGGGGACATCCTTGTAGGCGGGAATTTCCGAAAAA
>Ga0247727_10017233_pt1 | contig 11528 bp, 12 predicted proteins | sample WisWelCaveWW1625_FD_202498 | JGI IMG/M metagenome (GOLD analysis project Ga0247727, IMG submission 202498) | Biofilm microbial communities from Wishing Well Cave, Virginia, United States - WW16-25 | ecosystem: Environmental > Aquatic > Deep subsurface > Groundwater > Cave microbial mat | place... | reverse complement strand
ATAGGGGTCCACTATAGATGACCGCTCCAGCAGCCGGGTATTTTCGATAGCAATCGCCGCCTGATTTGCGACCGCCTGCAGCAGCGCCACCTCCTCCGGTGTGAAAGGATGTGGCGTCGCGGTGTAGCAGTTGATCACGCCGATACTGCGCGTCTTCAAAATCATCGGCACGCAGAGGAGCGAGCAGAGACCTTCCAGACGGGCGATCTCCGGAAAGCGATAGTCGGGATCGCGGGTCACGTCGGCCACGATGACCGGCCGCCCCTCTCGCATGGCGCGGCCCGAAATGCTGTCGCCCGCCTTCAACGTTTTGCCGCGATACGCCTCGCTGAGGCTCTGGGTGGCCGCAATTTTCAATTCGCCGCTCGGCTCATCGAGGATCATGATCGAGCAGATTTTCGACCCCATCATCGCGGCGGTCATCGCCACGACGAGGTGGAGCATCTCTTCCAGATAGCGGCCCTCGGCGATGGTGTGGCTGACCCGCGCGAGGGTTTCGATCTGCATCGCCTTTTGCGCCACTTCTCGGTGGACGCGGGCGTTTTCAATCGCGCTGCCAACCTGGTGCCCAATGGTGGTTAGCAGCGCGATCTCGCTTTCGGAGTGACAATGGGCCTTGCGATGTTGGACGTTGATGACGCCAATGACCTCGCTGCGGCAGATGACCGGCGTGGAGAGAAACGCCTGAAAACGATCTTCGGGGAGGGCACGAAACGGCGTGAAGCGGGGATCGGCCTCGGCATTTTTGGCAATGGCGACGGTCCGCCGCTCCCGCGCCACCCAGCCGGTGATCCCCTCTCCCACCTCCAGGTGAATCCGTCCGATCAGTTTCGGATGGGGAAGGCTCGACGCGCGCAACACCAGCTCCTGCCGCGCCTCGTCCAGCAGATAAATCAGACAGGCATCGGCGCGGCTGACCTCGACCACCATCTCAACCACGCCGCGCAGAACTACGTCCAGATCGAGGTTGGCGCCGATGGACTCCGTGATCCGATGGAGAATCGCCAACTCTTTGAGAACGGGCGCCTTGCGAGCGCCCTTTCGCGTGGTCGCGGTGCGGGTCAACATGGGGACTTCCATTGGGTACAACCGCAACGAACCGGTAGAGTCATTCTAATATCCACCATTTTTAATCACGTCTTCGGCGATGACCATCCGCTGGATTTCGTTTGTTCCCTCGAAGATCCGGTTGATCCGGGCGTCGCGGTAGAACCGCTCCACCGGATGCTCGCCCATGAAACCGTTGCCGCCATGAATCTGCACCGCCTTATCGACGATGCGGCCGAGCGCCTCGGAACAGTAGAGTTTGCAGATGGCCCCCTCGCGCGGGATTTTCTTGCCTTGGTCGTAGAGCCAGGCGGTGCGATAGATAATCGACTCCATCTGAAAAACCTCGGCGGCCATTTCGGCGATCATCCACTGAATCGCCTGATGCGCGGCAATCGGCTGGCCAAACGTCACCCGCTTTTTAGCGAAGTCGACCGACATGCCCACCAACTCCTTTGCGGCGCCGAGGCAGCCCGCCGCCAGCGACAGGCGCGACTCATCCAGCGTCTCCATCGCAATGCCAAACCCGCGGCCGATCTGGCCGAGGACGTTTTCTTTCGGGACGCGGACATCTTGAAAGACCAACTCGGCGGTGGCCGAGCCGCGCAGCCCCATCTTGTCGTGAATCCGGTTCGCCGAAAATCCAGGCGTCGGAACCTCGACGATAAAGGCGGTGATGCCGCCACGGGCGCGCAATTTGGCATCGGTCAGGGCGTAGACGATCACGATATCGGCAATGTCGCCATTGGTAATCCAGAGTTTCGTCCCGTTGAGCACAAAACTGTCGCCGTCGGGTGTCGCCGACAATTGCAGGCTGGCGGCATCCGACCCCGCACCGGGTTCGGTGAGGGCATAGGCCCCGATCTTCTCTCCGCGCGCCAGTGGCGCCAGATATTTCTGCTTCTGCGCCTCCGTGCCGCCCAGAAAAATCGACGTGCCGGCAAGGCCCACATGGGCGCCGACCGTCACGCTGGTCGAGGCGCAACCGCGCGATAACTCCTCCAACAGGATGCAGTAGCCGACCTCGCCCATCGCCGACCCGCCATATTCGGCCGGAAACGGGATGCCGAGGAGTCCAAGTCCGGCGCCCTTCTTCAAAATACCGAGGATCAGATCGACGTTGTGCTCCTTGTCGATCCGCTGCGCCACCGGCTTGACCTCCTGGTTGACGAACTTCGACACCATCTCCCGCAACATCGTCTGCTCTTCGGTAAAATTAAAATCCATCGAATTCCTCCTGCTAAAACGATCGGCGCTACCGAACGCGATCAAACGAGCCTCGTTCAAACGTCATTATCATGTCATTCCGAACGAAGTGAGGAATCTTTGATGACAATAAAGTCAAAGATTTCTCCCTGCGGTTGAAATGACAGCTTTGGGCTTTCGGGATATTTGCAAGAGGCTCGAACGTTACTGATCCTGAAACTTTGGCTGCCGCTTTCCGATGAAGGCCGATAGCCCCTCTTTCATGTCGGCGGTGTCGCACAGTCCGCCGAACAGCCGGGCCTCCAGTGCCAGACCGGCCGGAAGGGGTTGATCGGCGCCCTCCGTGATCGCCTGCATCGCCGCCTCAATTGACTGCCGTCCATGTGCGGCGATCTTTTTCGCCAATCCCTGCGCCTGTTTTAGCACTTCGCTTTCTGGAACCACGCGATTGACGAGGCCAATCGTCTTCGCCTCCTGCGCGTTGATGACGTCACCGGTGAGAATCAACTCCATCGCGCGGCTTCTGCCGACGAGGCGGGTGAGGCGCTGCGTACCGCCAAACCCAGGCATGATCCCCAAGTTGATCTCCGGCAACCCCATCTTCGCCCGATCGCCCGCCACGCGCAGATGGCAGGCCAACGCCAGCTCCATCCCGCCGCCGAGACAAAAGCCGGTAATCGCCGCAATCACCGGCACCGGCATCTGTTCGATTTTGTCGAACACCGCCTGTCCGGTGCGGGCCAACGCCTCCCCCTGCGCTGCCGAGGTGATCGACGCGATCACTTTAATATCGGCCCCAGCGGCAAATGACCCGACCGCACCGGTCACCACCACCGCCTTCACCGAACGATCTGCCCGCAGCCGGTCGATGGCCGCCGAAAGCTGCTCAATTAACGCGGGGCGAATGATATTTGCCGGTGGATGGTTTAGCGTCACCGTGGCGAGTGGAGATTCAATTTGAACGATAATCAGAGTTTCTTCCATCCGGGCCTCCTAAAGGGTATATTCACGACCGTAGAAGTGTCTTGGAGGTTTACGATGTTATCGAATCAACTTTTGAGCGAATCGCAGGAGAGCGATCCCTTCGACATCGCGTTTCATGAAGCGCTCGCAAAAACGCTTGGCGAATTGGAGACCACTGCCGACGAAGAGGCGTTTCGTGACCTGTGATCGGTGGGACAGGATCAATCGTTCCATCCGTGTTATTTCGTCGGGTGATGGTCGATGCCAGCATACGCATCCACAAAACGCTTGATTCGCGCGGCGTCGAAGGTGTCGAATTTATCGATCCGCGTCCATGCGGTCAGCGCGATTTTTGATCCGATGCCGGCGTACGGGGCGACGATGATGTGTTTGAAGCGTCCATTTTTCGGATCGGCGTCTGTCATCTTGTAATAGTCCTGGACCAACCCCTCCAGTTTTGCGATCAGGTCAGCGCAATTTTTGCAGTCGTACTGGATTATCACGCCGCCGTCTTCCAGATTGTGTACTTGCAGTTCGTTTGGAATCTGCTGATCGTAGATTCCCCAGCGCGCGACGTTGGGAAGATGCGCCCCAGAGGTTGGCGGCTTGCTGTTGTAGGGCGGATGCGGGTCTTCAGCGGATCGGACATGATTGTTGCCAAGTGACGGGAGCACCTCTCCTGGCCCCGCCGGAATGGCCGGTGGCGCAGGCGAGGGCGTCGGCATCGTCAGTTTCGTTGCGGGCGGCTTCGGGGTTGTCTTGGGAGAAGACGGGGCCGCCACTTTCGGTGGCGACGCCGGTGTTGGAGAAGAAGACGGCGCGGCCTGAACCCACCCTGCGCCCAGTAAAATAATAATTCCCGCGAGAAGATGTCTCACCATTTTTCCCTCCGATTTCACCCATTCAAGCGAACGAATCCGCCGATCCGGCACGCGGTTTCCGCTGCCCGAACCGACGGGGGCATTCTAACAGGTTGCCGAAGGAAGGTGTCAAATCGTAAACTCGGACAAGGTTTTCCGGCGGCTCGCGCTGTTCTTGACGTTCGTAACCCTTGGCCCTCACCCTGCCGACATTGGACATTCCGACGATCTCCATCACGCTGCGGTTCTTCGCCCAGATCAAGACTGCGGCAGGTCTGTCGCATCGGATATTACCCGTCGCGGTCGGGACATCGCTTCGGGAACTTCTCGCGTTGTTATCGAACGACATGCCCGCGCTCACCGCCACGCTTACAAATGGCCCGCTCCTGACCGTGGTTAACCAGGCGCAGGTGCCGGACGATTACATTCTTCAGCCGAATGACGAGGTTGCGCTTCTTCCCCCATTCTCCGGCGGATCGGGGGAGAGGCCGTGACGACGATCCACGAGGTGAATCCCGGCGCGGCGCGCGATGCCGATCGCGTGCGAATCCAGACCGCCGATTTTAGCGTGGCGGCGGAGATGGCGCAGATTCAGACGACCTCACGCCGCATCGGTGGCATCGTCACCTTTCTTGGAACGGCGCGGGACTTTTCGGCCGGACGCGCGGTCGAGCAGATCGAGTTTGAACACTACTCGGGCATGGCCGAGACGCGACTTTCGGAAATCCGCAGGCAGGCGATGGCCGATTTTGACATTCTCGATGTCACGATCATCCATCGGACGGGCCGCATCCTGCCGGGGGAAAATATCGTTCTCATCGTGGTGGCGGCGCCACATCGCAAGGCCGCCTTTGCCGCCTGTGAATGGTGCATCGACACCCTGAAGCAGACGGCACCGATCTGGAAGCGGGAGACGACCCCCGATGGCCTCGTCTGGGTCGAGCCGCACGCTTAAATCCTTATCACCATCACCCGCCCGAGCCGACCATGTTCAACACGCTTCGTGAAGATATTCGGGCTGTTTTTGAGCGCGATCCCGCCGCGCACAATGTGCTGGAAGTCCTCCTGACCTATTCCGGCCTGCACGCGACGCTGGCGCACCGCGTCGCCCACCAGTGCTGGCTTTGGGGCGTGCCGGTCGTTCCGTCCATCATCGCCTGGCTCGCGCGGTTCCTCACCGGCATTGAAATCCACCCGGGCGCGCGGATCGGCCGCCGATTTTTTATCGACCATGGCATGGGGGTGGTGATCGGCGAGACGACCGAAGTAGGCGACGACGTGACGCTTTATCAGGGCGTCACGCTCGGCGGCACGGGGAGAGAGAAGGGGAAACGGCACCCCACGCTGGGCGATGGCGTGGTGGTCGGCGCGGGGGCGAAGGTATTGGGGCCGATCCAGATCGGCAATCAGGTGCGGATCGGAACAAACTCGGTCGTCTTAAAGTCGGTGCCAGATGGTGCCACCGTCGTCGGCATCCCTGGGGAGATCGTCCGAAGCCGGCACGACGCCGGAACGCTCGACCATACCCATCTGCCCGACCCGCTCACCGAACGCCTCGAACGCCTCGAACGCGACCTGCAAGAGATCAAAGCAGAAGTCCGCCGCACCCGCACCACACAGCCGTGACGCCTTACGGCCAGATAACGACCGCTCCCGCGCTCCTCCAAAATGAGTTGCCCCCTCTCCCCATGGGCTAGGGTTGGGGGGAGGGTGCCCCTCCGTTTTCATGCCGTCATGCCATGAACTGACCGATCATGCAAACTTTTCAGCCCATCCTCACCCTCACCATTCCCGTGAACTGGAAGGAGACTTTTACCCACAGGAAAGTCGGACGCCTCGCATGTATAATGCGCGGCCGCTGCGGTGGCTGAAATCTTTGCGGGGAGAAAAATGTCTGAAGCGATGGATCGATTGGTGGGGGTGATGGCGCGGCTTCTTGGGGAGGGGGGGTGCCCGTGGGATCGCGAGCAGACGCATGAATCGCTCAAGCCCTATCTGCTCGAAGAGACCTACGAGGTGTTAGAGGCGATCGATTCGGGCAAGCCTGCCGCCATGAGCGAGGAGTTGGGGGACGTCCTTTTCCAAGTGCTTTTCCACGCTGAAATGGCAAAGGCCGCCCGCCTGTTCGACCTCGACGACATCGCTCATGCGACCGCCGATAAGATGATCCGCCGACATCCACATATTTTCGATGCCGCGCCGGGTGCCGCGCCGCCGGATTCGCAGGCTGTTCTCGTAAAGTGGGAGGAATTAAAACGGGCCGAGGCGGGGCACCAGTCGCGCAAATCGGCGATTGACGGCGTGCCAAAATCGCTGCCCGCGCTCCTTCGCGCCCACCAACTTCAGTCGCGGGCTGCCCGCGCCGGGTTCGATTGGAAAACGGTCGGCCCAGTCTTCGACAAGGTGCGCGAGGAAGTGGCCGAATGCGAGGCCGTGGCGGCGGAGGGGAATGGCGTGAACGGGAGCGGCTCCGGTCGGATGGAAGAGGAGATCGGAGACCTGCTCTTCTCCATCGTCAACGTCGCGCGACATCTCTCGGTCAATCCCGAAGAGGCCCTCCGCAAAGCCGCCAACAAATTTTCCGGTCGCTTTCAGAAAATCGAGACCGCCGCCGAAATGGAGGGAGGTCTCAAAACGCTTTCACCAGAACTGATCGACCAGTTGTGGGAGACGGCCAAGGCGCAGGAGGAGTGTCTGATGGCGACCGACGCAAGATCGTGCGCCCATTGATCAAAATCTATTGAACGTCCTGCCGGCGAAAGCCGGTATCCAGTCTTTACCCGTCATGGCGCTACGCGCCATCTGAATTCCGGCTTTCGCCGGAATGACGGCTTTCTCCTCCGAGTATTAATGTAGAAGTGGAATAACCAATGCCGACATTTTCGTATCGGGTGGCGCTGGGGGATGGGCAGGTGCTTGAGACGCGGGCGGCGTCGGAGAACGAGGCCGCCCTGCGAGAGCGCCTTGCGGGGGAGGGGTACGTCGTCCTCTCCGTCACCGAGGCGGCGGGTCTCGCCCGTGTCACGCTATTCGCCAAAAAAGGGATTTCGGCGCGGGATTTCCTCGTCTTCAACCAGGAGCTGATGACGCTCCTGAAGGCGGGGCTGCCGATCATGAAGGTCTTCGACATCCTCACCGACCGGCCAGGTCATCACCACTTTCTCGCGGCGCTGCGCGCCGTTCAGAATCGAATCCGCGAGGGCGGCGTTATCGCCGACGCCATGGCCGAACACCCCACCTTCTTCTCGGCGCTGTACGTCTCCTCGATGCGCGCTGGAGAGAAGAGCGGCAACCTCGTCGAGGTTATCAGCCGGTTCATGGGCTATCAGCGGCGGGTGATCGACGTGAAGAAAAAGGTCGTGGCTGCCCTCGCCTATCCGAGTTTTCTCCTCGCCTTCGGCGGCCTGGTGCTGATGTTTTTGATCGTGTTTGTCATGCCGAAGTTTGCCGACATGTATGCCGATTCCGGGGCCGAACTTCCGGGGCTGACCCGCGTGCTCCTCAGACTGGCCGATTCGGTGCGCGGTGGCGGCTTTATCGGATGGATCGTGGGCATCGTCGTGGCGGCCGTAGCACTCTGGCAGGGATACCACCATCCGGTCGGGCGGCGCTGGGCCGATCGGGTCATTTTACACGTCCCGCTCGTCGGGACGATTCTTCGCCGACATGACCAGGTTCGGATCACGCGCACCCTTTCCTCCTTGCTCAAAAGCGGCATTCCGCTGGTCGGGGCGTTGCAGATTGTTGCAGACGCCATGCTCAACGCCAGCGTCCGCGAAAGACTAGAAGGGGTGACCGCTGCCGTCCGCGCGGGCGGTGCCCTGGCCCCGGCGCTGGCCCAAACCGGTCTCTTTCCCAGAATTTCCACCGAGATGATCGGCGTCGGCGAGATGACCTCCGCGCTGGAGGAGATGCTCAACGACGTCGCCTTCTTCCACGAGGAAGAACTCGACCTCTACCTCGCCCGCGTCTCCACCTGGGTCGAGCCGATCTTGTTGCTCGCCGTCGGTTCACTGATTGCTGTCGTTCTTGTTGCCATGTATTTGCCGATCTTTAATCTTGCAGGGGTTGCTCAATGATGTCTTCAATTATCAAACGGATTCCGCTCGGCGCGCTGCTGGTGAAGCGCGGCCGCCTCCCCGTCGAGATGATCGACGAGGTGCTGGCGGCCTATAAAGACAGCGGGATGCGCCTCGGCGAGGCGTTGCGCGACAAGGGTCTCATTACCGAAGAAGAGTTGGCGCAGGTCCTCGCAGAACAGTTTCATCTCACCTACTATCCCCTCGACGGCTTCCGGATCAATCCGGCGTTTTTCAAAAATATTCCGGTCGAATGGATGTATCGCTATCCGTTCGTCCCCTTCGGCCAGAACGCGGGGGCCATCGTCATCGTCATCTCCGACCCGACGAAACTGGCCGCCATGGACGATTTGGAACTCATCCTCAAAGAACGGCTCACGTTCGGCATCAGTACGCGCAGTGCGATTCTGGAGGTGTTGCAGCGGAGCGAAGGGTCGGGACATGTCCTTCAGCAGATTCAGGCCGATTTCAAGCCGGTGCTCGTCACCGAAAACGACGAGGGCGACGAAGTCCTCTCCATCGAAAAACTGAGCAAGGACGACAGCCCCGTCGTCAAACTGCTCGACACCATGCTGCTCACGGCGCTGCAGCGGCGCGCCTCCGACATCCATGTTGAGGTCTACGAAGATGAAGTGCGGATGAAATACCGGATCGACGGCGCGCTCTATCCGGCGATGGATCCGCTCGACGTGAAGTTCCATCCCGCGCTCGTGTCGCGAATCAAGGTCTTGTCGGAGCTCGACATCACCGAGAAGCGGGTGCCGCAAGATGGGCGTTTCAAGATGCGGCTCGGCGCCCGCAAGGTCGATTTCCGCGTCTCCATTCTTCCCTCCATCTTTGGCGAAGATGTGGTGATTCGGATTCTGGACAAGGAGTACATCACCGCCGATATTAACGAGTTGCGGCTCGACCGGCTGGGGTTCAATCCGAGCGACCTGCCGAAATTCAAGCGGGCGATCCACGAGCCGTATGGCATGGTGCTCGTCACCGGGCCGACCGGCAGCGGCAAGACGACCACGCTGTATGCCGCCATCACCGAGGTGAACACGAGCGAGGACAAAATCGTGACGATCGAGGACCCGGTGGAATATCAGCTCGATGGGGTGGTGCAGATTCCAGTGAACGAAAAAAAGGGGTTGACCTTCTCGCGCGGCCTCCGGTCGATCCTGCGACACGACCCCGACAAAATCATGGTCGGCGAAATCCGCGACGCGGAGACGGCCCATATCGCCATCCAGTCGGCGCTGACGGGGCATCTCGTTCTGACCACCGTCCATGCCAATAACGCCTTTGACGTGATCGGTCGGTTCGTGAATATGGGGATTGAGCCGTACAACTTCGTCTCCTCGCTGAATTGCATTCTGGCGCAGCGGCTGGTGCGAACCCTCTGCGTCCACTGCAAGGGGACGGAGGTCGTGCCGCCCGATCTGCTGTCACGCTCCGGACTTGATCCAGTCCAACATCGTGACACCCTGTTTGCCGTGCCGGTCGGCTGCCCCGAATGCAACCAGACCGGCTTTCGCGGACGGGCGGCAATCACCGAGTTTTTAAACCTCTCCGACCCGATCCGGGAGATGATCCTGGCGAGACGTTCCACAGCGGAGATTCGCCGCGTAGCACTCGCGGAAGGAATGACGACGCTACGGCAATCGGGAATGGAAAAGGCGCTGGCAGGAGAAACGACGCTACGCGAAATCAACCGCGTCACGTTTGTTCCGTGAGGGGCGGGCGAAGGTGCAGTAACCGTCAGTGTCCAGATGACCTGTAACAATCTTGTGGTCGTTAAACGACTGCCGGTCTTTGCGGCGCCTAACCGCCCCTATTGAACTGTGACCGTCGCGGATTTCCATTTCGTTACCAGGACTTCCGTATCGTCGAACGTTTGGATTCCTTTTGGTAGATCAAACGCAACGTGGGTCGTGCCAGGGCCGACGGCCTCGAAGGTCAATACGGCCAGCGTCCCTTCTCCGAACACTCCCGCCTTTGTGCCGAGTCGCGTCACGCCGACTTTCAGCCGCCCCGGAACCGCATCGTCAACAAGCGCGACATGGAATTGGCTCTGACTGACGTTATCCCCCGTGCCATTGAGAAAATCCCCAGGCAACTGCCCGACATGTTCTAAAACCTGGGGGTCATACGTCACGTCGAATGCGGCGTAATAGGCATTTTTAAGCGCTGCCACGTCGATTGTCTGCGTGACCGTCGCCCCAACCGCCACTGTTTTCGTTTGGGGTGACAGGAAGACCACCGCGTCGTGGATCACCGGTGGCGTCGGATTACTCCCAGAGCCACCGCCCGTATCACCTCCCCCGCCGCCACAACCGACCGGTCCAACGGCCATCAGCAGGAAGAGACCCAGCCTCATCGTATTTTTTATCCGGTTCATGGGAACCCCCTGTTTAGTTTAAGAAAGCATCAATCAGAAGATCGAGGTCTGTGCCATTGATGGCGCCGTCGTTTTGCATGTCGGACAGGGGATTCCAATGGTGCCCCCCGCTCTGGCTGCCGTACGAGATCGCAAGTTTTCCAAGATCAAAACCATCCACCCGCCCGGAGCGGTCGATATCGCCTGCCATCGGGGCGTCCTGGACGTTCGGCCCATCGCCCGCAACCACAGGGGTTCGTCCATCCAGAGAAAGAACCCCCACCGCCTGAAGCCCTGTCACGTCCACGGCATCGAAAACTTGCGTGTAATCGACACCAACCGGCAGCAGCGCAGGATAGGTGTAAATTGCGCCGGTTGCCGGTGTCCCGCTCACGAGCGTCATCGCGAATGGGCTGCCGGTAATCTCCACACCATGATCAAGAACGTGGACTCGCGGGGACCCGGTCGCGGGGAGATCGCCATCGGCATCGGTGTATTTGACGCGGTAGGTAAAGGTGGTGGCCGTCGTGCCGTCTTGCGGATGGATACCATCGGCGGTGTAATCGGCCTCACCCGTCCAAGCAAGAACTGGTGCGTGTGCGCCTGCAGGCGGCGGCGTCATGGCACTCGTCGGAATCACCGCGTCAGGCATTGTGACTGACGACCATTGCAGTTCAATCTCCGCGTTGCTGCCCACACCGTCGAAATACTCCAATGTAATGGCATGTGAACCCGTAGTGAGATGGATGGGGTCACTATCAACGAGATCACTGATGTTCGGCACTAAACCCTCTTCCCACCGATCGACCACAAGGACGCCGTCGATCCAGAGCCGCACCCCGCCATCCACGATCGCGGTAAACGTGTAGTCCGCCTCCGTCGCAACGGTTAACGCTCCCGTCCACCGGACAAAGAAGTTATCGGGTGCGATGGCAGGATCGGGAGAACCACTCCCCCAATCAGAATCAATCGTAGCGTCCGTTTTAACGACCGCTGGAGTGGTCGTAT
>Ga0247727_10017232_pt1 | contig 11529 bp, 9 predicted proteins | sample WisWelCaveWW1625_FD_202498 | JGI IMG/M metagenome (GOLD analysis project Ga0247727, IMG submission 202498) | Biofilm microbial communities from Wishing Well Cave, Virginia, United States - WW16-25 | ecosystem: Environmental > Aquatic > Deep subsurface > Groundwater > Cave microbial mat | place... | reverse complement strand
GACACCACCAGCAAAGACTTTATCGGAGGAAGCATACCGGACGTGACATTAACGGATGGGCATTACGGGCAGGTGGTATGGATTCAACGCGGCAACATGAACGACCCGCTGCTTTGGAATCAGCAGGTGGAGCAGGAGCTGAAGGTTTTTTGGGATAAAGACTGAGTATGAAAATGGTACGGGTTGACAAACTTTTGAAGTTTGTCAAACCTGAAACTCGGAAAATGCGCTGTACAAAAAGACACCCTCATGCGAGTCTTTTCGTTTCCTTAATTTCACCTGCCTGAAATTTTCCCGTCATGATTCTCGAAGCGAAGAACGTTCACAAGTCTTACGGCAAATTGGAAGTGTTGAAAGGAGTTGATTTGCAAATCAATTCAGCCGAAGTCGTTTCCATCGTGGGCGCATCAGGCGCTGGGAAAAGCACACTCCTGCATATCCTCGGAACGCTCGACACTTTTGAAAGAGGCACAGTCGTCATTGACAAAAAAAACCTGAGCCTGTTAAGCGGAAAAGAGCTTGCACGATTCAGAAACAGTAAAATCGGTTTCGTTTTCCAGTTTCATCATCTGCTGCCTGAATTCACGGCACTGGAGAATGTGCAGATTCCGGCATTGATTGGCGGCATGAGCCAGAAAGAAGCGAAGGAGCGCGCGACTAACCTGCTGAATAAACTTAGTTTGAGGGAGAGGCTACATCACAAACCCAGTGAGCTTTCCGGAGGTGAGCAGCAAAGAGTGGCGGTAGCCCGCGCATTGATTAACAACCCTGCCGTTGTGTTTGCCGATGAACCCTCCGGAAATCTTGACTCTGACAATTCACGCGACCTGCATCGCCTGTTTTTCAAATTGAGAGAGGAATTAGGTCAGACTTTCATCATTGTAACTCACAACGCTGAATTGGCGGACATGGCGGATAGGAAATTAATGATGAAAGACGGGAAAATTGTTTAGTCACGAGTTAGCGAGTCACGAGCCATTCTGACCCGCGACTCGCTAACTCGTGACTCATGACTAAAGAGATGAACGAAACTCACATCATATCCGAAACCACTCCGCTTGAGACTCTCTCAAAGTATTGGGGCTTCAACGCCTTCCGTCCGTTGCAGGAAGACATCATCAATTCCATTTTGCAAGGAAGCGATACGTTGGCGCTGCTTCCGACAGGAGGCGGTAAATCGGTTTGCTATCAGGTGCCCGCAATGATGAAAGATGGAATCTGCGTTGTGATTTCCCCGCTCATCGCGCTGATGAAAGACCAGGTTGCCAATCTTCGCAAGCGCAGAATCAAGGCGATTGCGATTTATTCCGGAATGAAAAAGCGCGAGATTGATTTGCTGCTGGATAACTGCGTTCATGGCGCTTACAAATTTTTGTATCTCTCTCCTGAACGGCTCGCCACCGATATTGTGAAGGCGAGAATTGAAAGAATGCCGGTGAATCTCCTCGCGGTTGACGAAGCGCACTGTATCTCGCAATGGGGCTACGATTTCCGTCCGCCATATTTAAAAATTGCGGAAATAAGATCGCTGCTGAAAGATGTACCGATATTGGCATTAACAGCAACAGCAACGGCTGAAGTGAAAAAAGACATCTGCGAAAAACTGCAATTCTCCAATGAAAAAATTTTCCAAAGTAGCTTTGAGCGGAAGAACATCGCTTGTGTGGTTCGCTTTGAGGAAAACAAGCTGCACAAGCTGGTGACGATTTTTGAAAGGATTCCCGGCTGCGGAATTGTGTATGTCAGGAACAGGAAGCATACGAAGGAGATTTCCGATTTTCTGCGCAAAAACAAAATTGCTGCCGACTTCTATCATGCCGGTCTTGAGTTGAAAGAACGAAGCATCAGGCAGGAAAAGTGGATTGCGGATGAAACACGGGTGATGGTATGCACCAACGCTTTCGGAATGGGGATTGACAAGCCCGATGTGCGATGCGTGGCGCACGTTGACCTGCCTGAAAATATTGAAGCCTACTACCAGGAATCAGGCCGCGCTGGGCGCGATGGCAAAAAATCTTATGCCGTGCTGCTTTATAATTTATCAGACAAATCGGCAACGGAGAAGCGCATCAGGGGAAGCTATCCTTCGTTGAAAGAAGTGCAGAACATTTACACCGCTCTTGGAAATTATTTTCAAATAGCAATCGGAGCGGGGAAAGGGGAGAGCTATGATTTTGACATCACCGCATTCTCCAAAACTTACAACTTCGAAACCCTGAAAACGCATCATGCGCTCAGATTGATGGAACAGCAGGGATTGCTCGCAGTGAGCGATGCCGTCTTTACGCCCGCCCGCATTCGGCTCATCGTCAGCAAGGGAGAGCTTTACAAATTCCAAATTGCCAACCCGGTCAGCGACCCGGTCATCAAGTTCCTGTTGCGCACCCACATTGGATTATTTGATGAGATGGTGAATGTGAATGAAGGGGAGATTGCAAAGCGGTTGAAAATGGAAAAGCAGGAAATAACCAGGATACTTGAATTGCTGGACCATTTTCGGATTGCGGTTTATGAAAAACAAACCGACCAGCCGCAGATTACTTTCATTGAGCCTCGTGAGGATACCCGTTATCTGCGGCTGGATGCTGATTTCATTGAAAAGAGAAGAAAGAATCACGAGAGAAACCTGCTGACCATGCTGGCGTACGCAGTGAACAAAAGCCGCTGCCGCAGCCAGCATGTGCTTGATTATTTCGGTGAAAAGGAAAACTACCGGTGCGGCATCTGTGACGTCTGCCTGGAGCGCAACAAGATGGGAATGTCCGATATTGAGTTCGACCATGTGATTGCTGAAATCAAAAAACAACTTTTATCAGGAGAGAAAAACTTAGACGACCTCGTGAGAAGCATCCGCAGCTTCAGCGAGCAGAAAGTTCTGAATGCGCTCCGATGGCTTTTGGACAGCGGGCAGATTACGCAACACGGCAATCAATTCGCTTGGAAAAGCTGACATCCATAGTTTTCGCTGTTATCAACGACATCACCTACGACCGCAGGATGCAGCGCATCTGTGACTCGCTTGCGAAGGGCGGTTATGACGTGACGCTCATAGGGAGGGAACTGAAAAATTCCAAGCCGCTTGAACCAACCTCATTCAAAACGATTCGCCTGCGCTGCCTCTTCGGCAAGGGCAAGCTTTTTTATCTCGAATACAATCTTCGCCTGTTTTTGAAGCTGATGTTCATGCGTGCAGATGTGTATGCCGCTGCTGATTTGGATACGATTGCCCCTTGTTTCAAAGTCGCCTGGCTGAAAAGAAAGAGAAAAGTTTTTGATGCACACGAGTATTTTCAGGAAGTGCCGGAAGTAGTGAACAGACCTTTCATAAAAAAAGTGTGGAGTTGGGTCGGAAAATTTTTTGTTCCGCGCGCTGACCTTGCCATGACGGTGAGCGAAAGCCTCGCGGATGAATTTCAAAAGCTCTACGGAATTCGCTTTGAAACCATCCGAAACGTTCCCCGAAAATCAACCGCGGCAATTGCAAATCAACCCGGCAATTATCTATTGTACCAGGGCGCGCTGAACGAAGGAAGAGGGTTGGCGCAGTTGATTGATGCGATGAAAACCATTGACATGCCGCTGAAGATTGTTGGAGAAGGGGATTTATCTGATGAACTTAGAAAAAAAGTGAAAGCGCTGAAGTTGGGAGATAAGATTGAATTCCTCGGATACATTCCTCCGGACCGGCTTGAGGAAATCACATCCAACGCATGGCTCGGGTTGAACTTGCTGGAAAATAAAGGCAAAAGCTATTACTATTCGCTTGCCAATAAGTTTTTTGATTATATCAATCATGGCGTGCCTTCGCTGAGCATGGATTTTCCAGAGTATAGAAAAATAAATGAGCGCTACGAAGTCTGCCTTTTGCTTGACAATCTCCAATTGCACAATATCGTGCGAGCGGTTTACTCGTTAAAAAACAATGCGGTGAAGTACGGGCAGTTGCAGAAAAACTGCCTGGCTGCGCGGGAAGAATTTAACTGGGAGAATGAACAGAAAAAATTGCTGGCTGGATTTGAGAAAATTCTAAAAAAGTAAAGCTGAAAAATCACTGAGCGGATAGAATCCTGAACTCCGTCCTCCTGTTCTGTGCTTTTCCATCTTCGGTATCGTTTGTCGCCACGGGCTGAGTTGCGCCAAAGCCCCGGTAAGAAAGGCGGCTTTTATCAATGCCTTTAGCGACCAAAAAATCATAAACCGATTTTGCGCGCTGTTCCGACAGACTTTTATTGAATTCAGCCGTGCCGGTGTTGTCGGTGTGTCCTCCGACTTCAATTTTCATGACAGGGTTTTCCTGAAGAAATTTCAGCAGGATTTCCAATTCGGCATTCGATTCCGTTTTCAATGACGCAGAATTCGTTTCGAAGAAAACATTTCGCAAAATCGTTTTTCCCTCGGCTTTGATTTTATTCAAAGCCGCATCCAGCTTGAAATTCTCTCCTGCTTTTATACCGGGAAGCGAAAAATTCCGTGAGAAGAACAAATAGCCTGCTTTGGAAATATTCATCGCATAGTCCTTGCCCGCTTCGAGGCACAGCAAATATTCACCGGTGCTTTCGTCTGAAACCGTGCTGTTGAATATCATTCCGCTTTTCAAATCAATGAATTTGATTTCCGCTGAAAGTTTCTCTTTGCTTTCATCATCATAAACGATTCCTTGCACGTAAGTGACCGCCTCCGGTGCGAAGGCTTCATTCATCCGGAAAGTGTAGAGGTCGTAATTCCGCTTGGTCACCTCACCGCTGTTGAAGCGGTCCGAAGCAAAATATCCGGTGGCTCCGTCTGTCGAAACGTAAATTCCTTCTTCATTCTCGTAAGAATTAATCGGCAAGCCGAGGTTGATGGGCTGTTGCCAATTTCCGTTTTCATCTTTCTTTGACATGAAGATATCCGCATTGCCAAATCCCGGATGACCATTCGATGAAAAATAAAGCGTGTGATTATCGGGATGGATAAAAGGACGCTGCTCATCAAATGGCGTGTTGATGGTTGCGCCAAGATTCTCGGGTTCTTCCCAGGTACCGTCATTTTTTAGATTACTTACCCAGATATCCAGCATTCCTTGTCCGCCTTTTCTTCCGCTCACAAAGTAAAGTGAGCGACCGTCTCCTGAAATGCAGGGCTGAGTTTCTTTAGAAGCCGTGTTCAATGAAGCTCCCAGATTTTTTGGGGCGAGCCATTTGTCACCCAGCCTGTCTGACACCCAGATGTCGCAGCCGCCAAACCCTTTATTGTTTTCGCAGATGGTAAAAAAAAGTTTTCTGCCGTCAGGAGAAATGCTGGAAGCCGCTTCATTGGAGAGCGTGTTCACGTTGGAACCGATGCTTGCCGGAGTTTCCCAATCTTCTCCATTCCATTCGCTCACGAAAATGTCTTCGTTGATGTAATTATTATTGGAGACATGCCTTGTGAAATACAACTTGCTTCCATCAGCGGTGATGGTGGGGAAATATTCCCGTGCGGTTGTGTTGATGCTGGAGTTGAGGGGGTTGATTTCGATTTTTAAATCATCACGATGTTTGGAGGAATAATTAGCAGCAAATTCCAAACTGCTCAATAGCAGTTCATATTCCTTTAAACGAGCAGGATTGTCATAGGGATTAACTTTCAGAAAATAATGATGCCCCTCTGAAAATCTCTGAGTCATCGCGGTGTCGTTTAAAACGCTTCCTGTAGCGAGGCAGATTTTGGCAAATCCGAAATAGTCTCCCTTTCCAATCTCAATCAGCTTCTTCTGCTGATGGTAAGCCTTCTCGTATTGCCGCGTTTGAATGTACATCAGTGAGAGCTTCTGCAATGCTGCGGGATAATCCGGTTCAATTCTCAAAGCTTCCTTAAAAGCTGCTTCTGCTTCATTTGTTCTGTCCCAATTGAGATGCTCAACGCCTTCGTTGTAATATTTGAGCGCTTTTTTGGAAACGGTGGTTTGGCTGTGAGTGTGGGAGGAACAGCTAAAAAAGAAAAACGTCATTGCGAGGAAGGGAAAAGCCATCTGCGATTGCCACTGACGAAGCAATCCCCAGAATAAAGTAACTATCAGCAGGAGATTGCTTCGTCCGCCTGGGGCGGACTTGCAATGACGGCTATCCTTCACGGCAAGTTCAAATACTTGTGTATCTGCAGCGACAATTCCCATTTCGGATTTTGTTTGATGTACTCGATGATTTGCGGAAGCACCTGTTCCGATTTGCTCCATTCGGGTTGAAGATACAGCTTGCATTTGTTTAAAGCTTTTGCGGCATTCTCTTCCGCCCATTTGAAATCGCTTTTGTTATAAACGATGACTTTCAGCTCATCCGCATGTTTGAAAATTCCGGGAAGGGGATTTTTAAATTTTTTCGGTGAAAGACAAATCCAATCCCATTTGCCTGTTAGCAGATAAGCGCCTGATGTTTCGATGTGCGTTCGGAAACCGGCTTGCTGCAATGCTTTCGTCAATTTGCTTAAATCATACATCAATGGTTCCCCACCGGTGATGACTGCAATCCTGCTTTTATATTTTGACGCTGCAGCAACGACCTCTTTTATCGGCTTGATTTGATTTTCATGTGCACCCCATGACTCTTTCACATCACACCACACGCAACCGACATCACAGCCGGCAGTGCGAATGAAGTATGCTGCCTTGCCTTGATGAAAACCTTCTCCCTGAATCGTAGAGTAGGCTTCCATCACGGGAAGCTTGTTTTGAATTTTTAAATCCGCTATGCTCATTAAGAGGGGATTACTTTGCATCCTTCCATCGCCACAAGTGAAGACATGCGTAGGTGCGATAGGGCTTCCATTTTTCAGAGATGACTAACATCCGCTTTTTCATCTTTTTCTTATCAGCGCTGTCAAGCTTGTAAAGTTTTTGCATCGCATTTTGAATTCCCAAATCATCCACTGCAAAAATATCTTCTCTTCCCAGCGTGAACATCAGAATCATTTCAGCCGTCCATCTTCCAACACCTTTTATCCGGGTTAAGTATTGGATAACTTCTTCATCGCTTTGTTTCCGAAGGATTTTATGGTCTAACCCTTCTTCAACAGCAAAGCGGGCGACATTATGCACATAAGCAACTTTAGCATTCGACAACCCGATGCTTCTTAATTTTTCAGGCTTGATTTGAAGAATCTGCTCTGGTGAAGGTTCTCCTCCGTTAAATAAATCAAGGAAGCGGCTGTAAATCACATCGGCAACCCGTGATGATAATTGTTGCGACATGATGGATGCGCACAGCCGCAAGCTCACGTTTTCGCGCTTGCGCAATTTGAAAAGCTTATGCTGATGCAATATTGTGGCGAGCTTTTTATCAACGGTAAGTTGAGACAGATAATGCATCTTAGCTGTACACTTCTTTCCTGCAAGCCTTCAGTGTATTCCCCAGCAATGCAGTCACCGTCATAGGTCCCACGCCACCGGGCACAGGCGTGATGAAACTGCACCTGGGCGCCACTTCGTCAAACATTACATCGCCTTTGAGTTTATAGCCTGATTTGGAGGAAGCATCAGGAACGCGCGTGATGCCAACGTCAATAACAACGGCTCCTTCTTTCACCATATTGCCGGTTAAGAATTCCGGTTTTCCAAGTGCAGCAATGATGATGTCTGCCTTCTGCGTGAAGGAAGCGATATCTTTTGTCTTGCTGTGGCAGAGCGTCACCGTGCAATTGCCGGGATACGCGTTGCGCGAAAGCAGAATGCTCATCGGTGTTCCAACGATATTGCTTCTGCCAATGACCACGCAATTTTTTCCTGCCGTTTCAATCTTGTATTTCTCCAGCAGCTTAATAATTCCAAACGGAGTTGCTGAAATATAAGTTGGCTGACCGAGAACCATCCTGCCGACATTCACCGGATGAAATCCGTCCACATCTTTTGCCGGATTGATTGCAAGAGTAATTTTTGTTTCGTCAATCTGTTTTGGCAACGGCATTTGCACAATGAAGCCGTCAATGTCTTTATCATTATTCAGTTCATTCACCTTCTTCAGTAAATCTTTTTCGCTGACAGAATCAGGCAGGCGAACAAGAGTGGATTTGAATCCGATATACTCGCATGATTTCACTTTGTTGGCGACATACGTTTCGCTTGCACCATCATTCCCTACCAGCACAGCCGCAAGATGAGGAGTTTTACCGCCCTGCCGTTTGAGCTTCTCTACCTCAAGCTTGATTTCTTCTTTTATTTCAGCGGAGAGCTTTTTGCCGTCAAGGAGAGTCACTGTCTGAATCACTGATTTTGCTGATTAAATGATTTCGCTGATTTCTTTACCGAATTAATTACTCTTTTGAATTGAAGGCTTTTCGCTTCGAAATTGATTAACAATCCGATTTCCAATTTATATGCCTGCAAGTAATTGAGTATTTGCGCTAAATGAACATCCTCAAGATTTGACACCGCCTTTAATTCAACTAGCACCTTGTCTTCCACTACAAAATCTGCTCTTCTTGTCCCAATTGGTTCGGTGTAGTCCTTGTAATAAATCTGCATTTCTATTTCTCTATGGAAATCAAGGTTTGCTGAAACTAACTCAAGTTGCAAGGCTCTCTGATAGATAACTTCCTGAAAACCGTTTCCCAGAAAATTGTGGACGTTCATTGCGCATCCAATTATTTTAGACGTTAATTCAGAATATTGATACTCTTCTTTGATCATTATCCCATGTAGATTTCATCAGCGCAATCCTTTAATCAGCAAAATCAGCGATCAGTCATTCAATTTCAGCACCGCCAGAAATGCCTGCTGCGGCACTTCAACATTTCCTATCTGGCGCATGCGCTTCTTCCCTTTCTTCTGCTTTTCCAGCAGTTTTCTTTTGCGCGTGATGTCACCTCCATAGCATTTTGCCGTCACGTCTTTGCGCATCGCGCTGATTGTTTCGCGGGCGATAATCTTTGCTCCGATGGCTGCCTGTATCGCAATCACAAATTGCTGTCTTGGCAAAAGCTCTTTCAGCTTTTCGCACAGCCTTCTCCCGAAATCGTAAGCCTTGTCGCGGTGAATCAGCGCGGAGAGCGCATCTACGTTTTCACCGTTCAGTTTAATGTCGAGCTTGATGAGGTCGCCCTGCCGGTAATCTAAAGGATGGTAATCGAATGACGCATATCCGCGAGAGATGGATTTCAGCTTGTCGTAAAAATCAAACACGATTTCGGCAAGCGGTATTTCGAAAGACATCTCCACGCGCGAAGGAGTGAGATAGACCTGGTTTTTAAGAATTCCGCGCTTGTCCAAACACAACCGCATGATGTTTCCGAGGTATTCGGGTTTTGTAATCACCTGCGCGCGTATCCACGGCTCGTCAACATGGTCTATCTGTTCAGGAGGCGGCATGTCAGCCGGATTGTTCATCAAAAGCTTTTCGCCTCTGATCGTATAAGCAAAGTAAGACACGTTCGGAACGGTGCAGATTACCGACATGTCGAACTCGCGCTCCAATCGTTCCTGCACAATGTCGAGGTGCAGCATTCCGAGAAAGCCGCAGCGAAAACCAAAGCCCAGCGCGGCTGAGGATTCCGGAATAAAAGTCAACGAGGCGTCATTGAGTTGCAGCTTTTCCAATGACTCACGCAGCTCCTCGAACTCATCGGTGTCAATCGGGTAAATTCCCGCAAACACCATCGGCTTCACGTCTTCAAAACCCTTCACGGTTTCCTTGCAGGGATTTTTTACCTGCGTAATGGTGTCACCCACTTTTATCTCGCGTGATTCTTTGATGCCGGTAATGATATAGCCAACGTTGCCGGCAGAGAGTTCCGGTTGCGGGATATAGTCCAATTGCAGTACGCCAATTTCGTCCGCCTGATATTCTTTCCCGGTGTTCACGAATTTCACTTTGTCGCCCTTGCGCAGGGTTCCGTTGAAGATTCGGTAGTACGCAATCACTCCGCGAAACGAGTTGAAGACAGAATCAAAAATCAAAGCCTGCAACGGTTCATCCGGGTTTCCTTTCGGAGAGGGAATGCGGTCAATGATGGCGTTGAGAATATCGTCAACCCCCTGCCCCGTGCGCCCGCTCGCCAGGATGATTTCCGATGCATCGCATCCCGTCAAATCTTTTATTTGCTCTTTGGTTTCTTCTATCATCGCGCCATCCATGTCAATCTTGTTCACAATGGGGATGATTTGCAGGTTGTGCCCGATGGCGAGATAGAGGTTTGAAATGGTCTGCGCCTGAATTCCCTGCGAGGCATCCACCAAGAGCAGCGCTCCTTCACACGCTGCGATGGAGCGCGAAACTTCGTAGGAGAAATCAACGTGACCGGGCGTGTCAATCAGGTTCAAGACATAATGCTCGCCATTGCGCGAAAAATTCATCTGGATTGCATGGCTCTTGATGGTGATGCCGCGTTCGCGCTCCAAATCCATGCTGTCTAAAACCTGGTCTTTCATCTGCCGGTCGGTGAGCGTGTGGCAGGTGTCGAGCAAGCGGTCAGCCAGTGTGCTTTTGCCGTGGTCAATGTGCGCGATAATGCAGAAATTCCTGGTGTTTTTCATTTGGAGCGGCAAAGATAAGATGTTAGACGGGAGAAAGTTTTTGGTTTCTTGTTTCCGGTTTTCAGTTTCCGGTCTGAATAATCGCACTTGCTTCCTCCATCACCGCCTTGTCAAGAGGTAAATGATTTGCTGACATTCCGGTTTGCATTTTTTTCAGCTTGTCTGCATCAACCGACAATCTTCGAAGCGCATCTTTCGTTTTTGAGTCTAAAATTTTTTCGCTCATCATGAAGATGTACTTGCCAAGCACGGTTGTTACTATTGTACTGTACATTTTGTTGCTGTAATCAATCTCAGGGTAGTAAAGCAGTAAAGCCGCTCTTTCAAACTCTCCCGTGTTGTAATAAGCCGCGCTCAGGTTGACGGCTGCATCGGTGAAGCCTGGCGCAATGCTCACCGCTTTCTCCCAATAGAAAATTGCTGTTTTCAAATCACCTTCACGGTAATAAATGCTGCCGAGGTTGTACAAGTTGTAAAGCTGGTAGGGGTTCAGCTTCAGCGCGCTTTCGGAATAACGCTTGAAATCTTTTTGATTTCCTGTTGAGTAGGCGGCTTCCGCCCTGTACCAGTCAACAGGCGTTCCCAGCAAGTCTGATTCAAAGAATGTGGAGTTTATTTTTTCGAGCTCTTTTTTCATCTCTTTGAAGTTTCCGGACTGGCGGGCGGCAAGGGATTTTTTCAGATGCAGCTCGCTTCTCATTCTTACTGTCCAGAACCCAACAGTCAGGAGTGCAGTTGCAATTAATATCAGTGAGATGCTCCTGAATGATTTTGTGGAAAAAGATTTGGCTTTTTGATTTCCGCCAAAAGCCGTAACCATTCCCAGCAGGGTGGCGAATGTAAATAAGATGAACGGGCGTTCTTTCGGAAAATCAAAGAAAGAGTGAATGGCGTACAGAATAATTCCGGTAAACAGCGCCAAATACACCTCACCCTGCCCTCTCCTGAAGGAGAGGGTTAAAACAAGCAGCCCGATTGCAAACAGCGAAGTAAAAGCCAATCCGCCAAGGATGCCCGTTTCGGAAAACACCCAGATAAAATCATTG
>Ga0247727_10017231_pt1 | contig 11529 bp, 8 predicted proteins | sample WisWelCaveWW1625_FD_202498 | JGI IMG/M metagenome (GOLD analysis project Ga0247727, IMG submission 202498) | Biofilm microbial communities from Wishing Well Cave, Virginia, United States - WW16-25 | ecosystem: Environmental > Aquatic > Deep subsurface > Groundwater > Cave microbial mat | place... | reverse complement strand
TGTTCCACGCCCTGCAGCGCGTAGCGAACGAGAGCAAAAGAAACATTCAAGTGCGCCAACGCCATTTCGGCGCGAAGAAATTCGATGGCAGCATCCTTGGGGAGCGGAATACGTCCCTTTAAATCAACGGTGCGAATTTTCATGTTTACTTCTCCGCTTTGGTGAAAGATTACAGCGATACTTCAATACGTTGTCTGATAAAAGCCGGCGATATGTTGCCGATCGCAAGAATCTCGGCATCACGTAGAGACCGTACAATTGTTTCCAACTCAATCGTAAGATTGGCTCGGCGAGGAGTTCCGCCGGCCGGCGGTGGTTGAGGCGCTTGTTCATCTAAAAACTTTCGCATGTTCTCGGGATCAATCACGCCAAGCAAGAAACTGGGTGGCCCATCGTGTTGATAAGTGATGGCTGCCAAAGGTGACGCTGCAACTAAAATAACTTCCCGAACCGGATCAATAAGTTGGAGTTCTTGCGGGAGCGGGTTGTCAAGCTCAATTTCATAAACATATGCGGGGTTGCTCTCCATCGGTTGAGTCCGACTAAAAGCCACTGCGTAACTCGCTGCCACCCCATACGATCGAGTCAAAGATATGTATGGGCTGCTAACCGAGCCTCTTGCCACGTGTTGCATAATCCGATCGACGCTTGAAACAATCGTTGGAGCTTTTGGCACAAATCCGGTCAACCGCGCATCCTGTTGATGCCAGTACGTGCCAGTGCCGGCGCCGCGATAGAAAATTGGCATGAATCTCCCCTTCAACGTTTCTGCAAAATCTTTGCTAAAACCTGTAACGTCGTTTCCACTTCCGTTTCCGTCGTATATTTCCCAAAACTGAAACGCAGCGCGGACATGGCGCGTTCCTTCGGCAATTTCATCGCGCGCAGCACGTGGCTCACTTCGACGCTGCCGGAGCTGCACGCGGAGCCGTTGCTCACGGCGATGCCTTGCAAATCCAAGCTCATCAGCAAGGTCGTGCTGTCAAATCCGGGAAAAGCGATATTCAACACCGAAGGCAGGCGCGCTTCGGCATGGCCGTTCAATTTGACCTTTGGAAAAATTTGTTGCAAGCGTTGCCAGAAGTTTTCCGTGAGCGCTTGCAAACGCTTGGTTTCCGCCGTCAGATCAGCCGCCATCAACTCCGCAGCTTTGCCGAGACCGACGATGCCGGCAACATTTTCAGTGCCAGCGCGGCGCTCGCGTTCTTGGTGGCCGCCAAAGAAAAGCGGCTGCAATTTCACGCCGCGGCGAACAAACAACGCGCCGACGCCTTTCGGGCCATAAAGTTTGTGCGCGGAGAGCGATAACATCGACACCGGAATTTTACGCACATCGATGGGCAATTTGCCAAACGTTTGCACGGCGTCGGTATGAAAAAGAATTTTGCGTGCATCGACAAGCTCGGCAAGCTCAACTAGCGGATTGATCGTGCCGACTTCGTTGTTGGCGTGCATGATGGAAATCAGAACGGTGTCGGGACGAATCGCCGCGGCAACGGTTTCGGCAGCAATCAAGCCGGATGAATCCGGTTCCACATAGGTCACTTGCCAGCCGCTCTTCTCCAACTCGCGGCTCGGATTGAGCACGCACGGATGCTCGATGCGGCTCGTCACGATATGGCGCGGCTCGGCAAAAGTATGGGCGACGCCGAGAATGGCTAAGTTCGCCGCTTCGGTGCCGCCGCTGATGAACGCAATTTCCTGCGGCTGCGCGCCGAGAGCTGCGGCGAGTTTTTCGCGCGCCGCATCGATCGCCACTTTGGCCTCGCGCCCAAAACCGTGAATGCTGGAAGCGTTGCCAAAATGTTCCGTATAATAAGGCCGCATCGCCTCAAACACTTCCGGCGCCAGCGGCGTGGTGGCGCTGTAGTCGAGATAAATTCGGCTCATGAGAATTTATGTTTTATTCTGATCCTGAAAAACTAATCGTATAGCATCAAAAAACCTAAAACCCAGCGTCTAAATTTAATATACGACCAGCCCTCTACTTTATCAAGAAGTTTTTCCTTCTTGAAACAGAGCAAACAGGCGTGTTAAGCAAATTTACACAGATTGTGTCGATTGTTTACAGAAATCGGAGAGATTCAGATGAGGTTTAAAGAAAAACAAGCGGGAAAATGGTGGTCTAAACCTTGCAAAGAGTAAGTGTACCTCTCGCGCTTGGCCCTATCGAATTTGGCTTGGCTTGCAAAAGTCGAGCATTCATAGGGCCATCTTTTTTTAGCGCTCACGCGACCAATGGAAGCGGCGTAAATTTTTGTCCTAAAATTTGGGTCGAATCCGCACGCAGCCATCTCTCCAAAATGGTCGCATAAACCTGCCGAAAATCCGTGTGAAAAATGAGATCGCCGTCGTTTAGTTTGTCCAAAGACGGATGCGCACCAATAATACCGGGCTTGACCGATTTGCCAAAAACAAATAGCGGCGCGGCTTGGCCGTGATCGGTGCCGCGGCTGCCATTCTCGCCGACGCGGCGGCCAAACTCCGAGAAGGTGAAACCGAGCACGCGATCGGCTTGGCCGAGGGCTTCGAGATCTTTTTGAAACGCGGCCAGACCATCGGCGAGAATTCGCAGCAGCCGCTCGTGATCGCCCAACTGATTGGCGTGGGTGTCGAAGCCGGTGAGCGAAATATAATAAACGCGCGTGTCCATCTTGCCGGCAATCATCGCGGCAATGAGTTTCAAGCCTTGCGCGAAAGGATCGTTGGGATAATCCGTTTTGCTCTGCACGCTTCTAATCGAGCGGCGAATGCGATCGGCGGAAAACTCCGCATTCATCGCGGTGCGGCGCAGAAAATCCAGCGGCGTGTCGCCGATTTTATTTGAAGAAATTTCTGCCGGAGAATCGGGGTTGTCGTAAACTTGCGTCATGCGATAAAACTGCTCCGGATCGCGCAGCGCGACGCCGACGGCATTGTTTGCTTTCATCGCCGGACTCAGCACGTCACCGATGCTCACCGCAAGCGTCGGACTGCACGGCGTTTTGAGAGGTTTGTTGTTGCAGGTGTGGTCGAACATGCGGCCAATCCAGCCGCTGCTCTCAAAATCTTCGGCGACGGCGCTCTGCCAAATTTCCATCGAGCGAAAATGCGAGCGATCGGGATTGGGATAACCGACGCCCTGCACGATCGCGAGCTTGCCGGCGTCATATAAATTTTTCAGCGGCGCGAGGCTGGGGTGCAAGCCTAGTTCTTCGTTAATGCGAACGATTTTGTCTTTTGGCAGTGCGAGAGCCGGACGCAGGCGATAATACGCGTCGTGGCCAAAGGGAATCACCGAGTTCAAACCATCATTGCCGCCGCCAAGCTGCACGACGACGAGAACGCGATCATCGCGATTGATGCCGGCTTGCAATGGATTGGCCAACGCCAAGGCGGTGCGGCTGAGAAAAGTCGGAACGGTGCTCGCGGCGGCGAGAAGGCCGAGGCTCTTCTGCAAAAACTCGCGGCGGGTTTGCAGCTTTACCGATGATGACGACATATTTATGGGCTCCATCTAAAAATTGGAACTTGCCTTTTCAGGATAATTTGGCTACATTCAAACATTGAATCTTGGCTGAACCGGGAGAAGCATGAATGGATCATCAAGCTTGGATTTCTAAGGCAATTGAAAATTTAGCGGCGGCGCAATTGTGCTTCGATCACGGCTATTTCAATGCGTGCGCGAATCGTTTGTATTATGCGATGTTTCATGCCGCGGTAGCTACACTTGTTAAAAATGGCATATTGCCGCCCAGCGATGAAGTTGGCCATTATTGGGTGCAAAACAATTTTTCAGGACAACTTATTCATCGGCGAAAGATATTTTCAGGAAAATTTAAGTCTTATCTTTCTGATATCTATTGGGTGCGTGTTAGAGCAGATTACAAAACTGGATTTGTCAGCAAAAAAGTTGCTTCTCAAGAACTCAAAAAAGCGAATGAATTTATTAATTTAATAAACTCGGAGCTATCACATGCGACTTAATCACAAGCAACAAGAGCTTCTCGAAGAATTGGTGAAAGACATCGAAACGAAATTTCCTGAGACAAAATTCGTTGAAGCCTATTCGGGTCTTGAAGGTGAAAATTCCGTATGGATCGATTTCACCGAGCCAGCCGATGAAGATCGTTTAATTGCGCTTGGCGAATACGCCAGCGAGCGCACGACAGATATTATGCTCGATTACGGCTATCACTTCGTGGTATTGCCAGTCGTCGCTAATGGCGCTACTGCCGCGCGGGTTAGCGTATAAATTCAGTTGCATCTTTTAGCAATAGACAACCGACTAACACAACTGATACGCCGGCAGCAGCATCACATCGCCCACCGTGCGTTGCAGCGCTTCTTCGCGTGATTTTTCTTTTAGTGCTTTTTCCAAATTTACAATCAAGGTTTTTCGTTCGTCTTGAGTTGGCGCCACGACTAGCAAAATCCGCGCGATCGCATCGATCATCTCCGGCGCGGAGGATTGATTTCTCGCAAATTTTTCCGCAACAAAATCAAGGCGCAGGTTGGGCGGCGGCATCATTTTGCGCTCTTGCAGTTTTTGCTTCTTTTCTTCGGGCGTCATATTGGGGTCGCGCAAATCCATGTCGCCTTGCAGGCGCGGGTCTAATTCTTCCGGGACTTTTCCTTCGGCGATGATTTCGGCAAAAGTGTAGCGCGTCACCAACCTCGAGGTGTCAATCCACGCGCGACCGCCGGGCCAGCCTTTCACGTTCGGCGGCAGGTACGGCACTTGTCCCATCATCAACAACATCCGGCCATAAAATTCAAAATTCTTCACTGAAATTTCCAGCGTGCGCGCCGTGCCGACCACGAGTTGAATCGGACTTTTGATTTGTGCGCCCATCGTTTCGTTTGCGTAAAACGCCGGATGCGTAAAAATCTCGCGCAGCAGCGTTTTGAGATCATATTTCGCGGCGCGAAATTTATCGGCCAGTGATTTGATAACCTCTTCTGGCGGGTTTTCGCTGGCGAAATAAATCCAGAGCTTTCGGGTCATGAACTCGGCGCAAGCCGGCTGCTCTAAAATAATGTCGACGAAATCATCGCCGTCAAAATTGCCGCTGCGCCCGAGAATGATTTTGCGGCCGGCGTCGTGTTGAAAACGTCGAAAAACAAATTCATACGGCTCGATACTGTAACCGGTCAACGCCCGCGCGCCTTCGCGGATATCCTGTTCCGTGTAGTTTCCGGTTCCGAGCGAGAACAATTCCATGAGCTCGCGCGCGAGATTCTCATTCGGCTGGCCTTTGCGATTCTGGTCATTATCGAGATAACGCAGCATCGCCGGGTCGCGAATGATGGCGTGCAGCAGCTCGCCAAAGTTGCCGAGCGCGTGCTCGTGAAAAAGTTTGAGCTGGCGGTAAATCAACGGCGTGGCTTTGACTTTCTGTTCGCTCGTTGCAAAGTGGCTGTGCCAAAAGAACGCCATTTTTTCGTGCAGCATATCGGCCGGCGTGGGCGCGCGCATCATAAATTCAACCCAGCCGCCTTGCAGCTCGTTGGTGTGCCGGCGATTGCGGCGCTGCAACATCTTCTTTTCTTCGTCGCCCATCCGCCGAATTTCGCGCGGGTCGATTTGTCGATCTTCTTCCAGCCATTTCGGCGCCGGCAATTGGCGGGTCGGGCCGCTCAACAAATGCTCGATCGTGCCGGATAATCCCTTTTCGATAGCGGCGTCAATTTCGTTTTGCTTGCCGCCGAAACCGGCGCGGAAAAGAAGATGGCGGGCCTTTTCCCAATTCCAGTGATTGGGATGGAGTTTGGTGTTGAGTGGCATAGCAGAATAAAAAGAACTCTCGCAGAAAAATATCCATGAGAGTTCTTTGTGATGTGAGGGTAAGTTTTCGCCAAGAAATTATACCGAGCGATTTTGCTATTGAGACCGGCCCCGCAACTTCCAAGCTGCGGGGCCGTCTCGCGGTCAAGCATTCTCGCCGGTCTTCATTAAGATTCGCTATGATTAATCTTGATGAAGTTACTTGACCATAGCCATTTTTCGCGTCATAGTGAAATCGCCGGCTTCCAAGCGGAAGAGATAAATGCCCGTTGTCAGTTGGCGGCCATTTTTGTCTTTACCGTCCCACTTGGCGCTGTACACGCCGGCGTCTTGCAGTTGATTGACCAGCGTGCGAACTTCCTGGCCGAGCGCGTTGTAAATTCGCAGCGTCACGCTGGTGCGCGCCGGCAGATGATATTTGATGCTCGTTTCCGGATTAAACGGATTCGGAAAGTTTTGCTCGAGCTCGTACGCGGTCGGAACTTCCACCGTCGGCTCGTTGACGCTCGTGGTGATCAGCGTCAATTCAATATTCCCGGCATTGCGACCATTGCCGACGCTCACGGGCGTTGGGCTGGTGGCATTACCGGCAGCGCCGGTGGCGGAAATCTTAAATTCACCCACCGGCATTTCTTCCAGCATGAAACTGCCGTCGTTGCCCGTGATCGCCGTGGCAATCAGCGTCTCGGCGTCAAAGGCCTGCACGATGACATTTTCCGCGCCGCGATTTTGATTTTGATGGCGCACGCGTCCGGTGATCATATAGGGGCCGCGCTGGGCGGGTTTCAGCGAGAAATTGATGTTCGCGAGAACGGCGCCGCTTTCCAGCGCCAGGATTTTTGCCTTTTGGAAAGTTTCGGCGTTCTCAAAAAATTCGCAGAGAAAACGCGGCGCGCAGGCAACCGCAATATATTTGCCGGCGGGCACCAGCATTTTATACGCGCCAAATTGATCGGCCATCGTGAAGAGCGGCACACCCGGCTGGCCCGGCGTGTTGCTCAACGCGATGAGCAGCACAAACGCATGCGGAATCGGATTCTTGTCCGTTTCAGCCGTCACCACGCCGGTGATCGTGCCGCCGCGCGCGTCGCCTTTCTTGAGTTGAAAATCGATGCCGGCAGTTTCTTTCGGCGCTTCAACTTTCACGGGCGTGGCTTGATCGCGTTGTTGCGCGTCTTTGTAATAGAGACCGGCAAAACCTTCGGCGCTGGCAAAGACGATGTACTCGTCGGAGCGCAATCCATTCACGCGATACTTGCCATCGCGCGCCGCAAGGAGGCGCGCCACGGGAGCGTTCGCATTTTTCCCAAAAACCTGCACGAGCGCGCCGGCAATAGGTTTTTGATCGGCAGCATTCAACACCACGCCGGCAATCGCGCCGCCCTGTTCGAGCGTGAAATCGAGGTTTTCGACATTTCCGGTTTCAGGAACTTCGACGATAGTGGCTTTATCGAGGCCGGCGCCTTCTTTCCAGTATTCGGGCAGAAAACCTTCTTTTCCGGCGAAAACGAAATATTTCCCGCTCGGCACGCCGTCAATTTTATAATTGCCAAGCGAATCTGTTTTGGCGATAAAAGGTTTGCGCAATTCCTCTTTGCCGATTAGCGCATCCGCGGCGCGGCCTTCCGTGAAGGCGGTTACGATCGCGCCCGCCAGCGGCTTGCCGCTGAGTTGATCTTTCACGTTGCCGCTAATCGTCGCCAGCTTATCCATCGTGAAGTTGATGTCGATGGTGTGCTTGTCTTCAAAAACTTGCACCGGCTTGGCTTTTTTGAAATCGCGCTCTTCGGCAAAAAATTCTTTGTGAAAACCGCGGCCTTCCGCCGAAACCACATAGAAGCCCGATTTCACATTCGCAATATATTCGCCATTTTCATTGGTGGCGATTTGAAACATGATCGCGGGGCGCAGGCTGTTGTTGGTAATCAGCGTATGAATCGTCACCAGCGCTTTGGCAACCGGCGCTTTGGTGGCGGCGTCAATGACTTTGCCCGCAATCGCGCTGGCCGTGGCAAGAAAGATATCGACGCCGGTCACGTTGTCTTCATCGCGCACGGAAAAATGTTCGGCCGTAACGGGGTCGTGTTTGTCTTGGTGAAATTCGCCTTTATAACCGCCGGCTTCCGCGAAAATCGCATACGTTCCCGCCGGCAATGCGCTGATGGAGAATTTGCCTTTTTCATCTGCAATGGCATTATGCTTGACGTTCGGACGAAGCACGAGCACGGCGATTACGTGCGCGCCGGGAAGCGGCGTTTTATCGTCTTCGCGCGCCACGCTGCCGGAAATCGTCGCGCCGCGGCTGAGACTGAAGTCAATGCTTTTCTTCGTTTCATTCTCCGCCAAAAGCACCGGCGTGGATTGCTCGAACTGCGGCGCCTCTTTATAAAATTCCGGCAGGCAGCCGCGCGATTCCGCGCGCAAAACATAAAGCCCGGGAATCAACTTGCCGAGGAGATAATTGCCGAGGCTGTCGGTAATCGTCCGTTGCGACCAGCGAAAAATACCGATATGTTCCGCCCACACCACGGCATTCTTGATGGGCATGTTGCTTTTTGCATCTTTCACGGTTCCGGCAATTGCGGCGGTCGGCGCCGGCGCGACAAGCACGCGCGCTTCGCCGCGATGAATGGCGCCGTTAAATTCCACATAGGCGACAACAATAGCCTGGCCGAAACCATGCGCTGCCGCAAATAATCCATCACCATCAATTTTGCCTAAATGATTCGGAATGAGATCCCACTTCACGCGCAGGTTCGTAATCGGCGGCGCTTTCGGGGTTATGACGACAGCTTTAAATTGTTGCTTGCCGAGCGGCTGCACCACGGCTTCACCCGGCTCGATAACCACGCGCACCGGCAAGATCGGCGCTTTGCCAATAATAACTTTGGCGTCACCAACATAAGTGACATTGCCGACCACGGCTTTCGCAATGATCTGCGCTTCACCGTCTTTACGCGCGGCAATAAAAAAACCGTCATCGCCGATTTTGCCGGCAGAATCGGGAAGCACGGCCCAACTGATTTTCTCCAGACGAATGGGCGCGCCTTGCGGGCTGAACGCCATCGCTTCAAAACGCTGGCCCTGCCCGGGTTCCAGCCTCGCTTCGTGCGGGGTGATAATCAGTTGATTGGGAACGGGAAGTTGGGCGGCGACATTCGAGGCCAAACTCAACAACAAAGCAGCAACAAAGAAATAACGCCTAGCTCGCATAAATCGAATCTCCTTGGTTTAAGAACTCCTGTGGATGAATGGATTATCTTGCTGACCCAAATGGCTTCACCCAATAAGCGTGACCTTATGAGTGCGACCAAATTATCCTCACAACGCGCTCTCCCGCGCGATCTAACGTCGGCCTAACGCTTGAACTCGCGCGGGAGAGGTATTTAAAAAAATAAAAAAAGCAAACAGCAACGATAGCGACTAACAAAATATATAAATTCATTTCCGTTGCCGGCAATCTTGCAGCAAATCATTGACGACTTCGATGATGGCACTGGCCGGGCGCAGCTCGCCGCGTTCAAGCATGGCGTGCGCGCGTTTGAGCAAATCCATGGCTTGGGAGCGCACGGCGCGGCAAGCTTCATCGCCGCCTTCCGCGGAAATTTCCTGCGCCGTGGTTTCGAGCTGCGTCAAACGCTGCGACATGGCTTCGCGCGTGGCAACCTCGGACACGGCAGCAGTCGCCGGCGTTTCGCGCAGCATGGTTTCCGCGCGGAGGAGAAAATGCTGCGCGAGGCGAATCAATAGAAAACCCCTTATGGCGCGCGTATTCTCGCGACGGAGCGTTTCGGCAATTTTATAAGCATTCGTCGCTAATTCGACGAGCTGCAAAGCTTCGGGCTTGTTCGCCTCCCGGGCGCGGACTTCCTCGATATCGCGCGCTAATTCCTGCAACGCTTCATCATAACGCTGCTCGATATTGTCACGCGTGACCGCGCCGCGATCAGTCTTGCGCATCGCTTTTTCAATAAAATTCCGCGCCAGCTCGACGCGCCATTTCGCTTCTACCGGTTGTTGCCGCGCGATCGCGGCTTCGGCTTCACGCACCAAAACGCGCGCGCGTTCGATCAGCAAAGCGGCGCGGGGATCGGCATCGCCTTTGATTTCCTGTTCCGCGGTTTGCAGCAAATCCTGCAACAAGGCGATTTCATTTTGGCCGAGATTTTGATCTTTTCTGTTGGTCAAAGCTAGATCGAGCGCGCGCAACGACAAGCGCATCGCGCCGCGATAAAGCTGCTGCGCCATCACCAGTTCGCCGCGTTTGAAAGCTGTTTCCGCGGCCCGCGCCTGCTTTTGCGCTTGCTCAAGGACCACCCGCGCCGCCGGATTTTTCTGCGCCTCGAGGGCTTCGCGCGCGCGCGTTTCTAAATTGATATAACGCTCCTTTTCGCGGCTGATGAGCGTTTCCGGCGTGGCTTCCGGAGTCGCCTTGCGCCCTTCGACTAAATTCAACGCCTTCTCCACCAACGCAATCGCGAGCTGCAACAGCTCGACGGCTTTGCGATAATCCATGCGGGCGTAGGCGCGTTCCCCTTCCGCGAACCGTTTGCGGGCTTCGTGCACTAAACGCTGCGCCTCGCGATTGCCGCTGTTCAGCACGCTTTGCTCCGCGCGCCGCATCAACTCGCCGAGGGTATTGCGCAACCGCGTCACGGGCAAATTCAAGCTGACATTGAAAACGCGCGACAGCAAGCCTTTGGCCAGCGCGATATTCGCCAGCGCGTCTTTGAGCAAAATTTCGCGCGCGCGCGAGTTGGCCGCGGCGAGCAGCGCTTGATTATATTTCGTCTCGGCCTCTTTGCGTAATAACTCAGCCTTATCAAAATATCCGCGCGCCTCGCGATTGTCAAACGTCGCCAAAACTTCTTTGGCCTTGGCGAGCATTTGCTCTAATTCGTGCAGCTCGCGTTGGACGCGGGCTTCCAATGTCTCTTGCGCCGAAGCGATAGAACTCAGCGCCAAGAGCAACATCGAGAGAATGGCCGCCATCAACGAAAGCCGATTGCGAAGCGAGCGGAAATTTTGGTTCAACTTTTTCATTCGTTCATTTATTCTCTAAATCCATCCGTAGACAGCCCGATCTATGGATTTCGGATGATTTTTCTGCAAGAGGTATACCAACGGTTCTTTGAAGTCATTTGATTTGTGCTAAAGCATTGAATTTAAAATATATGACGATTGTCAGTAATGAAGATTTTTGGCGAAAATGTACATTAGAGTACAAAGCTGAATGCACATTGAGGGACAAAGTACAATTTGTCAGTCAACACCCATTTGCCGCATCACCGCTTGGCCAAGCGCTGTCGTCGTATCGCCCAACGCCAAGATGACATCGAAATGATTGTATCCGGCCATCTCAAAGACTTCTGTTGCATTTTCAACATTTTCCCAAGCCGCGGCGAACTCGAGACTTTGTCGCTTAAATTCCGCCGTTTCGTTATCGCCCCAACAGACGATTAATTTCGCCGGAACGATCGGGCGCAGAAATAGCGGACTGTTGCGCCGTGCGGTTTCAGCGTCGAGCAGCAACGGCGCGTCGACATCTGTGAAGCGAATCGGCTCCAGGTCAAACACGCCGCTGACCGCGGTGCAGCCTTTTACCAAACCATTGGGAAGATTGTAATCGCGCTGCCAATTAGTCGCCGCCACCATCGCGGCTAAATGCGCGCCTGCCGAACTGCCCGAGACGAAGATTCTATTTTTAGCAAACCCGAGCTGCTCCGCATTTCGATAGAGCCACGCCGTCGCAGCGCGGCATT
>Ga0247727_10017230_pt1 | contig 11530 bp, 11 predicted proteins | sample WisWelCaveWW1625_FD_202498 | JGI IMG/M metagenome (GOLD analysis project Ga0247727, IMG submission 202498) | Biofilm microbial communities from Wishing Well Cave, Virginia, United States - WW16-25 | ecosystem: Environmental > Aquatic > Deep subsurface > Groundwater > Cave microbial mat | place... | reverse complement strand
TCGCCCTGCGAAACGCCGACGGCACCGGATTTTTCTTGATGAGGACTAATGGTGCGCCGTTCGAACAAGCCCAATACCGCCTGAAGTTGGCCTATCGGCGCGACAATCGTATTCTTGATCCTAATAGTCAGGCTTTTAGTCAAGCGGGTAACCAGTCGGATGAGCACGTGACAATCGACCTCCCCTGGGTCAGCGGCTCAAGCTAAGTATCTACATCGTGAAGTAAAATCTCTAGTTGTGCAGAGGGCGGACATTGCGCATTAATCCAGTGCGACAGTACTTTTTGACATCTCGCCCCCTCTGGACCCTTCTGCCTTGGGGGTCCGATATCAGAGAATCAAGAAATAGTCGTTATACTACGCAATAACAACATCAGTCGTCAATCAAGCTCGGAGGCTCTTACCTATGGCACATTTGATCAAGTACCTAGGCCTCTTGGCTGTTTCTGCACTATGTGTGAGCGCTGCCTACCTTGCAATAACTACAGCGTCAGTGGAGCCACTACACGATCGTCTGGACCTCTGGACCGGCATACTAGGTACAGTGGCTGTCATCGCAGGTGGCGGTTGGGGGCTGTATCGCTGGGCTGACGAGAAGAAGGAGGCTGCGTTGAAGTCTCGGTTGGAACGACTTCAGTTCCTTCATGAGCATCTCCTGTCCTCTGACTTCTCCAAGAAGCGAGGCGAAGTCGTCAACTTTTGGAAGCGGGGTGTAAGGTTTCCTAAGAAGTTAAGGTGTCTCGAGCTACCACCAAAACCAGTAGACGGCGACCATTTTCTCGCGCTCCTCAAACGACTCCAAATCGATGTCAAGGTTCCTACCGACGGCTTCATTTCCAGGAACCGTCGAAGCATCCAGGACACGCAAGAGGTTTGCAACCAATTCGAGTACATTGGTCAGCTAATACAGGCTGGAGCGCTTTCGCGAAAGGAACTCGAACTGTTCTTCAAGACGATGCCAGCCGACACATTTCTTCTGACTCTCCCGTACATTCTCTACAGGCGAATATCTAAACCACTCTATGCTGTCCATTTTCAGCGCCTTGTTTCACAAGTCCCCGCACTTTCAGCTACCCCGACGATTCTGTAACGATTTATCAATGCAACCTTCATCGTGCTTCTCATGCTGAGCGCCGATATTAACTGGGTAAGAACATCAACCTGGATTATACATTATCATCACGCGATTCATTCCCTGTTCAGAAACCCTGTGTCCAGAGAAACGCATGCCTCCACGATCCAAGGCTGAAGCAGCACTGCTTGCTACAACTTTGATCTGGGGGGGCACATTCGTCGCCATGAAGCTTGCCCTCCAAGGCTTCTCTCCACTCCTGATGGTTGCCATTCGCTTTCTTATCGCGGCGCTGCTTTTCCTTCTTCTTTTCTGGCATAAAATATTCCCCATCCACCGAGCATCTCTTCTCAAGGGAACCATCCTTGGTCTCTTTCTCTTTCTGGGATTTGTAAGCCAGACTTTTGGTCTGAAATTCACCACAGCCTCCAAATCTGCATTTATCACGGCGCTGATGGTGGTCGGGGTCCCCCTGCTCCAGTTGATCATCGAACGGCGGCCTCCAAAGTTGGGGAACATCATCGGGGTGGTGATCGTCTCGGTGGGCCTCTGGTTCCTCACCTCTCCAACGGGAACAGAGTTCAACGTCGGCGATGCCTTGACCCTAGTCTGCGCCTGCATGTTTGCCATGTATATCGTGTACCTGGATGTTGTCTCACAGGAAATGACGGCCCTCCAGTTGACGTTCCTTCAAACCGCGGCGACCGCCGTGCTTGCGTGGATTTCAGTTTCCTTTTTTGAGCCAATACAGTTCAACATCTCATCCGAGTCAGTTCTCTCGCTTCTCTATCTGACCCTCTTTGCAACTGTCGGGACAACGTACATTCAGACACGGTTCCAAAAGGACACGACGCCGACGCGCGCGGCAATCATCTTCACGATTGAACCTATCTTTGCTTCTCTCATCGCATATGCTATCTTGGACGAGCAGCTTGGACCCTGGGGCGTATTCGGCGGAGCATTGATTGTTACCGGCGTGCTACTGTCCGAACTGTCTGATTCGATCCCGTTGCTGAACAGGTCATTTGGTCTATCGGAGGAAGAGGAACCGACACGGCCGCCGTGAACCGGAGTCTTGGTTCCTTGACTTTCGGGTGCCTTCATAGTATTTTCATGAAGGTTTGGCCACAACTTGCGGATGGATACACGGGTACATATCGTCGTTGAAGGAGTTGTTCAGGGGGTAGGGTTTCGATGGTTCGTTGCCAGAAAGGCACAGGAGTATGCTTTATCCGGCTATGCAAGGAATCTCTACAATGGAAACGTTGAAATTGAGGTCGAGGGTGAGCGATCATTGATCGAAGAGTTCATTCAGGACGTGAAAGTCGGGCCGCGGGGTGCACGCGTCTCAAACCTCCACATTCAGTGGAAGGAACCATCAAGCACATTTACTCACTTCGAAATTCGATAGCACTATTCCGAACTTTGCGCGCACTGGCTTTGGATACGATGTCCATCGGTTGGCCGAGGGAAAAAAGCTCGTCCTCGGCGGGGTAGAGATCCCTCACGACAAAGGGCTGGAGGGACATTCCGATGCGGACGTGCTGTTGCACGCACTTGCAGATGCATTACTTGGTGCTGCAGCGCTGGGCGATATCGGCAAACATTTTCCTGATAACGACCCGCGCTACAAGGACATCTCCAGCCTCCTGCTCCTTCAACATGTCGCAGATCTTCTTGCCCATCACCGGTACACTGTCATCAATGTCGATATGACTCTTGCCCTTGAGAAACCAAAGATCGGCCCTTACGCAACGCTGATGCAGCAGAATATTGCTACGGTGCTTCACATCCCTGTGCAGCAAGTGTCTATCAAAGCCACCACGCATGAAGGGCTGGGTTTCATCGGAACTGAACTCGGGGCAGCGGCATATGCCGTCGCTTCCGTATTTCAACAATGACGACTCGCAGCTAAGGGGCCGACCACATCTTGGAAGCATTCATTCATTTCATTCAATCCCTCGATCCCCTGCTGATATACGCCCTTGTATTTAGCATCGCATTTATTGAAAATGTGTTTCCTCCGTCGCCGAGCGACCTGGTTGTCGTGTTTGGCGGCTCGCTCGTTGGGTTCGGACGTGTTGACTTTGCCGGTATTCTGTTCGTCGCGACAGCCGGCAGTACGTTGGGTTTCATCGTTATGTATAAGATCGGTCATTGGTTCGGGGGCCGCATTCTGGAAAAAGGGAAGATAGCTTTTATTCCCGTCCAGGCGGTGGAAAAGGTGGAGGCATGGTTCACCAGGTACGGATACTGGATTATTGTCGGGAACAGATTTCTTGCCGGGACCCGAGCCGTCGTGTCATTTTTCGCTGGTCTTTCGGAACTCAATCTGCTCAGAACTGCGGCTCTTTCTTGCGTGAGCGCACTGGCGTGGAATGCTATTCTGGTAACTTCGGGGTTCTTGCTCGGAAAGCAGTGGGAGCGGATTGGGTTCTATTTGACCACATACAGTCAAATCGTCACGGGAGTCCTGATTGTGGTTGTGCTCGTTCTCGTCGCAAAGTTCTTGTATAAGAAAAACAGTGCTGGGAAACGACCGTGATGGAATTGCTGTACACAGTCGACAAGGCCATCTTTCTTTTCATAAATCAAACGCTGAGTAATCCAGTCGGAGATACGCTCTGGCCGCTGATCACGGATTATGATAAACTCGCCGTGGCTCGTATTCTCCTTGTGAGTGCCTGGCTGTTGCTTGTGGTCCGCGGCGGCAGACGGGGACGAGAAGCAGCGTTGATGATTATTCCAGTGATCCTCTGTGCCGATACGTTAAACAGCAGCATCATCAAAGGCTTGGTCGGTCGCCCTCGACCGTGTCATGAAATGAATGGCACCGCGGTGATCCAGGGAATTCATCTCTTGGTTGATTGCGGCCCGGGGAAATCCTTTCCTTCGTCCCACGCCGTCAACAATTTCGCAGCGGCCACGGTATTCTCATTCTATTACAGAAAGTTTGCGTGGGCATTTGCGGGGTGGGCTGCGATTGTGGCGCTCTCACGCACCGCAGTCGGGGTTCATTACCCGTCGGATATCATCGCCGGAGGGATACTGGGCATCGCCCTAGCGGCGTTCTGGATCTGGGTCTGGCTCAAAATACAGAAAACGTTCTTCCCCCAGGAAATCGTGGTTGGTCCGGAGAGGAACACGGCGTGAGCTTCTCGAGAAACCAGCCAAATACCTCAACGGAATCTCCGGAATTACTTCCTCAGCGAAAGAATCTCGCTCGCGTTCGCATCGTGCTTTGTGTCCTCTCGGGCGCCATGCTGGGACTCTCGTTCCCGCCAAGTTCGGTCGGTGTCCTCGCATGTTTCGGTCTCGTTCCCCTTCTCATTGTGTTGGCAGATATTCAAGAGACACGAGTTGCACTTCGATACGTGTATCTGGCTATGGTTGTGTTTCACCTGATCACGTTGAACTGGACAGGCGGCTACTCACACGCAAACGATCCGTACATGATGATTGCGGGAGCCATTACCATGCTCCTGCACCCATTCTTTTATTTTATCCCGCTTTTCGGATACCTGTTTGTCAGACAACACGTCGGTGACAAAGCGGCGCTCGTTGCGCTCCCATTTTTCTGGGTTGGATATGAATACTCTCACTCCTTGAGTGAGTGGTCCTTTCCGTGGCTGACCATCGGCAACAGTCAAACCTATGATCTCGCCCGGATTCAGTTCATCAGCGCCACCGGCGTATACGGTCTTTCGTTGTGGATTCTCGTGTTGAATGTGGTTGCATTTGTCCTCTATTCCGGCCTTGCTCAGGAGAGGTTCAAGCCGATTTCCGGGAGGAGTGCTGTTCTTGTCGGAGTGTTTCTTGCGGTGTATTACCTCCCTACAGTCCATGGATCTCTTGTCCTCTCTACTGCCTCAACGACTGAAGATCCATTGCCGGCGAATTCACAGAACTTGATTACGGTGGGAATCATCCAGTCGAACGTCGACCCATGGGAAAAGTGGAGACAACGAGGGCATGGCCTCGTAGAGCTTTACTGGCAGCTCACGCGTACATTGTTTCACGATCATCCCAACCAGAAGCCTGATCTTATCCTCTGGCCGGAGACTGCGCTTCCGTACGACATTCTGGCCGAAACCAGCAGACCGGTGCGGGAGGAGTTTCATCGACAGGTCAATGAAATCTCTGCCTCGATCCTAACAGGTCTTCCACATGCCGTGTATTACAGTGATTCGACCAAGGCGCCACCCAGTGCAAAACGTTCAAGAAACACTGGCGAATTCTACGATGTCTACAACGCAGCCGCACTCATTCAGCCGGAAGTTTCAGAAATACCATGGTACGGGAAAATGAAAATGGTTCCGCTTGCTGAACGTGTTCCGTATGCCGATGCGTTCTATTTCCTTGATTTTCTCCGCTGGAATGTTGGGATCGGCGGTTGGCAGATAGGACCGGATTCCGTTATATTTGTAGACAGAAAAACGGGCACCCGCTTCTGCGTCATGATCTGCTACGAGTCCACCTATCCTGCATTCGTTGCGGGATTTGTGAAAAAAGGAGCGGAGTTTATTTCGGTCATCACAATCGACAGCTGGTGGGGAAGGATGTCGGGCGCGTTCCAGCATCAGCAGTTTGCAATCCTCCGTGCAGTGGAAAACCGGCGATGGATCGCTCGCTGCGCAGTCGGCGGAATGTCCTGCTATATCGATCCTTATGGCCGCGTGTATGATAAGACGGAGCTGTTTACCCAGGCGACGTTACTCAGAACCATCGGGCGGCGCAGCGATCTGACATTCTATTCGGAGCATGGGGATCTGCTTGCGCAGGGCTGTCTGCTTGTGGCAGGGCTGTTCTTTGCCGCAGGCGTCGGCAGAAAATTCATGGACATGAAGCGTTCGCAACTATGGAAAACCAGTGCATTGACCTGAGGAGTGATACCGTAACAAGACCGTCGCCCGCGATGCGTGATGCGATGGCAAAGGCGGAGGTCGGTGACGATGTGTTCGGCGAGGACCCGACAGTCAATCGGCTTCAGGAACGAGTGGCAGAGCTGCTGGGCAAGGAAGCGGCGCTCTTTGTACCAAGCGGCTCAATGGGCAATCAGATTTGTATCAAAGTGCATACGCAGCCCGGTGATGAGGTCATCGTCGAAAAAGGATGTCACGCTCTCAACTATGAAACCGCCGCAATGGCGTTCATCTCGTCCGTGCAGGTGAATGCAATTGAGGGTGTTCGCGGGGTGCTGGGTGTGAGTGACATCAAGAAGGCAATTCGGCCGAAATTCTACTACATGCCCCGCACGTCCCTGATCTGTCTGGAGAATACACATAATAGGGCAGGGGGGACGATTTATCCGCTTGAGCTCATCAAGGAAACGTCCGAACTTGCCAGGACTGAAGGGATCAAGCTCCATTTGGATGGCGCGCGGTTGTGGAATGCATGCGTGGTGACCGGAATTTCGCCCAAGGAGTACGCGAGTCATGTTGATTCTATTTCCGTATGTCTTTCGAAAGGCCTCGGTGCGCCGGTCGGCTCCGTGATAGCCGCGTCGCGCCAGTTCATCGAGGAGGCGCGGCATTACCGGAAACTGATGGGGGGAGGCATGAGGCAGGCGGGGATCCTTGCTGCAGCGGGGCTGTACGCGCTCGAGAACAATATTCCGCGGCTAAGAGAAGACCACGCCAAGGCGAACTTCCTCGCACAGGAGCTCGCGCAGATCAAAGGATTTGGCATTGATCTCGAGTCTGTTCAGACCAACATCATCATCATCGATGTCGAGCAGGCGAGAAAAGCACCCGCTGATATCTTGTCCATGTTGCGTTCGAAAGGAGTGCTCCTTACCCACGGCAACTACATGGGCATACGTGCGGTCACACACATGGATGTTTCCCTCGCCGATGTGAAAGGTGCAGCCGCCGTCATTCAGGAAGCTATGCACTAAGAGATCATGGACAGAGCGAAATTTAAACATACGATACCAGTCCGAGTCCGCAATATTGAGATTGACTGGCAGGGCATAGTCCACAACGCAAACTATCTGCTCTACTTCGAAGACGGACGGGTCTCGTATCTCGAGCATCTTGGGATCAAGGTCGACATCAACTCGATGGACCACGAGTACAAAGTGCTGATTGCACGGAATGAAATCGATTATCTTTCACCTGCGAGACTGGGCGACTCACTTGAAGTCCATACACGCATTTCCTTCATCAGGAACACGAGCTTTGCCTTTGAAGCCATCCTCGAGGAATCAAAGACCCAGAGACGGATCGCGGAAAATGTCTCGATTCATGTGACCTTGGATCCTCGGACCTCCAAGCCCATTACTGTTCCAGAGGAATTTCGCAGAAAAGTGCACGAATTTGATGGAAATAATGTGATCATCAAATGGCCGACCCGCCTTGTGTGAGCCCATTTTGCGATTTTTCAATATATGTCTTGCTTTTGTAGCACGCTATGCATATCTTTCGTGCATTAAGATAGCCCATAATGGGCTATTTTCGTTTCGAACCTCCCGTGATCAACGATGAACAAGAGCGAACTGACCGATCTGGTTGAACGGTGTTCTGCAACACATGGAGCCCATGTGATTGATCTGAGCGTGCGAGGAGACCGGCAAGTAAGAGTTATTGAAGTCTTCGTCGATGCCGAGGTCGGAGTCACGACAGAGTTATGCTCGACAATCAGCCGCGACGTTGTTCACGACCTCGATCAATCCGGTCTGATTCGAGAGAGATATCGATTGGAGGTTTCTTCACCGGGAATTGAAAGGCCACTGAAATTCTCGTGGCAATACCCGAAACATATCGGGAGGAAGGTCGCATTTCGTGTGCGTCAGGAGAACGGTGTTGAGTCTCGTCTGGGGACCCTTGTGGGGATAGATGAGGACGGAATCACGCTTGAAGGAGACCCCGCGGGGACCACGGTCCAGTTGAGATTCGATTCGATTGTGGAAGCTCGTGTGAAGTCGCCATGGTAGGAGGCTGGGAGAAACATTTTTCATTCTGGAGGAAGTAATGAATTCTGAGATCGTCGAATCATTTTCGCAAATGGTTCGGGAAAAGGGCATCGATAAAGACTTGCTTGTCGGTATCGTCGAAGACGTCTTCTCGATGATGGTAAGAAAAAAATACGGCCAGGACGCAAAATTTGAGGTCGTTGTCAATATGGAGAAGGGGGACATTGAGATATTTTTTGAGCGTGAAGTCGTGGAGATTGTAGAGAATCCGACGACACAGATCGATAAGGAAACCGCTCAAGGACTCTCTGGCGAAAAACTTGATGTGGGAGAGGACTATGTTGAGGTTGTTCCTCTGGAATCGTTTGGCCGGCGGCTCGTCGTCAGCGCAAAGCAGAACCTGAATCAACGCATCAAGGAAATTGAACGCGACCTGATCTATAACGAATACAGCAACATTATCGGTGACATCATTGTTGGAGAGATTTATCAAATCCGGCGAAATGAGATTCTGATTAATCACAACCGGAATGAACTGTTACTGCCGAAAAACGAGCAAATCTTCAAGGAACGGTACAAAAAAGGGGACACGATTCGTGCCGTGATCAAGGAGGTTCGAAAGAACTCCGGAAATCCGGTTGTGATTGCCTCCCGGTCCGACCCCAAGTTTCTTGCGAAATTATTTGAGATGGAAATTCCGGAAATCTACGATGGGATTATCGAGATCAAGCAGATCGCTCGCGAACCAGGGGAACGAGCAAAAGTCGCGGTGGAATCTCACGATGACCGTGTCGATGCCGTTGGTGCATGCGTGGGAATGAAGGGAGTCCGCATTCATACGATCGTTCGCGAATTGAATAACGAAAACATCGATGTCATCAATTACAGCGATCAGCCCGAAGTGTTCATCCAACGGGCGTTGTCACCGGCGAAGGTGAAGAGTATTGAGCTCGATAAGGAAAACAAAATTGCCAATATCACCGTTATCCCCGACCAAGTGTCCCTTGCAATCGGTCGAAACGGGCAGAATATCCGTCTCGCGTCAAAGCTTACCGGCTATGAACTCAATCTCATAAAAGAAGGAGGGGAGGACGAGTACGACATTGAGCTTGTGGATTTCAAGGAGGAGCTTGGTGACGAACTGTATTTCAAACTCATTGCGGCCGAATTGGAAACGGCAAAAGATGTAATCAAGGCAAACCTTGATACACTCCTGGCCATCGAAGGCCTTGACGAAGAGAGGATCCGTGAGATTCGTGAAATGATGAAGCGCGACCTGGAAGAGGCTGAAGTCGAAGAGGAGGAGGAAGAAGAAGAGGAAGATGAAGAAGAGGTCAAGGAGGAGGCGAAGGTGAAGGAGCAGGAGGGGGAGGAAAAAGACGAAAATGAGACAAAGGAAGCGCCACAGGATTCTCAACTGGAAGAGTCGGGCCAGGTAAAGAAAATTCCTCAAGACTCCGCTGACGAGAAATCGATCACGGAGGAACCATCGACGGCCAGTAACCCTGATGAAGGTCGTCCGTAAGGAAGCACATGGCTGAAGCAGTAGAAAAAAAGAAAAAAATCTACAAGGTTGCGACGGAGCTCAACATCTCGCATGAAACGCTGATCGAATTTCTGCGCAAGAAGGGTCACGATGTCAAGAGCCATATGTCGACTGTAAGTGACAGCATGATGAAAGACATCCTCGTGCATTTTAAGAAGGATAAGGATGTTGCAGAGAGGCACCAGCGGAAGATCCAGGAAATACGGGAGACTAGGAGAAGGTCCGAGAAGAAGGCTGAGGGACATCCTGAGCTTGCGCACCCGGTTTTGGCGGAACACGAGAAAACCATTACAGCGAAGTCAGTGCCGGCAGAGGAAGTTCGTGAAGTGCTTGCGACCGACGCAGCAACAGTAGCAGAAACGCAACCGCCTGCCCCCGAGAAACTCGAAGTGACGGAGGCTCCTGCTGGGGTCGCTACAGCACCAGAGGGGCCAGAGCGTGAGACTGCAGTAGAAGCAAATAGGACCGAGGTGGTTGAGGAACCGGTCTCCCCGCTTGGGCGCCGGCAGCGAGTCGGACTGACCATCAAAGGGAAGATGGATCTGACGGCGCGGAGGCCATCGGCAAAGAAAGAGGTGAAAGCGCCCCCAGTGGTGATGCTCCCTGGCGTCGCAGGCGAGGTCGAGGAGGTCCACAAGAAGAAAAAGAAGAAGAAAAAGATACGCAGCGAAGAAATTCACGACGTGAAGGCCGCTGAGGTCGACGAACTCGACCGCAAGAAGAAGAAAAAGAAAAAACTGCGGCACAAGGAAATCGATCAGAATGAGGTTCAGGACGCCATTCGCAGAACATTCGCCGCGATGGATGACGCACCGGTCAGCACCCGGGCGGTACTCAAAAAGAGGAAACGGAAGGAGCGTGAGGAGGAGGAGCTCCGTCAGCAGGAAGAGGCTTCAAGAGAAGAAGGAAAGCTCCGCGTAACGGAGTTCCTTTCGGTGAATGACCTTGCGAATCTGATGCAGGTGAACGTGTCGGACGTCATCAAGAAATGTATGGATCTTGGCATCATGGTGTCGATCAATCAACGCCTGGACAAGGATACCATCACACTGGTGGCCGATGAGTTCGGGTTCGAAATCAGCTTTTACTCTGAGGTGACTGAAGAGGAGGTGCTGGAGGACAAAGAAGATCCGACCGAGTCTCTTCTCCGGCGCCCGCCTGTGGTGACCATCATGGGTCACGTTGACCACGGGAAGACTTCGCTGCTGGATTTCATTCGGCAGTCAAACGTGGTTGCGGGCGAGTCGGGAGGCATCACGCAGCATATCGGAGCGTATGAGGTAACAACGGCGTCTGACAACAAGATTACATTTCTCGATACGCCTGGTCATGAAGCCTTTACGGCGATGCGTGCCCGTGGTGCCCAGATCACGGATATCGTCATACTTGTGGTTGCAGCAGACGACAGTGTCATGCCGCAGACATTAGAGGCAATCAGCCACGCCCAGGCAGCAGGGGTGCCCATCATCATTGCAATGAATAAGATCGACAAGCCTGATGCCGCTCCCGACAGGATCCGGCAGCAGCTTTCAGAAAAGAATGTCCTCGTGGAGGAATGGGGAGGGAAGTACCAATCAGTTGAGCTCTCTGCACGCACGGGAAAAGGGGTGGATATCCTTCTGGAAAAAATTGCACTCGAGGCAGATGTGCTCGACCTCAAGGCGAATCCCAGCAGGTCTTCTCGGGGAACGATCATCGAAGCGCAGCTTGATCGTGGAAAGGGGATCACAGCCACAGTCCTTGTGCAAAAAGGAACTCTTCGGATCGGTGATCCGTTCCTCGCCGGAATTTACAGCGGGAAGATCCGGGCAATGTTCGATGAGCGTGGGAATCGTATAGAAGCCGCAGGACCTTCGACTCCGGTACAGATCACAGGTCTGGACGGGTTCCCGCAAGCAGGAGATATCTTTATTGTCACCTCGTCCGATCGTGAAGCCCGCGAAATCAGCCTGAAACGCCAGCAGCTGAAGCGTGAGCAGGACTTCCGGCAGATCAGATTG
>Ga0247727_10017229_pt1 | contig 11530 bp, 10 predicted proteins | sample WisWelCaveWW1625_FD_202498 | JGI IMG/M metagenome (GOLD analysis project Ga0247727, IMG submission 202498) | Biofilm microbial communities from Wishing Well Cave, Virginia, United States - WW16-25 | ecosystem: Environmental > Aquatic > Deep subsurface > Groundwater > Cave microbial mat | place... | reverse complement strand
GCGATTACGAGAATGAGAATGACTTCTCCCATTCCTAAACCCATAACAGTATCTCTCTTTCTTTGTGGTGGAAAATTCCAGCCCTTGTTGGGGATATCAACTGCGAGCTTGAGGCCAATACTAAGTGACGCATGGAAGCGAGTCAAGCAGGGGCTTTATCCTCGTTTCTTCCGCGCGAAATACCCCTGGCGCGTGCGGATGTTGAGATTGGGCTTGGCCACGCGGACTTCCACCGCGCGCCAGCGCCCGTCGTATCTGTCGTTGGTTGATTCGTAGGTGATCGTGTACTGGCGGCGAAGCTCTTCGACTGTGTTGGTGAACGCTTCGCGCAGCTCGTTTCCGCCGGGGGTGTGGAAGAACCTACCGCCGGTCTTGGTGGCCAGCGTTTTCATCACCTCAACGCCGTTGTCGCGCGGGGCGACTTTGTACACGCCCGCATCGCTCAAATTAACGGCGTAGACCGCGGCGGAGGCGGCGAGGGCTTTGCGCATCGCTTCGTCGAGCGAGGCGCTGCTCTTGGTATCCACGCCGTCTGAAACGATCAGGAGCGCGCGGCGGCGTTCGGGGCGCTTGGACAACGCCTCTGCGGCTTTGACTATGCCGTCATAAAACGGGGTCTCGCCGTCCGCTCTCAGGTCCCAGACGGAGTCGGGCACGTCGCGCACTTCGGTGAAGTCCTGCAAGGTTCTGACCTTGATCCCGCCGAAGCTGTAGATCGAAAACACGTCGCCGTCGCGGATTCTTTCGACGAAATTGCCGCAGGCGGCGCGCGCCAGCGTCAACTTATTCCCCATGCTCCCGCTCGCGTCGAGCAGGATGGCGACCGCGAAAGGGGTCTCCTCGAAGCCGAAGCTCAGGATTCTCTGCTGTGAGTTGTCCTCGAAGACCTTGAAATCCTCGGCCTTGAGGCCGGAGATATAACTCTCCTTCGGGTCGGTGACCGTCACGTTGAGCACGACCAGGTTGGTTTCGAGCGAGATCACGTCGGCGCCCGGCTCAGCCGGTTTCTGCGGGTCCTGCCGCCCGGCGCGGGTGGCGGGAAGCGCAAACAGGAAGGCCGAAAGCAGTAAGAGGGTCAGACTGCATCGCATAAGTTTTCCAGAGTTGAGATAGGGAGGTGATAAACACCCTGCGCGGCTGCTGCGGTCAATTCAGGTAGCCGCGGAGAATCTTGACCAGTTGAGCGACCTCATTTGCGATTTCGACGACGGTCACAGAGATCACCCGGCGCGAAGTTTTGCCCAGATGTTTGTTCAACCGCTCGCTCGTGTCGTGGAGCTGTTTGAGCGCATCGGCCAGATTGTTCGGCGGCGAATCGAGAGCATCGTCGTCGCCTGCGCCGCCGAATTCCGTGCGAATCTGGCGAGCCGATTTTTCAATCTCGCGCAGCTTCTTCTCGACCGAGCGCGGAAGACGGTTGCTGACGGCCTCTTTCGCCAGACCTTCGGCGTCGAGCTTGATCTGCGCGCCTTTTTCGAGCAGCTTCTTGTGCTCGTCCTCTTCGCGCTTGATCTGCATGCGCTTGAGCGTATCGAGCATCGTTTCGTTCTGTTCTTCAACGGGCGGCTGTCCCGAGCTCGTGCTCTGCGCCCACGCCGCCGGAGCGATGAAAAGAAGGCAGATGATGAAGAACAGAATTCGTGAAAGCATAGTTGTTCGAGACCTGCGGCTCAGATTATGGGCTTTCAGAACTGGCAGTTCAATATGCGCCGCGCGGGGCGTTTGCTGCTGACCTTGACGCTCAAATCAATGCCCAGGATTTTGCCCGCCAGGGAGCGCAGCACTTCGTCTTCGAGCAGGCCGTTCGACTGGCCTTCGATCCATTGATTGCCGTTCAAGGCGCCGGCCACCTTGCCCTGGATATGCGCCGCGACCAGAAGCTGCGACCGTTTTCCGTCGAGCGGCAGGGCTATGATCTCCAGGTGGTAACGACCCTGTTGCCAGTTGCGAACCTCGCTCGCAGGCATTGTCGCCAGATGTTCCAGGTCGGCTTTCGTCGTCACACCGCGCGTGAAGACGGCGCTTTTCGTGACGATCTTTCCCTCGTTGGGCTTGCTCAGGGCTTCGTCAATCGGGATGGCGCAGGTTTTCAGGATTTCGCGCGTGGTTTGCAGAATCTGTTCGCGCGGTACGTTGATCGTATATGGATTGTCGAGCGGCGGCTCGGTCTTCGGCCGGTCGAACTGAATCTGCGCGCGCGCGTCGAACGGCCAGCAGATGACGGCAAACAATGAAAGACAGATGTAAGGCAGTTTCAACTTCTTCATAAAATTCGTTGAAGGTCGAAGCCGCAGCGCGGGAGGCAAATAAACATCGGCTTGCTGCTGCGACGACGGAGAAATCATCAAAAGGATTCAAACGGATTCGATCTGGTGTGAGCCAGTCAGCTTTTGCGAGCGGCGACACAATAACAGTTTCACTCCGGTCTCTTCAAGCCTGCTTCGGTCCAATGGGCCAGGCATTGAGGTTGACGCTGCGGTGAAAGAGGAGAAGAGAGAAGAAAAGCGGTGAGGCGGAGAAACAGGCCTTGCTTCTCGGAGGTTGTCTAACCCGGAGTTGCTGCTGATGATGATGGAGGCGAGGATGTTCAAGCTAAAGATGACGGCTGGCTGGAAATAATTTCATAGCAGTTTTTTCCTGACTGAGTAAGTTTTACGCGAATCGCCAAGCGCAGTTTCAGAGAGCAAAAAGCCGGAATCGAATAACAAGCCCGTTTTTATTGGGTTTTATGATCATCGTTGGGCGTCCGGAAGTTGTGGCATCGTGATTGCTCCACGCTGTGTGGGGCAACGAGATACCAGGTGGTTAACTCCACTGACGGTGTCAAGTGGTTACCAGGGTGAGGAAGGTAACCACACTTATCAGGCGCTACAGGCTTCCCACGGCTGTAGCGCCTTTTATTTTGAGATTTTTTGCCCCGCAACGTTCTAAAAGACCAACTGGCTTCAGGCTTCATTGAATTGATCCAAAGAAGAGAACGATAGGCCTCACACCATACCCGATGATCATTCCCCCAGTATTACGACTGAGCGCCTCATTGAGCTTGATCGCTCATTGATCTGTTGCACAAATAAAGTCCTGGCAGATGGCGTGGCCGGCGCATGACTGCGGTTTAGTTATGGATTGCGGCTCGGGATGCGCCGCACTGCGCACCATGCGCCGACCAGACTGTCTGCCGGACGCTTTTGACGACCCAGCCTTCTTGACTCTTTCTCCCGCCATTGGCTATGTTGCGCGCTTAGACTTTCATTCCCTGACGCCCCAAGAGACCCGGCGAGACAGGGTGACGTAAGAGTTGATCGAGAGCGCGCGCAATGCTTAGCGAATATCGCCAACGCTTCAGAGAATTCCATACCCGTCTTCACCGCGAAGATTTTCTTTTCCGGTCGGGCCGCAAGGAACCGCGCGAAATCGCTCACATCCGCCGCGAATACAGCGACCTGTTCAGAGCTTCAGCCATCTCCGATCTGCGCGCAAAACTCGAAGAGACATCCGAACATCGGGAAACCGAGCGGACAGGCATCAAGCGGTTGATGGCCTTTGCTGCGGAAGGGAATCTGACTGCGCGGGTTGGCGGGATTTCCGAAGAGATCGAAAGCCATGAATTGGGCGCGCACATTGACTGGCAGGGAATGAAGATCGGATTTCATCAGTCTGCCGGGACGCTGGCGAACGAGGCGGATGCCGCGCGCCGTCGCGGTCTGTTCGCTCGCCGCGCCGAGGTGACGAAAGGCGCGCAGGATTTGCGGGCCGAAGCGTTTGAGAAAATGCGCGAAGGCGCCCGGGAGCTTGGCTACGGAAGCCGCCTCGCAATGCATCGTGAGCTGCGCGGAGTTGACGGCGAAAAGCTGGCGGAGCAGGCCGGGTTGATTCTTTCGAAGACGGAAAGCCGATACGCGAGCGCGATCTCATGGCTGCTGGCCCGTGAAGCCGGCATTTCGATTGACGATGCGGCGCAGGCAGACCTCGGATATTTGCAGCGGTTCGCCCGATTCGATCAATTCTTTCCGCGCCAGCGAATGCTCGACGTCTATCGAGAGCTGTTCGCCGCGCTCGGATTCGACGCCGGCGGACAATCGAATGTTGAAATTGATTCGGCGTCGAGGCGGAGCAAACAGCCGCAAGCCTTCTGCTCGCCGATCCGTGTTCCCGATGAGGTCAAGCTGGCAATCAACCTGACGGGCGGGCAGGCCAATTACCGTGAGCTGCTGCGCGAGGCCGGACGCGCGCAGCACTTCGCGTGGACTTCGCGCGACATCTATCCCGAATTCCGCCTCGGCGGCGACCGCGCGGTGCAGGAAGCGTGGGGTTTGTTGTTCGAGAACCTGATGCTCGACCAGCATTGGCTCGCGGACACGTTCGGCTTCGGCGAAAGCGGGCAATTCCGCCGCGCACTCGCTGCGTTCAGATTGATGGCCGTGCGACGCTGCGCGGCGCTGCTCAAGTACGAAACCGATTTTCATGCAGGCAAACTGACGAACAGCGCGGGTGCTCGTTACGCCGAATTGATGGCCGACGCCGTGCGCATGCGTTTCGACGAGACCGATCATCTGCGCGATCTCGACGACGCTTTTTACCCGGAGAATCTCCTGCGCGGTTGCGCGTTTGAGTCGCAGATGCGCGAGTATTTGAAGACGCAGTTCGGGCTGCGCTGGTGGGCCTCGCACAAAGCCGGAGAGATGTTGATTGATCTGTGGAATACGGGGCAGCAGTACACGGTCGAAGAGCTGGCGGCGATGATTGGGTTGGGTGAGCTGGATTTCGGCTGGCTGACGGCGGAGTTGCCGCAAGCAGTGAATGATTGAAGAAGGTTTTACGCCATGACTGACACAGTTCGCGTCGCGCTCGGCGAACGCAGCTACGACATCACCATCGCTGGCGGCGCGTTGGCGCAGGCTGGTGAAATCGCTCGCGCCGCGCTCGGCAGCAAACCACATCGGGTCGCGATCATCTCGAACCCCAAAGTTCACGCGCATTACGGTCGCCTGGTTGAGAAAAGTTTGAAGCAAGCCGGCTTCGCCACGCTCACGCATCTGATCGGCGACGGCGAGCGCGCGAAATCGCTTCGCACTGCCGAACGCGCCTGGGGGTTTCTGATCTCGAACCGGTTTGAACGCAGCGACGCGATTGTCGCGCTCGGCGGCGGAGTGGCTGGCGATCTGGCCGGGTTCGTCGCGGCGACATTCTTGCGCGGCGTGAACTACGTGCAGATCCCCACGACGCTGCTTGCTCAAATTGACAGCTCCGTCGGAGGCAAGACTGCGGTCAACCACGCGCTGGGCAAAAACCTGATCGGCGCTTTTCATCAGCCGCGCGCGGTGGTGATTGATCCGAGCGTGCTGCGAACCCTGCCGCGGCGCGAGCTGCGCGCGGGGCTTTACGAGGCGATCAAATACGGCGTCATTCGTGACCGCGAGCTGGCCGGCTTCATTCAAACCAACCTGGACAAAATCTTCGCGCTCGACTCTGGCGTGATGTCGCGCGTCATTGCCCGAGGTTGCGAGATCAAAGCCGAAGTCGTCGCCGCAGACGAGCGCGAATCGGGCTTGCGGCGCATTCTGAATTTCGGCCACACCGTCGGTCATGCGCTCGAAGCCGTGACGGCCTATCGCCGGTTGAAGCACGGCGAGGCGGTCGGTTACGGGATGAAGTGCGCTTCAGCGATTGCGGAGAAGGCTGGTATAATCCCGCCCGCTGAAGCCGAAAGCCTCAAACTGAGCGTTGACTCGCTCGCTCGTCTGTTCGGACAGTTGCCCCGGATTGACGATTTGAAGACTCAAGACGTGATTGCCGCCATGGCGCACGACAAGAAAGTCGCGCAAGGCAAACTCCCCCTGATTCTGCCTACAAAGATCGGTTCGGTAGTTGTGCGTGACGACATTGCGCCGGCAGTGATTCGCGCGGCGGTGCGTGAACTGCTGGCAGCTCATGACTGAAAAATTGAAACTCGATGCAAGGGAGAGAATTTATGCCTGATCTTCGCAAGACCACATCACAAAAACTCGCAGCGCAGGTAGGCGCAGGCCGGTTTCCTTTTTTGCTGCTGCTGGCTTTTACCGCCGCAGTGGTTTATCTGGTGGCGGTCTTCGTCCCGGCTTATATGGGAAATCAGCGGATGGAGGAAGCTGCGACGGAGATAATCCATCGCGGGGCGACGCAGAATCTGAGCGACGCCGACGTGCGCGCCCAATTGCAGGAAAAGGCGCGTGAATTCGGATTGCCCGAAGAGCGCCGCATCGAATTATGGCGAGAGGGCAAAGGGATGGCGGCGCGCATCGCTTACACGCATCTGGTCAGGTTTCCTTTTTATACTTACAAATGGCCGGTCGAGATTCGCGTGAAGGACATCGGATTTTGAAGGGGATGAGCGGCTTGCCTTCGACTACCGATTTGTTTAGACTGCGCTGCGTCAATCGAAACCCCACATTGTCGTTGTCCGCAGTTCTCGAATCGGATTTCACCCGGTTGGGGGATTCCGTTTTCTCTGATTTCAATCTTCAACCAATCATTCACCAAGGAGGGTTTAACCAATGGCTAGTTTTGATGAACTTCAAGCTAAGTACAAAGCAGTTCTGGACAAAGGCCACGAAGTCGGCCTGAATGTTCAGAACCTCAATATGGAAGGCGACAAGATTTTGATCCGCGGCGCCGTTCCTTCGGACTATGCGAAGAACGAGTTGTGGGATGTGGTCAAGAGCATTGACGCCAGCGTTTCTGACGCGATCATTGACATCAATACGCAATCGGGTCTGACTTACCAGGTCAAATCCGGCGACACACTGTCGAAGATCGCGAAACGCTTCTACGGCGATGCGAATCACTATCATCAGATTGCCAGCGCCAACAGCATTGACAATCCGGATTTGATCAAGGTCGGCCAGGAATTGAAGCTGCCGTAAAGCCCCGAAGAGAGAGGGGGAGACAAGGAGAAGGGGGGACAAGGGCAAGGAGCCACTTGCACTTCAGGCTCTTTCCCCTTGTCCCCCCTGTTTCCCCGTCTTTCTGGCTACGGCATCGAAATGGTCAGGTCTTTGCCGAAGTTGAACTGGATGCGTTTGCGCGTGCGCATGGCTTTCGACGCGGTTTGCGAAAGCGCCGTGACCAGCAGGGGCATGGCTATCGTCGCGTCGCAACGCACCGTGACCGAGCGGGCGTTTTTCGCCAGCCTGCCGAACGATTGCGCCTGATCGAAATCGGCGCCGGAATACCCGCCATAATCCGCCGAATCGGTCACAATCTGCACCGCGTATTTGTGGCCGCGCGTGGTGTTGTGGAGCATTGCGGCGGTGGTTTCGCTCTGATGAATGAAAGTCTTCGCAATGCCGCCGCCGAAATAGACCACGCCGGTTGAGCGCGACTTGGCCACGATCTGCGCAATCTCGACCACATCCTGGATCACGTCGAACTGGAATTGATTCTTCTTCTCGATGCGGCTGATGCCGATGGCCACGCCGAAGGCGCTGTCGGTGATCGCCGGGCAGAAGATCGGCACGCGCGATTTGAAGGCCGAGGTCAGAATGCCGTCTTCGGTGGCAATCTCGCTCAGCTCGCGTCCGAGCAGGTGCAGGAATTCGCGCGTCGAATACGGGTGCGTGTTGTCCAGTTGCGAGGCAAACCCGCCGATCCATTCGTAGGCTTCGCGGAACTCTTCCTCCGAAGCGAAGGTGTCGTAGATGCGATCAACCTTTTCTTCGTGCAGCTCGGCGTCGCCCACTTTCGTATCGCCCAGGTAATGATGGCGTCCGAGCGTTTCGTGCAGATCGTGGAAGATGTTCGCGCCGGTCGCAACCAGCACGTCAATGCATCGGTTCTTGATCAGATAAGCCACCAGCCGCCGCATGCCCGCCGGAACCAGCGCGCCGCCCAGTCCCATCATTACGACCGCGTTTTCAGAGAGCATCTGCAGCCAGATTTGATGGGCTAGCGCCAGGTTGCGACCCTGGAATGAGATCTTCTCCATCTTGTCGAGCAACCCCGGCACCGAGCGGTCGCGGTCAATCTGCAGCGGATCGGTGGGTTTTGTCAGGTACTTTGCGCCTTTGATTCTTCGGATCATTGCGTTCTCATCTGCCGGCCGAATGGCCACAATCGCATATCCCAAATCCCAAATCTCAAATCTCAAGTCTCAAATCTCAAGTCTCAAATCTCAAGTCTCAAATCTCAAGTCTCAAATCTCAAGTCTCAAATCTCAAGTCTCAAATCTTAAGTCTCAAATCTCAAGTCTCAAGTCTCAAATCTCAAATCTCAAATCTCAAATCTGGGATCTTTATCTGTGTCCGTTGCCGTCGAGATACGTGTAGCCGTGATAATGGCTGTCGTATTCTTCGGTCAGGCTGGTTGCCTGTGTCTCGGTCAGCATTCCTTTCTTGATCTGTCGGTTGAGCAAGTTACGGAAACCGTCTTGCAGAAACTCTTTCTCGTATCTGGCGAAAGAGACCATCTCTCCCACGTTCGAGCCGGGGATGATGCGGCTGATGTGGTATTCGCCGTCGTCGGAGATGACCACGTGCGCTTCGTTGGGCGTGCCGAACAGGTTGTGGAAATTGCCCATCACCTCCTGATAAGCGCCGATCAGCATCAGCGCCAGGTAATACGGCTCGCCGTTCTTCAGGTCGTGAACCTCCAACACCTCTTTCACGTCGTGCAGATCAACGAACTTGTCAACCACGCCGTCGGAATCGCAAGTGATGTCGCACAGCGTTGCCGTGTCTTTCGGCGCTTCGTCGAGCTTGTGAATCGGGATGATCGGGAAGAGCTGGTCAATCGCCCAATGATCAGGCACCGAACGAAACACCGAGAAGTTGCAGAGGTATTTCGCCGAAAGCAGTTTGCGCAGATCATCGAATTCTTCCGATTTGATCTGCGTCATCTTCGCGAAATTGTTGGCCTTGCCGCAGACCTCCCAGAAAAGGACTTCGCCTTTCGCGCGGTCTTCGAGCGAGATGAAGCCCAGGTCGAAGAGCGTGAAGAGTTCTTCCTTGTGTTCGAGCGCGTCGTGGTAATACTCGAGGAAGTTTTTCGCGCTCATCGTCGTGTACAGGTCGTGCAACTCGTTGATCACCTGGGCTTCATTGCCCGTGATCGTGATGTTGTGAAGTCCCTGCACGGTCTCGATCTCGTCAATGATGTTGGTGACGAGCATCGCGTGATAAGCCGCCAGCACGCGTCCCGATTCAGTGATCACGTTCGGCTCGGCCACGTTCTCTTCCTCGCAGACGCTCTTGATCATGTAAATGACGTCGTTGGCGAATTCCTGCAAAGTGTAATTGACCGACGATTCGAAGCTGGTCTTGCTGCCGTCGTAATCAACCCCCGCGCCGCCGCCCACGTTCAGGTGGTCAACGTCAATGCCCATCTTGCGAATCTTGGCGTAAACGCGCGCGGCTTCCTTGACGCCGGCTTTGACGCGCTTGATCTGCGTGATCTGCGAGCCGATGTGGAAATGGAGCACGCGCAGCATATCAATCAATCCCACGTCGCGCAGCATCTTGATGGCCTGCAGCAGCTCGGTCGTCGTCAAGCCGAATTTCGATTGCTCGCCGCCCGATTTCTCCCAGCGGCCCGAGCCGCGCGTGTAAAGCCGCACGCGCATCCCGATCATCGGACGGATGCCGGTTTCGAGCACGCGGTCAACCACCTTGCCCAGCTCGCTCAGCTTTTCGATGACGATGACGACGTTTTTGCCGGCCCGCGTGCCGACGAACGCCAGGTCAATGAAGCTGTCGTCTTTAAACCCGTTGCAGACGAGCAGCGAGCCGGGAGACTGATCCGTCGCGACGGCCGCAAAAAGCTCAGGCTTGCTCCCCGCTTCGAGACCGTAGTTGTGCTTGGTCGCTTCTTCCAGATAAGCCTCGATCACCTGGCGCCGCTGGTTTACTTTCAGAGGAAAGACGGCCAGATGTTCGCCTTTGTAATCGTATTCTTGCATCGCCGCGCGGAAGGATTGATTCATCTTGCGGACTTGAGCGGCGAAGATTTGCGGGAATCGAATGAGAACCGGCAGCTTGACCCGCCGGGAAATCAAATCGTCTACGATGCGCTTGACATCTGCGCTGCGCGGATCGCCCTCAGCCGGACGGACAATCAGGTCGCCTTGCGAGTTGATGTCGAAATAACCGGCGCCCCAATTCTCGATGCCGTAGGTCTGTGCAACCTCAGCGATGGCTGATTTCATTTTTGACCGTTCGTTGACCTCCCTGAATGTGGAATTAATCAAGATGAGAAAGAAGGGTTGCCCGCCATTGTCGCCGCACACACTGCCACACTTGCAACCGGCCTGTAACAGGCCTTATGCAAAACGACTTCGAGTAAATTTTGGCGGATTCAGAACTTACCTAACGAGAGGCGGACTGTAACAAATTGGTTGGGTGCTGTCAAAAACTATTTTTGGCGCGGATTTGCGGGACACAAACTTCACGAATCGGCTTAAATCCGACCTATTCTTCGCTGCCGGATTAGCGGATTGAGCAGGCGGCACACGGATTTCAAAAGTCAGCGACGCCCACTTCGATTCGTAATCCAGGCTCGGATCGTTGAGTTTCGTCATATGAATGAATTTGACGAACCATTTGCCTTTGCCTGCAAGCCTGATGCGAGCGATGCCTCTGGCGTCGCTGCGAACGCCGGGCATTGCAATCACCCGTTTGTTCGCTTCACGCCCGGCCATGACGAATTGATCGGCTATGGGCTGGCCGTCTTTCAAGCACAGAACTTCGAGCGAGTCGCCGATCTTCAACTCGTAAGGATTCCGTTGTGGGATGATTTCGACCGGATAGCCGAGCGCGGTTTTGAAATTGTCGGTTCTGTGGTCGCCGGCCTGCCCAACCTGCCCAACCTGCCCAACCTGCCCAACCTGCCCAACCTGCCCAACCTGAAAGATCGCTTTGACGTGTTTCGAGTAACGTTCGCGTGCGGATTTGTTGAGTTCTTTGTTGCGGCGTCGCTCAGCCAGCGTGTCCGGCACGCCGTCGTGGCTGAGATAGTTGTTGAACTCCGCGGCTTTCAGCGTGATCTCACGCGGTTTGGTCGAAACGCCGACGACGTATGTTCCGGCGTCGCCGGTTTGAATGCTCAACAACGCCACGTTGTTTTCATCGCGCCAATCGGTCGAAGGCGGATTGGCGCGATTGCCTGAAGGCGCGACGAGGCTGACATCCAGCAGGCGGTCGCGCGAGACGGCGTTTTCGCTGCGGTTGAAATAACCGTTGAGCAATCGCACCGTCGTCTTCGCATTCGCCGGCGGGAAGTAGGAGTCGAATTTGAGAAACAGATCGTGCGCGCTGACCTGTGCGATCAACCCAACGCACAGCCAGACAGTCAGAAGCAGGGGTCGTTTTGTCATCATCACCTCACAGTTCGATCTTACGCAGCCTCAGCGCGTTGGCGATGACCGAGACCGAGCTGAAGGTCATCGCCGCGCTGGCGATCATCGGGTTGAGCAGCAAGCCGATGACCGGATAAAGCACGCCCGCGGCAATCGGGACGCCCAGCGTGTTGTAGACGAAAGCGAATAAGAGGTTCTGCCGGATGT
>Ga0247727_10017228_pt1 | contig 11530 bp, 12 predicted proteins | sample WisWelCaveWW1625_FD_202498 | JGI IMG/M metagenome (GOLD analysis project Ga0247727, IMG submission 202498) | Biofilm microbial communities from Wishing Well Cave, Virginia, United States - WW16-25 | ecosystem: Environmental > Aquatic > Deep subsurface > Groundwater > Cave microbial mat | place... | reverse complement strand
GGCCCAAGGAACACCGTCCCCACAGTGGTGCTGAAGGCCGAGTTGGCCCAATCGTACATGGCCCAGCCGAAAATCTCGCGCTTGTCGTTCACCAGGGGTGCGGCAGAGGCGGCCATTAATTGTCTCCTGACGTGGAAGCGGATGGGCGGAATAATACTCTCCTCCAGCAATTACGCCAAATCAAAAACGTGCGACGCACTCGCTTCGCCCGAAGGAGCTGCGCGAGTGCGTCGCACGTAAACCTGCTTACTCTAACGAGAGTTTTAAGGACCCAAAGAGAAACAACGAAGAATCTTTGCGCTCTTTGCGTCTTTGCGGTGAACCTTCGGCGTGTTTCGGCGCGCTGTGATACACTTGCGCTCGTTCGGATAATCAAATCACACACCGGGCCAGGATGCCCCTCTGCACAACCGCCAGCGCGGCTATGCGTGAGAGGCATCGTCGTTTTAAGAGCCTGGATTTATCGGAGACCGCATGCACCTGACCGCTCAACCCAACGCCAAGCGCCGCGAAACCCTCGCCGTCGTGGAAGCCCTCATCGCCATCTCGCTGTGGGGCATTTCCTTCATCTCCATCAAGCTCGCGCTGGCAGATGTCTCGCCGGTGACGCTGATCGTCTTGCGGTTTGCGATGGGCGCGCTGATCGTCGGCGCGGTGGCGTGGCGGCGCGGCGAGTTCGCGCGGCTGGCCTGGCGCGACCTGCCCGCGCTGGCTTCGGTCGGGCTGATCGGCATCACGCTCCAGCAGATACTGCAAGTGACCGGACAAGACAGCGCGGATGCGAGCGTGGCCGCATTCCTGGCCGCGACCGCCCCGGCCTTCACCGTGGCGCTGGCGGCCTTCGTCCTGCGCGAGAAGCCGCGCGCCTGGCAGATCGCCGGAATCGCGCTGGCGACAGCAGGCGCGATCACCGTGGCGACGAACGGCGACTGGGGCGCGCTGGCACGCGGCAACTTCGGCGCGCCGGGCAACATTTTCGTTCTGCTCTCGTCGGTGGTGTGGGCGGTGCTCACCATCCAAAGCAAAAGCGTCGTGAGCAACCGCCCGGCCACATTCGTCACGGCGGCGATGTTTTTCTTCGGCGCGTTGTTCGCCGCGCCGGTCTTCATCTATCAGCAGGGCTGGCGCGAGCTGGCCGCTTCGCGCGTCAGCCTGACGGGCTGGGGCGCGATCCTGTTCACCGGCGTCGTATGCACGGCGGGCGCGTATCTCCTCAACACTCACGCGCTCAAGCACATCCCGGCCTCCCGCGTGGCGCTGATCCAGAACCTCGAGCCGCTCGTGGCCGTGATCGCGGCGGGCGCGATCCTGGGCGAATCGATCACGCTGGCGATGGCGCTGGGCGGGGCCGCGATCCTGGGCGGCGTGTTCCTGGCGGAACGGACCGCGCCGGTTCAGGCGGCGCCGGAGGCTGTGCAAGCCGAGAACGCGGCGGGCGACTGATCAACGGATGGCGCGGATTTTCAGCGGATGGAACGAAGAAACTGACATCCGTTCCATCCGTCTGGTGATCCGTTCCATCCGCTGACTCTTCTCATCTCCCCGTAAGACATCCCCTCTACAATTGCAGAACGTCGCAGTCGGCTGATCCAGAAGGAAGTGTGCGCATGAAGAAGACGCTCGCGCTTTTAGCGTTCCTGGCTGTGCTGTTTATCGCATGTTCTCCGGCGGCCATGCCGGCCCCGGCCGCAGAGGGCGGTGCAAACGCATCTGCGCCCGGTCAGGCACAGGCCCCAACGGCCATTCCGGCTACCGAAGTCGCAGCCGCACCCACCGCCACCGTTGCCCCGGTAGCTCAAGTCAAAGAGGCGTTCGTTGCCACGGATCCAACCACCGTAAATCTGGCGGCGGGCAAACCCCAACTGGTGGAATTCTTCGCCTTCTGGTGAACGACGTGCATGGCGATGCATCCCATCGTGCATGGGCTGGAAACCAGGTACAGCGGCCAAATTCAGTTTATCTACCTTGACATTGATGATCCAAAGACCGACGCGCTCAAACAGCAGTTGGGCTACCGGGTTCAGCCGCAGTTCTTCCTGCTGGACGGGCAAGGCAACGTCGTCAAGAAGTGGCTCGGCTCGGTGGAGGAGCAGGATTTTGTGGAGGCGTTTACGGAAGTGCTGAAGTAGGCTTTGCTTCACTACCCCCGCGGCTGGATAAACTCTTCCAGCTCCACCCCCAGCGCATCGGCCACGCGGGTGATGTAGTTGAAATAGCCTATCACCTGCACGGCGTCGTGAATGCCGCGATCATCCAGGCCGTGCGCGCGCAGGGCGTCGAGGTCGGTGGGGCGCATGTCGTGCTGATGATGGGTGAGCCTCGCCGCGAACTCACACAGCGCGCGATCCACCGGTTCGAGCGGAGCGGTGCGCCAATCGCGGACGAGAGCGTGGACGTAAGTATCTGCCTCCACCGTATCTGTCATCACCTTACCGACCTCTTCCCGGAGGTCATGCGCGTGGGCCTGCGTTCAATACACACAGCTCAACTCGGCGGAGACCACCGTTGCTAACATCTCACGCTGAACGCGGGTCAGCGGCGACTCGCCCATCATGATCGTGGCATAGAACGCGATGCTGTCGCGCATGGCGCGGGGGTGGAGTGACATGATGTGGACGATGTGCCACACGCGTCCAGCGCGCTTGAGTGCTGCGTCAAACTGCTGTTTGAGCAGGCCGGTGGCTTCGGCTACAGGGATTTGTTTGATCCAGGGCATCCGACCGCTCCTTGCGCGGGCAACTATTCAATCCGCGGGCGTGTGATCAAAAAAGACTCGCACAGCCTTATCCAACTGCTGGATGAGCGGGTGCGTCCGCAATTCTCCCGCCAGCAGGCTGTCGGTCACGGCGCGGTAATACCAGGCGATGGAGGCCCGGCCCCGCTTGAAACGCTCCCACAGCACGTCGCCCTGTTCGGCGTAGTCCGTCATCATCGAGCGCAGGTTGTGAAACTTATCGGCGGCGGACACCAACTGCACATCGCGCGGCGCGGTCTGGAGATAAGCGATGGTGTGTTGTTTGCGATTCTCCCACGAGTCGCGTTTGTCCGGCTCGGAGCATCCTTCCACGATGGCGGCCACGCGCGGGCCGAACCGGTCGCGCAGTTGCGCCAGGGTCACGCCGGTGTCCTCCACCGTGTCGTGGAGCAGTGCGGCGGCCAGCAGTTCCGGGTCGCTCTCGCCGCACTGGATCAGCGTCAGCATTACGCCCACCGGATGCACGATGTACGGGATGTCGGTGCTCTTACGCCGCTGATGCTGATGCGCGTGGGCGGCGAAGATGAGAGCGGAGTCAACTAAATTTGGATCGGGCATGTTGTAAGTTCGTATTTCGTATTGCGTATTCCGTAAGGACACCTCTTCATCCTTCATCCTTCTTCTCACTTCCCCACCCTCCACCCCCCGGAGTCTGAATGCTCAACCCCTCGCCCGCCTCAAACACCCGCGTAAACTTCCCCGGCAGGCCTTCTTCTTTCTCTTTCTCTCTCTCTCTTTCTCTCTCTTTTTCTTTTTTCAAAAGCACATTCCGCCCCTTCGCCCCGGCCTCCCCGCCGCGTAGTCCCCACGGCGCATGACGGCGGCGCTCCGAAAGCACCGTCACGTTGACCGGGACGAGGAAGCGAATATCGCGCTGAACGCCATCGCCGCCGCAGTGTTGGCCTGCGCCGCCGGAACCGCGCCGGAGCGCGTAGCGTTCCACCCGCACCGGGAAGGCGAACTCAAGCGCTTCGATGGGCGTGTTGCGGGTGTTGCTCATATGCACGTGAACGCCGCTCGCTCCATCGCCTTCTGATCCAGCGCCCGCGCCGCCGCCGATCGTCTCGTAGTAAGCAAAGGCTTGGCCTGTGCCGGGATGCCGCCCGCCGAAGGTGAGGTTGTTCATCGTGCCCTGCGAGGCGGCGGGGATGCGTTCCGGCAAGGCTTGCGCCAGCGCGCCAAACACGGCGTCTACGATGCGCTGAGAAGTCTCCACGTTGCCGGCGGCCACCGCGTGCGGCGGTTGGGCGTTGAGCAGGCTGTCCGGCGGGATGATGACGCGCAGAGGCGCAAACGCGCCCGCGTTCATTGGCAGATCACTGTGCGCCAGACAGCGCACGACGTAACCGACGGCGCTCTCCACGATCGCGCGCACTGCGTTCAGGTTGCCGCCCACCGCCGAGGCTGTGCCAGTGAAATCCGCGATCAGTGAGTCGCCGCTGATCGTCAGCGTAGCTTTGATTGGGATGTCATTTTGCGCGCCATCGTCGTCCAGGTAATCGGTGAACGTGTAGGTTCCTGGCGGAATGGAGCGGAGGGCGGCGCGCACGACGCGCTCCGTGTAGGCGATCAAAGCTTCGGCGTAGGTATGGACTTCCGGCAAACCGTAGCGCGCCACGATCTCGTCCAGCCGACGCGCGCCGACGGTGTGCGCGGCCAACTGAGCGGCCAGATCGCCCTGCCGTTCCTCTGGCGTGCGCGAGTTGCCCAGGATCAATTGCCAGGCCGCGTCATTGCGCCGCCCGTTCTCCACGATCTTGAGCGGCGGGATGATCAATCCTTCCTGATAAATCTCCGTGGAGAGCGGCATCGAGCCGGGAGACATCCCGCCGATGTCGGCGTGATGAGCGCGGGAGGCGACGAAGAAATTAGGGGCTGGAGGTTGGAAGTTGGAAGTAGGACGCCCGTTGGGCGGGAGGTTGGAGATGAAGACGGGCGAGACGAGGGTGATGTCCGGCAGGTGCGTGCCGCCGAGGTAGGGGTCGTTGAGGATGATCACATCGCCCGGAGCGAACGGCGCGCAGTGTTCGATGGCGGCTTGCACGGAGGCGGGCATCGCGCCGAGATGCACCGGGATGTGGGCGGCCTGGGCGAGCAAACGCCCGTCACCCGTGAAGACGGCGCACGAGTAATCAAGCCGCTCTTTGATATTGGGGGAATACGCGGTGCGCCCGAGCGTGACACCCATCTCCTCCGCGACGGAGGCGAAGAGGTGCTTGAAGATTTCCAGGCGGATGGGGTCGGTCACGAGTTACGCAATTACCCGCATCACCACCACAGTGATGTTATCGTGCCCGCCGCGCTGGCGGGCCATGAGGATCAATCGATCAACGGCGGCTGGCGGCTCGGCGGCGGTCAGCACTTGTTCAAGGTCGGGCGCTTTCACCAGATCGCTCAGGCCGTCGGAGCATACCAGCACCGTATCGCCTACGTCCAGCGTCAGCCCTTGATTCTGCTCGGATTGATCCGGCGTTTCGTCGTCCGCCAGCTTGAGGCGAATATCGGCCTTGCTTTCGCCGCGTGTGCCCAGGTGGCGCAGGAGCACGTGCTGGTTGGGGTGCGTCAGCGCTTCCTCCGGGGTGAGCAGGCCATATTCAATCGCGGCCTGCAACCAGGTGTGGTCAACGCTGATCTGCCGCAAGCCGGATGGGCGGAGCAGGAAGAGGCGGCTGTCGCCCACGTAGCCGGTGTACAGCCGCCGCCCAACGATGAGCGCGATGGCGCAGGTCGTCCCCATGCCTTTCAGGTCATCGTTGACTTCCGACTCTTTGGTGAGTTGTTGCGTGGCGCTGTTCACGCCATTCGTGAAGGCGGCCAGATACTGATCGTCCTGGCAGGCCGCGACGCTTTCGACAATCGCTTTGACTGCCAGGGCGGAGGCCACCTCCCCCGCGCGGTTGCCGCCGACGCCATCACACACCACCGCCAGCGTGGCCGGCTCGCCGTTCGCCGCGCGGAAGAATTGAACGGCGAAGCTGTCTTCGTTGTTCTTGCCGGTCTCGCCGGGGTGTGTGCCGGAGCCGAGGTTCAGGTGAGAGGTGGAAGCAGGCGTCATGAGATCAGCGGGGCGCTTCGCGTCGCGCGGGGAGGCGGGCTTCCGCCATCAGCCCTTGCGCGATGCGCCGGTCAGTCTTTCCCATTGGGTAGTCAGGCAGTTCCGCGACACGCACCCATTTTACTCGGACTTGGCGGCCCCGTGCCACTGCCTTCCCCGCCTGCCACAAACAATCGAAAACCGGGACGGTAACTTGAAAATGCGAGTAGGTGTGCGTGAGCGTCGTGAGCGGTGATCCAACTTTGATCTGCAGGCCCAGCTCGCGGCGCGCGGCGTTGCGCAGACAGCGCGCGAGGCTTTCAGCTTTGGCCGGCTGGCCGAACGGAAACGCCCACAGGCCGCCCAGCAATTGATCGGGCGGGCGCTGAACGATCAGGAGGCGGCCCGGCTTGCGGATCACGCCGGCGGCCAGCGTGTGATGCGGGAGCGGAGCGCGTTTTCTCACCACGGGCCGTTCCATCTGAACGCCCAACTGCCGCGCCAGACAAAGATCATGCAGGGGGCAGAGCCGGCATTGCGGCGCGCGCGGCGCGCAGATCGTCGCGCCCAAATCCATCAGCGCCTGGTTGTAATCGCCCGCGCGGCCGGCGGGCACGAGACTCTCGGCCAGCCTCCACAAGTCTTTCTCGCCGCGCGGCGACTTCACCTCACCCATGTAATTGAAGGCCCGCGCCAGCACGCGTTTGACGTTGCCATCCAGCACCGCCGCGTCCGCGCCGAAGGCAATTGACGCAATCGCCGCCGCGGTGTATCGTCCGACCCCGGGCAGTTCCAGCAAGCCTTCCACGGTGCGCGGGATGCGCCCGCCGTGGTCAGCCACAATCTTTTGCGCGGCGCGATGAAAGTTGCGCGCGCGGGCGTAGTAGCCCAGCCCTTCCCACAGCGCCAGCACTTCCGGCTGAGAGGCGGCGGCCAACGCGCGGAGGGTGGGGAAGCGCTTGAGCCAGCGCCGATAGTATGGCTTCACCGTCTCCACCTGTGTCTGTTGAAGCATGACCTCCGAGACCCACACCCGATACGGGTCGCGCACGCCACGCCAGGGCAGGGCGCGTTGATGATCGGCGTACCAGGCCAATACGCTCTTAGCAAACTCGTTCGGCATGTGGGGATTATAGCGTGCCATATGCGCCAACGGCCTGTGGATAAGCCGTGGATTTCTGTGGATAACCCGGTGGAACTGTGGACAAAACTGTGGAATCGCCGACCTAATCTCTGGATAACTCGGCGCTGATTCTTAGCATTGCACGAATCGGTTAGAATCGTCACCAGCGGTTGTGAGGATTCATCTCGCGATCTCCGGTTAAGGGCTTTTGAAACTTCACCGGGACAGCTTGGCAACTGAGCGCGAGCATTCACTAGCTCGGCTCGGGTTTTAACTTGTGGTAAAGCATCTCCGTGGTTTTCCAATGACTCAGCCCTATATCTGGCAGGTCACGCATAGACTCGGCATACCCGTAGGCTCACGAGCCATGTGCGCCGTTCAAGGCGGCTTGCGCCGGGCGTGCGCGAAGTCGTTAAGTTCGCGCCGTCTTAAAGAATTTGAATCTTTTACACTTCCGGCGGGAGTCCGTATTGAATCTCCACCCGCGCTTTGCTAGAATGCGCCTTACGTTTCCTGAAGCACTGAACACCTTGTCCGGTTAGGGCGCGCGCCAAATCGTCCTCGTTCCCTAACGCGCCCTTCATAACTCGATCACTGTTTTGAAACCTATACACTCGTCACTGCGGCTGTCCCTGGCAGAGTCTGTGTCTGTCGCTGAGTGCCGGGGGGTATGACCGAGGGAGTCTATTGTTATGCAGACTGAGCACATCTGGCCCGCCGTGTTGGGCCAACTTCAATTAGAAATGCCGAAATCCACGTTCGAGACGTGGGTGAAGGACACGACGCTGGTGACGCATGAGGACGGAACCTACGTCGTCGGCGCGCCGAACGCGTTTGCTAAAGATTGGCTTGAGAACCGGCTGAAGAGCACGATCAAGCGCACCCTGAGCAATTTGGTGGGGCGCAACAGTGTGGAAGTCAACTTTGTGGTGTGGACCCCGCAACCGGCCCCAGCCACCGGGCGCGCGGAAGAGCGGCTGGCCGAGGCATTGGCCGTGGAGGCCGCGCCGCTTCCCAGCAAACTCAACCCCAAGTACACCTTCGGCACTTTCGTCGTCGGCCCCAACAGCCGGCTACCCCACGCCGCCTGCATTGCCGCTTCAGAAAACCCCGCTAAGTCCTACAACCCAATCTTCCTCTATGGCGGCGTAGGGCTGGGCAAGACTCACCTTCTGCAAGCCGTGGGCAATGCCTGCGCCCAACGCGGCCTGCAAGTGGTCTACGTCTCCTCGGAAGAATTCACCAACGACCTGATCAACGCCATCCGCACCCACACCACCGAATCGTTCCGCGAGAAGTATCGGAGCATTGATGTGCTGTTGATCGACGACATCCAGTTCATCGCCGGCAAAGAGTCCACGCAGGAAGAGTTCTTCCACACGTTCAACACCCTGCACGGGCAGGACAAGCAATTGGTGATCTCCTCGGATCGCCCGCCCAAGGCCATGGTGCCGCTGGAAGAGCGCCTGCGTTCCCGGTTTGAGTGGGGCCTGACGGTGGACATCCAGCCGCCGGATTTTGAAACCCGCCAGGCGATCCTGCGCGCCAAAGCTGAGAAGCATCACATCCCCGTGGCGCCGGCCGTGATCGAGATCATCGCGCGGCGCGTGCAAAGCAACATCCGCGAACTGGAGGGCGCGCTCAACCGCGTCCTCGCCTACGCCGACCTCACCGGCCAGCCCATCACCCCCGAGCTCGCGGCCACTGCCATCGCCGATTTGCTCACCCGCCGCCGCACCCTCACCGCGCCGCAAATCATCGACACAGTAGCGGATTTCTACCACACCACGACCAAAGACCTGCTTGGGCCGGAGCGCTCCAAAGACATCGCCTGGGCGCGTCAGGTCGCGATGTATCTGATCCGCGAAGAGTCAGAAGCCTCCTTGCCGGCCATTGGCGATGCGCTGGGAAACCGCGACCATACCACGGTGATGTACGGCTACAGAAAAGTTGCCGACGAAATTGAGCGTAGTGACGAGAAACGCCGCCAGCTAATCGCCATCCGCGAACGGCTCTATAACCAGGTCGGCGTCTCTGCCTGAGCCTTTCCCATCCATTCCACGTGGCTTATAAGCGGCGGGCGGTGCCCAAACGCACCGCCCGTTTCCATTTTACCCCGCTCTAACCTACGGCACATATAGGGGTAAGCCGTTTCGTCAACCAGTATATGTTCACTCAAAAAAATGAGCCTTATGTCACACAAGCGCATCGTACTGTGGATAAGTGACCTAATAACTGTGGAGAATAGATGGCATTTGGGGAGAGACCGTATTGTCGTGCTGGTCGCCAATCCTGCCCCGCCAATTGGCGAACCCTACATATAGGGGGCAGTCGGCAGAGCGCGCTGTATCTTTGGTCAGGCTGTCAGGCCGAATATATGGCCCCAAATCTGTCCACACTGTCCACAAATTGCCCCCATCACGACTGTGGAAAGCTCTGAGCCAGCCGGGCGCTGTATCTCGGTGAACGGCGTGCCCAGCGCCTGCATCCAGGACGGAATCGTCATGCGCCTTATTCCGTACACATATCCACAGGCCCTACTACTACGACTAAATATTAATACTATAGTTATCCAGAGTCTATCAAGGAGGCTTCCAAACGCATCACTACTTGGGGCTAACCGTGATGGATTGAAAGACAAAGGTGAGCACGCGCGGCTCGCCTTCCGCATCGTGGCCCTGGATGATGAGGCGGTCAATCATATCCGGCGACTCGACGGCCAGGCACAGCCCATACAGTTCATCCAGGGTGGAGAACGTCCGGGGCCGCTCCTTCAGGCCGCTGGTGCGGGTCCAGTTGCGTAACACAATCGTGCCTTTCAGGGCGTCAGCGGCCATGGGCGGCTCCATATTAAAGGTGATGCTCGCGCCGGAACGTGGCGATTTGATCGCGGACCGCCGTGTGCTGAGCCAGGGCGGCCTGCACGGGCTTATCCACCTTCTCCACGAACTGAGTCTGCGAGTTGTTGACGGCGGTGAGCAGTTGGCTCACCGGCGCGAGCGTTTGCTCCCGGAGGGGTGTCACCAGCTTCTTCTGCCAGTTCTCCGGCCCCTTCGCCACGTAGCGGGACATCTTGCCGAACACGCGCTCATTCGCGCCATCGGTGAGCGTACTGCTCTGGGTGATGAACGTCTGCGTGGCCTCCAGCGCCGCGCGGGATTGCTGGCCGATGTTGAACGGCAGGGAGTCCAGCACGAACTTCATAAAGCCGCCAAACGCGCCCACCACGCCGACGGAGGCGCTGGAGAGCACTTTTTTGGCGCTGTTCTCCACGGACACCAGGCCGAGTTTGAGTTTGATGACCTGATCGTTCAGCCAGGTGAGCGCGTCGTTGAAGTCCGGGAGGAGTTTTTCAAAGCTGGCGAGCAAGTCGCTGGCCGTTTGCACGCCGCCGCTCACCATGGGCAGAAGCCCGGTAGCCGCGGCCATACCGGCGGCCATGGTCGTGAGGCCATCCTGAGTCAGCCCATCCAGCCCGATGTTCTCCAGTTGCTCGTACAAGCCGATGAGTTGTTTGAACTTATCAAGTTGGCTGTTAGCGGCGGTGAGGTTGGTCTGCGCGTCCGTCGTTTGAGACTGCGCCTCCGCCAACCTGGCTTTCAAAGCCTGGGCTTCTTTTTGCGCTTCGGCCAGCGCCTGCGCTAACTGTGTGTTTTGGCTGGCGGCCTGCCCCAGTTGCATGTTGAGGCCCGTGACCTGCTGTTGAAGCAGACCCATCGAACCATCCAGCGTGGCGCTGTTCTGCTGGACAGCGGCCAGCTGGGCTTCCAGCGCTTGAATGGCGGCTTGGGCGGCATCTTTCTCCGTCGTCTGGCCGTAGACCCACGCGGCCCCGCCGCCGAGCATAACTCCAGCGGCGCTCATCCCCAGCGCTTGCAAAAACACCCGGCGGGAAAAATCAGCAGAGTCGGACATAGCACACCTCCATTTGTGGAACTATTATAACGAGTGTGAGCGGACTGGCGAGACAGGTAAAGTTTGGAAAACGAAAGGATGTTCTGAGAAAAGTATACGCAACAATTGTTCAACCAACGATACGCAAGATGCCGACCGGGCTCTCAGGCGATGCCGCCAAGATGTAAAGCATAGAAATAGCGCGTTGCCCTTTGCGGTGCCCATCGCCTGCGCTATACTCGCGCATGATGTCCGACCCCAACGATGAGCATCTCGCCGCGCGCCGCATCCTCTCCGTCACGGAAGAAGAACTGCAACGCATCATCCTGGACATCCACGATGGGCCGGTGCAAAAGTTGTTCGCCGCCCTCTCGCAGTTAAGCTCCCTCGACGCGCGCATGGCCTACAGCGAGGTGCCGGACGAATGGCAGATGGAACTGGCCCGCGCCTCCGGCCTGATCGAAGCCTCGCTCGGCGAAATCCGCGCCTCGCTGGGCACCTTCCGCCCGCCCGGCTTCTCCCGCCGCGACCTGGTCTCCATGCTCGAAGGCCTGATCATCCAGCACGAAGAATTCACGGACTGCCGCGTGGAGCTGGAGGTGATCGAGCCGATCCCCGCGCTGAACCTGCCCGCGAAGATCGCGCTCTATCGCATCCTGCAGGAGGCGCTCTCGAACAGCTACCGGCACGCGGGCGTCCAGCGCGTGTGGGTGCGGCTGGATGC
>Ga0247727_10017227_pt1 | contig 11530 bp, 10 predicted proteins | sample WisWelCaveWW1625_FD_202498 | JGI IMG/M metagenome (GOLD analysis project Ga0247727, IMG submission 202498) | Biofilm microbial communities from Wishing Well Cave, Virginia, United States - WW16-25 | ecosystem: Environmental > Aquatic > Deep subsurface > Groundwater > Cave microbial mat | place... | reverse complement strand
ACTGATGCAGCACCTCCTCTGGCACAATACAGAGCGACCCCACTGGTCTCTTAAAATGAAACCACCCGTCCAGTTCATTCAGGACAACTTTTCTCACCCAGAGTGCAATATGTATGTGGCGGATACACGTTTTGACACGTGCCAGTTCTTACCTTATGCTCTCGGCATGTCGTTCTGGGCAAAACTTCCAACGCCCATCCTGGGCCTGGCGCCGATGGACGGGGTAACCGACCCCTGCTTCCGGCGCATCGTCGCCCACTGGGGGAAGCCCGATGTCATCATCACCGAGTTTGTCAATGTCGAGGGCCTGCTGCGCGGGGTAGAAAACGAGTGGGCGGGCCTTCGCTTTGACACATGCGAACGCCCGATCGTGGCGCAGGTCTACGGCGCGCGGCCCGTGGCATTCTTCCACGTCGCCCAGTGGGTGTGCGCATTGGGATTTGACGGCCTGGAGATCAACATGGGTTGCCCCGCGAAGAACGTCGCGGCCCGGGGTTGCGGGGCGGCCCTAATCCGTGACCCGGAGCGGGCGAAGGCCATCCTACGGGAGGCGCGCCGAGGGATTGCGGCCTGGGCCGCGGGCCAACCCCTCTCCATTCCGTTCCCCCTTTCTCTTCAGCCGACGTCGCCCGTCGCGCGCCGCGCCATCCCCCTTTCGGTCAAGACACGGCTGGGATATGACCGCGTCGTGATTGGCGAATGGATGGCCCACCTGTTGGATGAACGACCCGCCGCGATCACGGTTCATGGACGCACGCTTCAGCAAGGCTACAGGGGCGACGCGGATTGGGAATCTATTGCGCAGGCCGTGATCGTTGCGCGCGGAAGCGGCACGCGCGTTTTGGGAAATGGCGATGTGCAGTCGCTCGCGGATGCCCACCTGCGCGCGCGTCAGGCGGGCGTGGACGGTGCGCTGGTCGGCCGGGCCACGTTGGGACGCCCGTGGTGGTTTCGTGGCGCGCCGCCTCCCCACCCCGTCCCGCTGTACGCAGCACTCGCGCACGCCCGACTCTTCCAGGCGATGTACGGCCTGGCGCGTTTTGCCGCCATGCGCAAGCACCTCGGTTGGTACTGCAAGGGCTTTCCAGGCGCCTCCGAATTACGCGTGCAAATGATGCGGGTCAAAAGCGCGGAGGAGGTGGAGGCGGCGGTGCGGCGCTTCACCTTGGATGACAGGGCGCAGACCCAAAATGGGGTGGAGGGTGCACCGCATTTTACCCCACCCATTGCCATACCCGTCGGAACCGTCTGATGGACTCCCCCATTCTCCTTTTTGACGGCGTCTGCCGGTTTTGTAACGGCTTCGTCCAATTTACGCTCCAGCGCGATCCGGCGGCGCGTTTTCGGTTTGCCCCGCTCCAATCCAAAACGGGCCAGGCCCTGCTACGCCAATGGAACCTCCCGAACGATTTGAGCACATTCGTTTACGTGGAACCCGACCGTTGCTACGTCAAGTCGGCGGCCATCCTCCGGGTGGTCAAGCGGCTTTCCGGCCTCTGGCCGCTGCTATACGTCTTTATGCTCGTTCCGCAACCCTTACGCGATGCCGTTTATGATCAAATCGCGCGCCACCGCTACCGTATCCTCGGCAGGGAAGATCGCTGCCGGGTGCCGACGCCCGACGCCCGACGGCGCTTCCTGGACTAGGCCGTAATGCAGCCGCAGGCATCCGAAACGCCGCTCGCCGTGTTCCGCCGCCGTCTTTTTGCGCCGGTGGACATCGCCATCCTCGTCTATTTTCGCATCTTCTTCGGCCTCATCCTGCTCTGGGAAGTCAAACGCTACTTTGCCGCGGACTGGATTGGCCGATACTGGATCGAGCCGACCTTTCTCTTTAAGTACTATGGGTTCGAGTGGGTGCGTCCGTGGCCGGGCATTGGCATGTATCTCCATTTTCTGGGGCTGGGCGCCGCCGCGCTATGCATGGTGTTGGGTCTTTTTTACCGCGTTGCCGCCGTGCTGTTTTTTGTCGGATTCACCTATGCGTTTTTGTTGGAGCAGACGCGCTATCTGAATCATTTTTATTTTGTCTGTTGCCTCAGCTTCATCCTGATGTTCTTGCCCGCCCATCGTGCCTTCTCGCTCGACGCGTGGCGTCGCCCGCAGATGCGTGTTGATACCGCGCCGGCCTGGACGCTCTGGCTTTTGCGCGCGCAAGTTGGCATCGTGTATTTCTACGGCGGTCTCGCGAAGATAGATACCGACTGGTTGGCAGGCTGGCCGCTTCGGATGTGGCTCGCCGACAGCCGCGACCTGTTTCTAATTGGGCCTTATCTCGCCACGCCTTGGGCGCCCTATTTTTTCGCCTGGGGTGGCATGCTGTTTGATCTTCTCATCGTCCCGGCCCTCCTGTGGCCCAAAACGCGCTGGATCGCCTTTCTCGTCGCGGTGGGATTTAACTTTACCAACGACAATCTTTTTGAGATTGGCATCTTTCCCTGGATGATGATCGCTGGGTCGGCGCTGTATTTTGATCCATCCTGGCCGCGCCGCATTTTTAATCGCTGGCCTGATCCGACGGGCATCGTCTCGCACGTGTCGGCGCATCCGCGCCGCATCACGGCGCTGCTTACCCTCTACATGGCCGTTCAGTGCCTGCTGCCACTGCGACATCTGCTCTATCCGGGCGACGCCGACTGGACGGAGGAGGGCCATCTGTTCTCTTGGCACATGAAACTGCGCGACAAAGAGGGTGTGGCCGCGTTTTTTATCACCGATCTCCCGCGCGCTGAGACATGGGAGGCCGATCTGGAGGACGATCTGACCGAACGACAGGCCGAGAAAATGGCGACCCGCCCGGAGATGGTGCTGCAATTTGCCCATCACCTCGCGCGCAAGGCCCGTGACGCGGGGCGGGGCCCGGTTTCGGTGCACGCGGAGGTTTATGCGTCGCTGAACGGTCGGAAGCCCCAGCGACTCATTGCGCCAGATGTGGATTTGGCCGCGCAACCGCGCAGCCTCGCGCCCGCGACGTGGATCGTTCCGCTGACCGAGCCGTTGACGCCCGTCGGCGGCAACCTGCTTCGCACACCCGCCAATGCCAGCGGGGTTTTCCGAGCGGCAACGCCACACTAGAGGGGTGCTGCGCACGGCGTTACGCTTCGCGCGGCCACCGGAGATTGGCGCGACATGCCTCAAATCGCCGCAATGGCGCTTGTTCAACCCCAGTCGCAAACCGCGCGCACAAATGGGGTGGCGGATACGCGCGTTTGACTTCGCATGCCGCCCGTAGTAGGTTCCGAGCGCGCCGGTAGAATCGGCGTTGGAGTCGGCGCGGGTCGTCTATTTTTCTGCATCCCGACGAAGAAAAATCATGAAATCTTTCCTATCGAAGCCCGGGTTCCTCTCCCCTTATGGCACCCTGGGGGCGGATTTGTCCTCCGTGATGGCCTGGGTGTTTACGATCCTTTTTCTCTACGGCTGGCATCTGGGGCGGAAACACCGCGGGCAGCAGCATCACCTCGTTACGCTTTGGGGCATGCTTGCGATGCTCGGCTACTTTACCGTCTACTACATCGCACGGGGTCTCGGCGCCCTGTCCGTGGAGGGCAAGGAAGGCTTCGGCGGACCGGATTGGGTGTATGCCTTCATCTTCAGCCCGGTGCTGACGATCCACATTCTGGCCGTCTCGCTCGGTTTGGTGCTCGCTGTTTACATGATTATTCTGGGGTTCCGATCTTCGTTCAAAAGAGGCCGAGAACGTCACCTCAAATCCGAGCCTCTTGTAATGGGGGCCAAGGGATTTTGGTATACGCTGATCGGCGCCGCGGTCCTCTTCGGGAGCGGTGCCATCCTCCGTTGGGGGTCGCTTGGGCGGTTGCTGGTTTATCTCTCCGGCTTTGGTATTGTGGCGGGTGTTTTGTTCCTTGAACGTTGCATTGAACGATGGTTCCCCGATGCAGGGAAGCGCCACAGAACAATCGGCGGCCTGACAATGGTGCTCTACGTCATCGCCCTCTTCACCAGCACGTTCACCTACGTTCTGCTTTATTACATCTACCCTGTCAAAACCGTCCCTGGGCTTTATTGAAACGGCGCGTTTGCGGGCGGGAGACTGAGGGTCTGGACATTGCCTTGCGATCTCTGGCCCCATGGAGATGGGAGGGAGCATGAGGGATAGAGGAGGCCCATCGGACAAACGGCATGAAAACACTCTTTGAGAAGATTTGGGAGGCGCACGTTGTGCGCGAAGCGGTGGGGCAGCCGACGCTGCTTTACATTGATTGCCACCTGGTGCATGAGGTCACCTCGCCCCAGGCGTTTGAAGGGTTGCGCCTGGCTGGGCGCAGGGTGCGTCGGCCCGATCTCACCTTCGCGACGATGGATCACAACGTGCCGACCAGCGACCGCGGGCTGCCCATTGCCGACGCCACGTCCGCACAACAAATGGAGGTCCTCGCGCGGCATTGCCGCGAGACGGGCGTCACGCTCTTCGACCTGACCAGCCCCGATCAGGGCATCGTGCATGTTATTGGGCCGGAGTTGGGACTGACGCTGCCAGGGCAGACCGTGGTGTGCGGCGACAGCCATACCGCCACGCACGGCGCATTCGGCGCGTTGGCCTTCGGCATCGGCACCAGCGAGGTGGAACACGTGCTGGCCACGCAATGCCTCCTTCAGGACAGGCCGAAGACGTTCCTCATTTCGATCAATGGCATTCGCGGCTACGGCGTCGAGGCCAAGGACATCATCCTCGCCCTCATCGGGCGGATTGGCACGGGCGGGGGTATCGGCCATGTGATTGAGTACGCAGGGGACGCCATCGCCAGCATGACGATGGAGGAACGCATGACGGTCTGCAACATGTCCATCGAGGCCGGCGCACGCGCGGGCCTCGTTGCGCCCGATCAGAATACATACGATTATTTGCGCGCTCGGCGATATGCGCCGAAAGACTTTGACGCGGCAGTGGCGCGCTGGCAGCATCTTCCCAGCGACCCGGGCGCGCGCTTTGACCGCAAACTGGACGTGGACGCCCTCTCCATCGCGCCGCAGGTGACCTGGGGCACCCATCCGGGGCAGGTGGTGCCCATCGAGGCGTGCGTCCCCCATCCCGCGGATGCAGAGGACGCGAACGCCAGAAAGTCGGCGGAACGGGCGTTGGACTACATGGGCCTTGCGGCAGGCACGCCGATGGTAGATGTGGCGATTGATCGGGTATTTATCGGCTCCTGCACCAACGCGCGCATCGAGGATTTGCGTAAGGTCGCCCAATTCGTTCGCGGGCGGACGGTTTCATCCAAGGTCTACGCGATGATCGTGCCCGGCTCGCAGCGCGTGAAACAGGCCGCAGAGGCGGAGGGGCTGGATCGCATCTTCAAAGAGGCGGGATTCGACTGGAGGGAATCGGGCTGCTCGATGTGCCTCGGAATGAACCCGGATATTCTCCAACCGCAAGAGCGATGTGCCTCAACGTCTAACCGTAATTTTGAGGGCCGCCAAGGCAAAGGCGGACGGACGCATCTGGTCAGTCCCATCATGGCGGCTGCGGCGGCCATCGAGGGCCATTTTGTGGACGTGCGGCAATACGATCTCGGCACGTTCGAGCCGCAACCCCAGGGGCGATGGACGAACCATCAGGAGGATGCGGATGGAAGTTTTTAAGACGCTCACCGGCGTGGTCGCCCCGCTGGATCTGCCCAACGTAGACACCGACCAGATCATCCCCAAGCAGTTCCTGAAGCGGATCGCGCGGACGGGATTCGGCCCGTTTCTCTTTTTCGATTGGCGGTTGCTCGCCAATGGCGCGCTCAACCCCGCATTTGAAATGAACGCGCCGTGGTATCGCGGGGCCTCGATTTTGCTAACCCGCGCCAACTTTGGCTGCGGCTCGTCCCGCGAGCACGCCCCGTGGGCACTGCTGGACTACGGCATTCGCTGTCTGATCGCGCCCTCGTTTGCCGACATTTTCTACAACAACTGTTTTAAGAACGGGATGCTGCCGATCATGCTGTCTGAAGAGCAGGTCGAGGTGCTCTTTCAGTGGGTAAAGGCCATGCCGGGACGCGCCGCGACGGTGGACCTCGATGTCCAGACCGTGCGGGCATCCGACGGCCCGACCTTCCATTTCGAGGTAGATGCCTTCCGCAAGCATTGCCTGCTTCAGGGCCTCGACGAGATCGCCCTCACGCTTCAGTACGAAGAGAAAATCCGCGCCTACGAAAGCAGCAGGTGAGCAAGAGGCATGGGGGCACGAGACCACTCGAAATTCCCGCTTCCGCGGGAATGACGGCCGGTCGCTGACCCTGCTGCAGCCTCGGGAGGGTGGGTCACGCCACCGTTACGGCGGGATCGAGGTAGACGTCTTGGACCGCATGGATGAGGGCGATGCCGTCTTCGCGCTTCTTCTGAAACGCCTTGCGGCCCATAATCACGCCCGTGCCGCCCGCGCGCTTGTTGATGACCGCTGTGGACACCGCGTCGAGCAGATCGTTTTTGCCCGCGGCGCCTCCAGAGGTCAGCAGCCCCGAACGCCCCAGATAACAGTTGGCGAGTTGATAGCGACACAGGTCAATCGGGTGATTGGAGGTGAGGCGGTCGTACATGAGGGGGTGGGTCTTCCCGAATTGTAAGGTCGCGAAGCCGCCGTTGTTCTCCGGCAACTTCTGCTTGATGATGTCGGCACGGATCGTCACCCCGATGTGGTTGGCCTGGCCGGTGATGTCCGCGGCGAGATGGTAGTCCTTCCCAGGGGTGGCAAACCCCGCATTGCGCGCATAGCACCAAAGCACAGTGGCCATGCCCAACGCGTGGGCCTGCTCAAAGGCTGCGGCAATTTCTGTAATCTGTCGTCCCGATTCGTCCGAGCCAAAATAGATTGTGGCCCCCACCGCCGTGGCCCCCATCTGGTGGGCCTGCGTCACCGTGCCGAATAAAATCTGGTCGTGCTTATTGGGATAGGTCAGCAACTCGTTGTGATTGATTTTGACGATGAACGGAATCTTGTGGGCGTATTTTCTGGCGACCGACCCCAAGACGCCGAACGTCGAGGCCACCGCGCTGCATCCGCCGCCGATGGCCAAGTCCACGATGTGTTCTGGATCGAAATAGAGCGGATTGGGCGCAAAGGACGCCCCCGCGCCATGCTCGATGCCCTGATCCACCGGCAAGATGGAAAGATAGCCCGTCCCGCCTAGCCTGCCGTGCCCAAAGAGCCGGGCCAGGCTCGCCAGGACGCGCGGGCTGCGGTCGCTCGCCGCGTAGATGCGATCAATAAAGTCCGCGCCGGGAAGATGAAGGATTTCTTTGGGGATGCCCTCGCAGCGGTGCGCGAGGAGCCGCGCCGCGTCGTCTTCTCCCAATACCTGCGCCGTGGTCATCCAAACCCTCCTCTGTTTCTGTCTGCGCGCCGCACCCCGCCACCCTCGCGGGGCTTGCCTGTTTGGATAGGAGGCCGGATGCGGGCCATTGTGATCGGTGCGCGGAGGCTCGGCATGCCGGCGTGGGTGGTCCCAACGGGGATCGAACCCGTGTTTTCGGCGTGAGAGGCCAACGTCCTAACCGCTAGACGATGGGACCAGATACCCTGCCGCGTTTTCGTTTTAGTGTGAGGGGTGAAACGCCTATGGGGCATGCCGTCTGTCGCTGGCCTCGATATGGTAGGCGACGCGCTCTTCGGAGGAGAACTTCCAGCCGTATCTGAGTTCGAGCCGAATCTCGTGCGCACCGGGCCGCAGTGCCACAAACTCAAAATAGCGCATCCCCACGTCATCCACGCGGATGTTGCGCGTCCGCTGATAATCATCTCCAACCAGACGGATGGAGACCGCATCGTACAGTGGCATCCAGCGACTGCCGCGGGTACGATCCTCCCAAAGCCGGATCTTAAACGGCTCTCCCACCGTCGCCCGCAGACCCCTTGTACCTGTTTCTTGCGTCACGCCCCTCGCCCACGCGCCACGAAGCGCTGGCAATCTAATGAACCTGGCGTTCCTTTGTCAATCGCGCGCGTCCAGCATGAAGGCGCTGAAATAGCTTTTGAACAACAGATACGTGTTCACCAGAATAAACACGCCGACGATAATCATCATGGCGTAGTTGTGCACCGATCCCGTCTGGAGCCGTCGGAATAGACGGGCGCCCAGATGATTGAGGTAGCCCACGGCGTTGATGAAGGCGTAGACGACGTGTTTTTCAACCCAATTGGAAAGGCGGCTTCCACCAAAAACGCCGCGGGCCACATCGTTGACGAGGCCGTCAATGATCCGCGCGTCAAACCGCCTTAAAAGATGCGTGAGGGCCGCCACCGGGCGAATCACCCACCGCGCGTGGGCATCGGAAAGCCACCCCTCCCAACGGGCGAGGGGGCCGCACGCAATGGCCATCACGCCTTGCCCAATGCGGCGGTAGAGCCGGTCGAAATCCAGGCTGACCGTCGCATGCGGATGCAGCCGGGGCAGGAAGAAGAGGAAGACCGCCGCCGTCGCGAGCAGCAATTGCGCCGACCCCATGACGTGTTCCGCCGTGTAAGGATGATAGTCCACCGCATAAGGGAGCAGGCGATACAGCAGGTGGGGTGCGAGGCCAATCCCCAGACACAGCAGCGCCGCGAGCGCCATCCCGACCCGCATGTGACGCGGAGGATCGGACGTCGCAATCTGCCGGTCTTCGCCAAAGAAAACCATGTGAGGCAGTTTGAGCGTCGTGGAGAGAAACGTGCCGCATGAGGCCAGCGTGAGCAGCAAAAAAGGGATCGGGCGATGCGCCTCGGACGCCGCGGAGATGACCATGGACTTGCTGACAAACCCGCTAAACAACGGCACGCCGGAAATCGAAACCCCGCCAATCAGGTAAAGCAGGCATGTCCAGGGCATCGTTCGATATAACCCGCCCAACTCCGTCCCTTTGCACCTCCCCGTCATAAAAAGAACCGATCCCACCCCCATCATCAGCAGCGCCTTGTAAAGGATGTGGGCGAAGGCGTGCGCGACGGCCCCGTTGACGGCGAGGGGTGTGCCGATGCCGATGCCCGCCACCATGAAACCCACCTGACTGACGATGTGATACGACAGGAGCCGACGCACGTTGTTTTCCAGCATGGCGTAGAAGACGCCGTAGAGCGTCATCAGCACGCCCAGGGGCACGAGGAGTTCCGTGCCGGCGAACCCGCGCGCCAAGACATAAACCGCCGTCTTGGTGGTGAAGGCCGATAAAAACACGGTGCCGGTGACAGAGGCCTCGGGATACGCATCCGAAAGCCAGGCATGCAGCGGCGGCGCCGCGGCGTTCACCAAAAAACCCAGCAGGATCAGATAGGACCCTGGCCCGCCTTCTTGCACAAACGAATCAAAGCGGAGGCTGTGGCCCGTGGCGCGATGGACGATGATTCCGAACATCAGCGCGGCGCCGCCGAACAGATGCAGGATGAGGTAACGGAGGCCCGCCGCACGGCTCTCCGCGCCCCCGCCGCACCACACCAGGACGGTGGAGGCGAGCGCCATGATCTCCCAAAAAAGGAACAACGTGATGAGGTCGCCCGCGAAAATGGCGCCCAGGGCGCCTCCCACGTAGAGAAACGCCGAGGCCGGCTCTAGGGCGCCCGGAACGTGCAAGGCGTAGATCGCGCCGATGACGGCAATGATCGTGAAGATGTGGGCAAAGACAAGACTTAAGGTGTCAACGCGGCCCAGGATCAGCGTTTGGCCTGCGAACGAGAACAAGCCGCGCGTACCAGACGGCAGGATCAATACGTCCAACGCGGCCAAGAGCGGCAACCCGACGGAGAGCACGGATCGGGCGCGTCCACTGCACCGCGGAATGAGCGCGGCACCGAGAAAGAAAAAGAGGGCGGGGTGGATCCACATAGGACGCTCCGACAGACCCGGGCTAGCCCTGAAGCAGGTTGAGTTCGTCCACGTTGGTGGTCTGCCGCTTTCGGAAGAGCAGGATGATGATGGCCAGACCGACCGCCGCCTCGCCCGCCGCAATCGTGATGACAAACAGCGCGATAATCTGGCCGGTCAATGTGTTGGAGTTCTGGGAGAAGGCGACGAAATTGATGTTGGCGGCGTTGAGCATCAGCTCGATGGAAAACAGAATGATCAGGAAGTTTTTACGAATCAGCAGCCCCGCGAGACCCACGACGAAGATGGCCGTCGAGACGACCAGATAATGGGAAAGCGGAATCGTCATTTCGCGGCCCCTTTTGGAAACGGCTTGGCCAGGATCAATGCCCCGACCGCGCCCCCCAGCAAGAGAATGCCAATGACCTCAAACGGCAGCAAGTAATCGGTAAACAGCGCGACGCCAATGGCCTCCGTGTTGCCGAGGGCCTGGGAAACGCGGGCCGCCGCGACGGACTGGGGCGCGAGGGGGGACTGAAAGAGCACGAGGAGAATTTCGGCCAGAATGATGACGGAGAAGAATGCGGCAATCCATCCTTGCCGGTGCGCGATGCCCTCACGGCTCTTGACGTTCAGCAGCATCAGGACGAACAGGTAGAGCACCAAGACGGCGCCTGCGTAGATGATGATCTGGATGGCAAAGACGAACTCGGCGTGGAGCAGGACGAAGAGGCCCGCGACATGCAGGAGGGCGGAGAGCAACGCGACCGTGCAGTAGATCGGGCTGCGCAAACCCACCGTGAGAACGGAAGAGACCACCGCCCCGACTGCGAAATAGTAGAAAAACGGCGCCATGACCTCCGACCCATCAAGACCGACGGGGGATCAACGGGCGTGAGTCTACCACCGCCACAAAAGCCAAAGCAACGCCAGGGCCACCGCATGTCATCACTCCGTGATCATGTCATATCTGTAACTCCTTAGAACCTGTTGCGCAAATCTCGTGCAATGAGGGGACGATTTGGTAAAATGCGGGTATTGAATCCCCTGGAGGGTTCCGGTGGCGAATTTTATTGAGTGCAACCGCCAACAGCAGTACCTGCTGCCCCCCCGCGCTACAAGATTGGCTTCCGCCGAAAGATTTGGCGTGGCTCATCATTGATGCGGTGGACGCAATGGACCTGCGGGCTTTCTACCAGAAATGTCGGGCTGATGGGCGGGGACAAGCGGCCTTCGAGCCTTCGATGAGGGTGGCGCTTTTGTTATATGCCTACAGTCTGGGCGTTCGACCTTTCGGAGCGCGTCCTCTGCAGCGCCTTGTCAGGCTACATTGGGCCAGATGGGAGTCTATATGGAGGGACCGCCATGAAGGAACGTTGGCCAAGATGGGCTCTGGTGCCAGGGGAATTTCTCTGGCCACGGTTCTAAGGCTCTCTGTCCGACATATTGCACGAGAGCGTCGGGGACAATGACATTGGTATAAAGAACGGCGAAGCGGATGTTCCAGCCGCAGAGTTGGGGCTCATGCTGCTTAATGAACTCTGCGAACGTTTGGCCAGTGGTCGCAGCCCCTTCGACCACGAGCACCTTGGAATTCAACGCGTGCGTAGTGAGGAGGGAGCTGAGCACGCCGTTGCCACCCGGGAACGAAACAGCACGTCGGCCCTGGGGCTGGGAATAGGAGCAATCGACCACGGCGATCCGAAGGGCACCAAGGTTGCCTGCCAGCCAGCCGCCCCACAGCGCAC
>Ga0247727_10017226_pt1 | contig 11531 bp, 9 predicted proteins | sample WisWelCaveWW1625_FD_202498 | JGI IMG/M metagenome (GOLD analysis project Ga0247727, IMG submission 202498) | Biofilm microbial communities from Wishing Well Cave, Virginia, United States - WW16-25 | ecosystem: Environmental > Aquatic > Deep subsurface > Groundwater > Cave microbial mat | place... | reverse complement strand
CTAGTAGGTACAACCGCGGTTCATTATAAGCGGGATGTATTGACTGTCAAGTTTTTTTATGATAAAATTTTTTCTTAATTCTTTTTAAATTAAAGATTTTTCCAAATGAATTTTTTATCACTGTTTGAATACAGTAGTTTATCTGTAATTACTCCGGTCAAAGGTTGTTACACGATTTGGGTTTCTTTTTTCTTTTGGTATGGTTATATAAATAGAAAGAATTGGTATCACTTGAGGTGGTTTCGGGTTGGAAATAAGTAAGAATTTATGTCAAAGAAAATCAGTGTCTTAGCTATTATTACTGCTCGCGGCGGGTCAAAAGGCATTCCGCGAAAGAATATCAAAGATTTGGGCGGAAAGCCTTTAATCGCGTACACAATTGATGCGATAAAAGAAAGTAAGTTTTTAACGCGGGCAATTCTTTCGACCGATGATACAGAAATTGCAGAGGCGGCAAAAAAATATGGTCTTGAAGTGCCGTTTATGCGTCCAAAAGATCTTGCACAAGATGACTCTACATCTATTGATGTGGTGAAGCACGCGGTGAACTGGTTAAAAGAAAATGAAGGAAAAGAATACGATTATATTATGATCTTGCAGCCAACATCCCCGATGCGAACAAGTGAAGATATTGATGCTTGTATTAAAATTGCGCAAGAAACCGGCGCGGATTCAGTAATGAGTATGAAAGAATTAGTGGACATGTCGGCAAAGAAATTAAAAAAAATAGATGAGGATAGGAGAATCTTTCCGTACTATGAAGATGAGGGAAAACAATCTTCAATGAGGCAGGATTTGGAAAAAGTATATAAAAGAAATTGCGCGATTTACCTTACAAAGAGAGATGTAATTATGAAAGGAGATTTATTTGGAAAAGATTCTCGGGCGTATGTTATGCCTGAAGAGCGATCGGTTGATATCAATAAGCCCGTTGATTTTGAACTGGCGGAGTTTTGGGTTAGGAAACAAAAAGGTGAAATATAAAATTTTAAATACAATCGGTCTAGAATTTTCTGGAAAGGCAAAAAAAATTACCGATACGTTCGGACAAAGCGATTATAAATCAATCTCGCAGAATAAACTTCCGGAAGAGATTGAAAAGTATGATATTACAATCATCGGTCTCGCCAATAAATTTGATAAAGGTGTTTTGGAGAAGGCAACAAACCTAAAAATTATCGCGACACCCGCAACAGGGCTTGATCATATTGACCTTGAAACGGCAAAAGAAATGGGTATTGAGGTGCTATCGCTTCGTGGGGAAACAGAATTTTTGAATTCTATAACAGGAACAGCGGAACTTGCGTTCGGTCTTATGCTTGCACTTCTGCGATATATCCCTAGTTCATTTAGCGACGTAAAGGGTGGTAGGTGGGATAGAGAAAAATGGCGCGGGCGCAATCTTTCAGGAATGACGTTTGGTGTAGTCGGAGCCGGAAGGCTCGGCAGATGGATGATTAGATATGGGAATATTTTTGGTATGAAGGTGTTGTTTTGCGATCCAAATGTTAATGAGAAAGATCTTGATACTCCGGCAAAAAAAGTTTCTTTTGATACTTTGCTTAACGAGAGCGATGTTATTTCAATCCATGTCCATTTATTGGCGGAAACCGAGAATATGTTTACAAAAGAGACTTTTAAAAAAATGAAAAAAACCGCAGTTTTAGTCAATACCGCGCGGGGAAAAATAGTTAATGAGGAGAATCTTTTGGAAGCACTGGAAGAAAAAATTATTGCCGGATATGCGACTGATGTTCTTTCCGATGAATTGGATTTTAAAAATAATGCATTTAGCGACCACCCTCTTGTTGAATATTCAAAAACCAACACCAATTGCATTATAGTGCCACACATCGGCGGCATGACACATGAATCGCGTGAGGCAACCGATGTATTTATTGCGAAAAAGATTAAAAAACATCTTGACTCAAAAGGAAGATAAACAATTACGACCCGATTTTTTAGTTGTCGGGATGGAACGAAGCGGTACCCATTGGGTTGCGGCGCTTTTAAATAATCACCCTGATATCGCTTGTTTCCCATCGCTTCCGTGGCGCGGCGATACGGGTGGAAATCAAGTCGGTGAAGTACATTTTTTTAATACGATCGCAGGCCTGTATCCCGAGTATAAAGACAAAAAGCATACTCGGCCGTTTGAAGATTTTTCATTTAAATATAATAAAATTTTTGCCGACATTGTTCCATTAAAAGATACGGTTTCCCTTAGAGATCTTAGTGAAAGACTGCTTCGTCGTTATAGCGATTATTGCGACGCACAACGTGGAGATAAAAAAATCGTCGGTGAATCAACGCCGGCATATGTATTTTTCCTTGATTTAATCGACGCGCTTTGCCCAGGAGTTAAAAAAATCGCAAGTATACGAGATCCTAAAGATAAAATTGTGTCGTGGCACTATAATTTAATAAGGAAAGATAAAAAACCACAAGGTAGCTCCATTACGGAAAAGTTTGCTATTGATTATTTGAATGAACGTATTATTCCTGAATATGAAGCATTGCTTCGTTATAACGGTGAGGTTTATATTGTTACCTATGAATACTTGCACAAAAATACAAAAAAGGCGGCAGCAGACATGGTTTCTTTTTTAGGGTTTTCTGTAGGTGATGCGGTATTGTCCCACATGGTTTCTTCTGCTGATTTTGAACAACAGACGAGACGCGACGGCGGCAATACAGCCAGAAAAAAAGGAGAAGAAGATGTTAAAAGTGGGTTACGAAAAGGAATCGTAAGTGATTGGAAAAATAACATGGATGAACAACTTGCAGGAAAAATAGATAAGGGGGTTGCGGGATTGAGGAAAAAAGTGTTTGATAAGTATCACGTAATTAACATATAAATCATGAAGACCGATAAGGAACTTCTCAATTTTAATTTTGAATGGGAGGGGTTGCGGGAGTGTCCGCTCTGCCGCAACATCGTAATGATACCAAATGGGGCTGTAGAGTGGCTCGGCATGCGTTTTTGGTACGTGGTGTGCCCAACGTGCGGTCTTAAATATATGAACCCGCGTCCCACACAGGAATCATATAAGAAATTTTATAAGGATTATTTTTGGCAACAGAAAGTCAGAAATATTGGTTTTAGGCAGGAAGGGCAGATGTGGGGCATTAAAAAATACAAGTGGGACAATGAAAAAAAATGGGATCCGGAAGAAGGAGTAAAAAATAAGATGGAAAAATTAAAAGCTCTTCGGGTTGATATTGTTACGAAAGTTCTCCAGAGTGTAGTTTCCCTTAAAAAAGGAACTGACATATTAGAAGTCGGTTGTGGGTTTCCGGTTACGCTTGATGCTATACATAAAAAATTTAGGGCACGGGTGTATGCAATTGAACCGTCTCTTGAGGCGCAAAAATCGATAAAAGAATTTAAACATATAAAATTGCTAGGATCATACGGTGAGGAATTAAAACGCGTTATGAAGAGTAAGCTTAAATTTGACGCGATCATTTTTTCGCATTCTTTGGAAAATACGTCAGTCCCGTTTGACATTATGGAATACGCACGAAATGCATTAAAGAAAAAAGGTGTGATTTATGTTCAATGCGCAAATCTTCAAACATTTGACCAGATGAATCCATATCATCCCTATATTTTTTCCGAAAGCGCCTTTGCCTATCTTGCCAAGAAATTGAAGATGAAGTTTAAAAGGGTTTCCAACCCATCTGACAGGATGCTCACAACCCTTTTTATCAAGTAAATTGTTATGGGTAACGGGAAGATGAAAATCATCGTAACGCTTGGCCCTTCCACTCACTCGGCGGACAAAGTTCAGGCGATAAAAGAGCGTGGAGTTACTTTTGTGCGCACAAATATGTCGCACTCAACAATTGAGGATCTAGAGTATTTTATTAATCTTGCAAAAAAATATAACATTCCATTTCTTTTGGATACACAAGGGCCACAGGTGCGGACAGGGAAATTTTCCTTGGAACCCGTACACATAAAAGAAAATGATGAAGTTGAAATTCACAGAAATTCTGTCCCTGGAGATGAAAAAAAATTTTCTCTCTGGCCCGGAGAGGTAATTTTACACCTTAAAGAAGGCGACTTGATTCATTTTGACGGATTATTGACGCTTCGGGTTACTGATACACAGGATATATCAAAAAAAGGATATGTGCGCGCATATGCGCTTACCAACGGGTACATTAAAGGAAATAAAGGTGTTGCTATTGATTCAATGCATCCATCTTCATATATACTTCCAACTCTTTCGGAAATTGATTATAAGAGTATTGGAGTGGGGCTTTCCAACGGTGTTTCCGCCGTTGCCGCTTCCTTTATGAGAAATGCTACAGATGTGCATACGGTAAAAGAAGCTACAAAAGGTAAAATGCTTGTTTTTTCAAAAATAGAATGCCAGGAGGCGTTGAGAAATCTCGATGAAATTATTAATGCGTCTGACATGTTGATTATCGATAGACACGATTTAAGCAAGGAAATTCCGCGCGAAAAGCTTCTTTCAACACAAAAAATGATAATTGACCGTGCCAGAAGTCGAGGAAAAGATGTTTTCTGTGCCTCGTACATTCTCGAATCCATGGTTACCGAAAGGACGCCGTCTCAGCACGATGTGTACGGGGTGTTGTCGGCCATCGAGTGCGGTGCTCAAGGTTTTGCGCTTTCAACAGAAACTACGATCGGTAAGTATCCTATTGCCGCAATTGACGTGTTGAAAGAACTTATCGAAAAATCCCACCAGAAAATTACGGCGAAGAATACCATTTTATAATGGAACTTATTATTGTAACGTATCATTATATCGAAGACCCGAAAAAATATAAGGCGGGTATCCATCCCATCCATGAAGAGAAATTCAGGGAGCATCTTGAACACCTTTCCAAAACATATTCGTTTATAACCGAAGGGGATCTTGTTTCGGGGGTAAGGGGAGAAAAAAAAATTCCTGATAAGGCGTGTTTAGTGACTTTTGACGATGGTCTAAAGTCACAACGGGAACGCGCCGTTCCGATACTTATCGAAAAGGCCGTCCCCGCTATTTTTTTTGTTACGACGAGACCTTATACGGAACATAAGGCGTCCGCCGTGCACAAAGTACATTATTTGCTGTCGCAAATCGACGCAAAGATTTTGTTTAATGAATCCATAAAATTTTTACAGAAGACGGAGTATCCTACTAATCTTTTTAATGAAAAACTTGCACGGGCGGGTAAATGGTATATATATGATGATCTTATTACCGCGCAATTTAAATATCTTGCAAACCACGGGCTTCCGCAGAGCGTTTCGGATAACATGATTTCAGAATTATTTTCGCTCCACTACCCGGAAGGAGAGAAACATTTCTGTGATGTTTTGTATATGTCGGTTGGCGATATTAAAGAGATTTCACAAAATTCTTTATTTTCAATAGGTCTCCATACGCACACGCATTTAAATATCAAGGAGTCATCCAAAGAAACCGTTTATAAAGATATTACTGCAAACTATAAACATCTCTCGGAAAACATCGGCATATCCTCGATACAAGGTATTTCATATCCATATGGAATGATTTCCTCCGAAGAATACGAAGATAAAGTCGTGTATGTCGCACATGAGCTTGGTTTGTCATATGGCGTAACAACAGTAAAAGGGATTAACGAAACATTAAACCACCCATTCTTTTTGAAGAGAATGAATCCAAACGATTTCTTCAAGGCGTCATAATTCCTTTACGTGTCGATATAAATCCTCAAGGTGTCCGGTGTCATGGATTATGTGTGGAATCGACGTTTTGCCGATAACCGATGTGAAAAGTTCATGGTTTTTATAGGCAACATCTTTCCATTCCCTTATTTCTTCGGGGGCCAGAAGATTTTCTCTTGCAATATAGCCTCTCTGTACTTCTCTTTCCCCAAGCTCTTTTTTTGACGGAGTAAGAATGATAAGGAGATCAGGTTTTGGCATTGCAAGGCAATAGGCGAGTATTTCTTTTTCCGAAAGCGTCTTTTCGAATATAGCGTATATATTTTGGAAGAATCCTTCATCAATTACCGCCCTATACATTTTTTTCGCCTTCTCGTACCTTGCATTTTTTTGTATAAAAGCATTCATGAATTTATAATAGAGTATGGTAGGATTTACCGGATTTGAAAATATGTAAAAGAGAGTACGGATTGAAACAAGCGGATATTTAGTAATAAAAACCATATTGCGCCATATAAGTTCACCGCGGCTCGTAATTTTTGTTGGCTCGTAGTCAAAATGATTTCTCAACTCTTTTGCAATTGTAGTTTTTCCGGAAGCAGGGAGGCCTGTAAGTTCGATGATCATATTTTTTTAAAAAAAATACAGTATGATTCGGCAAATAACCTGCTTATAGAGTTTAAATTTCTTTTTCCGAACATTATAAACATAAAATAGTTTATGGAAGGGGAGCCCGCAAACGGAAAAGTAAACGTTACGGGGAGTATAGAAACAATCCTAACCCCGTTTTCCTTAAGGATATTGGCAAGGTCATCCGGATCAATCTGACCTCCATGGAGGGGAGGAATGTCGCGGCCCAGGACTCTGTTTCTGCCGTATTTAGGCATTTTCGTAATGATTACACCGGCACCTTTCTTTTCCAACATACCAAGGATGCGCGAGATAAATGTTTTTTTATCATCGATGTATTCTAAGGCCCTGCTTGAGAAGAAAAGATCATATTTTTTACCTCCATCAAACATTACGGCATCAGTATTTATGTAAGAGATATTTTTTCCTTCGCCGAGATTCTTTTTTGCGATCGTGAGCATTTCTTTTGATATATCCACGAGCACATATGAAGCCGAATTATTTTTATTTATAAAAAGTTTTGTCCATGTTCCCGGCCCCGGTCCTACTTCGAGATATCGGGTAAATGTTATGTTTGGCAGGACATGAAGAATAGTTTCTCTCGTCATTTCATAGGCTTTTTTTTGGATTGAGTTCCCGAACCATCGGGTGCGTTCATAGTCTCCGGAATACTCTTCCGGGACTTTAGTATCGTATATTTTTTTAATATCTTCTCCTTTCATATGAGACAAATTTGATTATACTCCGTGGTTGTAAAAAGCATATCCCGTGGTATAGTGGAACGACATGAAATTAGAAACAGCCTTAAAATATCTAATAATCGGCGGGTTATTTCTTATTCCTTTCGTCCCTCTTATACTTTCTGGAAAATTATTCTTCCCGTTTATTACGCCTAAAAATTTTTCATTCAGAATCATTACAGAAGTGCTTTTGGCCTCGTACTTGCTTTTAATGTTCATCAATGAATCGTACCGGCCCAAAAAATCATTCATTTTATACTCGTTCGTCGCAGTTATCGCCGCGCTCGCCGTCTCAACCATTTTTGGCGTAGATCCATACAGGAGTTTTTGGTCAAATTATGAGAGGATGGAGGGATTTGTTACCTATCTTCATTTACTTGCGTTATTTTTAGTTGCTTCTTCCGTACTTACAACTTCGAAACTATGGTATTGGTTTTGGCACACATCGATCGTTGCGAGTGTTATCGTATGTTCTTATGCGACGCTTCAGCTTTTCGGAAAAATTCGTATTTTTCAAAGCGGAGAACGTCTTGAAGCAACATTCGGTAATGCCACGTACCTTGCCATATATCTTTTGGTGCACATTTTTCTACTCTTCTATTTTTTGGTTAAAAACGGAAGATCGCTTCATATCGGGCTTAAGATTTTTTATGCTGCGGCAATACTTTTTGAATTAACCATTCTTTTTTATACGGAGACGCGCGGCGCTGTTATTGGGTTTTTTGGAGGCGTCCTTGCCACATGTTTTCTTAATCTTTTCTTCAATCGAGGGCTTGCGCGTAAAATAAGCGCTTTTATTTTAGCCGGAACGCTCGGGTTATTTCTTATATTTATAACCGTTAAAGACAGCGAATTCGTTTCTTCGCAAAGAGCCTTAAGAAGACTTTCGGGTATATCTCTTACCGATGCTTCGGTTCAGGCGCGATTTACGGTGTGGAAGAGCGCGGTAAGCGGTTTTAAAGAGCGTCCTCTTTTTGGATGGGGATTGGAAAATTTCAATGTCGTATTTAACAAGTTTTACGTCGCAAAACTTTACAAACAGGAACCATGGTTTGATCGGGCACATAATGTGTTTCTCGACTGGCTTATAGCCGGCGGAATAGTAGGGTTCATTTCTTATTTGTTGCTTTTTGCATCAGCTCTTTTTTATCTTGTTTTTCCTAAGCCCCATGAATCAACTTTTACGCATCTTGCAACAAAATTTAAAACATTATTCTCCGGAAAACATCACGAGAGCGAACAAGAGGCATTTCTCGGAAAAAGCATTCTCGTCGGCCTTTTTGTCGCTTATTTTATTCATAATATTTTTGTCTTCGATAACATAGGGAGTCATCTTTTGTTTGTTATGCTACTTGCTTTTGTTCACCGGGTATATGCAGTAGGCGATATGGAAGTTCATCCTGTACGGGACCGAAGAAATTCGCAAATCATGTTTGTTATTCCCGCTCTCGCCGGCGCTTTGGTGCTTGCAATTTACGTTGCGAACATAAAGCCGATGCTCGCATCCCAATCTCTTATTGTCGCTATTACGCCGCATGAGGATAAAGGGCCCGAATATAATTTAGAAAAATTTAAAGAAGCTGTCGGATATAATACGTTTGGCACTCCAGAGGTGAGAGAACAGCTTTTGAGAATATCAATTTCTGCTCTTCAAATCCCGACACTTTCTCCGGAGATAAAAAAAGATTTTTTTGATACGGCATATAATGAGATGAAAAAACAGATCGACGCGCGCCCCCTCGACGCCCGATACGCCCTTTTCCTCGGTTCATATTTGAATAAGGTGGCACAACTCTCACGAACGCCTCAATATTATGACGAAGCGCTTATATATTTAGAAAAAGCTCGTGAACTTTCACCCGCAAAGCAATCGATATATTTTGATATTATTGAATCGTATATAGGAAAAAAAGATTATAAAAAATCCTTTGAACTTGCAGAAACGGCATATAAACTCGATGAAAGCAATCCTTCCGCTGCCGTCATGTATGCCGTTGGAGCCATACTTTCAGAACGAAGCGAATTCGGCGAAGAAGTTTTAACTAAACATTTTGGCAAACCGATATATCCTGACGAGCGTCTCGCAAATGCATACCTTATGGTGGGAAATAAAAAAAAGTCTATCGCGATTCTTAAAGAAATAGCAGCCACAAAACCCGACTTAAAAGAGGCGGCGGAGCGTTATATACAGGAACTTCAAAAATAACAGAAGGTGTAAAGTACTTGACAAGCATACGTTAATTTGCTACATTATCGATTGAGTGCAGTGAGTTTCATATAGCAAATGTTCTGCATAAGGTCCCGCCTCGGCGGGACTTTGTGTTTTCTTGGATTTCACTCGACAAGTAAAATCTTCTCCTATATTATTGATACGTATTTTAAAGTATCCATGCGTGGTTGGTGAAAGCACTCACATAGGACATGTGTTTGGAGCTCGCTCTTCACCAACCGTGCGTGGGTATTTTATTTTTTACATTTTTAAGGAAGAAAAATAACTACGCACGTCGTAAATATATCTTAATGTTTAAGATGTTATATATAGAGCGATGGATATTGCAAAATTTTTTTATGGAATACGAGCTTCTCAAAATATAAAAAGTTATCCACATATTCATTAAAATATGATTGCGGTACGTTATAAATTACACGATAATTAAAAAGAAGAGCAATAGTTTATTTTTTTGCGATGATGCATATCGCAAAAAAGGTCGGAATTATTGTACATACTTGAAATAAATATTTCTAACTCTCATTTTGGTCTATGGCAAAGAAAAGAAAGAAAGCGACAAAGAAGGCTTCGAAGAAACGAAAGTCTTCTCGTAAAAGAAGGTAGCTCCTACTAAAAACAAAACCCCCCGATGCGGGGGTTTTGTTTTTGTGCTACAATGACCGCCTACAAAAGTCATGCCCATTTTTACAGTATTCAAAAAGCTTATCACGGGAAGCGAAGAAGAACGGGTATTTACAAAACATCGCGACACCGTAGAGCTTATCAACCGTCTCGAACGAGAGGTAGAAGTACTTTCGGATAGAGAGTTGTCCGCGAAAACAATAGAATTTAAAAAACGGATACAAGAGGAAGGTACACTCGACGATATTCTTCCGGACGCATTTGCACTCGTGAGGGAAGCGGCAAAGCGAACTTTAAAACAGCGCCATTTTGATGTGCAGCTTGTTGGTGGAATACTGCTTCATAAACGGGGTATTGCAGAAATGAAAACCGGAGAGGGAAAAACGCTTGTAGCGACTCTTCCCGCATATCTTAATACTCTGGAAGGAAAGGGTGTGCATATTGTTACGGTTAACGATTATCTTTCGCGAAGAGACGCCGTATGGATGGGGCAGGTGTATCACGCGTTAGGGTTATCTACTGCAGTTATAAACCATGAGACATCGTACATATATGATCCAAATGTTTCTCCCGATAAGGATAAAGAACGCGATACAACTGGTGCCTTTCACGTAGTATATGATTTTTTACGGCCATGCTCGAGGAAAGAAGCATATGCGGCGGATATTACTTACGGTACAAACAGTGAATTCGGTTTTGATTATCTCCGCGATAATATTGCGTATAGTTTAAGAAATGTGGTTCAAAGAGGCTTTCATTACGCTATCGTTGACGAGATAGACTCTATTTTAATAGACGAGGCCCGTACCCCTCTTATTATTTCGGCGCCCATGGGCGATAAAGAAAGTTTATACCCCACGTTTGCCCGCATTGCAGGGAGGCTTATAAAAGACGAGGATTATACGGTAGATGAAAAATTTCATGCTATTCATTTGACGGATTCCGGAATAGAAAAAGCGGAACGTACGCTCGGTGTTGATAATATTTATACCGAAAAAGGCATAAAATATGTACATCATCTTGAAACGGCAGTTCGTGCCAAAGCTCTTTATGAAAAAGACAGGGATTACGTGGTTAAAAATGGCGAGGTAATTATTGTTGATCAATTTACAGGAAGGCTCCAACCGGGGAGACGTTGGAGTGAGGGGCTTCACCAGGCGGTTGAGGCAAAAGAAAATGTAACGATAAAAGAAGAATCGCGTACATTTGCGACGATAACATATCAAAACTATTTTAGAATGTACAACAAACTCTCAGGAATGACGGGGACTGCTTTAACATCCCGTGAAGAGTTTGCTAAAGTATATAATCTTGAGGTAGCGCCGATTCCTACCAATAAGATAAACGCGCGCAGCGACGAAGGAGATTTTATTTTTCAAACCGAAAAGGGAAAATTTATGGCAGTTGCCAGAAAAATCAAAGAACTGAACGTAAAAGGGCAGCCAGTGCTTGTAGGTACCGTCTCAATAGAAAAAAATGAATTACTTTCCGCATTTTTAAAAAAGGAAGGTGTTTCGCATGTAGTGCTTAACGCAAAAAATCATGAGAATGAAGGAGAAATTATAGCCCAGGCAGGTAAAAGAGAAGCTGTTACTATTGCGACGAACATGGCGGGCCGTGGCGTTGATATTAAATTGGG
>Ga0247727_10017225_pt1 | contig 11533 bp, 10 predicted proteins | sample WisWelCaveWW1625_FD_202498 | JGI IMG/M metagenome (GOLD analysis project Ga0247727, IMG submission 202498) | Biofilm microbial communities from Wishing Well Cave, Virginia, United States - WW16-25 | ecosystem: Environmental > Aquatic > Deep subsurface > Groundwater > Cave microbial mat | place... | reverse complement strand
TCATCCAAATGCTCGGCTAGGTTTGAACTCGTGTAGTTGCCGATTGTGCAAATCAGATATTCGACGTATTGCTGCTTGGTTATCATGACCTCATGATATCATCTCGTCACTCCAAGCGAAAGTCCTGGAGATAACAAAAAAGACCCTTAGGGTTTGCAAACCCTAAGGGTCTAATTCATTTATTACTCTTTCACTTCGCCGTCAATCACATCGCCATCACTTGACGGCGGAGGCGTTGATGGAGCGCTTTGCGTTTCAGGTTGAGGTTGATCCTGTGCATAGAGTTGCTGGCTCAGTGCATGGAATGTCTGTTGCACAGATTCGGATGCCTTTTGAATGCTACTGATGTCATCGCCTTGTGCGGCGGATTTAAGATCGTTGATCTTGGTTTCAATCTCACCGCGTTCGGCGGAGGGGACTTTATCGCCGAGATCGCGCAACGCTTTTTCGGTTTGATACACGAGACTATCAGCCGTGTTCTTTGCATCGATCAACTCGCGGCGCTTTTTGTCTTCCGCTTCATGCGAGCGCGCTTCATTCATCATGCGGTCAATATCGCCTTTGTTCAGGTTGGTGGAAGCAGTGATGGTGACCTTCTGCTCCTTACCACTTGCCTTATCTTTCGCGGTAACGCTCAGAATGCCGTTCGCATCAATATCAAACGTCACCTCCACTTGCGGGATGCCGCGCGCCGCAGGCGGGATGCCGTCGAGGCGGAATCGTCCAAGCGACATGTTGTCGTTTGCCATCGGGCGTTCTCCCTGCAGGACGTGAATATCCACAGCGGTTTGATTGTCCGCGGCGGTTGAGTATGTTTCGGTCTTGCGGACAGGAATAGTTGTGTTGCGTTCGATCATTTTGGTCATCACACTGCCAAGTGTTTCAACACCCAGCGAAAGCGGGGTGACATCGAGCAGGAGTATATCCTTGACTTCGCCGCCAAGCACGCCGCCCTGAATTGCCGCGCCAATCGCGACGACTTCATCCGGGTTGACGCCTTTGTTCGGTTCCTTGCCGTTCGTCAACTTGCGGACCAAATCTTGCACCATCGGCATACGGGACGAACCGCCGACCAAAACTACTTCATTGAGTTTGCTTGCATCCATGCCCGCATCTTTCAACGCGGCTTCGAATGGTTTGCGGCAACGCGTGAGCAGGTCTTCAGTCATCTGCTCGAATTTCGCACGGCTCAACTTCAGTTGCAAGTGTTTCGGACCCGAAGCATCCGCAGTAATATACGGCAGGTTGATCTCGGTTTCCATCACGGTCGAGAGTTCGATCTTGGCTTTTTCCGCGGCTTCGCGCAAACGCTGTAACGCGGGGCGGTCATTCCGCAGGTCAATGCCCTGATCTTTTTTAAATTCATCCGCCGCCCAATTGACGATCTTCTGATCCCAGTCATCGCCGCCAAGGTGCGTGTCACCGTGTGTGGCTTTTACTTCGATCACGCCTTCGCCAACTTCAAGAATGGAAACGTCAAACGTACCACCACCCAGGTCGAAGACCAAAATGGTTTCATCTTTCTTTTTATCGAGTCCATAAGCCAACGCGGATGCGGTAGGCTCGTTGATGATTCGCATTACTTCGAGACCGGCGATCTTGCCCGCGTCTTTTGTGGCTTGTCGCTGACTGTCGTTAAAATACGCAGGGACAGTGATGACTGCCTGCGTGACAGCCTGACCCAAATACGCTTCAGCATCAGACTTCAACTTGCCCAGCACCATCGCGCTGATCTCCTGTGGGGAATATTCGCGGTTCGTGATCGGCACTTTTACGCGCACATCGTTCGTCGGTCCCTTGACGACATCATAGGAAACCATCTTGCGTTCGGATTCGGTCTCTTCAAAGTGACGCCCGATAAAACGCTTGATAGAATAAATTGTATTCTCTGAATTGACGACTGCCTGCCGCTTCGCAGTCTGACCGACGAGTCGTTCGCCGTTTTTATTGAACGCGACCACCGAAGGCGCGAGTCGTCCGCCTTCCGCGGTGGAAATGACGGTTGGCTGTCCGCCTTCCATCACAGCCACAACGCTGTTGGTCGTGCCCAAGTCAATGCCAATAATTTTGCCCATAGGGTTACTCCTTGTTCATGGACTCTGGAGTCCAGAAGCTTGCTTCTGGTTCGCGGACAGCAAGCTATCCGACTCCAGAGTAATAATCTGGAAAGATAATACTCGCTGAATGCAAGAAAACTGTTAACGCCATGTAGAAATTGGATTTGACGCACACTCATCTGTGGGTTCATCGTCAGCGTGGGCAACGACGCGGTAGAAGAAGCAGGTAAAAGGTGAGTCCGAAGCGAAGCAAATCCCTGACGCAATTTTTTATGGACGATGTGTCTATTACAAAGGATGTCCAACACGGGATAAAGAAGAACTCCGAGATGCTTCGTACAATCTCGGAGTTCTTGACTTGAAGTCGTTTTCTATTTATTTACTTCACCTTGTAATTAACCTTCCAAAACCTATACACTGCTTTTGCGAGTTCGATCCCCTGAACAATCAGGACGATGACCAGTATAAACGGGAAGATATAGTTGAGGATTTCCATCACCCTGCTTGCGTCATCTGCTTGAATGGGCAGATTGTTGAAAGACTCGGGTGAAAAGCCAATGATGTTCGGAATCCGAAGCAACATGATGGTGATAGCCAGCCCGGCGGCTTCGATCAATATCTTTGCAACCCGGCTGACCGTGCTCCACGCGTTTTGGCGGATGAGGTACAGGTCAAGACCAATCTGCGCCAGAAAAACGACATTGATCCATGGAACAAAACGGAAGAACGCCTCCGATAGAACAGGGATAAAATACCAGTTCGTATCATCGTTGAAGTTGAGGGGCATCCCAAATATTTCCGGATAAAAGTTCAACAGCACCAGACCTGCAAAGCCAAAGATCACACCGGCGATCAAGTCGCCGCGTTTGATGGTATCGGGTTGTTCTTCATCGGGCAGTTTGGCGGGGTCCCATTCTTCATTGAGTTTGAGACCTTTGATCTCCGAATCAGAAATTGTGCGCTCAAGGATGGCAAATACAAGAACGATGTTCCCAAAGGCTGTAATGGCTGCGCCTGCATAGTCAAACACTTTTTGCATCAGCACCTGGGCAAACTCACGCCCGGCAAAACCGACCCTGCCCAGCCCTACCATGATTCCGACAATTGCCATCACGCTTAACACAATCCCAACAATCTTCAAAATCATTTTGAACATGGGGAACATGCGCGGCCCAATCAGGTATTGATTCGGATAATACGTCTCCGCCACTTTTTCGGGCGCACCATATTCTTTGAGCAATTCGATCTCCATCGCTTCATCCCGCGGACGTCCAGACTGCTCTATGCGATCCTCCAGCATATCCTCCAGCGTGGACTTTAATTCCTTTTCAATGTCCTCACGCGATTTCGCGGGCAGGTGTTTGCCAACTTCTCTTACATAACGATCGATTAAATTCATCTCGTTCTCCTTTTTAGAACAACATCTTATTTGTGGTTTTGACAATGGCAGACCATTCGGTCTTGAGCTGGGCAAGGACTTCGCGTCCCTGCTGGCTGATGACGTAGTAGCGACGCGGGCGCGCTTCTCCTTCAATGCGCCAGTCTGAGGCGACCAGTCCCTGTGATTCCAGCCGCCGAAGCAGGGGATAGAGCGTTCCCTGGTCAACTTCCAAGCCCTGGTCTGAAAGCGACTTGAGCAAAGAGTAGCCATACTGCTCCTTGCTCAACTGGCTGAGAACCGAAAGCACGATCACGCCGCGCCGCAGTTCAAGGGTCATGTTTTGTACGAGCTCGTTACTGTTTTCCATATATCACCATGTTCAACATAATACTGTATGCTACACAGTACGTCAAGGGTAAAAAAGGGCGGACTTTTCGTCCGCCCGTATATGACCTTACGTGCAGTCAATTGTATATTTTGCCTCTGCGAACAGGCTGTTGGGGCTGGTCACCACCAGCCGTACCCAATACTCGCCAGCCAGGATGGGAGCAACGTGGGTATATTCCCCTGACACATCCTTCTTGCCAAATGCGTCGAATTCCGTGGTCTTGGTGGGTTGCGCACCACCCTGCTGAGTTTCAAAATACCATTTGACAGTGGTTGGACCATTGGTTTCAATTGTCCCAGTGAACTTGACCGGCGGAACCACACCGATGCACAGAAGCACCAGATCAATTAATTTTGGATCCAATTTGATCGTTACGTTTGTCACCGAAGCCGAAGGAGTATCAACAACCGGCAAGCCCGCGAGGTTGCCCGAAGCGTTCGTTACACTCGATGCAACCCAGCAATTTCTTCCCGGGTTGAGCGGGTCTTGAATGTACCACCAGCCCGCATCCTGGGTCTTGCCAACAATTTGCGAACTTTGCCCAAGGTTCAACGCACTAATCGCCAGCCACGCCGTACCCGGACCGAAACGACAATTCACTGCCTGATCACGCGTTGTCACAGTGGGGACGCTGGGAGTGAACGTCAACGTTGGCAGGGGCGTATTTGTCGGTAATGGTGTGCCGGTGGGGAGCGGCGTTTCGGTGGGCGCCGAGGGTGTATTTGTTGAAAGGACAGTCGGTGTCTCTGTCGCCGCAGAGCTCGACGGCAGGTTGCAGGAAGATACGATCAGTATCATGAGAAGGTTGAAAACTAAAAATTTGTATTTCATAAAATCTCCTTTGGATGTCTCAATCTTATATGCAAGATGCGGATAACGCAATGGGACTTTGGGCACAACGTTACTCGACTCACCTCCCCAACATCGGCATCTTGATCCCATGACGTTTTGCCGCCTCGATCGCGATCTCATATCCCGCGTCAGCGTGTCGGACTACGCCCATGCCTGGGTCTGTCGTCAGGACTCTTTCCAACCTCCGAGCCGCTTCGGGAGTCCCATCCGCCACGATAACCTGTCCCGCGTGCTGGCTGTATCCCATGCCAACTCCGCCGCCATGATGGAACGAGACCCACGTCGCGCCGCCAACTGCGTTGATCATCGCGTTGAGAATCGCCCAATCTGAAATCGCATCCGAGCCGTCTTTCATCGCTTCGGTCTCGCGGTTCGGCGAAGCAACTGAACCCGAATCCAGATGATCGCGCCCGATCACGATCGGCGCTCTTACTTTTCCGCTTGCGACCAACTCATTGAACATCAAGCCCGCTTTGGCGCGTTCGCCGTAGCCAAGCCAGCAAATGCGCGCAGGCAATCCCTGAAACGGAATTTTCTCGCGCGCCATCTTCAACCAGCGATGCAAATGTGCGTCTTCGGGAAAAAGTTCCATAATGGCTTGATCGGTCGTGTAAATATCCTCTTCATCTCCCGACAATGCAACCCATCGAAACGGTCCCTTGCCCTCACAAAACAACGGACGAATATAAGCTGGCACAAAGCCGGGGAATTCAAACGCATCATGCACTCCGTTATTTAATGCCTGCTGGCGGATATTATTGCCATAATCAAACACTTCCGCGCCTGCTCGTTGAAAATCCAACATGGCGCGCACATGTTTCGACATGGAGTCCATTGCCATCTTTTTATATTTTTCAGGGTCAGATTTTCGCAATTCATCCGCGGCTGTGACCGATAAGCCAGACGGGACATAAAATAACGCCTCATGCGCAGACGTTTGGTCTGTCACCACATCGGGAATCACGCCGCGCGCAAATAATTCTGAGTAAATATCTGCCGCGTTGCCGATCAACCCTATCGAGATCGCGTTGCCCTTAGCTTTGTTTTCTTCGACGAGGGTCATCGCTTCTTCTAGCGTATCAACAACTAAATCCACAAATCCAATCGCGCGGCGGCGTTCTGCACGATCTTTATCCACTTCAACAATTAATCCCACACCTTCATTCATCGTGATGGATAATGGTTGCGCGCTACCCATCCCGCCGAGACCTGCTGTGAGAACAAATTTGCCTTTCAACGATCCCCAGCCTTTGAGTTTTGCCAGCGCGCCGAATGTTTCGTATGTGCCTTGCAGAATTCCCTGCGTGCCGATGTAGATCCACGAACCCGCGGTCATCTGCCCGTACATGATGAGTCCTTTTTTAGCGAGTTCATCGAAGTGTTCCCAGGTTGCCCAATGAGGAACTAAATTTGAATTGGCAATTAAAACTTTGGGAGCATCTTTATGTGATTTAAAAACAACAACAGGTTTCCCTGATTGAACTAGCAGTGTTTCATCTTCTTCGAGATTCTTCAACGACTCAAGAATCGCATCGAACGATTCCCAATCACGTGCGGCTTTCCCGCGCCCGCCATAGACAACGAGATCTTCAGGCTTCTCCGCCACTTCCGGGTCGAGATTATTCTGGATCATGCGGTATGCGGCTTCGCTGAGCCAGTTCTTGCAGGTGAGGTCGGTGCCCCTCGGGGCGCGAACAGTTCTGGGTCCAGGCATGATGCGTTCTCCTTTTCCTGTTCATGCTTGTCACGGGTCTCAGACCCCTGACAAGCGAAGATATGCAATTATACGTCGGCAGGGTCATAGATGGTTCTTATCCAGCACGAACATTCGATGACGCGATGGACGCCACGGGATGGGACGAATGCTTTCAGCCGCGACCAGGTTCGTATCCAAACTTTCGAAGATGGTTTTCCATTCACTTTCTGTTTTGAAATTGAATGGGAAATTCATATCCTTGGAGATGAGGATGTTCCCGGACCAATCCAATACTCTTAACATGCGCAATTCAAATGGGTTTTGATAAATATCCTCTAGCACGATCAATCTCTTTTTCGCAACTCTGAGGCTTTCTTTCAAGGCATCCACGGGATTCGTCATGTGGTGCAATGTGAATATGAGGAAAACGCTGTCGAAACTTTTATCTTTGAACGCCAGCCTCTCTCCCGAACACAGGCAGAATTGATGGTCGGTTTGATTCAGTGGGATCACATCTGTGCCAAATGCCCTGACCCCGCTCTGTTTGTGAAGCATCTCGGAAATGCGCATCGAGCCGCACCCGCAATCCAATATGATCTCGTCCCTATGAACGAATTTGGATAAGTGAGTCGCGATGCGATTCGCCCGATAATTTGTAAAAGAGTTAAACAACCAGTCTGGAACCAAGATTCTCTCCCGCGTGCATTGTTGGAATAAAAAACATCCCGGCAATTATAGCCGAGAGGAAATTTGTTATTCCTTCAATCTTTCACTAGGTGTGAATGCAAAATCACCTTTATATGTCATTCTGAGGAGCGAAGCGACGAAGAATCTCAGATTACAGAGTAGTTTTCGTATAAAACAGAGATTCTTCGCTCCCAGAGTTTTCCCTGAGCTGGTCGAAGAGAGGTCGCTCAGAATGACATGACTCTAATCGGTGATCGTGATATTGCCCGCGCCCATGTTGATGACAATCGTCAACGTGGGACCTTCGCCCTTTTGTGTGTAGACGCTTCCATTTTGAGACCATCCATCGCTGGCGTTGATATCGGTCAAGCCGCCGTCAATCGTGACGATCGCGTTCACGCCTACAGGGATGACGACTCTCAGATCGCTCAAGCCGCTGTCAATGCTCACAGTTGCATCGCGTTGCAGTTCACCTGAAAAATCCAGCGTGTAATCGCCCGCGCCGCCGTCAAAAACCAGCGTGCTGAAATTTGCATTTGCCAAACCTTCCAACCGCACATCCGACGCGCCGGTGGAATAACGCAACTCAGTCATTTCAATAAGGTTCGGCTTGGAGAACGAAAGACTCACATCTGCCGCGCCATCGCTGATCGTCAGGCTCTTCAGAGCAAGCCCGCCCAATTCATATTCGCCGCTGTATGCGCCGGCATTAATGGTCAAATCCATAGGCGACTTGCCCAGCTTCAAATCCCACTCGTTCTTCATCCCATCAAACGGCGGGATGCCGTTGAAATTTCCCTGCTTGATTTCGACGTTGCCGCCATCCTCAACGATCTCAGGCTTTAAATCTTCGACGTTGTATACGACTGTGCCATCTACAAGATTTTTCGCGCCTGGGGATAAAGTCAAGTTGCCCGCGCCGAATGAAAGACTCACACGCGTCTCTTCGGACTTCGGGTCTGCTACCGTTATGGATTCCTTGACATCGGGTCCCGCCTTCACCTGATTCGGCAGGTCAACAGTGAACCCGCACGCCAGGCTTGCCAATGCAAGCACAAGAAGTACTGAAATAATTTTACCGTTCATTTTGAATCTCCTTCTGTGTGTTATACGGAGGAGATATGAATTGGTTGCGAAATCAATTCCCCTCTCCTTTTATAGGAGAGGGGTTAGGGGCGAGGTCACGCCGCTTTTTTCACTTTGTTTTTCGCAACAGCAAACGCCGCATCCAACGCCTGTTGAATGGACCTGACTTCGATGACCTCAATATCCTTTGGATACGGCTCGGCTTTTCGCAACGCCTTCGGTACAATCGCTGTTTTGAAGCCAAGCTTTTGTGCTTCGCGCAAACGCGCCGGCATTTGACCAGGCATACGTAGTTCGCCCGCGAGACCGATCTCGCCGATCAGCACCGCATCTGCTTTCACGAATATGTCCTTCCATGAAGAGGCAATTGCCGCGGCAATGGCAAGATCTGCGGCGGGTTCGTCAATTTGCAAGCCGCCAACCACATTGACGAATATATCCTGCTCTGAAAGTTTAAGCCCCACGCGTCGAGTAAGCACCGCCGAGATCAATAACAGACGGTTGAAGTCCACACCGTTCGCAGTTCGGCGCGCGTTGCCGAATTGAGTAGGAGAGGTGAGTCCCTGAATCTCGACAAGGAGGGGACGCGTGCCTTCCATCGTCACGGCGATGGCTGAACCTGCCGCATTGATCATTCGCTCCGCGAGAAACGCCTCGGAGGGATTTGTCACTTCAACCAGTCCACCCTCGCGCATTTCAAAGACACCCACTTCTGCGGTCGCGCCGAAACGATTCTTCACTGAACGCAATAAACGATAAGCCTGGAAGCGATCCCCTTCGAGATAAAGCACGGTATCAACGATATGCTCCAACACGCGCGGACCCGCGATGGTGCCTTCTTTTGTCACATGCCCAATCACAAAAACGGAGATGTCACTCGTCTTTGCCAGTTCCCGCAATTGCGAGGAGCACTCGCGCACCTGACTCACAGAACCGGCGGATGAATCCATATTGGAGAGATACATGGTTTGAATGGAGTCAACGATCAACAAATCGGGTTTAACTTCGTTGATGTGATTGAAGATGATCTCGAGATTTGTTTCTGTGACCAATAATAAATTTTGAGGCAAGGGCACAGCAGAACTTTTCGATGACTTTGACGATTGATCGTCTCGCTGTGCCCCTACGAGACGCGTTGCGCGCATCTTGATCTGTCGTTCAGATTCTTCGCCTGACACATACAACACACGTTTTGTCGCCGCCATCTCCATTGCCATTTGCAACATCAACGTGGACTTGCCGATGCCTGGGTCACCGCCAACTAAAACGATGGAGCCTGGCACGATTCCGCCGCCGAGCACGCGCGCGAATTCGCCGATGGGCAGGTTGATGCGGTCTTCGGCGTCAGAGGAGACATCGCCAATTGAACGCGGAGCAGACCGACCCGTCAAGCCCCGAACCGCTGTATTCTTCGATATAGGCTCATCGTGGACCACTTCCTCCACCATGCTGTTGAACGATCCGCACTGCGGGCATTTGCCCATGTACGACGCGGCGACGCGCCCGCATTCCTGACATACATATCGTGTGTGTGTTTTTGCCATAGGTGTCTCGTATAAAAAAAGTAGAGCGACTTATCAAGTCGCTCTACAGTATAACAGAATTTATGTTCTATACCGTCATCGCATAGACCTGGTTCAACATTTCCAAAAATTCCCCCGAGGGTCTTTCTTTCAGAATCTCCTTGCGTGAATCGCGGTCGAGCGTTCTCAACAACAGATATTGCACGGCATACTTGCGAAATAGTCTTTGTCCGTCCTCTTCGCCATAGAATTGAATACTCTTTTGCAAATGCTCGCGCACAGTTTCCTGTAACAACTGAGTTGGCACTTGCTCACGGTCCAAACCCATGAATATCCACGGATTAGCAATGGCGGCGCGACCGATCATAACCGCATCGCAATGTGTGTAACGCCTCATTCTTTGGATATCAGCCACGGTTCTTACATCGCCGGAGCCTGTCACTGGAATACTGACCGTTGACTTCACCTCGGCAATCGCGTCCCAATCTGCATTCCCGCTGTAGCGTTGTTCCTTCGTCCGCCCATGAATCGCGATGAGCGACCCGCCGTTCTCTTCAACAACGCGTGCAATTAATTTATAGTTTTTGTTTGTGTCCCACCCCAAACGGATTTTGCCTGTGACGGGAACTTTCAGCGCGGATGTCAACCTCTTAAATGTTTCCGCAATTTTCAACGGACTTGGCATCATGCCCACGCCCGCGCCGCGATCCGCAATGGATTTGGCGGGGCATCCCATGTTGATGTCAATGATGTCGGGCTTCCACTTTTCCACGATCAAGGCGGCTTTGAGGATCAAGTCCGGGTCATCGCCGTAGATTTGAAACGTGACGGGTCGTTCAGCCTCTTCATAATACAACCGTTTGGCAGGTTCTTTCGAACGGCTGAGAATCTTCTCTACTTTGACGAACTCGGTGTAGCTCATTGCAGAACCAAGCGCGCGGCAAATAGACCGGAAGGGCCAGTCCGAGTAGCCGTCCATGGGCGCGAGGATTGTGTCCCCGTAAATGGGGACATCGCGCACGATAAAGTTGGGAGTTCGAGTTTCGTTCATAGCGACGGTAAGTATAACAAAAAAATTAGACCTCACAGGTCTCGAAGACCTGTGAGGTCTTTCGGCTTACGCTGGTTGCTTCTTCAACATCTCCAAATGATGCTTGCGGAACTTCGATACCTTCGGCGCGACCACTGCCTGACAATACGGCTGGTACTGGTTTCTCACAAAGTATTCCTGATGATAATCCTCAGCCATGTAGAACTTGTCGAGCTTCTCTATTTGAGTGACGATGGGCTTGTCCCAAATTTTCTGCGAGTTCAAATCTTTGATCAATTCCTCGGCGGTCATCTTCTGCTCATCATTGTGATGGAAAATGGCGGAGCGGTATTGCGTGCCGACGTCCCCGCCCTGACGATTCAGCGTAGTGGGATCGTGGATGGCGAAGAAGACATTCAACAGGTCCCGATACGAGACGATGTTCGGGTCAAAATGGATTTGGATAACCTCGGCGTGCCCCGTATCGCCATTGCAGACATCACGATACGACGGGTTGGCTACATCTCCGTTTGAATAGCCCGATTCCACACCCTCGACTCCTTTGACCTCATCAAAAACGGCTTCGAGACACCAGAAGCATCCCCCAGCCAGTGTTGCAGTTTGAAGATTGTTGTTCATGATAAATTCTCCTTGTCTAAAGTTTTGTACACCCCATAGACAACACGAAATCGGATAATTTCATTAAGAAAGGATTACGAAATAAATAAACCCTAAGATAGTGTTTTGAAAATGGTCAGGTAAACTTGTAGGTGTGAACAGACAAGCCTACCCGACCGATCTGAATGATACACAATGGGCGCTAATTGCGCCAC
>Ga0247727_10017224_pt1 | contig 11533 bp, 11 predicted proteins | sample WisWelCaveWW1625_FD_202498 | JGI IMG/M metagenome (GOLD analysis project Ga0247727, IMG submission 202498) | Biofilm microbial communities from Wishing Well Cave, Virginia, United States - WW16-25 | ecosystem: Environmental > Aquatic > Deep subsurface > Groundwater > Cave microbial mat | place... | reverse complement strand
TGATGACGCGCTTCTTCTTCAGTCCTTCAGGCACATCCCCCTTGATAATGCGAATGGCAAGCCCTTCGACGATGGCGGTTTTTCCGACGCCGGGTTCGCCGATGAGCACGGGATTGTTCTTGGTTCGTCGTGAGAGAATTTGTATGACGCGACGAATTTCCTCGTCGCGCCCAATCACGGGATCCAATTTCCCTTGCCCGGCTAATCGGGTCAGGTCGCGGCCATACTTCTCCAAAGACTGGTAGGTGCCTTCCGGGTCCTGGCTCGTGACACGTTGAGACCCTCGTATTTGTTGTAACGCGCCCAAGAGCCGTTCCTTCGTCAGGCCGAGTTTCTTGAAGACACCCCCTTCTTGGGCCATGGCGAGCACGACATGTTCGACACTGAGATAATCGTCTTTCAACGCTCGTTGTTCGTCTTCGGCTTTGGTCAAGACCTGGCTGAGCCGCGAGGCGACGTGCAGTTGTCCGGAGCTTGCCCCGGCGCCCTGTACTTGAGGCAGCTTCGCGAGGGCTTGCTCCAGCGCCTGGCGAACAGAGGGCATCGACAATCCTGCCTGTTCGAGGAGAGAAGAGGCGAGGCCTCCATCCTGTTCCACGAACGCAAGTAGGAGGTGCTCCACATCTATTCCCTGATGGCTCCGCCTTGTGGCATGAGACGACGCGGTCTGGAGCGCCTCTTGTAGCTTGATCGTCATGCGGTTCATGTCCATTGGATCACTCCTCTCCGTCATCCGTGTGTACTGCTGCCATTCACATAATCATAGGACATGGGAAGTCAACCTCCGGCGAGGATTCATTGGCTTGACCAGACAAGCTCCCTCAGACTATTGTCTTTCATGTCACGCATTCTGACCGAAACACTCGCACTCTATCGGAACGCCTTCCGCAAAACTGGACAGTCCCTTGCCCGAGGCTGGGTGACCATGGTGGCCGTGGTGGGGTTTGGATTCCTGCTGATGTTCGCCACCCAGATTGCATCGCCGCTCGGCATGGCAGGAGGTTTTCTGCTCGGTGCGGTGAATGCGCTCCTGGTCGGCGCTACCCTGAGTCTGATCGAGCGATCGATTAGCCATGCACGGCCACTCACCTTCCACGACATTCTTGGCAGCGTCGGTCACTACTTTTGGGATGTCATCGGCATAGGGTTCATCCTATGGCTGCCGCTCATGGCTCTCGACCTGATTGTGCAGACGAACCCGTTTGGACAAGTCCTATCGTACGCGGTCTTTTTGCTCATTTTTCTCTTGCTGAACCCGGCACCGGAAATTATCTATCAAGTCCGGCATGATTCCCCGCTCGAGGTGTTCAAGACCTCGTACGAGTTCGTCCTTGAGAATTGGATTGAATGGTTTCTTCCATTTGCGGTAATCCTGATCCCCATCGTCCTCTCGCCCATGGGACTGCAATCGTTTTTTTCTCTTTCCAGCCGAGTGGGGAGGGGGGCAGGTTTGGATTTTTCCCAGGTCCTCGTGCTGCCTTTCACGATCCTCGGAGGTTGGCTGGATTACGTGGGTATCTCTTCTTCAATCAGCTGGTATCTCGGGCTACTCTTTACACCACCGCTTGCCGTCGCCATGTTGTTGTTTCGTGGCCATCTCTTTGCATCGTTACATGGGGTATCACGGCGCCAACGCCGATTTGTCTCACCATTTTAAGTAGAGACGAGTACTCTGGCGGAAAGGAGAGTTTCCGCCTCTCATGATCGGAAGAGGCTCAAACCTTCCTCCCCCCTTCACCCGCTACAAAGGGGGGATGGTTCACGAATCAGTTTTTTTAACCAGATTGCTTGAGTGACCGGGCGAAATAGTGTATGGAATTGCCTACAGCTGCTTCAGATAGCCTCGCTTCTCAAGGCTGAGAAAGAGTTTCACTTGTGCGCCTATCTATCTTCTGGCGGATCGTACTGACATCCCTCGTCATCATCGTGGTGATGGCAGGGGTGAATCTGTATGCTTTGTTTCAACTGCGCCAGTTGACTTCGTTAAGTGCCAACATGGCCACTCGCCATTACCCGGCGATCGAATCAGCCAAGCGTCTGCTCACCGTGCTCTATTCCCAACTCAATAGCGAAAAGAAGTATTTGGCCGTACGCGATGCCACGTTCTTGCAACATTTCGATGAAGAGGTCGACGAATTCCATCGCGGACTCCAGGCCCTCGAAACACAGGAATTCACTCCCCAAGGCATTCAGTTACTCAAGGATACCAAACACTTGCAGCAAGAGCGACTCACGATTTTCCACACAGAGTTGGAGAACGGCATGGAGTCTCCAGCGCCCCCGGCTGCGGACTATGAAGGTCGCCGAGACGCCTTGATGGACCGCATAAGTGCCACACTCCAACAGTTTATCGGTCTTCACGAAACGGGCATCAGTGTCGGCATCAGCCGGTCACGGGAAAGCTCGGCGCAAGCCGAAGCAGTGACCGAGCAACTGGTTCTGCTTGCGCTCGTATTTGGCATTGCGCTCGCCGGTTTTGCCAGCTACACGATCCTGCGCCCGCTTCGCCAATTGCAGAGCCATATCAAACAGATCGGGCAGGGCAATTTTCGCACGTCGCTGAATATTCGAGCTCCCAGCGAGTTGCGAGACCTCGTCGACTCTGTAAATTGGATGGGCACAAAACTACAAGAGTTGGACGATATGAAGGGGGAGTTTCTCGCCCATGTCTCCCATGAATTACGCACTCCCATGGCCTCGATCCAAGAAGGTACCCATTTGCTGTTGGATGAAATTCCCGGCCCCTTGTCGCAAGAACAACGCACGACCTTGCGCATCATGGCAGACAGCAGCCGCCGACTCATCACCCTCATCTCCACCATTCTCGATCTCTCCAAGATGGACGCCGGGATGATGGAGTATCGAATCGTCCCGACGGACCTCAAGCGTGTCACAGATATGTCGGTCAACAAAGTCCAGCTCCTCGCCGATGCCAAGCATGTGCAGCTGTTGCTGGAAGCGCCTGCACAACGTGTGTGGGTCAAGGCGGATGCGCTTCGAATTGAACAAGTGCTCGACAATTTGCTCTCAAACGCGTTGAAATTTAGTTCGCAAGGGGGCATTGTAAAAGTACTGATGAAGTCGGACCCGAAAGCGGGAGTCCTTGAGGTGAGCGTGACCGATGGAGGACCCGGCATTCAGGCCGAAGACTTGCCTTATATTTTCGAACGCTTCTATCAAGGCCGCACGAAGGCCAAACATGCTACAGCGGGGAGTGGCCTCGGGTTGGCGCTCGCAAAAAAAGTGGTCGAAGCACACGGAGGACGGATTTGGATCGAAAGCGAAGCCAAGAAGGGAACGACTGTACGATTTATCCTACACCTCGCGAAACCAGGAGAAACGGCATGAAGGCTGTCCACCGAGGCTTCACATCGGGAGTCTTGTCCTGTCTATTCCTCGCTGGATGTGCTGCATGGTCGTCAGCCCCGCAATTTTCACAGCCCTACTTTATGGTGGATACAGGAGAAGCGAAATCCCTCCATGCGTTGGCGAAAAAACAGGAGGCGCTCGTCCCGAAATGTGCCGAGCGCAATTCCTGCGAGCATGTCTACTTTACGCGTGCCCTGCTTGGGCTCTACGAGAGTCGAGATAGCGCCTCGAAGTATTTCGAGAAAGTGATCGCCGTTGCGCCCAAGAGCCAGCTGGCCTCTTCCAGTAAACTGTGGCTACAGCTGCTCGAGTATTACGCCACTCCCGTTGAGCAATCCTGGTTCCAATCGGTCATGGCGGCCCCAGCCATTTCGGAGAGTCAGGCGATTCTGGCTCAGGCCTCAGATCGGCTGGTGCGAGACTTGCTTGATAGAGAACTGATCATCCAGCAATTGCGGGCCATAAAGGATGCCGATGCTCAATCCCTGGAAAGCCTCCAGCAGGATTTAGCCGAGCGTGAACGGAAGATGGAGGCATTAAGCGGAAAGAAAGAGACCGCAAGGAGTTCAACCGATACAGGCATCGTGCTGTCCCTGCAAAAGCAACTGACGGATCGAGATAAGAAAATAGAAGAATTGACGAGCCAATTGGAGGCATTGAAGCGGATCGACCAGGAAATGCGGGATAAGGTTCGTCCTATTCGTCCCCCATCGATAGTTGCACCGCCTTTGACTGCGCCGGAACCGACGACACCGTAGAAGGAGTTTCATGGAAAAAGAACATATTCTCGTAGTCGACGATGAAGAGGGACTGCTACATCTTGTGAAGATGCGGTTGACCGCCATGGGTTTTGCCGTCACAGGCTGCACCACTGGGCATGAAGCCCTCGCCGCAGCCAAGAAAGACCGGTTTGACCTCGCCATTACCGACCTTCGCCTGGGACACGAAGACGGATTAGATGTGACAGAGGAACTGCTGCGGATTCATCCAGGCCTTCCGGTTATCATCCTGACGGCCCACGGCAGCATCCCCAATGCCGTGGAAGCCATGCAGCGGGGGGCCTTCGGATATCTCACCAAACCGTTCGATGACAAGGAACTGAAGGCCAAGATCGAAGAAGGGCTCTCTCCGCAACGGATGAGAGGAGAGATTCAGCGACTCAAGTCTCTCGTCAATGAATTGTATGGGATGGAAAACATCGTCGCGCGGAGTCCTGCGATGCAGCGCATACTCCAACAGGTGGTGCAGGTGGCAGACTCGGACGCGACCATTCTCCTTTTCGGAGAAACCGGGACCGGCAAAGAAGTGCTCGCTCGCGTCATCCATTCGAACAGCCGACGGAGTAAAGGGCCGTTTGTCGCCCTCAATTGCGCGGCCATTCCCGAAACGCTCTTTGAGTCTGAACTCTTCGGACATGTGCGCGGCGCCTTTACCAGCGCCCATGGCGCCAAGCGAGGCCTGTTTCAAAGCGCCAACGGCGGCACGCTCTTTCTCGATGAGATCGGCGAAATACCGCTCTCAATGCAGGTCAAATTGCTGCGGGCGGTGCAGGAACGGGAAGTCCGCGAAGTGGGTTCTGAAATCTCAACAAAGATCGATGTACGGATTATCGCCGCAACCAATAAAGATCTCGGCGAAGCGGTCAAGAACGGGTCATTCCGGAACGATCTGTACTATCGTATCTCTGTTGTCCCCTTGTTTATCCCGCCGCTTCGTGACCGCCGAGATGATATTCCCTTGTTGGCCCAACAGTTCCTGACCGCGAGTGCGAAACGGGCGAATAAAGGTTTGCGCGGCTTTACACCGGCCGCCCTCAATCGGCTGGTCACACATCCCTGGCCCGGAAATGTCCGCGAGCTGGAGAATGTCATTGAAAAAGCAGCCGTCATGACGCGCCAAGACATGATTACGCCGGACCTCTTGCCCTCTATGGGCACATCACCAGATGCGCTGCTCAAGCCGCTGACTGAGGCAAAGGAAGAGTTTGAGAAAACCTATCTCAAAAACGTACTGCAACTGACCGGCGGCAATATCTCGCGCGCCGCCCAATTTGCCGGACGCTATCGGGCAGACTTCTACAAAATGCTGAAAAAATATGGCCTGCATCCCTCAACCCTGAAGGCCAAAGCGGAAGCCGATATTGAAGAATTGGATGAGCAAGGCGATCTCACGGAAGCCGAACGTTAGGTCCATGTTTCTCTTTGCGGTGAGCGATTAAAGGGATCAGACGATCTTCTCACGTGCCTAACAATTCAGGAGAGTTGAACTATCCATACGCTGCCTGGCAGGCTCAGGAAAAACTATGGTGGCACGCCAGAACTTCACTGGTCCGCACGGCTGGCACAACAGGAGAACACTCCAGCAGGATGCTCAAAAATTCCAGCCTTCCACCTGCCCAAACCCGGTGTGCCAAGATGGCCTTTCCCAAGCAAGGCCGCAGCAAGCAGGTAGGCCGAGGTCAAGGTTGAGCAAAGATTCGACTTGCCTCATCTCAGCCTTAACCTGAGTCTTAGCCTTCCAATAGCGCTGGCGGACTTTTTCAGAATCCTGCTAGCACCATCCTTATGTCTGAAGAATAACCGCGAGGCGACAGTCGGTCGCTACGAGGCATCGTGCAGGTTCCCGATCCCGACAGATTCAAAATAAGAAGAATAACTGCTGTACTCATGCGGCGGCACCAATACGATGCTCGGATAGTAATTCAGTGGTGAGTGGAAGCCCAAAATAGATTGAGGAGGGATATCCCATCGCAAGGCCATTCAAAGGGCTCTTGGTCAAGACAAGCGTTGTATGGAGCTGGCGAGAGGAATTGAACCTCCAACCTGCGGTTTACAAAACCGCTGCTCTGCCATTGAGCTACGCCAGCTACAGGATTGGTTTTTCAGGAAAATTCAACACACTGAGAGCCCGCAATCTACGGCAGTGTCCAGCAAATGTTCACCGAAAGCCCACAACGGGCCATGATCGAGCCATTCAGTCGTCCGTTCTGTCATGATGCACCGCACCGATCACTCCCACTGTACGGGCGTGGTCAGAAATTAGACTGTGACTATATCACGACGAAAGAACGTCCGACAAATCCTACCGGGGAAAGTGGACAGACAAGAAGGCGTTCACTTTGTATCTCTGCACGTTTACTGAGAAAGCATGCGAGACATAAGAGGCACCGTCAAAACTTTGACGAGGGGGGCGTCACGCCACTGGCGGAAAATCTGTCTGATCCGGTTGGATGGTTGCAGAGGGTTTATCTGGTTGTCTGGTTTGTTTGGTTGATCTGGTTTCTAGCTCCAAGTTTCAAGTTGTCAGAAAACAGCATCTGATAACTAAAAATTCGAAACTTGAAACCTGAATCGCTTAAACGAGGGACGTTTCACTCGCTCCACTGACCTTGAACACTTCCACCTGCCGCATCAGTTCCTTTCAAAAATCGAGAATCACATTCACCGAGAGAATGTGATTCATGCGATCAGTGCTGGCCGTGTGGATATATTGGTTGAGATAACCGATTTCTGTCAGGATGTGTGGATGCACGCGATATCCGAGACCGGCAAATCCACGGTTTTGATCAAACCCTTGCTTCGCTCCCCAGTCCGTCGAATTCAGATGAACGAACACCTCATCCCACGCCACGAGACTTGCAGCTGGATGAAAAGAGAACGGCCAGTTGAATTTGAAAAATTGACGAAACCGCCCGCCGGTATCGCCCCCGTTTTCGAGCCAGCGCTGTTCAAGCCGTGTTCGGCTGGTAAAGGCGCCGAGAAGCGTCGGCCCTGACCACATATATTGCTCCCAGATCCTGTTTTCCCCGATCTCGTCGCCGACTACCGGGTAGTTCGATACGTGGGCGTACCCTATCCACACAGTGGAGTGGTCAGTGAGCGCATAGCCGATCCCGGGCCGAATCAACAGTTGGTCCATTTCCTTTCCCGATTCTCGCGACCGAGGCTGAACTTCCATCCACCAGCGCAATCGTGTGAGGTCAGGACTGATGAACCCGAAATTTCCTCGTGCCGTCACGTTTCCCCATACCCGGAAATCTTCCACCACCTCCGCCCGGGCAGTCGGCGAAGCGAACGGCATCAGGAAGCATGCGACAATCGCGATGACGAGATGCAGCGCCGGGAGGAGTCTTCTAGCCAGTCGCATGATCGGATAGCAAGATGCAATCTGTGGATTGATAGTCAGAATAATCCAGGAGTGGATAGGATCATCAACTAGAGTTCATCGTCCACGGTTGGGAAATAGCCCGCACCGTCCGCCGCGTTGCTGGAAGTGGCCGGCAGAACCCTAACACAGACGTCCTTCGCCATGCTATTGCCGATCGCGTATCCATCGCGGCCAGGGGCACAGATCCCTCTACAGGCCGTAGAAAAACTATTGTGGTATGGTGGAAATTCAATGGTACGTACATCTAGGACAACAGAAGAACTGCGCAGGATAGCTGCGGAGGTAGGTTGAGGCTGAGGTCAAGGTTGAGCGATGATCAAACTCTTTCAATCTCAGCCTTGACCTGAACCGTAACCGTTCAGAAAGCTGGCGGACTTTTTCAGCATCCTGCTAGATTCAAGGTGCGTCGTCCTCGGATGATGAGGAGGAATCTTTAGGCAGTCTGCTAGGGATCTCTTTCTGACGGAGCAGTTTCGTGAGGTAGGTCCGTTGAAGGCCGAGCTCTTCGGATGCTCGGGTTTGATTCCATCCGTTTCTGCGCAACGCTTCTTCGATGATCTTTCGACTGTAGGCGTCCATGCTCTCATGGTATTGAAGGGGAGGAGATCCGGTCTCTGCCTCGGTCGGCGAAGGGATTGGTGCATCTGCCAGATGCAGGTATGCGGGCTCAAGGGTGTCTTCGGGACACAAGATGAGCGCCCGCGTCAGCACATTGTCTAGTTCGCGGATGTTGCCCGGCCACTGATACTGTTGCAACGCCCGCACGGCGCGCTCACTCAGGGCGCAGGGGCGATGAATCCCTATTCTGACCGCGCGATTGAGAAAATGCTGGGCCAGGGCAGGGACATCGTCCATCCGTTCGCGCAGGGGCGGAAGTGTCACAGTGATCACCGCGAGGCGGTAGTATAAATCCTCACGAAACATGCCCTGTTGGATCGCGCGCCGTATCCTCGACGCGTCCTCCCCAAGTCTCCAGGCCACCCTCACGGAAGCCATCGAGCAGGGCTCGCGGGTGAGTTCCGTTTCTCCACAGGTCGGACTCCCGCTGACCTATCCCGACACTCTAGAGCGAAAACCTAACAACTGCGTATGAAACTGTCGAACGAACACGTGGTGTGACTTGGGGGCTACCCACTCCGTTCATAGCAGGAACCGGCACAATCGGAGATTGTCGAGTGGACTATGCCCCCATCGTGTGAGAGAGGCAGGGGCAGGCCCCAATCACTATGTGGTTCTGGGAGGAGGAGTGGAGCGGTCGGTAGGAGTATGGTTGTGAGTTTCAAGAGCTTCGTCAAGGACTCGGAGAGACTCATTGAGGAGGTCTGTTGCACAGCTCAGGGTGACGTGAATTTGTTGGAGAGCCTCCTCCCATCGACCTTCCTTGTGGAGAGTTTGAAAACGGCGATGATGTTCATCCATGATCGCTTGCTTCGCATCCAACATGAGACTATCGACGGCGGTCACAGGTGCCTCCCAATCGTGTGGTCGATGCAGCACGGTAGCAGACCCTGTGCCTATACAACAATCATACGAATGGGTGGATGATGTGATAGTTTAACTATAATGTGCAAACATTTATATTACTGTGAGTTTAATATATAACCAATGCCGCGACCGGCTGACCATCCTACTTCTATTGCACCATCTAAACATCAGCCAGTTCGGCCCTGCGCATTCCGAGAAGCGAGGCAGTTCTCTGGCTTGACGGCTCTCCGATAACAGGTTTATCGGGCCTCGTACGATAGATTCATAGAAGAGGGGCTGATACGTAGCCCGTCAAGATGAACACTGGTCGTGGCGGGATTCTTACTCACCGCCTGCTCCTCAACCGAATGGGTCCACCCCAACAAACCAGCGGACGAGTTCACCGGTGATTACAATAAATTCCAGAATGCCGCCACGCGTGATCCCAAGCTACAGTAGAGCAGTCAGCTCCTCCTCCTTAACGCAACTGAACGCTGTGTTCAAGAAGAAGGCTGGCGATTGATGGAACGGTAGAAGCAGTTCCTCCCTTTCTCGTTTTTCTCTTCATCGAGAATTCTGCGCTCACACTCATGTGCGTACAGTACTGACCATGGCCACTCCGGCGTGAGCCGGAGTGATTAAGAGTCTGTCCGACATTGACTGTTCTACTGCGGTGAACGATCCGCGACCATCTGCGTCGTTCTCGGCCCGAAAAATTCCTCAATGTATTCCAGCGAATACACCTCCGGTTTTTCCGGCACTGCGGCCTCGCATATGGCCGCAGCTCCTTCGCCTCGTCACGAAAGCAATATCGGACAGGCTCCTAGCAATTTCACAGGACATCCAGAACAACCCAATCGCTCCGTTCGTCACACAGTTTACACATTATTTACGAGGAATTCACAGGACTGGAATGTGTCTCGGCTAGGCTAGAGGCACATGAATATGCAGGAACCATTCACACCATCCCTGGAACAGGTCATGAAGAACACAGACGCCTATCTGTTCGTGCTCACGATCTCTCTCTTGCTTGTCACACTGATTGTTCAGGCGGTTCAGATGTTATGGGTTCGTGGGGGAACGTCATGAGAGAGGGGAGCCACACCCATGGAATTTGATCTCTTCACATCGTTATTTTTGATGGGTGTGCGTTTCGCCTTGGTACTCGGCGTCGTGCTGTTCATCGTCTCACTCAGTCGAGATGCTTGGAACGCCTCTTCGAAACACGAATAGGACCATGACACAAACCACAATGGAACAGGCTCTCTCGAACGGCTGGCCCAAGCGATTCAGGATCACGTTCACGGCCTGTGACATCACACGTGCGTGGGAAGCGGGCACGCGATTCATCCTGAGCCTGCTTACCCTAACGATCCTTCTTGGTCTGGCAGGCGGCGTCATAAAAACGTTTCTCGACCTGCGGCTTCTTCTGTCCGCCGACGTGGAAGTGGCCCTTCGACAGGTATTGGTCGACACCCTGACCTTGCTGGCCGTCGTCGAAGTGTTGAAGACCACCCTCGCATACTGCTCTGACGGACGCGTCCGGGTCACGTTTATTATCGACACAGTCCTTGTAGTGATGCTGACGGAGGTCATCTCACGATGGTTCACGGGCGGGGAGTGGCACCAATTCGCGATACTGGGAGGCCTCCTAATCACGCTGGGTTTCATGCGCATCGCAGCCGTCCGATACAGCCCGGCGTCGCCGACGTTCACGCAGCAGGCCAATCAACTGGGGCTTTCATTTCCATAATCTCACCAGGAGGTACCGATGCCGATGAGTTCTCTTCTTGAATCAGCCACGGATGTTCATCTTGTGCGACGTGATCATCCAGATATCGATGCCCTCACGGCAACCATTCTCGACCATCTTAACGAGCAGACCGTTATCGGTCTGGACTCACTCATCTGCCTTATGCCCCAATACACCTGGAATCAAATCTTCCACCGCGTCGACCAACTCGCACGATGCAATAAGATCGTCCTTCGCCGACACCGATTCGACTACACGCTCTTTTCCACCCATTTCCTGGCATAACTATGTCCTTCCCCAAGAGCCTGTTGTGTCTGGGGGCATCGCTCTGACTCTTCTCGACGAGGAAAGATAAACCGCAAGCTGAAAGATCAGCACGGCTTAACTTTCTGCAAGGCCGTTTCTGGAAGATCCTGGCGGAGTGGTGTGGCGAATGATCTTGCCTTCCACGAGATAGACCACCAGCTCGGCGATGTTGGTGGCATGGTCGGCCATCCGTTCGAGGTATTTGGCAATGAAGCTCAAGCGAATGGCGCGTGAAATCGTGCGAGTATCCTCGAGCATGAATGACAACAGTTCGCGGAACAGCTGCTCCATCAGATCATCGACGAAGTCATCGTCCTTGAGCACCTTCCGAGCGAGCGTGGCATCATCCTTGACGAACGCATCGATGCTTTGCTTCACCATCATCCGCGCCATATTACCCATCATCGGGATATCGATGTAGGGTTTGAGTTGCGGCTCTTCGTTCAGCTCGATCGCCCGCTCGCAGACATTCTC
>Ga0247727_10017223_pt1 | contig 11534 bp, 10 predicted proteins | sample WisWelCaveWW1625_FD_202498 | JGI IMG/M metagenome (GOLD analysis project Ga0247727, IMG submission 202498) | Biofilm microbial communities from Wishing Well Cave, Virginia, United States - WW16-25 | ecosystem: Environmental > Aquatic > Deep subsurface > Groundwater > Cave microbial mat | place... | reverse complement strand
CCGGCGCCGGGAAGCACGTCCTCGAACTCCGCCGGCTGAACGCGGACACCAACTCCGACTTCGCGGACCGGTTCGAGGTGCTGGCCCTGCGGCCGTGAAGTGGCGCTCCTCTTCTACTCCCCCGGGGCCAGATCATCGGGGCGGCCTCGCGCCCTTGGCGGCGGTGGACCCAGACTCCCTTCACACGCGGCCGAAGCCCTTGCGCCGTGAGAGGCTCCGCGGCCCCCGGATCGTCCCGGCCAGATCCAGGAAGCTCCCGCTCCGGGCGCTCTCCAGCGCATCCCGGACGATCCTCGCCTGCGGGATACCCCTGCGGCCAGAGGCCTCGGCGAGCCACTCCGCGAGGTCCTTCGGCAAGCGCACGGTGAGCTTGTTGCCCATTCCCGTCGATTGTTGCACGCCGCTTGCCCGGATGGAGGCGATGAACGAGCGTCCGATCGTGGAAGGCACGCCGCCCTTCAGGAGCATCCTGGGGTCGGGCTGTTTCGCGCCTCCAAGGTCAGACCACGTAGAGAACTCCCTGGTGGAGGACTGCCTTTGGATCCGGGTACCCGGACGCGCCGATGGAATCGTCCGGACGCAGGTACCTGTGGACCATCGCCACGAACCTCCCTCCAGCGTCCTCGTAGACGACCATCTGACTCCTCGTGCCGGGTGGTTCACCCGTCGCCTCCGGATTGGCCACCTTGCTCTCGACGATCCACTCCGTGAGTTCCTCCAACATGATCCTCTGGAGGTAGCCACCTTGGTTGAAGAGTCTCCGCAGTTCCTCGGGGGAGACGGGTTTGGTAGGATTCCTAGCCATGAGCGCTGATCTGGAGGTCCTTGACCGGGTGGCCAGCTACTTGGCTGGCGAGCTGACTCTTCCCGGATTCAAGGAGTGGTTCGTACCAACGACCTGGGACGGTCTCGAGGACCGGACTGTTGCCCCTCACAGCCTCTCCTGCCAGATCCTGCTCAGACTCGCCGAGCACTCGAACGGCCACCTCGGGGATGAGCAGTTGCGCGCTCATCTTGCCCAACTACTGCGGACCTTCCCGCATGCGCTCCGACAAGAGGAGCCTCGGACTAGCACGGTGGCGGACTCGGTCTCTAGCTCCCAGCGCCCTGAGGCGCTCCACCAGTCTCAAGCCTCTGATAAACTATTCGAAGTGGGACTCGCGTGACTCGCTTGTCGTCCAGGAGTACATCCAGCCAGTAGAGCCCCTCCTCTTTTGGGGTGAGTGCGAAGTCCAGGATGAAGTTGGCTCCCCTGTCTTCACCTTCGAACAGGGCGGGGAACGAGATCGTCTGTCCCGTGGGAGCGCCTGAGGGCGCCTCGACAGAGAGCTGGACCTTGTGCTTCCCCCTTGCCGCCCCTGACTTGAACGCTAGAAGCAGCTTCGCCGTGTAGGTGAAGGACGGCATGGTTTCGGGGGCCGCGGGGCCCATGATCGTGTGCGTCACCCGATCCACGATTCGAATGGCGCTGAGGACGCCGTCCTTCCCCTCAATCACCACCTGGCAAAGGAACGCGGCAGCCAGAAACGGCCCTTCACTGTTCTTCGCCATTGCAGGACCTCCCGTGAGATTCGCCTCTTATCGCCGCACTCTGGAGACTCTGGAAGATAGCCACAAGGACTGTGTCTCGCCCTCTCAATCGACCACCTGGACCTCACGCCGTCGCCACCGGGTCCACGTCCATCCAGACCTCGTGGCGGCGGGTGCGGTGGCAGAGCGGCCTGGCCGCGGCGACGGCGGCGGCCAGCGTGCGGGGGTCGGGGGCGAGCGCCAGGAGGTGGTAGCGCCGCTTCCCCTTGAACTGCTCGAGGAAGGTGGGGGCGGGGCCGAGAACCTGCGCCTTGCCGGTCGCGGCCTGGATGGCGGCCTTCGCCTCCTTCGCGAGCCTCTCGGCCTCGTCCTCCCGGGTGGCCAGCGCCACGACGCGGAGCACGCGGGTCCAGGGGGGCCACTGGACCTCCGGAGTCCGGCGCAGGAGGAGCTCCCCCTCGGCGAAGCCCTCGAAGTCGTGGTCCGCCGCGCGGAGCACCGCCGGGTGGTCGGGCTTGGTCGTCTGGACGACGACGCGCCCCGGGCGGTGGGCGCGGCCCGCGCGGCCCGCGACCTGGGCCAGCAGCTGGAAGGTGCGCTCGGCGGCGCGGAAGTCGGGGATGCGCAGCGACCCGTCGGCGTTGAGCACGCCCACCACCGTCACCGCGGGGAAGTCGAGCCCCTTGGCGATCATCTGGGTGCCGAGCAGGAGGTCGATCTCCCGGGCCCGGAAGGAGTCCAGCACCCGCTCGTAGGCCGCCCGGCCTTTCATCGTGTCGGAGTCCATCCGGGCGATGCGGGCCCGGGGGAAATGCGCCCGGATCGCCTCCTCGACCTTCTCCGTCCCGTAGCCGCGCCGCTTCATGTCCGGGGCCTTGCAGGCGGGGCAGTCGGCGGGCACCCGCGCCTCGCCCCCGCAGTAGTGGCAGAGCCCGAGCCCGAGCCTCCGGTGGAAGGTGTAGGGGAGGGCGCAGCCCGGGCAGGCCATGACGTGGCCGCAGCGGCGGCAGGCCACCTCCGTGGCGTAGCCGCGCCGGTTGAGAAAGAGCAGCCCCTGCTCCCCGCGCTCCAGCGCCTCGCGCAGGAGCGCGTCGAGGCGCCGCGAGAGGAAACTGGGGCGCTTGAGGTCCTCCCGCTCCCGGAGCATGTCCACGATCTCCACCCGGGGGAGCGCGCCGCCCCCCACCCTGTGGGGGAGCCGCAGCAGGCGGTACTTCCCCTCCCGCGCGCGGGCCCAGGACTCGAGCGACGGCGTCGCCGACCCCAGCAGGACCGCCGCGCCCGCCTCCTTCGCCCGGACGATGCCGACGTCCCGGGCGTGGTAGCGGGGGGCGTTCTGCTGCTTGAAGGAGGTCTCGTGCTCCTCGTCGATGACGAGGAGCCCCAGGCGCGGCACCGGGGCGAAGACCGCCGAGCGCGGGCCGATGACGACGTCGGCCCCGCCCGCCCGGATGCGCCTCCACTCCCCGTGGCGCTCGGCGTCGGTGAGCGCGCTGTGGAGGACGGCGACCCGGGGGCAGCGGGCGCGGAACCGCTCTACGGTCTGGGGGGTGAGCGCGATCTCGGGGACGAGCACGATGGCCTGGCGGCCCCGGCGGACGACCTCCTCCAGCGCCCGGAGGTAGACCTCAGTCTTCCCGCTCCCGGTGATCCCGTGGAGGAGGAAGACCTGGAAGCGGCCGGCGGCCAGGGCCTCCGCGACCGCGGCGACGGCGGCGGACTGCTCCGGCGTGGGCTCCGGAGGTTCCGAGGAGGGAGGGGGCGCGCGCAGCGCGAAGGGGTCGGCGGCCGGTTCCACGGAATCGAGGCGCAGGAGGCCCTCCCTCCCGAGCGTCCGGAGCGGGGAGTCCGTGCAGTGCGCCACCTTCCGCAGCTCCCGCACTGGCATCCGGCCCTCGTTCTCCAGCAGCGCGTAGAGGACCCGGGCCCGCTTGGGGTGCTTCTCGGCGAGCGCGTCCGCCGCGGCGCGGGTCTCCTCCGGCCCCCGGACGAGGACCGCCACAGGGACCCGGCGGCGTCGCCCGCCCGTCCGCACCGCCGCCGGGAGAGCGGCGTCCAGCGCCTCGCCGAGCGACGAGCCGTACCAGGACGCGATGAACCGCCCGAGGTCCAGCATCGCACGGTCCAGCAGCGGCCCCTCGTCGAGGAAGGCCGCCACCTCCTTCACCCTGGCCGGGTCCACCCCCGCGGGGGGATCGGCCCGCGTCCCGACGAGGTACCCCGTCGCCGACCGCGGGCCGAAGGGAACGCGGACCCGCCGCCCCGGGACCGCTTCGGCCCGGAGCGCGTCCGGCACCCTGTAGGTGAAGAGCCGGTCCACCGGCACCGCGACCGCGACCTCCGCGTACAGGGCTCCCTCCCCGGGCATGGGCGCCACTCTACCCATCCCCGGAGACGCCGGGGGGTGTACTCCGGAGGGGGGTCCAGCGGCCCGGAGAGAGGACACCCTCGTCATCCCGATGAGCCGGAAGTCGTCATTCCGTCCCACCGGAAGTCGTCGATTCGTCCGAAGCGTTTCCTTCCCTCCGTCCATGGCAGGTGCTCGTCCTCAGGCTCGGGAATCGACGGGGGCGGGATGGTCGCCCTCCCGCCCCCGGTTCCGTCCCGCCTCGTGCTACTTCGTCACCTTCTTCCAGGTCCCGCCCTCCTCCTTCCAGCCGTAGCGCTCCTTCCCGCTCTGCTTGTGGATGGAGACCTCGACGGGAGTGAGGTCCTTCGCCGAAGAGCCCTTCAGGAAGACGTCGAGGTCGTACACGGTCCCGGTCTCGTCGTTCGCCTTGAAGTCGGCGCAGGCGAAGAAGGTGTCCTTCGCCACCATCGCCAGCTTGTCGTCGTGCACCTTGCTGAGCGAGAGCGCGAGCGGCATCTTCTGGCTCCCGTCCCACACGAGGAAGAAGCCTCCCTTGAGCTTGGTGTCCCGGGCGACCCAGTCCCGGATCGCCGACCCGATCTCCTCCTTCGAGACCGCCTCCTTGGGAGCCGGCTTGGCCTTCGGATGCTCCGGGTGCTCCTGCGCCAGCGCCGCCGCGGCCCCGAGCGCCGCCAGCGCCGCCCCCGCCATAAGCCACCGTCCGCGCCGAATCGCCGCCGCCATCGCAGCCTCCTTTCGTGGCGTTGCCATCCGCCTCGCGCCTGCCGCCCCGCCTCGAAGGGCGGGGTCCCCGGCAAACGCTACCTCATCGGGCGTCCCCGGGCCAACCGGGGGAGCCATCAGGCAGGCGGATGGCAGGGCAAGGTGACAGTGAAGACCGCCCCCTTCCCGACCTCGCTGCGGGCCTCGACGCGGCCGCCGGCGTCCTCGACGGCGCGCCTGACGATGGCGAGCCCCAGGCCCGTGCCGCGGGTCTTCGTCGAGAACGAGGGATCGAAGAGGCGCGGGAGGTTCTCGGGGGGGATGCCCAGGCCGGTGTCCTCGACCTCCAGCAAGACGGTATTGGTCGCGTCGGCGGCGGCGCGAAGCCGGAGGGAGAGCCGCCCGCCCCTCGGCATGGCCTCGAAGGCGTTGCCGCAGAGGTTGACGAGCACGAGCCGCATCTCCTCCCGGTCGGCGAAGACGCGCGGGAGGCCGTCGGAGGCCTCGACCACGACCTCCAGCCCCTCCGCGCCGCGGTGGAGGTCGGCCGCGTCGCGGACCATGGGGGCGAGGTCGAGGACCTCGGGGCTGCGGCGGGGGAGGCGCGCGAAGGCCGCGAAGTCGCTGGCGATGCGCTGCAGCGCCTCGGTCTGGCGGAGGATGGTCTCGGCCGCCTTCTCCGTGATCTGCGGGAGGTCGGGGGAGCCGTCCTGCTGCGCCCGGAGCAGGTGCTGGGCGTGGAGCCGCATCGGCGTAAGCGGGTTCTTGATCTCGTGGGCGACCTGCTTGGCCATCTCCCGCCAGGCGGCCTCGCGCTCGGCCCGGGCCGCCGCCTCGCGGCCGGCCTCCAGGCCCTCGGTCATGCGGTTGAAGGAATCGACGAGATTGCCGAGTTCGTCCTCCGGCCCCTTGGGGATTCGGAAGTCGAGGTCCCCCGCGGCGACGCGGCGGGTCCCCTCGGCGAGGGATTCCACGGGGCGGGCGACCCTCCGGGCGAGGACCGTGCCGGCACCCGCGACCGCGAGGAGGACGAGCAGGTAGAGGGCGAGCGCCGCCGTCGTCGTGCGGGCGAGATCCCGGTCGGCCCGGTCCTGCCGGTAGAGCAGCGGCACGGAGAGGGCGCCCACCACCGCCCCGTCGGCGCGGCGCACCGGGGCGTAGCCCACGAGGAAGGGGAACGACCCGAACCGCTCCCGGGCCGCGTATCCCCCGCGGCCGAGGAGCACCACCTGGTCGTAGGCGGAGCCCGGCATGCGGAGCGAGAACAGCTCCGTGGCGAAGATCCCCCGCTCGCTGGAGGCCAGGAGGAGGTCGCCGAGGTAGAGGTTCACGGGGACGCCGATCCGGTAGGCGATCTCCTTCACGCGGTCGTCCGGGCCCTCCCCCCCCTCCGGGGCGCCGCCCGCGGCGGCCCACCGCAGGAGGTCGGCGAGCACCCCCGCGTCCCGCAGCGACGCCTCGGCCAGCCGAAGGCTCTCCTCCACCTCGGCCCGCATGGAGTCCGCCGTGCCCTCCTCGGCGAGCGAGCGTTCGAGCAGCGCCAGCCCCACCACGGGGACCGCGCCGACGAGCACGAACCCCGCCAGCACCTTGGCGCGGAACCCGAAGGCCGGGGAATGCGCCCTTCCCCGCAGCAGCGCCGCGCCGCCCGCCGCGGCCCCCAGCGCCGCCGCCGCCAGGAGGTGGAGGAAGAAGACCCGCGCGAGGTTGAGGAGGATGGCCCGGCCCGAGAGGGAGGGGAAGCCCACCGAGAGCATCCCCGTCCTCCTCCCGCCCTCGACCCGCGGGAGGTAGGCGTTGAAGTACCACGCCCCGCCCACCTCCTCCCGGACCCAGAGGACCTCCTCCCCGCCCCGGAGAACCGCGTCCACGGCCTCCCGCGGGGCGCGCAGCCCCCGCGGGTAGCCGGGGTTCGTGCACTCGCGGAGCAGGTCCCCGTCGTAGACCGCACGGTGCAGGGAGCGCCCCTCGGGCGGAGGGCGGGAGCCGGCGTAGTTCTGGAGGATCTCGGGGCGGGAGGAGCGCCGGGGTGCGCCCGGGGCGGCCGGGATGCAGATCCGCAGCGCGCCGCGCACGGTCCCGTCCTCCTCGGCCACGGGCGCCGACCCGAGGAGGAAGGAGCGGCCGGCGGCGCCCTTCACGCCTTCCGCCCGGAGGACGGCCGGGCCGCCCGCGGGGAAGGGCATGGGGTCGGGGAGCCAGGAGCGCGGCGGGACGTCGATGTCGAAGCGTGAGAGGATCCTGCCCTCGGCGTTGAGGATGTCCAGCGAGCAGCCGTCGGGCCGCCCGTTCAGCTCCGGGTCCCCGGCCCAGAGGAAGAATGCGGCGTCCTCCGGCCGCGGGCCCCGCCCACGGAGGATCTTGAGGGCGGTCCCGTCCGGGCCGGCGAGCCTCCCGAGCAGGTTCTCCAGGACCGCCCTCTCCTCCTGCTCGCGGGAGGGGTCGAGGCGCTCCGCAGCGACGAGGGCGTCCTCCTGGAGCGCCCGCAGGGACTGCCACTGCACCGTCATGTGGGAGAGGAACGACGCCGCCGAGGCGGCGAGGATCCACCGCGCGGGGCGGGAGGCCGGGAGAAACGACCGCCCAGCGGCCAGCGCGAGGAGCCGGGCGGCGGGGGCGAGGAAGGCGGTCCCGGCGAGCCCGACGGAGAGCAGCAGCGCCGCGGCGGGGGCGGCCGGCAGGATCCGGTCGTCGGGGAAGAGGTCCACCCGGGATTCGAAGGCGACCGCCTCCGCGAGCGCAGACACCGCGAGCCACCCCGTCGCGGACACGACACCGGCGCCGACCAGCGCCGCCGCCCGGCGCACCGCAGGGGCGGAGGCCGCGGGGCGGGGGACGGCCCGGCAGAGCGCGAGCGCGGCCGCCGCCGCCGCGGCCCCCGAGAGCAGCGCGTCCGCGGGGGTCCGCAGTGCGCCGCCGAGCCCGGGCACGGAGAACCCGGAGAGGTCGAAGGCCTCCCCCCGGAGGACCTCCGAGGGGACGCCGAGGAGGAGGAAGGCCGCGCGGACGGCGAGGACGAGCCCCGCCAGGAGGGCGGCCCCCGCCAGCGCCCCCGTCCTCCTCCGGAGCGCGGGCCCCGCGGCGAGGAGCCCCAGGACCAGCAGCGCCCCGGCCGTGCCGCGCCTCCCGCGCGAGCGCCCCGAGCGGGCCACCGCGTCGGCCTCCTCGGGCGGCCGCACCGTCACCTCCAGCGTGCCCAGCCGATCGCCGTGGACGCTCTCGAGCGGCCCGCGCCCGGCGAGCGCCGAGGGGAGGTCCGGCTCCGGTTCCCCGGCGTCCTCGAACCGCAGGTTCACCCTCTCCAGCCCCAGCGCCGCCTCCGCCTCGGACTCGAAGTCGATCCGGCGGAGATACCGGTTGTGCAGGGGGAGGTTCGCGTGGAAGGGCGCGAAGACGCGCACGGCCCCGACGGTGTCGCCGCCCGGCCCCGTGAGCGGCACCTCGGCCACCGCGACCTTGTACACGTTGGTGCGCACGACGCGGGCCGAGGGGCGCTCCCCGGGCGCGACGAAGTTGCGGGCGAGGAAGATGCGGCCCCACCAGGCGAGCGGGCGGCCGGCGGCGTCCACGACGGCGGCACCCGAGAGGGGTCCGCGATCCTCGCCCAGCGAGGCGGAGAGAACCGCGAACAGCGCGGCCCGATCCCCGGGGTCCTCCGTGGGGCGCGGCACCGCGGCGAGGACCGGGGGGACGAGCGCCTCGGCGCGGTCCACGGCCGACCGCTCCGCGGCCCGGAACCGGGCGCGGACCCCCTCGAGGCCCCGATCGATCCGGGCGGCCAGCGCGGCCGGTTCCTCGGCGGGGGGAGGGGCGCCCGGGGGGGGGCCGAGGTCGGCGGCCTCCCAGAGGAGCAGCGCCCCCGCCGCCGCGGCGAGGAGGAGGGGGAGGGCGAGCCTCCCTCGCGGCGGGGCCGGCGGTGGAGGGGGGCCGTCCCCTCCGCTCACGGGGTCTCCCGGACGCTCGTGATCACGCGCCGCTTCTCCTCGGCCCCCAGGACGACGAGGAGCTCGGCCTTCACCTTCTTGCGGTCGGCGGCCCGCACGTACTCGATCTCGAAGGTCCCCGTCCCCTCGCGGCAGGACTTGAGCTCGACCCGGGAGAAGGCGCGCCCGGAGAAGTAGGCCTCGAGCACGGACTTCGCCTGCCCGGCCCGGTAGTCCCCGGCCTCGGCCCCGGGGAGACGCAGCGACACCCGGCGCTTCTCCGGGAGGCGGGCGGCCAGCGTCCTCGCGTCGCCGGCCTTCCACTCCGCGCCCACGGCCTCGAGGTCCTTCTCCTCCTCGGTCTTTCTCGGGGCCCCGGCCTTCCCTTCCCCGCCGCCCTTCCCCTTGCCGCCGCCGTCCTGGGCCAGGCCGGTGGGAATCCCTGCAGCCAGGAACGCGGCCAGGGCAGCAACGAGCAGCGAGTGTCCTCCCGTGGGGACACGGCCGCGCCTCCGGACGGAGGACCCGGGCGTCATGGGAGGAGCCCCCGCAAACGGCGGACCCGCATCACCGCAGCCCGTACTTCTCGATCTTCTTGTAGAGGTTGCTGCGCTGCATCCCGAGGACCTCGGCGGTGTGCTTGACGTTCCACCCGTTCTCCTCGAGGCGCTGGAGGAGGAACATCCGCTCGGCCTGCTCCTTGAACTCCTCGAAGGTCGCGCAGGCGGCGAAGGGATCCCCGGCCTTGCGCGGGCGGGGGGCGAGGTAGGGCTCGAGGTCGGCCGCGGCGAGGCCGGGCCCCGGGCAGAGGATGGCCACCCGCTCCACGAGGTTGCGCAGCTGCCGCACGTTGCCCGGCCACTCCTGGCGGGAGAGGAGCGCCTCGGCGTCCTCGGCGAGGCGGCGGCGCGGCTCGAGGTCGTTGCGCTTGCAGGCGTCCTCGAGGAAGTGGCGTGCGAGCAGCGGGACGTCCTCGCGCCGCGCCGCGAGCGTCGGGAGGTGGATGGGCACCACGGCGAGCCGGTAGTAGAGGTCCTCCCGGAAGCGCCCCCCGGCGACCTCCTCCTGGAGGTCCTTGTTGGTCGCCGCGACGACGCGCACGTCCACGGGGACGGGGCCCTTCCCGCCCACGCGTTCGATGCTCCCCTCCTCCAGCGCGCGCAGGACCTTCGCCTGCGCGGCGAGGTCCATGTCGCCCACCTCGTCGAGGAACAGCGTCCCCCCGTCCGCCTGCTCGAACTTCCCGGCCCGGGCGCCCACCGCCCCCGTGAAGGCGCCCTTCTCGTGGCCGAACAGCTCGCTCTCGACGAGCTCCCGCGGGATGGCGGCGCAGTTCACCTCCACGAAGGGCCCGCGCCATCGGTGGGAGCGCTCGTGGAGGTTGCGGGCGACGAGCTCCTTCCCCGTCCCGTTCCCGCCGGTCAGCAGGACCCGCGCCTGCGTGGGGCCCACCTTCTCGATGGTCGCGAGCACCTCCCGGATGGCGGGGGTGTTCCCGAGTATGCGCCAGCGCTCGGCGACCTTGCCGCGGAGCGCGGCCACCTCGCTCTCGGCGCGGCGCATGGCGAGAGCGTTCCGCACGGTGACCAGCACCTGCCCCTCGTCGAGCGGCTTGTCGAGGAAGTCGAAGGCCCCCTTCTTCGCGGCGGTCCATCCCGTGGTGCGGTCGGCGTGGCCGGAGATCATGACCACGGGGAGCCCCGGCCTCCTCCTCCGGATCTCCTCAAGCACCTCGAGCCCGTCGCGGCCGGGCATCTTCACGTCCAGCAGGACCGCGTCGGGGGGGTTCTTCTCGATCACCTCCAGCGCCCGGTCCCCGTCGGGGGCGGTCGCCACCTCGTACTTCTCGTAATGCAGCACCATCTCCAGGGCCTCCCGGATGTCGGCCTCGTCGTCCACGACCAGGATCCGGCCGGCGGGCTCGGGCATGGGGGTCTCCGGGGCGTCGGGACCCGGGATCATAACCCCTTCCCGGCGGGCGGCCGACGGCGGGCCGCGGGCGGCCTCCTACCCGAACGCGACGGAGGCCCCGATCCCGAAGATGGCGATGTCCACGAGGGCGTGGCTGAGGTACCCCGGCCAGATGGAGCGGTACCGCGCGTACATGGCGCTCCAGATGAGAGCGCCGGTGAAGACCCCGATCGAGCACACGATGGCAGTGGGGGGCGGAGTCAGCGCGAGGAGCGCGAGGAGATGGTGGAGCGTGAAGAAGAGGGCGGAGAGCGCGACCGCGATGGGGCCCGGGAGAAGGGCGCGGCACTGGCGGTAGCAGAACCAGCGCCACGCGTACTCCTCGAGGACGGAGTTGACGGCGATCCAGTAGAGCGCGCCCGCGAGGTACATGCCGGGAGTGCCCAGGCCGACCTCCTGGAGCCGTTTCACGAGCCCCCCGGGCTCCAAGAGCCGGTCGCCGAAGAGGAATATGACGAGCAGGATGGCCCCCGAGATGCCAAGCCCCGTGAGCCACCCCATCCCGAAGCCCCCGGCCCGGGCAGCGGACAGGCTCAAGGGCTGCCGGTCGACGAACCGGTGCCAGAGGACGGGGAAGCCGAAGTACCAGACCTTGCTCAGGAGGAAGAGGGCGGCCCCGAGCGGCGTCCCCGGGAATAGGAACATCCCCGCCAGCACGCCGAGGCTCGGCGCCGGGACGGAGAGCAGGAGGGCAAGGACTGCCCTCCGAGGTGCGTCGGTCCCTGGTTCCATGGTCACCTGACGGGGAGGGAATCCCGGATGCCGCCTTCCAACCTGCTCCTTTGCCTCTGCCCGACCAATTGACGGTGCATCGTAAGACGGTCGCGACCGTTTTACGACATGCCGTAAGCCGGTCGGACCTCGAGGGTGGGGGCGATCTCCCCATCCCCTCGGCCCGGTTATGAGGCGGGAACATGCTTATCGGGTTGACTACGGTTGCCCACAGGTAGTACCCTGCCCCCCGAGTGCCCCGACCTGCCTTCCCCCGCACGCTCCCGGAGTTTCACCGCATGTTCCGCGGGGAGCGCGCCTGCTTC
>Ga0247727_10017222_pt1 | contig 11535 bp, 12 predicted proteins | sample WisWelCaveWW1625_FD_202498 | JGI IMG/M metagenome (GOLD analysis project Ga0247727, IMG submission 202498) | Biofilm microbial communities from Wishing Well Cave, Virginia, United States - WW16-25 | ecosystem: Environmental > Aquatic > Deep subsurface > Groundwater > Cave microbial mat | place... | reverse complement strand
GCTTGGTGCGGACGACCGTCTCGTACAACCGGGAGCTGCGGCCGTGGCCCACAATGCTCGCCAGGACGTCCAGGGGGTAGAGATCCGCATCCGCGAGCCGGGTTGAGGAAAAGCCCAGCAGGACGTAGGCGGCCTGCACCGGCAGCTCCAACGAGGCGTCCTTGGCGCTGGCCACCGGCGGCTCGCTGGGGACGAGCTGCTGCGCCGGATCCGTGGTGCCGCGTGGCCAGCGGCCGAAGACCTCCTCAATCAGCGCCGGCAGGCTCTCCGGATCGATAGCTCCCACGCAGGCAATGGTGACGTGCTGCGGCTGGTACTGCGCGGCGTAGAAGGCGCGCAGATCCTTCACCGTCAGGCGCTCGAGCAACGGCTGGTAGCCCAGGATGGGATGGCGGTAGGGGTGCTCCAGAAAATGGCGTCCCCAGAAGAGCCGGTGAATGCGCCGATCAGGATCGTCGAGATTCATCTGAAGTTCCGAGATGATCACGGCGCGTTCCTTCGCGAATTCGCCCTGATCGAACCGGACGTGCCGGAGGATATCCGCCAGCAGCTCCAGCGCCTGCCGCAGGTAGCGCGACTCGACGAACAGGCTCACGCCGGTGGTGTCGTACGAGGTGAAGGCGTTGATCGTCCCTCCGTAGCCGCGCACCTCCTGCTCAATGGTGCCGGGCTTGCGGGACGCCGTCCCCTTGAAGAGCATGTGCTCGATGAAGTGGGTAATTCCGGTGCCCACGTACGCGCCTTCACCGCGCAGGCCCCCGCGGATCCGCACTTCAATGGCCACCAGCGGCTGGCGATGATCCGCCTCCCACGCCACCTGGAGGCCGTTCTCGAGGATGCGCTGTCGCACATCGGGTTGGACGTCGGGCGTCATGGCAACGGCATCAGGACTGTGCATGGCGACGATGAGGAGTCCGGTGGAGAGCAGCGCGCCAGAACGGCGGCTGCGGAGCGCAACAACCCGCTGGAATTCTTCTGTCGGCTCACTCAGTCGGGAGGGCGGCTGCGCACTCCGCGGACTACGCGGTGCGCGCTCGTCGGCTGATGGCCTGCCGGAGCTCTCGGCGCTTGCGCGCGCTCGGCTTCTCGTAATGCTTCTTCGCCTTGAGCGCCTTGAGGGTCCCTTCACGTTCCAGCATGCGCTTGAAGCGCCGGAGCGCCTTTTCGAGCGACTCGTCTTCACGAACCTCTACGCGGGGCATGGGTTATCTCGAACAACTATTATAAATTGGTCGATCCAGCCTGTCAATCACCGCTTCAGGAGCCGAGGAGGAACTCCAGGGGGACGACCACGGTCTTGTTCCCTTCGGTCATCGAGGGAGGAAAGGGGGGAAACGGCGAGGCGGCCTTGACGATGCGCAAGGCCGTATCCCGCAGCGCCTCGGAGGCAATCGAGCGATCCGCGACGACGGTCACCCGCTCCACGGCCCCGCTGGCATGGAGGGTGAAGGAGACGTAGACCAGCCCCTCCATCATTTCGCTGGTGAGCCACGACTGCTGGTTTGCGGTCTGTTGGATCTGCTCCCGGATGGCGCTGAAATAGCTCAGGAGGACGGGATCGCCCCGGGAGGCCTCCACGAGGTTGGTCAAGTCGATGACGGTTGAGCGCTCCGGTGCCACATCCTCCGCGGTCGGGGCGTCGGTCAGCAGGGCGCGGTCCGGAATGCGAATCTGCGCGCGGTCGCCCGGATTCGCAAACGCCGGGGCGGCGGCGGCCTCCCGCCGGGCCCGTTCCAGCTGCAGCCGCAGCTGGTGCAGCTGCTCCTGGGCGGCCTGCTCCTCATAGACCACCTGGATCGGGCGGGAGCTCGTGATCTTCAGCCACGCAAATGGCAGCAACTCCGTCACCAGGAACGCCACATGGAGGGCGAGCGACACGCCGAACGCCGTCAGGAAGACTCGATCGTTCATGCCGGAGGCCATCCGTAGGCGCCCACCAGGGGCACGAAGACGCAGCTGGTCAGATCCCGGCGGTGGACCACCCCGCCCTGCTTTTCCACTTCGACCAGGATCTGGGACTCCTGTGCGCCGATCGGCAGCACCAGGCGGCCGGAATCGGTCAGCTGTTCGAGCAGGGGTGCCGGCACGTCCGGGGCCGCCGCGCTGACAAGCATCGCGTCAAAGGGGGCGTGTTCCGGCCAGCCGAGCGACCCGTTGCCGGTTGCGAGGTGGACGTTCCAATAGCCCAGGCGGGCCATCCGCTGCTTCGCCACCAGGAGCAGATCCGGGATCCGCTCGATCGAGAAGACCTCCAGCGCCAGCTCCGCGAGGATCGCCGTCTGATACCCGGATCCCGCGCCGATCTCCAGCACCCGCTCGTGGCCCTGCAGCCGCAGGTGGCTCGTCATGAGTGCCACGATATAGGGCTGGCTGATGGTCTGCCCGGCCCCGATGGGCAGCGGATGATCGGCGTAGGCCTGGAATTGGAACTCCTCGGGAATGAACTCGTGCCGCGGCACCTTCCGGAACGCCGCCAACAGCCGCTTGTCGGTCAGGCCGCGGCCCCTGATCTGCTCCTCCACCATCCGCTCCCGCCACTGCGCCCAGTCCGTCATCGGCGCAGCAGGCAGCGAAGGATCACGGTGAGAAACCGCACCGCATCGCTCACGGGCCGGATATGGCTGCGGTGATCCGGCTGGTAGATGCTCCGGATGGGGACCGAGATGATCTTCCAGCGGCGCGAGGCGGCGCGCAGCAGCATCTCGGTCTCGATTTCATAGCGCTCCGTGCGCAGCGTCAGATGCTCGAGGACGCTGCGGTGGATGAACCGGAACCCGCACTGGGAATCCGGGATCCGCTGGCCCGCCAGCAGCGAGACAATGCCGGACATGACCTCGTTCGTCCAGCGGCGGACGGCCGGCATCCCATCCCCGTTGCGCATCCGGTTGCCGACGACGATGCCGGCATGCTGGCGCTCGCCCGCATGGATCAGCTGGACGATTTCATCCGGGTCGTGCTGCCCGTCGCTGTCCATCGTGATGACCCCGTCGTAGCGCTCCCGCAGCGCATGCTCGAATCCGGTCCGCAAGGCCCGCCCCTTGCCCTGGTTGCGCAGGTGGCTGATGACCAGCGCCCCGCCTGCCGAGGCCACCGCGGCCGTCCGATCGCACGACCCATCGTCCACCACGATGACGGGGAAGCCCCGCGCCCTGATTCGGCGGATGAGCTCGCCCAGGGTCTTGGCCGACTCAAACGCCGGGATGATGACGCAGTAGCGCCCGCTCACCGAGTCGCGTCGATCGGCTCGAACCTCAGCCATTGCTCCGGGACACGCTTGGCATAGGCCTCAAGGATCGCGGCATAGGTCTGCGTCAGCGCCTGAACGGCGCCGTCATCCGCTCGTGCGCCGGGCCAGATGGGCCGCTCGAAGCACAGACGGAACTTCCACAGGCCTTGCCGGATCAGAAACGTTGGCACGACCGGCACCTGGGCTCGAAGGCTGAGGATCGCCGGCCCGCGAGGCAGCCGGACCGTCCGCCCGCAGAACGGCGCCGCCACACTCCGGCCGAGATACTCCTGGTCGCCCATCAGGCCCAGCAGCCCGCCCGCCCGCAAGCGCTCAAGGCTGCGGCGCGCGGCGTGCGGGCCCAGGGGGATGACGGTGATGCCGCAGCGCCGCCGCTGGCTGTCGAAGAGTTGGTTCACCCCCGCATCGGGATGCGGCAGGGCCACCGCGGCAACGGGCCAGCCCATCCGGCGGATCAGCGCGGCCCCCACCTCCCAGTTGCCGACGTGGGCGCTGAGGAGAATCGCCCCGCGGCGGCGGACGTGTTGCAGATGGCCGTCCCCTTCCACGGCAACGCTCGGTGGCTTCACCCGATGGAATGTGAAAAACTCCACGAGGTAGCGGGCGAAATTCCGAAACACCTCACGAACCGACGGCGACGACTGCGGCACATCCCTGCCAACGAGCAGGGACAGATTGTCGGCAACCACGCGGCGGCGCTGCGGCAACGACCGCCAACTGCAGTCAGCCAGCCGTTCGGCCAGCCCAAACCCCGCGCCAGCCGGCAGGCAGCCGATCAGCCCTCGGGCTGCCTGGTAGCCCAGGTAGAGTGTGTCCATAGAGCCCCGATCAGTCCGCGCTGACCGTCTGCGCCGCCGGCCGCTGGCTGGCCAACTCCCTGAGCAGCGTGGCGATGTCCAGCGCGGCATCGGGACGCGCCAACTCGGCGTTCCGACGGCGCAGCGCCTCCAGCTGCTCCGGGTTGTCCAACAGGTCTCTGACGGTTTGACGGACCGTCTCCGGCGATCCAGCCTGGACCGCGGCTCCCTGGGACAGGAGAAACCGCGCGTTATAGGCTTCCTGGCCCGGGATCGGGTTGACGACGACCATGGGCAGATGGGCGGCCAGCGCTTCCGCCGTGGTCAGTCCGCCGGGCTTGCTGAGCAACAGCGTGGCGATCCGCATCAAGTGAGGGATCTCATCGATATAGCCGAAGGACGCCAGCCGATGCCGGAACCGCTCGGCGCGCAGCCAATGGAGGAGTGCACGGTTCATGCCGGCCACGACCGCGAACTGGCACGAGTGCGGGAGCGTGTCCAGGCTGAGGAGGATCTCGCGGATCTGCCCGAAGCCCCCGCTGCCGCCCATGATGAGCAAGATCGGTTGCGCCGGGTTGAGGCCGAACGCGCGCGCAGTCTCTTCGCGGTCGCAGGGCGCCTGGAAGCGCAGGTCAATGGGAATACCCAAGACCTGCACCCGGGCGGCGTCGATGCCCCTGGCAATGAACCGCTGCCTGACCTGCTCGGAGGGCACCACGTACATGTCGACGGTGTCATGAAACCAATAGAGATGCGGCGCGTAGTCGGTCAGCACGCCCACCAGGGGCACATCCAGCCGCCGGTGCTTTTTGAAGTCGGCCACCATCCCGCAGGGATAGGCCTGCGTGCAGGCGATCGCATCGGGACGGACCTCATCGATAACCTGCTGGAGCTTGGCGGCGTGGTAGCGGTGCAGCAGCGCGCGCAGATGGTGGATGCGCCGGTGCACGACCGGATTGTCGTAGAGGTACTCCCAGACATCCGGTTGGTGCCGGATCAGCGAGTAGTAGGACCGGGAGATCGCCCAGCGCACGAGGCGGCTCGTGTAGCGGCTGGCATCCACACTGACGACGCGGGCGGAGGGCTCGATGCGGGTGAGGGTCTGCTCAATCGCCCGGCTCGCCCGGTAGTGGCCGGTGCGGCTCGTGATGTGCATCAGCAGGAATTGTCGGCCCATCCCGAGATGCGTCCCTGTGACGGAGTGGTCAATCGTCCATCTGCAGGATCCTGGCGATGCGCTTCACCGCCTCAGTGAGGCGGCCTTCGGGTTCCACGAGCGCGAACCGGATATACCCTTCTCCGTATTCGCCGAACCCGCTGCCCGGGGCCGCCACCACCCCCGCTTCCTGCACGAGGAGCGAGGCGAACTCCAATGAGGTCAGCGCACCGAACTTGCGCGGCAGCTTCGCCCAGACGTAGAACGTCCCTGTGGGCATCGGCACATCCCACCCGATCCGCTTGAGGCCCTGGAGAAAGACGTTGCGCCGCCGCAGGTAGGTCGCCACCGCCTGGTGGACGTACTCCTGGGGGCCGGACAGCGCCTGGATGGCCGCCCACTGCACGGCGCGGAAGATCCCGAAATCCACATAGCTTTTCGTCTTGGCGAGCGACGCGAGGATGTCCCGGTTGCCCACGGCAAACCCCAGGCGCAACCCCGGCAGGCTGTACGACTTCGACAGCGTGTGGAACTCCACCACCACGTCCTTCGCGCCTTGCACCTCGAGCAGGCTGGGCGCGCGATGCCCGTCAAAGACGAAATCCGAGTACGCGAAGTCGTGCACGATCATGATCCGGTGGGTGCGCGCCCAGGCGACCGCGTCCTTGAAGAACGTCAGATCCGCCACCGCGGTCGTCGGGTTGTGCGGGTAGCTGAGGAAGAGCATCTTCGACTGGCGCAGGACGCTGCGGGGAATAGTGTGCAACTCCGGCAGATAGTGGTTCTCCTGGTGAATCGGCAGGTTGTAGAGCACCCCGCCGGCCAGCACGACCCCGTTGAAGTGGACCGGGTACGTGGGATTGGGGACCAGGGCGATATCGTCGTGGTTCAACAACGCCAGGGAGAGATGGGAGATCCCCTCCTTCGAGCCGATGAGCGGCAGGACCTCCGACCGCGGCTCCAGCGTGACCCGGAATTTCCGGTGATACCACTGGGCGATCGCCTCATTGAGCTTGGTCTCCACGTCGTCGTGCTTCCGGGAATACCGGTAGTTCTCCGGCCGGCGCGCCTGCCGGATGAGCTCCGCCATCACGTGCTTCGGCGGCGGCAAATCCGGATTGCCCATGCCCAGGTCAATGACGTCCACCCCGCGCGCCATGGCCTGCGCCTTGAGCTCATCCAAGATGGTGAAGAGGTAGAGCGGCAGCCGTTTGAGCCGATTGGCCTCCTGGAATAGCCGCCGGCTGTGGCGCGCCGCTTCGCGCTTCGTCCGCTGGCGCAGGGCCTGCCGGACCTGGCGGATGGTCGGATGGGTCAATGCCCGTGAGGCGGTGGTCATCCGTGATCCTCGTGCCGCACCGGTGCGAGCGCGTCGATCGCGTGGTAGGAGCTGCGGACGAACGGCCCCGCCTTCACCCACCGAAACCCCGCAGCAGAGGCCCGCTCTTCATACTGCCGGAACCGCACGGGGCTGACGTACTCCATCACTGGCAGATGCCCGGCATCGGGACGCAGATACTGGCCGATGGTCAGGTGCGTGACGCCCACCGCGAGCAGCTCCTCAAAGGTCCGCTCCACTTCGTCCTCCGTTTCCCCTAACCCCAGCATGAGGCTCGATTTCACCAGGCTGCCGTGCGCCCGCCGGGAGGCGATCGCCAGCACGGCCAGCGACCGGTCGTACGCCGCCTGCGGCCTGAGCAGGGGGGAGAGGCGCTCAACCGTCTCGACATTATGGGCGAACACGTCGGGCCGCCCCGCCTCGAGCACGTGCGTGATGAGCGCTTCCCGCCCATGGAAATCCGGAACGAGGACCTCCACCGTCACGCCGGGGTTATGGTCTCGAACCGCCTGGATCACGGCGACGAAGTGCCCTGCTCCCTCATCGGCGAGATCGTCGCGCGCCACCGAGGTGATGACGACATGTGCAAGATCCAGCCGCCGCACCGCCTCCGCAACGCGCCAGGGCTCCTCCGCGGCGACCGGGGCCGGCCGGCCATGGTCCACGGCGCAAAACCGGCAGCTGCGGGTGCAGACCCCGCCGAGAATCATGAAGGTCAGCTGGCGCAGCGCCCAGCACTCGCGCAGGTTGGGGCACCGCGCGCTCTCGCACACCGTCTCAAGCCGCAGATCGCCCACCAGCCCGCGCACCTGCCGCACCACGCCGTCCGGCGAGAAGTCCCGCTTCAGCCACAGGGGATACCGCTGCATCACGGCACGCTGATGTGAACGGTCTTCATGCGCTCGATAATCGCCCGCGCCATTTCCTTCGTGCCGACCGCGGTCGGGTCGTTGCGCTCGGCCTTCAAATCGTACGTCACCGCCTTGCCGTCCCGCAAGACGGCGGCCACGGCCTGGTCCAAGCGGTCGGCCGCGCCCTGCTCGCCCAGATGGCGCAGCATCATCGCACCGGAGAGGATCATCGCCACCGGATTGACCTTGTTCAGCCCCTGGTACTTCGGGGCGCTGCCGTGCACCGCCTCAAAGACCGCCGCCTCCTCGCCGATGTTCGCGCCGGGGGCCACCCCCAGGCCGCCCACAAGGCCGGCGCACAGGTCCGAGAGGATATCCCCATAGAGATTCGGGAGCACGAGCACGTCGAACTCCTGCGGCCGCAGGACCAACTGCATGCACGTGGCGTCCACCAAGCGGTCCTCGAAGGCGACCCGGCCCTCGTACCGCGCGGCCACCCGGCGCGCGGTCTCCAGGAACAACCCGTCGGTGAACTTCATGATGTTGGCCTTGTGAACCGCCGTCACCTTCTTGCGCCGGTTGGCAAGGGCATACTCGCACGCGAACGTCACGATGCGCTCGGTCGCCGTGGCCGAAATCGGCTTGATGCTGATCGCCGCATCCGGCTGGATCGGCTGCCCAGACCATGCCGTCAGCTGGCTGATCAGCTCGGTCGTCTGCGCCTGCCGTGAGGCGAACTCGATCCCGGCGTAGAGATCCTCCGTGTTCTCCCGGACGATGACGAGGTCCACCCGCTGAAAGGGCGAGCGCCCCGGCCCGCCTGTCGCGATCGCCGGGGCGGGCACCCCCGCAAAGCTGCGGCAGGGACGGACGCACGCAAAGAGGTTCAGCTGCTTGCGCAGTGCCACGTTGACCGACCGAAATCCTGTGCCGATGGGCGTCGTGATCGGCCCCTTGATGGCGACGCGGTTGTCCCGGATGGACTGGAGCGTCTCCTCGGGCAGCGGCGTCTTGAACCGCGCGATCGCCGCTTCCCCCGCCATGCGCTCATCCCACTGCCAGGCGATGCCGGTCGCCTCAAGGCACTGGCGCGCCGCCCAGGCGACCTCCGGGCCGATGCCGTCTCCAGGGATCAACGTGACGCGATAGCTCATTGGCTCCGATGTCTCGTGAGCCACGCACTCAAGCGCTTCAGGCCTTCGTCGATGGTCTGGAGCGACACGGCGAAGCTCATCCGGATGAAGTCTGGCGAGCCGAACGCTTCCCCGGGCACGGTCGCGACCAGCGCCTCATCCAGCCAGTGGGCCGCTGTCACCGATGCGGGCTCTCTCAGGCCGGCCACGCTGCACCACGCATAGAAGGCGCCGGCCGGAGGCGCGCAGCGCAGCCCGGGGAGCCGGTTGAGTCCGTCGACCAGCCGGTCGCGCCGCCGCAGAAACTCCTCGCGCATGCGGGCCACGGGCTCCTGGTCGCCGGTCAGCGCCGCCAACGCGGCGTGCTGGCTGATCGATGCGGGGTTCGACGTGGAGTGGCTCTGCACGGTGATCATCGCGTCGATCCATGGCTGCGGGCCGACGGCGTAGCCGATCCGCCACCCCGTCATGCTGTAGGTCTTCGACACCCCGCCGACCAGCACGGTCTGCTGGCTCACCTCGGGGACGACGTCCAGAATCGACGCGTGGCGGGCGGGGGGATAGATCAGCTGATCGTAGATCTCATCGCTGATCACGGCCACGCCATGTTCCAGCGCCAGGCGCGCCAGCGCGTCCAGCCGCTCGCGGTCGATGATGGCACCCGTCGGATTGCTCGGGCTGTTGATGATCATCGCTTTCGTCGCATCGGTCAGCGCGGCGCGCACGGCCCTCGGGTCCGGGAGAAAGCCGTCCTGCTCCCGCATCTCCACAATGACCGGCTTCGCCCCGGAGAGGTGCACCAGCGCCGGGAAACTGACCCAATAGGGGCTGAAGACGATCACCTCGTCGCCCGGCTGGCACATCGCCTGGAAGACATTGAAGAGCGCGTGCTTGGTGCCGCAGCTCACCAGGACTTGCGATGGCTGGTAGGCGCTCGCGCGCTGCCGGTTCACCGCGGCGGCAATGGCCGCGCGCAGCGCTGCGATGCCGGCCACCGGGGTATACTTCGTCTGGTCAGCCTGGATCGCTGCGATCCCCGCCTGTTTGATGGGCTGGGGTGTCTGAAAATCCGGCTCCCCGGCCGTAAAATCGAGGACGGGCTTGCCGGCGTTGGCGAGCGACTTGGCCTTCTCGGCGAGGGCGAGAGTCGGTGAGCCCTCAACGTGTCGCAGGCGATCTGCGAGCGCGAGGGAGATCATCCGGCTGAGGAGGCACCACTGCCCTTCTTCCTGGGCCACAGGCTCCGGAGGCCCTCGAGGAAGCCTTTCGGCTTCTTAGGCTCCTCGGCCTTCTTGGGCTGAGGCCGCTGTGGAGTGGACCCCTTGGGTGCCGGAGCCGGCTTCGCGCCCTCAGGAGTCGCCGGCTGCATGGCCGGCTGGCGGCTGAATGCCAGCAGCGCTTTTTGCGCGCCATCCCCCCGACGGAGGGACAGCCTGAGGACGCGGGTATAGCCGCCCCGGACATCGACGAAGCGGGGGGCGATGTCGCCGAAGAGTTGCTTTACCAGCGTCCGGTCCTGGAGCACGCGGAATGCCTGGCGGCGGGAATGGATGCTCCCCTCCTTGCCCAACGTGATCAGCCGGTCGGCCTGGCGCTGGGCCTCCTTGGCGCGCGCGAGCGTCGTGTGGATTTCGCCGTGCGCGAGGAGCCCTTTGACCAGGCTGTTCACGAGCGCGTTGCGGTGCGCGCTGGGCCGGGAGAGGCGTTGCGTTCGCTGAGCGTGACGCATCCGTTACGGCGTTGGGCTGACCTCGGCCGCGCCCGAGGCCGATCCGAGCGACAGCCCCATCCCCTTCAGGAGGTCCTCAATCTCCGCCAGCGATTTCTTGCCGAAGTTGCGGTATTTCAGCAGCTCCTGCGGGCTCTTCTCGACCAGCTCCCCGATCGTGTGAATCTTGGCTTCCCGCAGGCAGTTGGCCGATCGCACCGAGAGCTCCAATTCTGAGATCGGCGTCTTGAGCTTCTCCTGGAGCTCCTCATCCACGTGCGCCGGCTCCTCTTCCTCCGCCTCCTCAGGCAGGCTGCCATAGCTGACGAACAGGTCCAGGTGCCGCTGGAGGATGTTCGAGGCGTAGAGCAAGGCGTCTTTGGGGCTCATCGAGCCGTTCGTCCAGATGTCCAGAATCAACCGGTCGTAATCCGTCACTTGGCCGACCCGCGTGTCTTCCACCGCGAAGTTGACCCGCTGGACCGGCGAGAACAGGGCATCGACGGGGATCGCGCCGATCGGCTGCCCTTCCTTCTTATGCCGATCTGCAGGTACGTAGCCGCGTCCCCGGCCGACCTCACACTCCATCCGGAACTTGCCGGCTTTGGTCAGGGTGCAGATCTGCAGCTCGGGATTGACCACTTCGATGGTCTCGTCGGTCTGCAGGTCCGCAGCCATCACCGGTCCCTTCTTCTCCTTCTCGATGAGGAGGGTTTTGGGCTGGCGCGAATGCGCTCGGAAGACGAGCTGCTTCACGTTCAGGATGATCTGGGTGACATCCTCAAGGACGCCGGGGATCGCGCTGAACTCATGGAGCACGCCGTCGATTTTGATCGAGGTCACCGCCGCGCCCTCAATCGAGGAGATGAGCACGCGCCGCAGGCTGTTGCCGACCGTCATCCCGTAGCCGCGCTCGAACGGCTCCGCCATGAACCTTCCGTAGGTCTCCGTGAGCGACTCCTCATCGCAGACCAGCCTTTTCGGAGTTGCAAAATCACGCCACAGCGTTCCCATTCACACCTCCGTTATTTCGAATAGAGCTCGACGATGAGCTGCTCTTGGATGGGCAGGCCGATATCGTCCTTCGCCGGCCAGCGGACCACGATGCCCCTGAGCTGTTCCGCTTCCACCTGGAGCCAGGCCGGCACCACCCGGTCCTTCACGCGCTCCAGATTCCCTTTGATGCGCGCCGCCTGCCCGTCGCGACTTCCAGCCACCTGGACGACGTCGCCGACCTTCACCTGGTAGGAGGGGATGTCGACGCGCCGCCCGTTGACCGTCACCGCGCGGTGCCGAACCATCTC
>Ga0247727_10017221_pt1 | contig 11535 bp, 11 predicted proteins | sample WisWelCaveWW1625_FD_202498 | JGI IMG/M metagenome (GOLD analysis project Ga0247727, IMG submission 202498) | Biofilm microbial communities from Wishing Well Cave, Virginia, United States - WW16-25 | ecosystem: Environmental > Aquatic > Deep subsurface > Groundwater > Cave microbial mat | place... | reverse complement strand
TACGAACCGGCAGGAAGCCCCGGTTGTCCTCCACATCAGAGAGGGGGGAAGGCTTTTCAGTTTGCGTTTTCCAACGGCGATGCATCCAGACCCATTGTTCCGGAGCCTCTCGAATGACCGCCTCCATTTGGCTGGTTAAAGAGGCCGTATAGGTGGCAATGTCGCCCTTTAGGGAAGAAGACCGGCTGGGCCAGAGGGGAGGGTTGATGCGGATATGATGCTGACCGCTCGGGAGGCGCACGATAAATGCCGGCACCATGGGAAGCCCACGACAAAGGGCTAATTTAACTGCGCCAAAGGGCGTATAAGCCGATCGATTAAAAAACCTTACAAAAACTCCACGGGCCTTGTTGATATCTTGATCGATCAGACAGGCAAGAATTCTGCCGGATTTGAGGACACTGCGAATCTGCCTTGCGGCCCCTGGGCCTCCCTGATCAATCGTCTCAAGGCCGTAAGAGGCGCGCTGCCTACTGATCCAACGCTGCATATGCGGGTTGCGCAATGGCCGTGCCAACACATGCAAAGGATAGCCCAGACGTACCAGTTCCGCTCCCATAATCTCCCAATTACCGATATGGCCAGTGACGAGAATGACCCCCTTCCCCGCAGAGAGGGCCGACTGGAGAAAGGCTTCCCCTTCGATCGTGATCCAAGCGAGGTTTCGTGGAATGGGATCAGCCACCCTTCTGCGAAATTGGAATAACTCCATGAGGCTGATCCCTAAATGTTCAAAACACGATTTCGCAATCTTCTGAAGTGCCGATGGGGTGGCCTCTGGATAGGCCATTTGGAGATGTAAAAGAGTTTTCTGTCGACTTCTTTTAAAAAAAAGAAAGCAGAGGCGACCGATAGAGCCACCCCATTGCTTTCCAGAAGAAAGCGGCATCCTCTTATAGAGCCTTTCCAACCCTACGACCACGAGAAGGCTTAGTCTTCCAGATAAATATCGTCGTAGAGCCTTCATCATCGGCCGGAGACTACTTGCGCCGCTTGGGCTTGGTTTTCTTAAGAGACTTTTGGGATTCAAGAATAAAATCGGCAACTTCCCGTACTGCCCCTTCTCCGCCGCGTCTTGTGGTTACCCAATCGACGCTTCGCCGCACGGGTTCTACGGCATTGGCAACAGCCACAGAAAGCCCCACCCGTTTGAGTACAGGAAGATCAAGCAGGTCATCCCCCACATAGGCCACCTCGGTATCTTGAAGACGATGCTCTTGCAAAAATTGCTCATAGACAGTCATCTTTTCATGGACACCCTGATGGACAATGTTAACATGGAGCGCATTGGCCCGATGAACCACCGCTTGAGACGTTCGACTGGAAATCCAGGCCACTGGAATGCCGGCTTCTTGCAAGAGACGGATTCCATAACCATCCGCAACACAGAACAGGAGTGTCTCTACGCCATAATCGTTCAGCAGAACGGTACCCTGGGTTAGCACACCGTCAACATCCAACAACAGGGATCGAATCAAGCGCGCATGTTTGCGCCGCGTTGCTATTGAAAGCATCAGACCACCTTTCTTTGAAGGAGGTGATGCAAATGCACCACCCCGACCACATATCGAGCATCATCAACAACCACGAGAACGGTAATGGCATTCGTCTCCATCTTGTGTACGGCCTCTGCAGCAAGCGTGGTCGCAGAAACCGTTTTTGGATTTTGGGTCATCAGACGAGATATCGCAAATGCCTCCTCTCCAAAGCACTGTGGGGCTTGTGACTGCTCTGCGCGATTGCCGAAGATGCGTTGTATGAAGCGACGTAGATCGCCATCGGTAACGATCCCAGAGAGTTTCCGTTCCCGATCGATGACGGCAACCATGCCAAGTTTCTTTTCTGTCATTTCGAGAATCGCTTCATGCAACGGCAGACATTCCTCTACGATCGGAATCGCTTCACCTGTATGCATCACATCGGCGACGGTCAACAAGCGGTATCCCAACGCCCCCCCCGGATGAAAAGAGGCAAAATCATTTTGACTAAATCCTTTGGCTTGCAGTAGGGCAACTGCGAGGGCATCTCCCATCGCAAGCGCTGCGGTCGTGCTGGCTGTGGGGGCCAACCCCAGGGAACAAGCCTCCTCCTCCACAGAGATATCGAGCACAACATCGCTCCTTTCTGCCAGAGTCGATTTGATATTACCGGTCATCGCAATGATCGGTAACCCCAACCGCTTGATCAAAGGGAGCAGCCGAACCACCTCCTCGGTCTCTCCGGAATGAGATAGCGCGAGAATCACATCTTGCTTGGAGAGAATGCCGAGGTCTCCATGCATACCCTCTGCAGGATGTAAAAAATAGGCCGGCGTGCCTGTGCTGGCGAGCGTGGCAGAAATTTTCTTGCCAATCAGACCGGATTTGCCTATTCCGACCACGATCACATGCCCCTGACAGTTCTGGCAGAGTTTGACCGCAGCAATAAACTTCGTATCGATGCGCGGCATCAAATGGGTGATTGCCTCGGCTTCAATACGCAACACACGCCGCGCCGTTTCAATTAACATGCGTGTCCCTTCTCTTTTGAAAGTCATTCACAGAGGGCAGGCGTTCTTCTTCCATTGGAGGACGGGCCACACCCACACCCAACGTGTAGACCAGACGCCCGCCGCGATCTGCCCCCAATGCCATCATAATCACAAGAATGGTAACCTCAAAAAGCATACCCCATCGATGCCGCTTCCACTTCCGCTTTCGATCGATCAAGAACATATGTAACGAAACGAGCATGCCAATGATACTGCTCGTCACCATCCAATTGCGATGTGTGTGGATTGCGGTATGCGATGGGCTATGCGTGTGGTGTCCCCCCGTCTCCTGTGCCAGGGTAGACTCGGCAACGAACCCTGTCGCCAGTGTCGCCACGGCGGAAAATGTACCGAGATAGAGAAGCCACCTTGCCACTTTATGTAATTCTTCTTTATAGAGAACTGCAAGAAATTCAACAAAAAGCGCACCCGTCCAATAGGCGATAGGGAAATGAACAAAGAGCGGGTGAACATTTTTCATTGAAAGTGTGCCTGGGAAAAGCTGCGCAACCCATACCTCCATGCCCCCCTCCCGTCGTTTATGGAGGCCATTCTATCATGGCGCATGTGGCGATACCAGAGGGTGTATCCGCTACATACATATTGCACTCTGGGTGAGAAAAGTTGTCCTGAATAAATTGGACCTGTCTGCCGCCAGGCAGGCGGGTGGTTTCATTTTAAGGGACCAGTGGGGTCGCTCTGTATTGTGCCAGAGGAGGTGTTGCATCAGGCCGACGTTGAACTGTTCCGGGTCAAGGAGTTCATCCTCATGAGCCGTCAATATGCTCCTCCTGGAGGGTGCGGTTAAAGCGTTTAGCATGGGCATTCATCTATAGGCATTCCTCTTGGGTGTCTTTGGGTAGGTATGCCAGTGGGTCAGGTGACGTGCACGGAGATGTTCATCAAAGTGCTTCATGAACTCGGAGCCGTTGTCGGTCAGGACGTTTTGGAGCGGGAAGGGGAAGAGGAAGGTGGCGAGGTTGAAGAAGTCCTTGGCCGCTTGGCTCGCATGGCTCCGCGTGGCCCAAGCCAGGGAGAAGCGGGAGGCCAAATCGGTGAACGTAATGATGTATCGCCGGTTCCCCTCGATGAAGCGCTCGACGGTATCCAGGGCGACGCAATGGCCCGGGTGAGTGGCCACAAACTGCTTGGGTTTTCTGCTCTTTTTGGCTCTTTTTCGCACCACGGTCTTTCCGTTACGGTTCAGCCTCACTGGGCGCAATCGAAGCCCTCCCATATCTTTGATCAGATTGCCGACGGTCGCGGGCTTAGGGCAGGGGAGCCCCTTCTGCACGCACCAGGGTTGGAGCAGATAGAAGATTTTTTCTTTCCCCAGGTTGGGGTGGTCTTGCCGCAGGCGTTTGATCTCAGCGAGGAGGAGAGGGGACCACCCCCTGCGGCGCAGGGTCCGGGGGGGGCGCTTCGACCGTGGGTTCAATGCCTCCACATTTCCATGGGCCTTTTTGAGGATGGCTTTCCAGAGGAAAAGGGTGCGGCGTTTTGTGCTGAAGGCCGCCAGGGTGGCTTTCAACTCGTACTTCTCCCAGAAGGAGAGAATCTTGATACGTCGTTTCGCTTCGTCTGTCTATGTATGCTCCCTTCGAGCGGCATACTTTGCCAGACGAGCCGCCCCTTTTACACCATAAAATAGTCGTCGTACTTGCATCTCCCTCCTGTATTGAGGGAGTGCAATATGTATCTTAGCTTATGCACTCTCCTTGTTTTATAGGGCGCGGCATGCCGCGCCCCTACGTTATGTAAGGGCGAAAGATTTTTCGCCCCTACCGTGTAACAACCCGTTCCTGTCGTTGTATGGGCGGTTCGTGAACCGCCCCTACATGAACACTTCCGTTAAAGAAATGTCAAGGCCGGGGAGAAGAACCGTCGTCACGGTTTCGCCGCGTTCCTCTGCCCGTTCCTCGGCGCGACCATATCGGCCGTCAGACAGGCGATAGATTTTCACCAGCGCCAGCTCTGGGTCTACAATCCAATACTCCAGAACACCGTAGCGCTCGTAGAGCTTCTTCTTTGTGATTTCATCTGTTTTCCGGCTAGTTTCAGAGATAATTTCAATAACAATATCCGGCGCGCCCTGAATATTCTTGTCGGTGATGATGGAGGCGCGCGCCGCCAACACCACCAGCAGATCGGGTTGGACAATGTTGGTATCGGACAAGATAACGTCTGTGGGGGCATCAAAAACGTGACCGAGTTTAGTGTGTCGTAGGTAGTCGTAAAAAAAATATGCGAGTCGCAAAGAAATGTCCTGATGCCTCGTCCTGGGTGCCGGACTCATATAACAGTCTCCCTCAACAATCTCATACCGCTTCCCATCCTCCGGAAAAGCAAGATAGTCTTCGTATGTCCACGGAATCGTTTGTGCCGGTTCTCCCATCACATGCACCATCTATGCACCATGAGGGTATCGTAACAAGACCGGGCAAATCGCGTCAAACCAAAGTAGAAATATCCTGTCTGGCCCTCTTCCTCCCTACCTCTGATGAAGAAAGCATGATGACCCTTCTTTAAGACATTTCTACTTTACCAAAAGCGGACATGATCACTTTGGCGAGACCAGAGGGTGTATTATACAGCGTCATCCATCACACCGGTCTCAACCCCATCCCTTAAACATTGCGTCTGTTTCTGCCTATTCGCTACAATGGTGCACTTCATGCATGGAGGGCAAGATGCGTTCATTTAAGCGTATTTCACAGCTACCGCCTTATGTCTTTCAAATTGTCACTGACATGAAGACGGAGGCACGACACCGGGGCGAGGATATTATCGACTTCGGCATGGGCAATCCCGACCAGCCCACGCCGACCCCAATTGTTGAGAAGGCCATTGCAGCCTTACAACATGGGAAAAATCATCGTTACTCCGTCTCCCGCGGCATCATACGACTCAGAACGGCCATCACGGATTGGTATAAGCGCCGCTATGACGTCGATCTCAATCCGGAGAACGAAGCGGTGGTCACGATTGGCTCGAAGGAAGGCATTGCCCATCTTGCTTTGGCCGTCATTGATCCCGGGGATGTTGTTCTTGTGCCTAACCCCACTTACCCGATCCATCCCTACAGCGTCATCATTGCGGGCGGAGAGGTCTGCCATGTGCCATTTGTGGAGGGACGCGATTTCTTCGAAGACCTGATTGCCGCCGCACAGCAGCGACACCCTAAGATGATGATTCTTAACTTTCCGCATAATCCAACGACACAAGTCGTTCATCTCGATTTCTTCAAGAAAGTGGTGGCGTTTGCCCGTGAGTATGACATCATGGTGGTGCATGATCTTGCCTATGCCGACCTTGTCTTCGAGGGTTATCGCGCGCCGAGCCTTCTCGAGGTTCCGGGTGCCAAAGAGGTGGGGGTTGAGTTCTTCACGCTCTCTAAAAGCTACAACATGCCTGGATGGCGTGTGGGCTTTTGTGTGGGCAACGCTGAAATCATCGGCGCCTTGGCACGCCTCAAAGGCTACCTTGATTATGGGATATTTCAGCCGTTACAAGTAGCCGCGATCATTGCACTCAATAGCCCACAAGAAGAGGTGCGATCCATTGCAGAAACCTATCGGCATCGTCGTGATGTGTTGGTCGATGGCCTCAATCGCATCGGATGGCAGGTGGAGCGACCGAAAGCCACGATGTTTGTCTGGGCCCGGATTCCTGAGCCCTATCGCAGAGAAGGATCCCTCGAATTTTCTAAAAGATTGCTTGCAGAGGCCAAGGTGGCGGTCTCCCCAGGCATCGGCTTCGGAGAATATGGGGATGGTTTTGTGCGTTTCGCGCTCGTCGAGAACGAACATCGTACACGTCAGGCCCTTCATGGCATTCAGAATTTGTTATAGACCTCGGGTCGATTGCAGGCTGCAAGGCTTCCTTTTGCGACAGATGGGAGAGCACCGGTGAGATCATCTGTTGAAGTGGGGCTCATGGGCTTGGGCACCGTGGGAAACGGGGTCGCCCGTATTTTGACGCAACAGGCCGAGCTCATTGAGCGTCGATTGGGCTGTCCGTTACGGCTGAGGTCTATTGCCGAACCCAACATCGAAAAACATCGCGGCTTCAAACGCCACAAAATACGCTTCACCCAGGATGCGCGAGAGATGATCGATGATCCAGCCATCGACATCGTCGTCGAATTGATTGGGGGCATTCATCCGGCACGAGAATATCTCCTCGACGCCATGAAACGAGGCCGGCATGTCGTCACGGCCAATAAAGCGCTGCTTGCCCTGCATGGCGAGGAGATTTTTCAGGTTGCACAGCAACAAGCTGTCGAAATCGGATTCGAGGGTAGCGTTTGCGGCGGCATTCCGATCCTTCGGGCATTAAAAGAAGGATTTGCGGCAGACGCAATCTCAGAGATTCGCGGTATTGTCAACGGCACATCCAACTTTATCCTGACACGCATGACCGAAGAGGGTCTTGCCTTTGCAGAGGCGCTGACAGATGCACAAAACCTGGGCTACGCCGAGGCCAATCCCACACTGGATGTAAACGGAGAAGATGCGGCACATAAACTGGCCATTCTTGCGAACCTGGCTTTTGGCAGCCCTGTGGCCCTCCATGAGATTTATACGGAAGGGATTGAACGCGTCTTACCCATCGACATCGCCTTTGCAGACACTTTAGGCTACCGCATCAAACTTTTGGCCATTGCCAAGCAGATGAACGATGAAATTGAGGTGCGTGTGCATCCCACCTTGATTCCAAAGGATAACCCCCTCGCTACGGTTCGCGGCGTTTATAATGCGGTTTATCTTGTGGGTCATTCTATAGGTGAATCTCTCTTATATGGTCTCGGGGCGGGCGGGGCGCCTACAGGTTCAGCGGTCGTTGCCGACCTTATCGATATTGCGCGCAACATTTTGAAAGGGACGTCCGGTCGTGTGCCACCCACATCGTTTGAAAGGCGGGCAGATCCTGCCTTGCGTATCCGCAGCATAGAAGAGATCCATACGCGATATTATCTGCGTTTTATGGCACAAGACGAGCCGGGCGTGTTATCAAAAATCTCCGGTGTGCTGGGCCGGTTCCGAATCGGGATTGCCTCGGTCATTCAACATGGACGCAAGGTCGGTGGACATGTGCCGCTCATTGTGATGACCTATCGTGCCTGCGAGCAAGACATGCGTAAGGCGCTTTCCCGCATCGACCGCATGCCCGAAGTTTCCGGCCCCATCGGGCTCATTCGCATTGAAGGCCATGATGACTAATCAAGCGCAGGGTACGGGTTGGAACAAGTCAACGTGAACACACGCGCTTGTGATGCCCTCTGGCCCGGCATTATTGAAGTCTACGGGGCTTTTCTGCCGGTAACGGCAAACACGCCCATCGTGACCCTCTGTGAGGGGGGCACACCTCTGGTGCCTGCGCCACGCCTGGCCAAAGCGATTGGGGCCCCCATTCATCTCTATTTGAAATATGAGGGTACGAACCCGACCGGCTCGTTTAAAGACCGCGGGATGACACTCGCGATTTCTAAGGCAAAGGAATCTGGAGCAGAGGCCGTCATTTGCGCATCCACCGGCAATACATCGGCATCCGCTGCTGCCTACAGTGCCAGAGCTGGGATGAAGGCCTATGTCCTGATTCCTGCCGGCTATGTGGCGATGGGCAAGATGGCACAGGCACTCATGCATCAGGCCCGCGTGATTCAAATTGAGGGCAACTTTGATCATGCCCTCGAACTCGTCAAGGAAATTGCAAAGACGCACCCGATCACCTTAGTCAACTCGATTAACCCCTATCGCCTGGAGGGCCAAAAGACAGCGGCTTTTGAAGTTTGCGATCGCATGGGAGAAGCCCCCAGCTATCATTTCCTGCCTGTGGGCAACGCCGGCAACATTGTGGCGTACTGGGAAGGCTACCAGACGTATTACAAGCGGGGGCGCGTGACAAAACTTCCCAAAATGGTGGGGATTCAAGCCGCAGGGGCAGCACCCATTGTGTTGGGGCGCGTAATTGAAAATCCAGAGACCGTCGCCACAGCCATTCGGATTGGCCGTCCTGCACGATGGGAAGGCGCGGTCGATGCCGCCCGATCATCGGGAGGACAGATTGAGTGTGTGACCGACGATGAAATTTTGATGGCCTATAAAATAATTGCCGAATGCGAAGGTCTCTTCTGCGAGCCGGCCTCTGCAGCATCCGTCGCGGGTGTCGCCAAATTCAGCCAGGGGTCTTTTTTTCAGCCGGGTGATGTCGTGGTGTGTACATTAACAGGCCATGGGCTTAAGGATACGCATCTCGCGGTTTCACAGGCCATACCTCCCGTGACGATTCCTGCAAATCGGGATTCTGTTGTTGCCGCAATTTTCTCGTAAACATGAACGATCAGGGAGAGACGGTTCATGTAAAAATTTGTGGCATCACCTGCCTTGAAGATGCTGAGGCGGCCATTGCGTGCGGCGCGGATGCGCTTGGGTTTGTCTTCGCGAAAGAGAGTCCGCGTTATATCCCGCCTGCGGATGCAGGTCAAATCATTTCACAACTTCCGCCCTTTATTACCTCTGTTGGGGTATTGACCTCCGCAACAGAAATTGTATCTCTCATGAACATCACGCGCATCAACCTGATCCAGTTTCATGGAGACTTCTCTCGGGCCATTTTAAAAAGATTTTCGCATTGTGGTATCGGGGTGCTGCGTGTTCGTGATGCCCAGAGTATCTGTGATCTGCCGCACTATCCGTTTCGCGCGCTGCTCTTAGATGGGTTTGATCACAAGAAATTGGGCGGGACCGGAGTTTCATTTGATTGGAGCCTTGTGGCATCCCTCACGGAGAGGACACACGCTCCCCTGATTATTGCCGGTGGGCTCACACCTGAGAATGTCAGAGACGCCTGTCGCGTGACACGTCCGTATGGTGTGGATGTCAGCAGCGGCGTGGAGCATTCTCCTGGCCGAAAGGATCCCAAAAAAATGGCAGCGTTTATTCGTGCGGCGAAGAATGCCTGACAGGTCTTTGCCGGATGCGCATGGGCGTTTTGGCCCCTATGGGGGGCAATATGTGCCAGAGACACTGATGCCCGCCCTGATCGAGATGGAGGCAGCCTATCGCGCTTCGCGCAGAGATGCCGCGTTCAAAAAACAGCTCGCCGATCACTTAAAGCAAGACGCAGGCAGACCCACGCCACTTTATTTTGCGGAACGCCTCTCTCTCAAGCTCGGCGGCAGGATCTATCTCAAACGAGAAGACCTTTGTCATACCGGCGCGCATAAAATCAATAATACGATTGGGCAGGCCCTTCTGGCGATGCGCATGGGCAAGTCGCGTGTGATTGCCGAGACAGGTGCGGGACAACATGGCGTTGCTGTCGCTACGGCCGCTGCGCGTTTTGGTCTTTCCTGCACGATTTACATGGGGACCGACGATATGGCGCGGCAGGCACTCAACGTCGTGCGCATGCGCCTCTTAGGGGCGGAGGTGAGGGGTGTCGAAACCGGAAGTCGCACACTCAAGGATGCGATCAGCGAGGCCATGCGCGACTGGACCACACATGTGCGTCATACCCATTATATCTTAGGGTCGGTCTTAGGACCGCATCCGTATCCGATGATGATTCGCAATTTTCAATCTGTCATTGGACAAGAGGCGCGCCGCCAAATTCTGTATCTCGAAAAGCGTCTACCGAATGTCTTGATGGCCTGTATCGGCGGAGGCAGCAATGCGATCGGCTTGTTTTATCCGTTTTTGTCTGACACCGCGGTGCGCATGATTGGGATAGAAGCCGGAGGTGAGGGCATTCCTACCGGCCGCCATGCCGCGCGGTTTGCCACAGGATCTCCGGGGGTGCTCCATGGCAGCTTGACGCAACTGCTTCAAGATCAAAACGGTCAGATTCTCACAACGCATTCGATTTCTGCCGGACTCGATTACGCCGCGGTCGGCCCGGAACATAGCTACTTACGCGATGCTCAACGCGTGACCTATACTTCGGTCACCGATCAGGATGCCCTCGCGGCCTTTGAGATGCTTACACAAACGGAGGGTATTCTGCCTGCGCTCGAATCCTCTCATGCCCTGGCCTACCTCATGAAGACCGCACCGATTCCTGCGGATCACCTGGTGATCGTCAATCTGTCGGGCCGCGGCGATAAAGATGTCGATACCATTTCGAGGACATTAAAATCTTTAGAAGAGACGCAAAAATGAGTCGGATTTCCGCTACGTTTTCGCGTCTTTCTTCTCTCCATCAGAAGGCATTCATTCCCTATATCATGGCCGGAGATCCGACGCTGTCTCAAACAGAGCGCCTTGTGCTCATGCTGGAGTCGGCTGGTGCCGACTTGATTGAGCTTGGCGTGCCTTTTTCGGATCCGGTGGCGGACGGGCCCACAATTCAGCGCGCTTCAGATCGCGCCCTGCGAGGGGGGACAAGCCTCAACAGCATTTTCGACATGATCGTCTCATTGAGAAAGCGCACAGAGATTCCCCTGATTCTGATGACCTACTGTAACCCGATTTATGCAGTCGGTATCGCGCGTTTTTGGGAAAAGGCAGTCGCGGTGGGTATAGATGGCGTAATTATCCCTGATTTGCCTCTTGAGGAAGCCCAACCGTTTCTTTCCGGGCATGCCGAGGTTGATTTGATTTTTCTCACCGCACCTACAACGTTAGAATCCCGCATGAAAAAAATTGCATATGTGGCACGCGGCATGATTTATGATGTCGCACTGACTGGTGTGACGGGTGCGCCACTGACGGACCGGGTCGCGGCGAAGGCCCATCTCGAACAATTGAAATCTTTGACTGCCCTACCCGTGGTGGCAGGGTTTGGCGTGGCTACACCTGAAGATGCATGCGATCTTGCGGCGGTTGCAGACGGTGTTGTGATGGGTAGCGTGCTTGTGCGGCTTATCGAATCGGCACGATGGACCGAGTTAGTTGAGACCGTCTCTTTATTTAAACGTGCCCTGCCTGTTGCCGGGCGTTTGGACCAACGGCCGCGATAGTGTGTTACGGGATACTGCGACGCCTCTCGCAGCGGATGGCACG
>Ga0247727_10017220_pt1 | contig 11536 bp, 11 predicted proteins | sample WisWelCaveWW1625_FD_202498 | JGI IMG/M metagenome (GOLD analysis project Ga0247727, IMG submission 202498) | Biofilm microbial communities from Wishing Well Cave, Virginia, United States - WW16-25 | ecosystem: Environmental > Aquatic > Deep subsurface > Groundwater > Cave microbial mat | place... | reverse complement strand
CCACCGGCGGCTTCCGCGCCCAGTTCGGCACCGAGGTCAACGTGCGCCTCTCGCTCCTGGCCCGCGAGAAGCTGCGCCGCTTTCGCGACGAGGTGGGCGGCGATCCCGGGTATCGCCCCTGCGGGTACCTGTGGCTCGCGCGCCGCGAGGCCGAGCTGGCGCGGCTGCGCGCGGCGCAATCGGTGCAGCACGCCGCCGGGCTGCACGAGGCCCGCTTCGTCGATCCCCGCTCGGTGAACCCGGCGGTGTCCTGGGGCAAGCTGGCCGCTTATTGCCCGACCGACGGCTTCATCGATCCGCCCGGCATCCTCCGCGGCTACCTGCAGGACGCCATCCGTCGCGGCGCCGTGCTTCGCTGCGCCGAGCCGGTGGTCGCCTTGCGGCGCGAGGGCAACCGCATCGTCGCCCTGCGGACGCCGCGCGAGGAGCTGCCGGTGGGCGCGGTGGTCGACGCCGCCGGCGCCTGGGCCGCCCCGGTCGCGAAACTCGCCGGCGTGGAGCTGCCGGTGGCGCCCCTGGCCCGGCGAGCCGCCGCCACCATCGCCACGCGCGCGCTGCCCGAGGAGATGCCGCTGACCATCTTCCTCCACGACGGGTTCCACCTGCGCATGCGGGCCGGCCGGGCGCTGCTCCTCTGGCCGGTCGAGCGCCACGACTGGCTCGAGTCGATCTCCCGCCTCGCCGCCGAGCGCGTCCCGGCGCTGGCGGGAACGGCCATCGAGACTTCCTGGGAAGGCCTGTACGAGATGTCGCCCGACCACCATGCGCTCCTCGGCCGCGCCCCGGGCTGCGAGAACCTCTGGCTGGCCAACGGCTCCTCGGGCCACGGCGCCATGCACGCGCCCGCGCTCGGCCAACTCCTCGCCGAGTTGGTGCTGGACGGGCGCGCCTCGCTCGACGTCTCGGCCCTGCGGCCGACGCGCTTCTCCGAGGGGCGGCCCAATCCGCCCGATGCCCTCCTCTGACGTTTCGGTAGACTCGGCCCGCGATTCCCGCTATACGACTCCGACCGCCGCGTCCGGCGGGCTCTCGGCAAGTGCCGACAGAACACAAAGAAAGAAGTCGAATCGAATGGCAACTGGTACCGTGAAGTGGTTCAACGACGCGAAGGGTTTCGGGTTCATCGTGCAGGACAGCGGTGGCCCGGACGTTTTCTGCCATCACACCGCCATCGTGGCCGAGGGTTTCCGGTCGCTGGCCGAGGGGCAGAAGGTGCAGTTCGAGACCAAGAAGGGGCCCAAGGGGCTGCAGGCGGTCGACGTCAAGCCGGTCACGTAGAAGCTCTCGCGTCGCCTGACAAGCCCGGCCTTCGAGAGAAGGTCGGGCTTTCTCGTTTCGGAGGTGCTCCATGCAGCCGCGATCCAACAAGCGCCAGAAAGAGCTCGCGCGGCAGGAGCGCCAGCGCGAGAAGGAAGCCAAGCGCGAGCAGCGCAAGAAGGAGAAGGCCGAGCGGCCGCCGGGCGAGGTGGGAGAGGATCCCGACCTCAAGGGAATCGTCCCGGGACCGCAGCCGCTGCCGCCGGAGGAGTAGGTCCGTCGCGCCGCCGCCTGCGTCAGCGCGGCGGCCGGCGATCGATTCCCCCGCGGTGCTCCGCGATCGCTGCCTGGATGGCGCGCGCCGACGCGCGCGAGGATTCCCGCGCGCTGCCTGGCGCAAATGAAAAGCGTCCGGCTGGCTCGAAGAACCACCTGCCGCGTCTTCCCCTTCGGAGGTTCGAGGACCGCCTGTCGCGCGCCGGCCGGGTCACCCCGTCCGCCGCTCCCTCTCGTGGAGGTTCGCTGCCCCTCGGAGTCTTGTATGCGACCGGATGCGGGGTCGTTGGGTTCCCCGCTCCCGCCTCGGCTTTCGACCTTGCGGCCGTGCCCTGCGGTCTCTCTCCGTCCGCCGTCCACCGCAAGAATGACCCTGCGGCTTCATCCTCCCGCGAGCTTCGCGCCTCCTTCAGAGTGCTGCGACAAACGACCTGCCCTTCGGGCCCGAGGGCCGAAGAGCGCCTCCCTTGGGGTTCCTTCCCTCATCGCGGCACCAGCCGGCGGCGTCCACTTGCGCCCGGAGAATCCCAGCTCCGGGCTACGGTCCGTCCTCGACGTTTCGCACGTCCTCGACGGTTTGCTCCGCCACCGACCTTCGCGGGTTTGTTTCGCCCCGCAGCCACGTCCAGGGTTTGCCCTCCAGGGGTTTGTCCCTCGCCGCGGAGCCGTGCCGGGTTTCCCCGGCCGCGTCATGCCCTCTTGCCGTTGAGCGTCGCCGCCTCGGCTTCAGGGCCTTGCTCCCCGCGATGAGTGCGGTGTCGAGCCGAGCCGGTTAGAGCCCGAACCGATCCGCGCCCCTCATGGGCTTCACCTCCCCCGGGTGCTCCCTCCGCGCAACGTGGGAACGATTTCGCGTCCCCTCCGCCCTCGACCTTGACCGCGATGACCCCACCGCGGCCGGCCCTCGGCGTCTTGCCGTTGCGCGGCCCGGCTTGCCTGGAAGCAGGCTGCCGACCCGCACGAGGTTTCTGGCCTGAACCCCCGTCCTCCTTTCGAAAGCCGGGTTCGAGGCCTCGCGCCAGGCGACCCACCGAGCCGCCGGACACGCAGGACCACATGAGCATCGCGCGTGCCAGCCGCGTTCAGAGGGAGGCGAGCCTTCGCGCCGTGCGAAATCTGCACGATGGGCTGTGGACGGGGTGTGGAGTGCGTGCAGGAACTGTGTGGCCGATCTGTGGAAGGGCTGGGAATCGGCACAGGTACGTGGACTGTGAAAATGCCAGTCGCTGATCGGCGGCGATCAGAGGCTGGGCGGTGCGTACGACCGAAGTCGGATTCTGGCGATTCAATCGCGCGCGAGGACCACGTCGCCGTCGTCCTGTCCCTTGCCGGGCGCTCCGCCCTCGTCGGTGCCGTTCTCCCCGACGCTCCACAGCTTGTAACCGGCGGCCGACCTGGCGTAGCGCAGCGGCGCGGGAGGCGCGCAGGGGTCGATGGGCAGTCCCTTCACCTCGGCCGGGTACGCGCCGCCGGGGTCGCGCCGGGCCTCGACCAGCGCCCCCCCCTGCAGCAGGCGGACGCGCGCGAGCCGCGCCGCCAGCCGCGCCGGGTACCTGCTCTCGTCCGGCAGGGCGATGCGCACCAGCGGGTTCCAGCTCTTCTCCGCCCGCGCGAGCAGCTCCATCGACAGCCGCTTGCGCTCGGCGCGCTCGGCGGCGGCGGCGATCTTCATCCTCAGCGGCGTGAGCGCGTCGAACTCGTCGACGGCGTGGGCCAGGATGGCGCGCTCCGGGAGCAGAGCGCCCCCCAGTCCGCCGAACATCGTCTCCTTGCCGTCGTAGCTGCCGGCCAGCGAAAGGAAGAAGAGGCGCTCGTGGTGCATGCCTTCGGCCGCGCTGGGCAGCGCCGGCTCCAGCGTCCGGAGCTCGGCGGCCACCTGGGCGAGGGGAAACGCGCGCGAAGCATCGGCGGCGTAGATGCGGATCAGCTCCTTGAGCGAGGCATCGATGATCACGCTGCCGACCATGTGCATGATGAGCGGCCCGCCGCCCGCGAAGTCGGCGCCGAAGCGGGCCCCGTCGAGCCCGCGCTCGGCCGCGCGCTTCGCATCGCCGGCCCTGGCCGCCCCGCGCGCGTCGAGCACGACCAGGTTCGCGAGCGCGATGGCGCCGGCGCTGTCGGGGAAGCGCATCTGCGCGCCCTGCTCGAAGGGAACGCGGAAGTCGGCGCGCGTGCAGCGCACCGCCTCGGCCAGCTCCGCCACGCTCTTGCCGTCGAGCAGCGCCCGGACGTCGGGCGGAAGCGGCTTGTCGGGCTCGGCCACCGCCACGCGCAGCGCGGTCCGCGTCGCCTCGGCGGCCAGCCCCGCCATCAGCCGCTGGTAGACCTGCGCGGCGTCGCATTCCTTCGCCTCGCCGCGCAGCACCGGCGAACGGCGCGCCGCGGCCCGCCCCTTCGCTTCCGCCACGGCTTGCGCGAAGCGCTGCGCCTGCGACGCGAGCTTCGATCGGCCCCACAGCTCCGCGCCGATCCGAGCGGCCAGGAGGGCCAGCACCACCACCAGGACGGCGCGCAACGCTCGCTTCATTTCGACCCCCGGGGCGTGGGCGTGGAGTATAGAGCCGGCATGGACGACCTGGGCATTCCTCCCGAGCAGGTGCTGGCGGAGCTGCGCGCGCTGCGCGAGAACGACGCCGACTGGCGCGGCGGACGCACGTTCAGCCTCGTCTATCACGCGGGCGACGAGCTGGCCGCGCTGGCCCGCGACGCCTACGCCACTTACTTCGCCGAGAACGCGCTCAGCCCGCTGGCCTTCCCCAGCCTGCGCCGGCTGGAGAGCGAGGTCTTGCGCATGTCCGCCGCGCTCTTCCACGGCGCGACGGCGGCGGGCAGCCTGACGTCGGGCGGCTCGGAGAGCATCCTGATGGCGGTGAAGACCGCGCGCGACCATGGGCGCGCCGTCCGCGGCATCAGCGCGCCCGAGATGGTGCTGCCGGCCACCGCGCATCCCGCCTTCCTCAAGGCCGCGCACTACTTCGGCGTCGCGCTGCGCATCGTGCCGGTGGACGCCGGCTTCCGCGCCGATGTGCGGGCCGCGCGCGAGCTGCTGTCGGAGGCCACCGTCCTGGTCGTCGGGTCGGCGCCCGGGTATCCGCACGGCGTGGTCGATCCCATCGCCGAGCTGGCGGCCCTGGCGCACGAACGCGGCGCGCTCTTCCACACCGACGCCTGCCTGGGCGGGTTCCTCCTCCCCTTCGCGCGCGAGCTGGGCGCTCCCGTGCCCGACTTCGACTTCCGCGTCCCCGGCGTGACTTCGCTCTCGGCCGACCTGCACAAATACGGGTTCGCGGCCAAGGGCGCCTCGGTCGTGCTCTACCGCGACCGCGAGCTGCGGCGGCACCAGTTCTTCACCGCCAGCGAATGGCCCGGTGGCCTCTACGGCTCGCCGACCATGACCGGCACGCGCCCGGGCGGAGCCATCGCCGCGGCCTGGGCGGTGCTGCGCCACCTGGGCCGGCGCGGCTACCTCGAGCTGGCGCGCGGCATCCTCGACACCTCCCGGCGGCTGCGCGAGGGCATCGCGAGCATCCCCGGCCTGCGGATCTTGGGCGAGCCCGTTGCCAGCGTCTTCGCCTTCGCCTCCGATTCCCTCGACGTCTACGCGCTCGGCGACGCCATGGATGCCCGCGGCTGGCACCTCGATCGCCAGCAGCTCCCGCCCGCGCTGCACCTCATGGTCACGCCCGCGCACGCGCCGGTGGCGGAGCGGTTCCTGGCCGATCTCGCCGAGTGCGCCTCCGGCCTGGCCCGGGGCGAGCCGGCGCCGCCGGGAAGCGCCGCCATGTACGGCATGATCGGCGCGGTGCCGGAGCGCGGGCAGGTCGGCAACTTCATCCTCGAGTTCATGGACGAGCTGTATCCGTCGTGAAGGTCAGACGGCCGGCGCCCCCGGCCGCAGCTTCAGCAGCCGCTCCGCGTTCTCGCGCAGCACGCGCCGGCGCAATTCCGGCTTGCCCTCGGTGGCGATGAGCACTTTCGCCATCACCAGCGCCTGCGGGTAGAAGGGCCAGTCGCTGCCGAAGACGATGCGCGCCGGGTCCGCCTCCGCCAGGATGGTCTTCACGTTGGGGAGCGACTGGCTGGACAGCTCGAGCCAGACGTTGGGGTGCTTCACCGCCAGCGCCAGCGCCTCCTCCATCTGCAGCGCCCCGGAGTGGCCGAGGATGAACGTGGTCCCCGGGTTCTCCTCGATGCCGCGCGCGTAGAGCCGCACCTGGCTCATGCGCCGGCCGATGGGCAGCTCGATGTCCACCGGCCCGCAATGGAAGATGATGGGCACGCCCCGCTCGCCGCACAGGCGGTAGAGGCGCAGCGCGCGCGGGTCGTCGGGCGGGAACATCTGCACCGCCGGGTGCAGCTTGAGGCCGCGGATGCCGAGCGCGAGCTGCCGGTCGAGGGCCCACTTCAAGTTGGGGGTCCAGGGGTGCACCGATCCGTAGAGCACCATCTCGGGATGGCCGGCGATTGCCTTGCCCCAGTCCCTGGTGATGCGCGAGGAGAAGGGGAACTCGATGGCCAGGAGCACGGAGCTTTCGACGCCGTGCTCCGCGCTGTCGCGCAACAGGTTCGCCACGGTGTGCGTGCGGCGCATCCCGAAGGGCGTGACGCAGCAGACGCCCATGTCGAAGCGCAGGTTCTTCAGATCCTCCTCGGAGAAGTTCTTGTTGGCGTAGATGTCGAGGTCGAACGGCCGGTCGTGGGGGAGGTACCAGCGCGTCTGCGGCGCCGAGGCCTGCAGGTCGACGCCGCCCAAGGGACCGTAGGAGAGCGCGAGGTGGACGTGGAAGTCGATGGCGCGCGGAACGGTCTGGTCGGCCAGCACCAGCCGCCCGTCGCGCAGCGCGAACCAGGGAAGACGCGTCAGATCGGTCAGCGACTCGAAGCGCATGCCGCAGCTTACCGCCGGGACTCACCGGCTGGGACCTGCACGGCCGGACCCGCTCCGCCCGCTGCGGAAGCGAACACCCGCGGCGGCACTTCCTGGGCCGGCGGCAGCGGGCAGCGCGTGCAGGGCCCTCGCAAGGGCACCTTGAGCTGCTGGCCCAGCCGCAAGAACGTCCGCCGCATGCGGTTGGCCTTCATGATGGCGGCCACCGTGGTGCGCCAGGCGCGCGCGATGTGCCCCAGCGTCTGGCCGTTCTTGACGCGGTGGAGGACCAGGTTCTGATCGGGCCGCAGCGCGAGCAGGGGCTGGATGCGCCGGCCCAGCTCCTGCGAGCGGGGCGCGAAGAAGCGGACGTGGAAGTGATCGCGGTGGCGCCGGGCGTGCTGCACCAACGCCTTGGGGCCGCCGCGGAAGATGCGCTCCAGGAGCGCCGGGTCCTCGCCGACCCGGAGCGCGTGCTGGTGCAAGACCTTCCGGATGCGGCGATCGACCAGCACCACCTGCACGTCGGCGTGCGCCAGGAGCGCGCGCAACAGCGCCCAGTTGCGCTCGGGGTCGATGAGCTTCTCGCGGCGAACGCGCCCGTGGGGCACGACGTCGCGCTTGTAGAAGAAGCCGATGTCCGCGTCGCGCCCCGACTGGTGCGACCGGTGGGGCCGCAGCCAGCCGCCGTCCTTGTGGCCGATGTGGCTGAGCCGCGCCGGCGCGCCATCGGGGAACTGCTTGCCCACTTCGCGGAAGGCGGCGGTCAGGCCGTCGACCGTCTCCCTGGCGCCCCAGGCGAGGTCCGGGCGCTGGCAGATCCAGCCCTCGCCGTCCTGGAGCTGCACGGCGTTGATCATGCGCCCCTGGTCGGCGAAGCCGACGGAGATGCTGCCCAGCGATTCCGGGGCCTCGGTCCAGCGCCGCTTCAACCCGTCGTCGGAGAGGTCGCGCGAGTAGCGCAGCGTGGGATCGGTGACGCCGACGGCCTGCTCCGATTCCGACTCGCCCTCCTCCTCGCCTTCGTCTTCCTCGCCGTCGTCGACCACCTGCGGTCCGGCCGCCGCCGGCGCCTCGGGGCCCGTCGCGATGAGGCTGAATGCGAGGAGGAAGTGGAGCGGCATCGATGCCAGCATAGGATCGGCCGCGCCGGGCGAAAAGAAAGCGGCGGCCGAAGGGCTTGGCACTCCTCGGCGACGCTCGCGATGAACAGGAAGGCAGGCAAGACGTGCGCCTCGTGCCGCCTGGCGCTCTCCGGGTTCCCCTGAGAGGGCATGGCACGGCGCCAGGCCTCGGACACGAGGCGGCGTGAAAAAAGGAGGCGCCGATCGCTCGACGCCGCCGTCTCGCTGCGCGCTTGCGAGCTACGCCTTGGCGACCCCCGCGGCGGGCGCCTGCTGGGGCGGCGGCGCGGCCTTCCTGGGCGCCCGTCCCGGCCGCTTGACGCGGTCGAAGTCCGCGCGCGAGGCGCTGTCGGCGAGCGCCAGCCGTCCGAGCCTTCGGAAGTAGCGCGTCTGCGTGCGGATGACTTCCAGGATGGCGTCGCGGTCCGCGCGCATCTTGCGGGCCGCGCCGCGCTCCTTGCCGCACTCGGCGAGCAACTCCCAGGTGCGCCTTCATCTGCTTGTCCGTCTCGGGGAAAGGCCCGTTCAGGCCCAGGTGCTTCTCGGCCGCCGGCGTCGCACGGGGCAAGACACCAAGCGCGCCCGCCGAACTTGCAGTGTACCTGGGCCGCGCTTCGAGCGAGGCACCGCGTGCCGATACTGTCCGCCGGCCTCACACCGGCCGCTTCGTGCTGCCTTTGATCCGGCCCAGCCAGTGGCGTGCCGTACGACTGGTGTGCGCGATGGCCACCACATAAGGACCACCGTCGCGAATGATGTACGCGATCGCGAAGGGAAAGCGCTGCAGTAAGTAGCGCCGCACGCGTGGCTCGTGTCGCCAGATCGGCCAGCGCTCGGGCGCCCGCTCGATTTCGATCAACGCGTGCTTGACCGCAGCGGCCAGGTCTTCGCCTAGCGTCGGCCGCTGCTGCTCGTACCAAGCGACCGCCCGTCGCAGCTCCGCACGCGCGTCAACGTCGAGCCTGATCTTCACCGCGCGCGTCTACGCGTTCGCCGGACCTGGGAGCGGCGAGCCTTCGCAAGATCCGCCTTGAGCCGTCGCTCGACCGTCGACCACGGCACGGACTTCGCGGTGCCCGCATCGATGGCAGCGAGGCGCCGGCCGATCTCCTCGGCCCACGAGCGATCCACATCGGCCGTATCCTCCGCCGGCCCTTGGTCGAGGCTGGTCAGCAGTTCATGTGCCACGCGGGCGCGCTGCTTCAGCGGGAGGTGAAGCGCCTGGTTGAGCACGTCGCGAACCCGAGCCATGCTGCAGATCTAGCGTGTCGGGAGCGCCAAGTCGACGGCAGCGCGGCCGACTTGTCGGCGCGTGGTGGACTCCTCGGAGAGGCCCTCGCCGCGGAGGTCGGGCGCCGTTACGGCGCTCCGGTGCAGATGATGCAGCTGAATCACGGCATCTTCGACGAAGCGAGCATCTCCGTGATCACGGCCGAGACGGTTCGCGAGATCCTCGGCAGATCCAGGGCAAGCTCTGGGAGCTCAAGGTTTCAGCGACCCGGATCACGCGCGGCGCCGCAAAAAGAAGACGGCGCCGATCGCTCGACGCCGCCTTCTCGCTGCGCGCTCTTGAGCTACGCCTTAGCGACCACCGCGGCCGGCGCTTGCTGGGGCGGCGGCGCGGCCTTCCTGGACGCGCGTCCCGGCCGCTTGACGCGGTCGAAGTCCGCGCGGAAGAGCTGTCGGCGAGCGCCAGCCGTCCGAGCCTGCGGAAGTAGCGCGTCTGCGTGCGGATGACTTCGAGGATGGCGTCGCGGTCCGCGCGCATCTTGCGGGCCGCGCCGCGCTCCTTGCCGCGCTCGGCGAGCAGCTTCCGGTACTGCTGCGACGCCTCCATGAGCTGCCGCTGCTCCTCCTAGCGGAGAACCCGCGCCGCGCCAGCTTGTCGGAGTACCTCCTCATCCCGGTCTCGACGATGCCCAAGTGCGCCTTCATCTGCTTGTCCGTCTCGGGGAACGGCACGTTCAGACCCAGGTGCTTCTCGGCCGCTGCGTCGCGACCGCCGAAGCCGTCGGCCACCACCGCGCCGGCGCGCCGCATCTGGCCGAGCAGGTCGCGGAACTCCTCGCGCACCATCTCCAGGCTGCGCTCGGGCGGCTGCTGGCCGATCTCGACGATCTTGTGCGCCGCCTGCGCGTTGCGCTCCAGCTCTTTCAGTTCCGCCTCGAACGCGCCGACGTCGACGAGCTTGCGCCAGTGCTGCTTGGCCTTCTCGATGATGTGATCGGTGTCGGCCAGGTCGGTGGCCGCGCTCGCTCCGGTACGGAATTGCGCCATTGCTCTCTCCTTGGTTGTGCGCGATGGGTTCGCGCGGAGTGAAGCGTCGCAAACGCAGCGGGTGAGGCTGCAAGGGGCCGGGCTCGCACGGACGGCGAACGGATGCGCGCGCGTGGCAGCGGGGGTGGAGCGGGTGCGACCTTGTTCGGCTCATGCACGTAGGACGTTCGGCGTAGATCGGAAGCGGATCTGGAGCGCACGAACTCCGCCCGGGCGTGATCGAGACGCGTTCGGCGGCCTCGCGGTCGCGGTCGGGCTCGGTTTCAGGCCGGTCCGGCTCGATCGCGAGCCGTTCGCCCCCGCCGGATCGGCGCCCGGGCCTCGCGCCGACCTCTTCGGCGCTGATAGCGTTCAGTCCGAGCCTGGCTCTGACGAGGTTCGACGATGGTTCGACTGAGTTGCCCCCAACTCGAAGGCCACCTGACAATCACCGATCGCTCGGGCAACGTAACTTGACGGAGTCACCTCGTGTCACCCACCCCAAAATTCAGCGCGGCTAGTTCACCGGTCGACCTCGCTGCCGGCGCGATCGAGCGGTTGAAGAAGAAGCTCCTCGATCTCAGCTTACGCAATCGGCTGCTCAACTTTCGCCATAGTTCAACGGCGCGAAACCATGTCCGGCTCGTGGATGAAGTCCCCGAACTGGTTTTCGAGAAACTCCTCGGAGGCGCGGGCCTCCGGTTTCGAGCGATCGATCTGCCCGAGTTGGAGCCCGAGGACGAGCGGACGCAGGCCTTCCGCAATGCGCTCTCGCACGCGCGGGATCAGGACCCGGAGTACCTGGCTGCCAAGGTCTCACTCGGGCGACGCCCACGAAGACAGAGCGTGCGGCAAGTCGAGCGCGACCTGCGAAACCGGCTTCGCGCTACGCGAGGCCTACCTCCGTGGCAATCGCCCGCCAGTGCTGAGCACCAGGCATCGTCGCAAGGCATCAACTCGAGCTACGACCTACCCGCCGCAGTTGACGCAACCTCTCCAAGGGGCGCGCGCGACCGGGAGGTCCAGACACTGCTCTTTCCCGACCTGATGGAGGCGCGGCTCAACGCAATCAGAGAGGCCGGCCACACCCTCGAAGCGGACGCCGGAATCAGCGCCCTCTACTGTGCGTTCGGATTCCTCGAATGGTACGAAGCTCTAGACTCGTCGGAACCCCATTACGCGCCTCTCGTCCTTGTCCCTGTCGACATCGAGCGCCAGTTGGTGAACGGCACCTACGTTTTTGAACTGCATGGTCGCGAAGGAGACATCGAAACCAACGTCGCTTTAGCGGAGAAGCTCCGGCAGGACTTCGGCGTCGAACTGGCCTGGAGCGAGGATGCGACTCTTTGGACTTGGCTCGCCGACATTCAACGAATTGTAACCTCGCGTGACAAGCGCTGGCGGGTCAAGCGCTGGGTCACCATCGGTCTTTTTACCTTCGACCGACTGGCGATGTTCCGCGATCTCAACGCAGCAACCTGGCCCCAGGAAGGCGCGCCGCGAGAGCACGAGATTCTCCAGCAGATGTTCGGCGGTGGAGAGCACGTCGAAACCGCAGCCTATTCAGAGGATCGTGACAGCGAATCGCCACCGTGCAAGCAACTCTTGCCGTTCCTCATCGCGGACGCCAATGTCTCCCAGTGTTACGAGGCGGCTTGATTGACGGCCTCCCCATCCGCCTCGTTGGTGGCCATCGCCAGGAGTGGGATGTGCCGCTGCATCGTCGGGGATGGGCGGAGACGGCTCACGTCTCGAG